>ERZ791934.1333-NODE-1333-length-24198-cov-4.126579_pt1 | contig 24198 bp, 25 predicted proteins | sample MGYA00510125_ERZ791934 | MGnify/ENA primary metagenome ERZ791934 (study PRJEB30046, sample SAMN00993240) | human gut metagenome | study: EMG produced TPA metagenomics assembly of the A metagenome-wide association study of gut microbiota in type 2...
GTGAGCCGATGGTGGAACAGTACCTTTCCGACTGTTTAAAAGAGGGTCAACTCGCGAAACTGACCAACCTCTCGCTGACCAAGGATACCCTTTCGCTGGTCGAAGGAGAAAATCTTAAGCCACTCAAAAATATATTTGTCGATGTGGATGCTGCACTGCTTGATGAGGACACCCGTACCCCTGTGGAAACCGGCGCGGAAGTGATTGAATCCATCGAAAATGCTCTGCGAAATTGCACTTACACCGCCGCCCTGACAGCCAATGTCTCCATTGATGTTCACTATCAGCACGGTATCGCCAATACCTACCGCACCTATTCCTCCTATACCGACACAGAACTATTCCGCGAGCAGGACGAAAACGAATACGCCGCCCAAACCATCGCCTACGACTTTGGAAAACAAAATCCTATTTTGCAGAAGAAAGACTTTGTCCTGCAAAAGTTTGGCGCAATCCCTGAAACACAGGAGCTGTATGTGGAATACTACGCAATGGACGAATACCTACTGGATGAAACGGTAAAAGCTGATCGAACCGCCGCTCTGGAAGATAAGTGTCAGGAGCTTCAAAAAGAGCTGCTCGCCGACGAAAGCGCCGCGCAGTACATCCAGGAAAACAACCTGAAAACACTCACCGTCTCCTTCCAGAACAGCTTTTTCGAGGATGGATACCTCACCTTTAACCAGAAGCTATAACAAAAAAGCTCTCCTTTCGGAGAGCTTTTTTTCATGCAGTTTTGTTATCCAATCATCGAGAAGAGCACATACAGCCAGTGAGCTGCAACGCCAGCGCACAATCCGCCGATGGTGTGGCTGATGATCGCCTTGCCGGTCATCTTGCTGTAACCCAGACTGTCCATCATTGCAACGTGAGTGCTCAAATAGCCGCTCCAGCACATGCACATCGCAGTGAAGACAGCAATATCGTTGCCTGTGGCCAGGCCTCCTTCAACCAGCTTTGGCACCAGGCCGATGGCCGCTCCTGCTGCTCCCAGAGCCGTAATCGGAACTGAAATTCCTTCAGCAGAAGTGAAACCGAATAGAGGCGAGAGAATGAATTCCGCTTTTTCTGCCAGCCAGGGCAGAAATCCGATGCCCTCATAAGCTGCGCCAGTAAAAGTGCCGTCGTCAGAAGGACCGTTGGTCAGCATCATGACCACAGTACAGATGATGAGTACGCCGGGGATGATAGAGGCGCCCATGACGACGCCGTTCTTACCGCCTTCCAGCATGGACTCTATAAATCGGCCGCCTACGCTGCCGATTCTGATGACGCGCTCGTCGAGGGAGATACCGCCGCCGATATTTTTTGTCGTGGCGGGAGCTTCTGTCCCATAGAGTTTTTTCGTCTTCAGAAGCATCAGACGCGCACTGATGACGCTGCCGATAATGGCTCCCAGGTTGCCGATCAGGGCTGCCGTCACAAAACTGCCGCCAGAGGGTGTTTTGATGCCGATCATGAAGGTAGTGATAATCATTCCCATGCCGAAAGCTGTACCGATGTTGGTCAGGGCAGGCAGCTGGTACTTCTTGAAATACCGTTTAAAGTTGTCGTCTCCGGCTAAGGTTAGAATCGCCGGGTTATCCGACAGATAAGTAGTGACGACGCCGACCACACTTGCGCCTGGCAGACCGTAAAGCGGCTTCATCAGAGGGGAAAGAATTTTGTTGATGGCGGCTACGACGCCGAATTCCATGAGCAGGCCGCTGACCGCACCGGCCAAAACCGCAATCGCCATGATGTAAAATACGGTATTGATCAAAAGGTCGTAAGCTGTGTTCATCAGCGTATTGACCATGTTGACAGCACCCATCTTCCCTCCGATGGTGCCAAAGATCAGAGCAAAGATACCGAGGAAAATCAAAGCTTCCAGACTCAGTGCCTTTTTCGTAAGGGGACCGCTTTTTTCCTGCGTTGATCCAGATGCAGAATGAGCAGTAGTATTGATAGGGATACCTGTAGTTACCTTTTCCATAAAATCGACCTTTCCATGTTTTGATAGAATCATTGTAGCACCGTAAGTGGCATGAGAAAAGCGAAAGTTTCTCATAACATATATGAGAAAACCAGATTGATAGAGAATGAAACGCGGCGCCACTGCCCTGCAGACAGAAACTGCGTTCTCTTGCATGACAGTTCTCTTGGATGATTAGTCCAAAGAAACTGATCACCGTAAGGAACTGGACATTTTATTCCATTGCAGCTAAAATAAGAGTTAGAAGATACAATCTGGAGGTGAATGTATGAGACCATACGAAAGATTTCTGAATTATGTCATGTTTGACACCATGTCCCTTGAAGGCCAAACCACCGTGCCCAGCACACCGGGACAACGCACGCTGGCGGAGGCCCTAGTCAGTGAACTGAGGGGATTTGGCATTGAAGACGTGCGCCTTGACGACAAAGGGTACATCTACGGCAGCGTGCCGTCCAACATTGAGAAAGAAGTGCCGGTCATCGGCTTTATTGCTCATGTGGATACCTCCGATGCCCATCCGTCCCCGTCAAAAGCGCCCCGCATTATCGAAAACTATGACGGCAGCCAGATTGAGTTGGCGCCTGGCGTCCTGCTAGATTCTGCCAATGACAGCAATCTGCAGAACGCCATCGGCTGTGACATCATCGTCACGGACGGAACCACCTTGTTGGGCGGCGACGACAAGGCCGGCGTAGCCGAAATCATCACTGCACTGGAATATATGGCTGAGCACCAGGATTTTAAACACGGAAAAATCGCATTTTCCTTTACACCGGATGAGGAAATCGGCACCAGCCAGGACAATTTCGATGTCCCTGCATTTGGCGCGGACTTCGCCTATACGGTGGATGGCGCAGACTTTGGCGACATAGAATATGAGAATTTCTACGGCGCCTCTCTGACAGTGGACATCAAAGGTGTTTCAACACACCCAGGTGAAGCAAAAGACAAAATGAAAAATGCCTCTCTGATCGCTATGGAATTTGACGCTTTGCTGCCGCCTTGGGAACGGCCGGAGCACACCCAGGACTATGAAGGGTTTTATCACCTGATGCACATCAGCGGCGACTGCGGGCATTGTCAGATGAACTACATCATCAGAGAGCATGATTACGAGAAATACCAGCAGCGAAAAACAATGGCTCTGCAAGGGGCAGAGATACTTAATCAGAGATATGGAGAAGGCACTGTCAGTGCCGAAGTCAAAGACGGATATCGAAACATGGCAGAGATGGTGCGCCCGCACATGCATCTGATCGACTTTGCAAAGGAGGCCATCGCTCAATGCGGCGTAACCCCTCGCGTTCCAGCTATTCGCGGTGGGACAGACGGTTCGGAGCTTTCTTACAAAGGTGTGCCTTGTCCCAACCTGGGAACCGGGTCCTTTAACCATCATTCTCTGACAGAAGTGGCCAACATCGACCATATGGATCAGTGTACAGAGGTGATTCTAAAAATCATCAGCCGGTATGCGGAATTTGAAGCATAAAGAAGCGGCGTATGAAATCACGTCTTCAGTCGTAAACATAAGTTGTTAAAAGACGACAGCTTCACATGGAAACTGTCGTCTTTTTTGGTTAGGTCGTATTACCTTCCTTTAAAATAAATTCTAAAACCTCAGTAATTTTTTGCTGTTCTTCTTCGCTGAACCGATGAAATACTCTTAGCAGTTCTTCCTCGCGGAGTTTTGCTTCAACGCCGATATCTATGTCATCCCGACTGGCGTTTAGAATGGAGTCGACCGAGACGTGAAACAGCTTTGAATAGTAAAAGAGAACGCGGAGATTTAGTTTGGTACGGTTATTTTCGATATTGCTGATAAAAGCGACGGTGCAGCCCAGGTCTGCGGCTACCTGCTCCTGCGTAAAAGAATGCTCTCTGCGCAGTCTCTTCATCTCCTTTCCAATCTTATAAAAGTCCAGTTCCTCCATAATTTCACCTCCTGCTTTGGAATATACTTATAAATATATTTTAATATAACAAATAGTAGAAAACAATTGGCGCAGTTAGTGTATTACTATATACTTATAAGTATAATTTGTTGCGATCTGGTTTATACAAGCATTGTGCAGAGCGGTGACGAATGGAATACTTAGCAAAAAAAGAGGCGGTTAAAAGAATTGACATACGTTTTTTTCATCCGTATAATGAATTGAGCAGAAAGGCAAGTAGTAAGAGGGAAGGCTTATGAGCCGCGGATGAGCATTTTTCTGCAAACGAGTGGACTTTAGCGCCATGTGAAGCGAAAGGAAAATATGAATGAACAAGAAAAAGAAATTACAAGCAATATATCTGATGATACCGTTTGCAATCGCCGTCATCACCTGTCTCATTGTCAATTATGCAGTGGATCAGCAGTTTACCTGGTCTCTTCTTGTGACAGGCAGCTGTGTTTACGCCTATCTGGCTTTGTTTGCGCTGCTATTGGGCGGCAAACAACGTCTGCTGTGGACCTATGCGGTAATTTGTGTCTTCATTGTGCCCTATCTCTATCTGATAGAATGGACAGCGAATCTGTATTTGCCAGATCCAATCTTTTGGGTGCTTAAATTGGGAGTGCCTCTCAGTGTTATCTGGCTTGTTGCCTGTGGACTGATCGCTTTGATTCGCAGAATAACCCGTGCCAACTTCTGGCTGATCGCAGGCCTCAGCATAGTGGCCTTTTATATATCAGAAAGGCTGACCAATTCCATGGTGGATGGCTTTGTCGGCAGCAACGAATCCTGGCAATTATCCGAACATTTTCCACTCATCTATCTAGGGCCGGCAGCGATCCTGATTTTTGTCGGTTTGACTCTTGCGATGATACGACATACGAAAAAAGCCGCAAGGTGAGGTCGGATTGAACAGTGAAAGAACAGAAGGGTTCTTCTTGTCTTTGAGGCAATGAGAGGCGCGAAGAGATTCGCGCTTTTTTGACGCTCACTTAAGCGTCATTTTTCTGCCGCAAGCCATTGCCAAGAACTTGATGCTGACCGCTTCGTCTGCTGGCGCTTTCCGCAAAGACTGCGCCGCCGATAATCAGGATACCTCCTAATATCTGCATGAGAGAGAGGCTTTCTCCCAGCAGGATTACGGAAAAGATGACTGCGGACAGCGGTTCTAAGTAACCGCAGATTGAGACCGTACCTACGGACAGTTTCTGAATCGATGAAAAATATAAATAACAGCCGACACCCGTATTTACGATGCCGATCATCAAAATCGGCAGCAGATTTTCCGCAATGGAGCCGAAGTGGACTCCCTGTTTCGCCAGCGTGAATAGGAACACCGTCAAGAAACTGGCGCCCAGCTGGTACATTGCGTTTTCAAGCCCCGTGATGCTGCGGGCTTTTTTGCTGGAGATGACCAGAACGGCATAGAAAACGGCTGATAAAATGGCATAGAACAGACCTTTGGTGAGACCGCTTTCGGAAGCTGCGCTGCCGTTAATTAAGAGCATGCCTGCCAGCACGATAACCATGCCGATTATTTTAACTGCGGACAGTTTCTCGTGGAAGATGAAGGGGGACAGCGCCATGACGATGACGGGACCACAATAGTAGATCAGCGTCGAAATGCCAACACCCACCCGTACATAAGCCTCGAACAAGACCAGCCAGCAGGCGCCCATGGCTGCACCGGAGAGCAGGAGATAGAGGAAGTGTTTTCTGTTGGCGGGTATCTGAGGACGGCCTTTGGTAATTACAAAGAGCAGCAGCAGAAATGCGCTGCCGATCAGTGTTCGGAAAAAGACAATTTCATTGCTGGCTAAAAGGATGTGGCTGGCAACGAAACCGTTGGATCCGAAAAGCAGCAGGGCGACGAGATATTTTAAAAACGCGGAGTTCATTTTCATCAGATTAAGTCCTTTCTCTTGCTTCTGGCATTTTTTTAGTGTATCATTCTCTATAAGATTACAAAAGTGAATTTTTCTCATGAACATAATAACAAAAATGGATGGAAAATGGATACAAATTTACAGAAATATATGGCCTTTTTAAAAACCGTTGAATATGGAAGCTTTACTAAAGCAGCAGAAGTGCTGCACTACTCGCAGTCAGGCATCAGCCGCATGATCAGCGACCTGGAGAAAGAGTGGAACTTATCAGTTTTGGAGCGGGGGCGAAGCGGCGTCAGGCTTACCTCTGATGGGGTAAAAATGCTGCCTTTCGTGCAGAACGTGTGCAGAGAGTACCAAAATCTGCAGGACCAAGTTGATCAGCTGCAGGGGCTGGAATCAGGACTGATTCGCATCGGTACCATTTCCAGCATCGCCACGCACTGGCTGCCGTCAGTAATCAAGGCGTTCCAGAAAGATTATCCCAATATCGAGTATGAATTGCTGTCGGGAGACTACGGCGAGATTGAGGAGTGGCTCCTTGCGGGAAGGGTGGACTGCGGTTTTCTTTTGCTGCCGGCTTCTGCAGAACTGGAAATCACCCCCCTGAAGCGGGATGAGATGATGGTGATTATGCCGCAGAATCATCCCCTGGCAGATTGCGAATCCTTTCCAATCAAAGCGTTGGAAGAAGAACCTTTTATGCTTTTGGAACGGGGAGAAAAGTCTCAGGTGTCTGAACTTTTGCGGCAGAGAGGTCTGCACCCCAAGGTGCGTTTTATCACTTTGGACGATTACGCGATCATGTCCATGGTAGAGAGCGGTCTGGGCATCAGCATTCTCCCTAACTTGATCTTACAGCGGACGCCCTATCACATTGTAAAAAAATCCCTGGAGGAGCCCGCTTACAGGGATCTGGGGCTGGCCATGCGAGACAGCAAATCGGCCTCTGCTGCTGTGAAGCGATTTTTGACATACGTATTGAAGGAGACAAATCATGGAATCATTGAAAGAATTATATAGAATCGGAAGGGGGCCGTCCAGCTCCCACACCATAGCGCCGACCAAGGCGGCGGAACTCTTTGCGGAAGAGAATCCTGCAGCCGCCCGATTTAAGGTTACTCTCTACGGTTCCCTATCGAAAACTGGCAGAGGCCACATGACTGACACGGCGATTCTCGACGTCCTGGGACATGAGAAGTGCGAAATCGTCTTCAGTGACAAACCTGATGAAGAACTGCCTCATCCTAACACCATGGTCTTTGAGGCTTTTGCCGTTGACGGCGGTGCAATGGCGCTGATGGAGGTCTACAGCGTAGGTGGCGGCCGCATCGTCATCAAAGGCCGTCCCGCTGAGAAGGCGCGAGACGTTTACAAACTGTCTACTTTTGGAGAAATCAAAGCATATTGTGAGCAGAACCACATGCGAATCTGTGACTATGTTTACGAGACGGAAGGGGAGTCAATCAAAGAATATCTGACTGCAATCTGGCAGCGGATGAAGCAGACCATTGAGGCAGGCCTTGCAGCAGAGGGAATCCTCCAGGGAGGGCTGGAAGTGCAACGGAAAGCCCGCTATCTGTATCGCCAAAACCACATTGACGAGAGCCCGCAGACCCGGGAGAATCGTTTGGTCTGCGCATTTGCCTATGCTGTCAGTGAAGAAAATGCCGACGGCGGCATCATCGTCACGGCGCCCACTTGCGGCGCCAGCGGCGTTTTGCCAGCCACCTTGTACTACATGCAGCAGCATCGCAGACTGCCGGATGAAAAAATCATCGATGCTTTGGCTACAGCTGGCATCATCGGCAATCTGATCAAAACAAACGCATCGATCAGCGGCGCAGAGTGCGGCTGCCAGGCCGAGGTAGGCAGCGCCTGTTCTATGGCAGCGGCAGGACTGGCAGAGCTTTTTGCCATGGAGATCGATCAGATTGAATATGCGGCTGAAGTAGCAATGGAGCATCATCTGGGCTTGACCTGCGACCCCATCAGCGGCCTGGTGCAGATTCCCTGTATCGAAAGAAATGCGGTGGCAGCCATGCGGGCGATTAACGCTTTGAGTCTGGCTAACTTTTTGACCCATACCAGGAAGATTTCCTTTGATGTGGTAATAAAGACCATGTACGAGACAGGCCGGGACCTGTTCAGTAAATACAGAGAAACCAGCGAAGGCGGTTTGGCAAAGACTTATTTTGAGTGAAAATAAACGAGCCGCAGTTTGGGCGTCTGCGGCCCGTTCAATCACCGTAACTGATATCTTGCGATGAAATTGGATACTTAACCCGCCTCCTTTCCCCTTTTGCTGTGGTGATGTCTTCATTGTACCACCATCAACCAGATCTGTCCTAGACAGAACCTTACAGTTAACTTGCATTTTTGAAAGGAACGAGAATCATGTCACGTAAAGAACATATACTGAGCCATTATTCAAGAGAAATTGCTGAAATCAAGGCGGCCAGTCTCTATAAAGAAGAACTGCCCATCACCTCTATGCAGGGGCGGGCGGTGACTTTGGCGGACGGCAGAAAGCTGCTGAATATGTGCGCCAACAATTATCTCGGACTGTGCGACCATCCGCGGCTGATCAAGGCGGCAAAAGATACTTACGATGCCAAGGGTTACGGCATGTCCTCTGTGAGATTTATCTGCGGTACCCAGGATATTCACAAAGAACTGGAGCAGAAAATCAGTCAATTCTTTGGCATGGAGGATGCGATTCTCTACGCTTCTTGTTTTGATGCCAACGGCGGCCTCTTTGAGACGATTCTGACCGAAGACGACGCTGTCATCAGCGATGAACTGAACCACGCGTCTATCATCGACGGTGTGCGGCTTTGCAAGGCAAAACGCTACCGTTATAAGAACAACGACATGGCGGACCTGGAACAGCAGCTGATTGCGGCGGAGCAGGCAGGCGCCAGAATCAAGCTGATTGCCACCGACGGTGTCTTTTCCATGGACGGCATTATCGCCAACCTGGCGGGAATCTGCGATCTGGCAGACAAGCATGACGCCCTCGTCATGGTGGATGACAGCCACGCCGCTGGCTTTGTCGGCGAAACCGGCAGGGGGACACCCGAATACTGCGGCGTCAAGGGGCGCATCGATATTCTGACAGGTACGCTGGGCAAAGCCCTGGGCGGCGCCTCCGGCGGTTATACGGCCGCACGCAGAGAAATCGTAGAACTTCTCCGCCAGAGGAGTAGGCCGTACCTCTTTTCCAACACCTTGGCCCCGTCCATCGCGGGAGCCAGCCTGGAAGTATTCAAAATGCTGGAAGAAAGTACACAGCTTCGCGATCATCTGGAGAAAATCACTGCTTACTACCGCCAGGCATTGACGGCGGCGGGATTTGATCTTATTGAAGGAAGCCATCCAATCGTGCCGGTGATGCTCTACGATGAGGAATTAGCTGTAGAATATGCAAATCGTATGGTGGAGAAGGGCGTCTACGTGGTTGCTTTCTCCTATCCTGTCGTGCCGAAAGGGAAAGCGAGAATCCGTACTCAGGTATGTGCCAGTCATACGAAAGACGATATTGATTTTATCGTAAACGCCCTGATAGAGACCCGCGCGGAAATCGGCAGATGATGACGACAGGCATATTCCTTTTAAAATGGAATGGAGTGTCGCACAAGATAATCTGCAAAATCGTCGTATTTTTCTGCTGCATTGAGATAAGCCGCATAGGCGTGATACAGTGCAGCAGTTTTTCTGATGAAAGGCTCTTCGTCGATTGAAAGCTTGCGGCAGATTTCTGCGAATTCCGCCAGATCCTGGATCATGGCAGGCAGAGCGGATGGTTCCGCAAAATCCATACCGTTTAGGATGCCGTAAGGCACTTCGTGAATAGAGAACGCAAAATACCGTCTCAAGAGGAAGTATTTGTGCTGCAGAGCCGCTTGATTTTGCGGCTCGCGGTTTAAAATCATATCGGCCAGTTGGTACGGATTATAGCGATGTCCCGTCTCCGCACAAAAGATTTCAACAAAATCCTCCGCAGTTCCAATTTCAAAGGCAGGTTTCGCCTGACTGTTTTCAAATAAAAAGCGGAGGCCGTCGATGTTTCCTTTTTCCATATCGGCGAGGACAGCGGGTACTATCACTTTTGTGCAGAATGGCTTTCCCAGTGGTAAAGCGGCGTGGGCTTTCTGGAAGGCATATAATTCTGCAATACTGACAATATCGTCACAGGGCTGATGCAGCCAGTTCATCAGAGCCTGATGCCGTTCTTTGCGCTGTTTTTTGCCAAGCGGTTTATCTGGGAACTGAGTGCAGATTGCCAGATATTCCTGCAAGATGGGCTGTTGTGTCTGGTAACTCGTCATAATTGAAAGATTTTCTCCTCACAGTATCTACAATCATTATATGGTTTCTTTTCCTTACCGTCAACAGCGGAGGGATACGACAATTATGGTAGTCTAAATGCGTAAGAATGTGGTAAAATAGAGTTATGAAAGAAGGTGTTTATTTGAAGAATAAGAATACATCCAAGTTCATCAGCTCGCTGATCTATGCGGCTCTGGGTTTGGTTTTGATCGTATATCCTACTCTGATCGGAGAGACGATTTGTTGGATGCTGGCGGGGGCCGCAGCGGCCATGGGTGCGGTCAACCTGATCGGCTATGCCATGAGTAAGGGAGACGCACCATCAGACGAAAGCTCTGACGGGCTGGCGACAGGCATCGTCCTGCTTCTCTTGGCGGTGTTCATCGTCATCAAATCGGAATTCGTCATCTCCATCATTCCTTTTGTCCTCGGATTTATGATTACCGTCAAAGGCGTCGTCGGCGTGCAGAGTGCCATCAATCTGAAACGATTCGGTTATGGCAGCTTTAAGGGGAGCCTCATCGCTGCTGTTCTGGTCATGGCCTTCGGCATCGTCATGATGATGAATCCATTCTCCACGGTAAAAGTTCTCTTCACCATGATCGGCATCGGACTGCTGGTCAGCGGTGTCGTCGATATCGCAGCGAATATCATGATGACCAGGGAAATGAAGAAGTTCAAGGATGACTGAGAACGAGTGCAGATCAAGAGAGCCGTATCACCATCAAAAGTTGCTCTTGCTAGGAACTTAAAAATAGCATATACTGGTAACAAATGAATTGCTATCATTAGACAGGGGGACAACGTATGGAAGAAAAGCTATCTGATAAGATTTATGCTGAAATCCGCAATGGCATCATTGACGGGGAGTATTCTGCCAGAGACTTCCTCAGCGAAGCGCAGGTTGCGAAGAAGTATGGGGTCAGCAAGGCACCGGTCAAGGAAGCGCTGCACATTTTGGCGGATCAGGGTTATCTGATCAGCTATCCGAGGCGGGGTTATATGATTAACACCTATTCTGATGAAGAGCTGGACAAGATACAAGAAATCCGCAAGACCTTGGAAGCGCTCTGCGTCCGTCTTGCTATCGCCAAAGCAAGCGACGAGGAACTTGAAGAGCTGCGCTTTTATCGGGATGGAGAGACGCGCGCCCTGGACCCGAGAGAGACTGTCAATTTCAAGTTTCACATCGGACTCGCCAGGCTGTCGGGGAATGAATTTTTGGTGGATACTCTGATTCCACTGGTTATCAAGGCGTCGATGAACAAAATTAACTGTGAAGCAGATATCGACAATTTTGATAAGATTATTGATGCCATGCTGGCTCGCGATGAGGCGAAGGCGTTGCAGTATTTGGACGAGGATATCCGGTACCTCAAGCGGAAGTAATCATCATCCTATGCGCAGACATAAGAAAGAAAAAGAAGTGAAAATGGGACTGTACCAAAGCATAAGGCTGAGGTACAGTTTTTTAGTATTAGTTGTCAGAAAATTTGCGAAGAATAACGAAAAACGTTGACAACTGATATCATCAGTGCTAATATCAAACAAACGATTATAGTGTTATCAGTGATGATATCAGAGAATTAAGAAGGAGAATTTGAACTTATGGAAACAAAAGAAAAAAAGAAAATTGGTTTGATCGGAGCATTGCTGATGGGTATCGGCTGTATTGTCGGCTCCGGCATCTTTGGAACCCTGCCTACAGTCATAGCGGAATATGGTTCCGGCGTCATCTGGGCTCTGCTGGGAGCTGCTTTTGTCGTGGTACTGCGCTCCTTGTCCTTGATGTACACCAGCGCAGCCATCCCATCCAGTGCAGCACAGTTTATGTGGGCGGCCAAGCTGATGCATCCTTATGCCGGCGTATTCGTATCTCTATCATCAATTCTGATGCCGACCATGGTATCTCTGTTCGGCACGCTGTTCGCCATGTATTTTACGCCGCTCTTCCCGAGCCTTTCTATCAGCAATACGGCAGCGGCAGTGGGGTTGTTGGTGGTATTTGCCGTCATCGCATGGTTTGGAAACAAGACGGCAGTTTCGGTCAGCAATATCATGGTTGCCCTTTTGATGATTGCAATTTTCTTGTACATCGTGCTCGGCCTGCCAAATCTGGATGCGGATAATGTCACCTTTGGAGAAATCATCAAACCTGGAATCGGTATCAGCAGTCTGGCAGCAGCAATCGGCGTATTGACTTCCTCCCTCTCGGGTGCAAGTTCTGTATCACAGATTGCCGATGATGTGAAAAATCCAGGAAAAACTGTTCCTTTTGCCTTGGTTTTGTGCCCGGTAATCGTTGCTGTCGTCTATATCCTCATGGCGGTAGTCACCATCGGCGTGGTTCCATCGGCAGAAGTAGAGTCCCTGTCGCAGGTGGCGTCTCACTTTATGTCGCCGGCGCTGCTGACCTTCTTCATTATCGGGGGACCTATCTGCGGTATCATCACATCGCTGGTTCCTGTCGCTCTTGCCTGTGTGGCGCTGTTTGAATTCTCTGCACGTGAAAAGGTGTACCCGGCAATTCTGGCGAAAAGAAATAAACATGGCGTTGCATATTGGAGTCTGTTCATTGTCATGGCAATCGCCATCGGGATCTGCGCCACTGGCGCTACCTTCGGCGTAGTAATGACTGTGTTCTCCTTTTGCAACACCATATCCGAACTGCCGAACACGGTATCACCTTTATTTGCATATAAAAAGTATCCGAAGTGCTGTGAAAACTCCAGCGTGAAGATGGGCGTGCAGGTCGCCCGGTGTCTGGCGATTCTCACCTGCATCATCTGTCTCTATCTCAGCGTGCAGATGGCCCTGACTTTGGACTTCAAGACGGTAGCGCTGATTCTGGCAGTCTATGTAATTGGATACATATATTTCTTTATCCGCGCAAAGTACCTGAAGAACAAAGGTGAAGATTTGATGGAAGAACTGAGACAGCCTTATGCACCTTGGGAAGAAAAAGAAGCTTCCTATCAATAAGAAATAAATGAAGAGGAGTATCATGATTGATTTTAGTAAGACGATAACTGACTTCCGGTCCCATGTCCCTGGCATTAGGGATTGGGCATATTTCGAGACGGGCAGCACCGGGCTTGTCCCGGACTTTGTCTATGAAGGCGTTCGCAGGTATATGGACGACAGATATTACAAAGGCGGAGATTCTCTGTGGGCATATGAAGATGAGACGGTGAGCACCCTGTTCATGCATCAGCGTTCCAAGGAAGCCCTCGCAGAGATGGTCCACTGCAAGCCGTCAGAAATCGCGTTTGGATTGAGTTCTACGCAGCTGTTCACTTTGGTCACGGAAGGCATCGATTATGCAGAAGACGATAACATCGTTACTGTACGGAAAGGCTGGATCGGCAGCCGTTTTGCCTGGCAGAAACGAGAGGCGGAAGGTCTGGAAATTCGATATGTTGAACCGGAGGACGGCAGGATGACGGCAGAGCGGATTGCAGCTCGCTGTGATGAACATACCCGCGCTGTTTCTGTCAATTTGGTAGAAAGCAATACGGGATATCGGCTCGACATGGATGCTCTGGGGCGGTTCTGTGCTGAAAAGAATATTTTGCTCTACGTCGATGGTGTGCAGGCGCTGGGTGCCCTGGAGGTAAATGTGGAGAAGTGGAATGTCGACTTTCTCGTAGGCAACGATTACAAGTGGATGATGAATTTCTGCGGTACGGGCTATGCTTACATTAGTCCAAAGGTACAGAAGCGCATTCGTCACTGGGGGGCAGGCTGGATGTCGGATACAGACCGTTTCAATACCGCAAAGGATCGCCTGGATTTGAGAGCTGACGCAGGCCGTTTTGAAATCGGTCACCAGCATAACGATGGGATTTACGGACTGGGTCTTGTAGCCATGCAGAACAACCGCCTGGGGCTTTCCAACATCGAAAGCTATGTCTGCGGCCTGGCGGACTATTTCTGCAGCAGGGTGGAGGAGACGGAGGGGATTCGGCTCAGTTACGATTTCCCCAGGAAAAACCGCTGCCAGATCGTGGTTGTGAAACTGGAAAAGAGCCTGCAGGTGTCGGAAAAAGACTTTGAAGCGGCAAAGGTCTGCGCCCCGATTGGTTCCCCGGACGAAAACGGGGAGAGAGAAATGCGGATCAGCCTTCACTATTACAATAACCGAGAAGATATAGACCGCTTCTTTGCGGTTCTGAAGAAAGGAGTCTGAAGATGAATGAGATTGAAAAAAATCTTGAGAATTTAGGAATTACATTGGATGCAGGACCGGAGCCGATGGCGAACTATGTAAGCGTACAGAAGGCAGGGGATATCTGGTTTTTCTCTGGTGCAGGTCCTTTTGAAAACGGAAAACCAGCAGTGTTTGGCAGGCTGGGTGAAAATATGACAACTGAGGAAGGCTATGACGCTGCAAGGCTGGCTGGTATCAATCTTCTGGCCATCTTAAAGAGGGAGCTGGGCGGCGATTGGAATCGCCTGGAGCAGATTATAAAAATCCAGGGATTTGTCAATAGTGCATCGGACTACTTTGAACAGCCTGCCGTTATCAACGGTGTGTCCGACCTGCTTGTAGAGGTATTGGGCGACAGAGGACGTCATGCTCGTACAGCGGTGGGCGCCAACGTACTGCCATTCCGCATTCCGCTGGAAGTGGAAATGATTATCAAAGTGAAATATTAACGCGGTTTGTCAATAGCAGTATGCACCGCCTGTGCCATGTTTTGATTAGAAATCACTAGGAAATTGCGTGAATGGCATGATGGAAGGAGAGGACTCATAGTGCGACTAAATTTAGTTGTAATGTGAGTCCTCTTATGTTATGCTAAAACAAAGGAGGACGTATACGTGGGAAAAAAGGAAAGCTAATCGAGAGGCTTCGGAAACCAAAAGACTTTACCTTTGCTGAAGCAGAGACTTTACTAGGGCTTTTAACATATAGGCGTTCTAATATGGGGAAGACCAGCGGTTCAAGAGTACGTTTTATTAGTAACAACCATGCTGCGATTTTATTACATAAGCCTCATGGGCGGAAAGAACTGCTAGAGTATCAAGTCAAGCAGCTGTTAGAAATTTTGGAGCAGGAGGATTTGTTATGAAGAACACGATGGAATATAAAGGCTATATAGGAAGTGTGGAATTCTCGGAAAAAGATAATCTCTTTTTTGGGAAAGTTATGGGAATCCGTCCTTTGCTATCCTATGAAGGCACGACTGCACAAGAATTGGTTGCAGACTTTCATGAAGCTGTAGATGACTACCTTGCGTTATGCAGAGAAGAAGGCACGGAACCGGAGACTGCATACAAAGGCAGTTTCAATGTGAGGATTTCTCCGGAACTTCATAAACAGGCGGTTATTTATGCCCAAGGGAGTCAGAAATCCTTAAACAGTTTTGTTGAGGAGGCCATAGCCGCTTATGTGGCAAAGAGAGAAATTTAATACAGGATATATGGCAGGTACTGATGGCATTGCAACTTACGATAGCCGTCTGCCTTCAGAGCGTGCATTTTAGATCAGAGAAAGAGGTATGACATGAAAAAGAAAAAATTAGGTTTAGGATCCATATCCCTGTTGCTTGTCATTGTGGCTGTCCTATGGAGTTACAACATTTCTGGTTACTGTTTAGGAGATCAGGTTCTCCATGCTCTTAACCTGTCTGCCTGGTCCAATGAAGCGGCAACACCTGACCAGACACTTTCCATAGTGCCTTTTGGACATCAGGCACAAGGTGTGCATTACACCGTATTCTATGCACTGATTCTGCTTGTACCGGCGTTTCTGCTTGCCATAAAGAACAAAGACCATCTGTTCGCCAAAGTTGGAAAGTGGACCTCGCTGATTCTCACTTTGCTGCTGCTGATCAGCCCGCTGTTTATGATTCTTTAATCATAGATTGCAGAGAAAGGAACTCGATATGTACGAAAGAATGCTCGATAAGCAAAATGAACCGACCATAGCCGAAATGACGGCGTATTGCGGTGAGAACGGAGAACTGTTTGCTTTGTTGAATGAATGGCTGGCCCAGACATATGGCACTGTGCAGAAACCCACTTTTCCCTATGGCAATCATTATGGATGGGGAATCGCCCACAGAAAAAAACAAAAATTGATGTGCAACATCTTCGCTGAGAAAAACGCTTTTACGGTGATGATGAGATTGTCAGAAAAACAGTTTCAATCGGTCTATGAACAGGTGCAGGCATATACGAGAGAATATATCGACAATCAGTACGCCTGTGGCGACGGCGGCTGGATTCATTATCGGATCACGTGCAGGGAGCATTTCGATGATATTCAGAAGCTGTTAGCTGTCAAATGTTCATAATACCAAAGATGATATAGGAGGATATCTATGATAGAGATCAGGAACGAAGAGGAACGCGACTATAAGAAGGTGGAGGAAGTCACTAGGGCGGCTTTTTGGAATTTGTATGTTCCTGGATGCGATGAACACTATTTGACCCACATCATGCGGTCTCATGAAGATTTTATACGAGATCTTGATTTTGTCATAGAAGTCGATGGCGAAATCGTCGGAAACATCATGTATACCAAAGCAAAACTCATAGATGAGAGTGGGGAAGAGAAAGACATCCTCACCTTTGGACCGGTCTGTATTTTGCCGGAGTATCAGAGAGCGGGATACGGAAAAAAAATCATCGAACATTCCTTTGATAAGGCGGCTGCTCTCGGCTTTGATGTGATCGTGATCTTCGGAAATCCTGGCAACTATGTAAGCCGCGGCTTTAAGAGCTGCAAAAAGTACAACATTTGTGTGTCGGATGGAGGATATCCGGCGGCTATGCTGGTAAAAGAACTGAAACCCGGCGCTTTGGATGGACGCAAGTGGATTTACCATCAGAGTGCTGTATACGAGATAGATCAAGAGGAAGCACGGCGATTTGATGACAGCCTGGAAAAATGGGAGAAGAAACACCTGCCATGCCAGGAAGAATTTTATATCCTCAGCCATGCCATCCTCCAGTAAGGTAAAAAATAGAAAACGAAAAGGCGCGCCTTGCTTTCCGGGAATACCCCGCATGCCATGGGCAGCGCCTTTTCTATTGAATGCTACTTTGTAATCGGTGCGGTCTGCTCAGCCAGCCATTCTGCGATCTCTTTACTGACCAGCGGCGTCAGCGTCTCCTGAACCTTTTTATGGTAGTTGTTGAGATATTCCAGTTCCTCGTCAGTGAGGCGGTCCGGCAAAATCGCTTCCCGATCAAATGGACAGAGGGTGATGGTTTCAAAGGCGTACGACGCATCTGACAGCTCCACGCAGAGCAGTTCGTTTTCCAGCCTGATGCCATATTCCCCTTCGATGTAGACGCCCGGCTCGTCGGATGTGATCATGCCGGGATAGAGGGGACATCTGGTTCCCTTCGGGCTGATGATCTGCGGCCCCTCATGGCAGCTGAGGATGTGGCCGACGCCGTGTCCTGTGCCGTGATTGTAATCCAGTCCCATATCCTTCAGCGGTTTCCTGGCGATTTCGTCCAGTTGTGCGCCAGTGGTGCCTGCGCTGAACTTTGCCATAGCCAGGTCGATATTGCAGCGCAGGACGGCGGTGTAATGCGCTTTCATCACATCGGTAATTGGCCCCAGCGCTATAGTTCTGGTGATATCGGTGGTACCATCCTCATATTGGCCCCCGGAGTCTACCAAAAGGAATCCCTCCGGACGCAGTTCCTTATCGGTTTCTGGAGTAGGATCGTAGTGGATGATGGCACCGTTTCCTGCATAACCGGAAATGGTACCGAAGCTCAAGTCGAACCAGCCTTTCTGCGAACGTCTGCAGTTTTCCAGGTAATCGGCGGCGGAAATTTCGGACATCGGGACTCTGCCGATGGTTTTTTTCAGCCAGTAAAGGAAATTGACCATGGCCACGCCGTCTTTGATATGAGCGTTTTTTGTAGCCGCAATTTCTACCGGATTCTTCAAAGCCTTCATCAGCTCCGCAGGATCGCTGTCGCTGATGATCTCCACAGAGTCAGGGATGGCGGCGGTGATGGCGTAGCTTGCGATTTCTTCATCCAGCAGAATCCTGCCCTTCTGCAATTTCCTCAAATCTTCGAAGATTTGCAGGTATGGGAAAAATTCTATGCCGTCAATGGCGAGGTCTGCTGAATCGTCCAGCACGTAGAGACTGGCGCGCTCCTGCTCGATCAGAGCAAAGGAGAAGAAGACCGGCGTATTGGCCACGTCGTTTCCACGAAGATTGAAAAGCCAGGCGATTTCTTCCATCTTGGTAATCAGATGATAGTCAGCGCCTTTTTCGGCCATGTAGCGGCGGACTCTGGAGAGCTTTGAAGAGGCTGACTCACCGGTGACGGACTCCGGAATTGCATAAATCTCAGAGCCGTCCAGGGTGGGGCGGTCAGTCCAGATCTCGCCGACGAGATCGATGTCCCAGCGTACCTTGAACTTTTCTGCCAGTTGGCGGCCCATTTCGCAGTCTACCACTCTGCCGTCAAAGCCGAGGCAGTCCTCCCTTGTCAATGTAGCCTCCAGGTATTCTGAGATGGTCGGAACATCAGGCTGCCCCATCTTCATGAGGTCGATACCGGTGCCCTCGAGCTGCTTTGCAGCCTGCAGGAAATAGCGGCCGTCTGTCCACAGCCAGGCCTCACCCATGGTGATGATCAGGGTTCCGGCGGATCCTGAGAAGCCGGATATATATTTTCTGCATTTAAAATAATCGTTGACGTATTCTGAACCGTGGTAGTCCGTCGTCGGAATCAGATAGGCGTCGATTTGGTTCTGCTGCATTTTCTGACGCAGATTGATGAGCTGCTGTCTCATAAGTTTTCCTCACTTTCTATTTAAACAAACTCTTTGGTACTTTTTTGTCGATGACATAGGCGACGATGCCGATCATGATGCCGCTGGCGATTCCCGAAAACATCAATATCGGAAAATAGAGAAACATTTTCAGGTTAGAGACGACCAGGGCAGCTACGAGGAGCTGACCCATGTTGTGGGCCACACCGCCAGCCATGCTCACGCCTATCATGCTGAACAGATTGGTCTTCTTGAGCAGCCACATGACGCAAAGACTGAGAAATCCTCCCGCCAGAGAGTAGAGGGCTCCGAAAACCCCGCTGAAAAGCAGGCCGGAAATGAGAATGCGCAAGGCATTGATGGCAAAGGCATATCTGAAGTTCATCTCGTAGAGGGCGATGATGACCACCAGGTTGGCGATGCCCAGTTTGACGCCGGGAATTCCTGCGTTGAAAGGGATGATCGCTTCTACATAGGAGAATATCAGCGCCAGGCAGGCAAACATGGATGAAATTGCCAATCGTTTTGTCCTCTGTGAATTCTTGCTAATTTGAGATTGCATCGAAGTCCTCCTCTCCGCCGGTGATTTCCACCATCACTTTGTTTGGCAGACAGACGATGCTCTGATTGGTCCTGCTGATCTTCCCGTCTTTGACGCAGACCTGGTTGCGGCAGTCAGAATAAGACATTTGCACAGTTTCGTCTTTTATGGTAATCTTATTGAGGCGGCCCCTTTGCCGGATTTCTACGGTCTGATTCTCGACCAGGCTGTAGGTGCCGTAAAGCTTGCCGTCTACAGTGACGACGACTTTCTGGCCCTGCGTTCCCGATGCGAGAGACCACCAGGACAGGCCCAGGCCGATCAAAATCAAAAGAACAAACAAAGCGATATCCGCTTTTTTGATGATTTTAAACATGAAATACTCCTATTATGAGGTGCATATGAAAAAATTTCTTACACTATTATTGACCATTTCTATGGTAACAACGCTTATTATATCACAGACCGCCTGTGCGGGAAAGACTGAGAAGGTTGAAAAAGACAGCTACTATATGGACACCATGTGTCGAATCAGTATCTATGACATGAAAGACATGGACGAGGAAAAGGCAGAATCCGCCATTGATGCAGCCTTTGCTCTCTGCGCAGAGTACGAGTCTCTGATCAGCGTCACTCGAGAAGGCTCTGACATCTATAAGATCAACCACGCCAAAGGCGCGCCAGTGACCTGCGACCCCCGCACGATAGAGGTGATCAAAAAAGGAATTGAATACGGTGAACTGTCTGATGGCAAGTTCGACATCACCATCGGACAGGTGACAGACCTTTGGGACTTCCATGCGGAAGAGCCCGAGCTGCCATCTGCATCAAAAATCAAAGCAGCTTTGGCAGCGGTGGATTATCATCAGATCAAAATTGACGGCAATACGGTGACCATGGAAAACCCTGCCGGAGAGATCAACCTGGGCGGCGTAGGCAAAGGCTATGTGGGAGACAAAGTCGCAGAGTTGCTGCAGGAAAGAGGCGTTACCAGCGCAGTCATCAATTTGGGCGGCAACATCATCGCTATCGGTGACAAAGATGGAGAGGATTTCAAAATCGGCATCACCAAGCCGTTTTCAGAACGGGACGAATTGATCGGATCTATGACAGTCAAAAATGCCACTGTCGTCACTTCCGGCACTTACGAAAGGTCCTTTGAAATAGACGGGAAGACTTATCACCACATTTTGGATGTAAACAGCGGCTATCCCGTGGACACCGACGTGGTCAGCGTGTCGCTTGTTTCCGGACTCGGACGTTCTGGCGACTGTGATGCCATGTCGACCATCTGTCTGATATTGGGCGTCAAAGAAGGCGTCAAGTTCATCGAGAAAGTCGATGGCGTGGAGGCTGTATTCGTGGACCAAGACGGCAAGATCACGAAGACCCGCGGCATGGACACCTTTACGGAGGAATAGCGCATCAAAAATGTAGCAAATCCGGAAAACTTCGCATCAAAAATGTTAAAAATTCAAAACGCAGATGTTAACGGGATGATTCCTGCGCAGATGCGTTTTTTCTTTTTTTGAAAATCCTGTGTGATGTACTTTTGAAAATGTCTATAATCTCCTGCGATGCAATTGCTGGGCGGAGCGTATACGGTATAGGGGTATGCTCCGGGCATTCTGTACAATAAAGTTAGGCTTTTTGACGCTGTTCAGAAGGTTTGGCATAACACTGCAGCAATATCAGACACCATATCTCTATATATGCCCTGAGGCCGGCGAAGAATTGCTGCAGAATCCATGAATTTGCTGCGTCAGGTTACTTTTTTGGAGTTTGAAGGGCCTTTGCAGCGGAGAAATGGATAGGAAAAGTAACCGAAATCAGAGATACCCCCCTGTTGAGGTGTTTTGACAATGATCCGGTTACGCGGGAATGCGCGGATATGCCCAAAAAGCATAAGGTTATCGTAACAGGAGGTCATCCAGGGGCATTTTCGCTTCGCTTACTTAAGTTATTATCATTTTTGAAGCAGACTCTTTTTTATTTTTTTCACAAACCCCTTGACAACAGTTTTCTAATGGGTTATATTTAAGACGTAGTCTAGTTTGTTACTTGACTAACTAACTAGCGAAGAGGTGATAACATTGAACATCAATCCAAATACAGACAAACCGATCTTCATTCAGATTGCGGAACAGTTAGAGGATTCCATCTTTACCGGCGTATTTCCAGAAGAGACGAAGATCCCTTCCACCAACGAGATATCAGCGCTGTTGAACATCAATCCCCATACGGTGCTGAAGGGGATGAACATGCTGGTAGAGGAAGAAATCATTTATAAGAAAAGAGGGCTGGGAATGTATGTAAAGACCGGTGCAGTGGAGAAAATACAGAAGAAGAGACAGGGGCAGTTTTATAATCAATACGTTGCTGCGCTCATTGAAGAGGCGCGCAAGCTGCAGATGTCTAAAGAGGACATCATTACGTTGATAGAAAGGGGTTATGAAGATGAATGCAATTGAAATTAAAAATGTGAGTAAACGATATAAAGACGTCACGGCGCTTGACGACGTTTCCCTCTCCTTTGAATATGGCAAGATTTATGGATTCCTGGGCAGAAATGGAGCGGGAAAATCCACACTGATCAATATCATGGCAAACAGAATCTTTGCTGATCAGGGAGAAATTTCCATCGATGGCCTTCAGGGAAAGGAAAACATGGAGATACACGAGAAGCTGTACTGTATGAGTGAAACGGATCTTTATGATTCCGGACTCAGAGTCAGAGAACTCTTCAAATGGTCGGCACGGTTTTATGACAGCTTTGACTTGAAGAAAGCCTATGAAATCGCAGAAAAGTTCAATCTGAATACAAACAAGAAACTAAAGACCTTATCCAAGGGCTATCAGTCCATCTTCAAGCTGACCGTCGCCCTCTCCTTAGACGTTCCCTATGTGGTCTTTGACGAGCCAGTGCTGGGGCTGGATGCGAATCACCGGGAGCTGTTCTATGACTTGCTGCTGGAGGATTACGAGGCAAACCAACGAACTATCATCATTGCGACCCACCTCATCGAAGAAGTGGCAAACATCATCGAAGAGGTGGTGGTCATAGACCAGGGCAAGATTTTACTGCAGGAGACTACGGAAGCCCTGATGGATAAGGGATACTGTGTTTCCGGTATCGCCGAGGAAGTGGACGGATACTGTGAAGGGAAAAATGTCATCGGCTATGACGAACTGGGGAACTTGAAACTGGCATATGTCCTTGGAGAGAGGGAAGAACTGCCGTCGGGCAGCAATTTGCAGCTTTCCAACATGAATCTGCAGAAATTATTTGTTAAGTTGACAGAGAAAGGCGGGAATGAACAATGAAGAAATTAGGTACGGTGATACGATACGAATGTGTGACTTCGTTCAAGTATATCTGGGTGTTTTACATCTGCGTATTCGCAGCCATTTCGGTTATTTCCGCCATCATTTACATCAGTACAGGCGATATGGAAAAAATCGGAACAAACGGGCTGGAGCTCAATTCCATGATTTATGTGGGAATTCTAGGGGTTTTTGGCTTCAAAGAGGACTTCAAAATGCTGATTCAGAATGGCTTTACCCGAAAATACATTTTTCTGGCAACACTTTCGTTGTTTGCTTTTACTTCGGCCATTATGGCTGCAGTCGATACCATCGTAGGAAATGCGCTCCACGCTGTGGCCAGTGGGTATTTTTCACTCTTTGGCGGACTGTATGGATATGAGCATTCCTTCTTTCTGAACTGGCTGTGGTTGTTCCTAGCCTATATGCTCGTCTGCTGCCTGCTGTATCTGTCTATTTTGATCATCAACAAAATTGGCAAAGTGGCATCTATCTATCTGGCAATCGGCCTGGGACTGACAGTCGTTCTGATCATCCCGGCTCTGCTGAAATTTGTTCTGCCGGAAGACTTTGCCGAGGCTGCCATTACGTTTGCCGTCAAGGCAATCGGCTTTGTGGCTGAGGGTGCAGTCAACTTTCTTTATCCTATCATGAGTCTGCTTCTCATAGCCGGAATTTTGAGCATAGGCTCCTATCTGATTATACGCAGGACGGAATTAAAAGTGTGACATTCTGTTCTTGACTCTCCCCTTAGGGCAAGGTGTATTCTGAACAGGAGAAGGAAAGGAGACGGTGATGCTGTCTATCGGTGAGTTTTCAAAGATCTGTCAGGTGTCTGCCAAGACGCTTCGCTATTATGACGAAATCGGACTGCTGCGCCCGGAGGAAATCAATCCGGAAAACGGCTATCGGTATTACAGAGTCGAACAATTGGAGAGGATGCTGTTTATCAACCGCTTGAAGTCGTATCATTTTTCTTTGGAGGAAATCAAGCGGATACTGGGATCTGATGAGGCGCAGGCTGAGATGCTTTGTCAGATTCTCAGCAAAAAGAAAAGTGAGATGGAAAAACAAATGCGGCAATTTCAAAACACTTTGGACCAGTTGGGAGATGATATCGACAGATTACAAGAAGGCAAATCCATGATGACCTATATGGACGAAATCGACGTAGGGCTTGCCGATGTACCGCTGATGAATCTGCTGTCCATGCGCAGTCTGGTCAGAGACTATGAATTCGCAGACGCCTATGGCACATACTTTGGCAGGCTGTTTCGAAAAATCGCCGACCAGCAGTTGACGATGACGGCGCCGCCAATGGTCTTGTTTCACAGCAGTGCGTTTACACCAGAGGGCATGGATACGGAATTTGCAGTTCCCGTAGAGGAATGTGTAAAAGGAACGAGAGATTTCCAGCCGGGACTATGTCTGAAGACCGTCCTGCA
>ERZ791934.1336-NODE-1336-length-24124-cov-3.987203_pt1 | contig 24124 bp, 42 predicted proteins | sample MGYA00510125_ERZ791934 | MGnify/ENA primary metagenome ERZ791934 (study PRJEB30046, sample SAMN00993240) | human gut metagenome | study: EMG produced TPA metagenomics assembly of the A metagenome-wide association study of gut microbiota in type 2...
ATGTTAAAGATGATTCCTGCTCTTTCCAGGTTCTGACCAGGAAATACACCATTCGGGGTTCGTTCTGATTTATAAGACGCAAAAGCCTTTCGGCTACCTCTTCATAGTCTTTTCCGCCTTTCTGAATGTCGTTACGAAATATGATCATGGTTCATTACGCTCCAGTCCCTGCGATTGCTTCTGCCTCTTCAAGTATTCCTCTGCGGAAAGATCTCCGGGCTGCTTCTCTGGCAATCCTCCCAGCTCACGGACATATTCCTCCATACCTTCGTCTGGAACCAATACGCCGATGCCGACCATATCCTTGATAAAGCCGGCAACCTTATCAATCTCCGGCTTCTCAATATCGTCATGGCACATCTTGGGGTAATCTGTTATCCCTTCAAATGCAGTTTTATTGATTTCTATCAGTTTGGGGATACCCTGCGTGTTAAATACCTCGCATATGATATCAAGAAAAGAACCGATTGCCACGGAGAAAAGTTTCGTCTTATCTGATGACAAAGCAAAGGAGCCTACATTCTCGTGTCCTAGCAGAACAAAATCCGCCAGCACGGTCATAGCCATGCGTTTATCATAACGTTCGATGGTGGTGCCGACTTCGAACTGCCGCTTGCTTCCACCATTCAGCAGACTGAATTCCCATCCATATGGCAGCACGATGCCTTCCTTGGAATCCCTGCGCACGCTTTGCACCAGTTTCTCAGCATACATGAGGCTCTGCACCATTTCTGGATCTTCCGTATTCCAGATATCAAGTCCCTCAGGTGTTTGTATCATGGGTAGTCCTGCTAAATCTCTTTCGATTCCAATGCCCTCTATTTCTTGAAGGCGCCGCTTGAAATACCAGCTCCTGTACGAATTTCGGAGGATGGATTTGCCCTCTGGATTATTTTTCCGGCAGCTGGTTCTGAAATGAAGGCATTTCTCTATCGGTATCGTCCGCATAGTATTGTCTGGCGGCGCAATCTGTGTCATACCCGCCAATTCATCATATTCGTCATATTCCCACCGCAAAAGGGTATCCTGACTCCTAATCGGCAGCCGTTTCCATCCAATCAGTCCGTCATTATACCTGCTGTTAAGGGTCCGGTCTTTCTGTTTACCCATACGGCGCTTATATACGATTTCATGTACGCTCCATCCGAAAGGCAAAAACGATAGAATCTCGCTCAATGTGTCCATCCATGTCGTATCCATATCATTCATACAGTCTTCAACAAACTTTGCTGCCCGCTTATCCTCGTCTGTGTTTCCCTGAGGTTCTATGGTGAAACGAACCTGTTTCATAAGGTTTTCAATGGCGAACATCATGGAACCGATGATGTCGTCATTATCGTACATTTCTTTGTATACTTCGCAGCCTTGTCGTCCAGAGAGCTCTCGGATAAACTCCTCCCAGAAGATTCCGTAACTCCGTTTCTGCCCTATCTTGCCATATTCTATATTATTATCGTAATTCCTGACCACTGGTGGTACAGGCGGGTTATAGTTTACCTTCTTCTCATCCGTCATCTGTGTCTCCTTATATGCTCCAAGGTGAGGCTCTGTCTGCTGTCATTGCCGTGCCAGGCGGCAATGATAAATTCTTTATATTACTTAGCTCGTTGAAAGCCGTGCCGCTTGCATCAGCCATGTCTTTGAATCTGCTGTCTGGGAATGACTCAAGCTGTGAAAAGTATGCATCATTCCAAGGCGCAATCAAGATGTCTACATTTCCGGCCTCGCTCCCCGAAATCCCGAGTGCCTGTGCAGAAAAAGGTTCAAATCTCGTCACCTTGTCACCCGACTCTCTTTCTATATTCACACTGAATCCCTGTAGCAGTTTCAGATATTGTTCGGCCTGATCTTTTCCGGCCTGCCCTGGGTCCTGGTTCATTCTTATTCTTACCTTTCTGCCATATTTTGCTTTATCCAGAATTGCAGTATTCAGCACGGTCCTTCTGACATCAGAGGAATTCATGCGGCGATTGATGACATCTGCCACAATATATCTGCCGTTCTTCCGTTTGCCCATAAGCACACATGCCGTATATGCAGGTCCATCTTCTGGTCTGGTACCTTTACGGTCCTCTGTAGCCGCAAGGTCCCACGCACGAACCCATGCAAATACGTCAGTAGGGATTTCTTCCAGCATGTTGACTCTCGCCCTATGGAAGTACAATCCTGCTGCTGGTCTGATCTTCCAGTTTCCTTCAAGAAGCCTTTCCCGCTCAACCGTGGATAGTGCTTTAAGGTTTGCCATATATCCAGGGTCATTTTCCATGAGGATTTTATTGTCTGTCAGTTTAGATGCAATAAAGGTAACGCTTTTTACGTCTTCTATAGCCATCTGCCCCATTGCCTGTTCTACTACTTCGGATGGAGTGGCCCCCCAGTATAGCGTATCGTTCAACTGCGTCATAAATCTAATAACGCCGGATCGTTCAGGTATCGGATATCCTGTTTCTTGATCAATCCACCATGATATAAATTCAGCAACCCAGCTGTCACAGTCAGGATTGCATGTAGCCCTTACGTAAGGTCTGATGCCACATGTTGATCTGTTTCGTGACAACATATAGAAAAACTGATTCTTAGAAAAGTGCGTAAGCTCGTCAAATCCTATTAACGCAATCTGTGATCCCTGCCACTTCAATACATCTTTTTCTCTGTCCATATGAGCAAAGGTCACTTTTGCCCCGCTATCAAATGTCCACATAGGAGAGGGCGTTTTCTTAGGATCTCCGTTAACCAGAGGGTAAACTTTATAGGAGGTATCCCATAGGCCTCCCTCGGAAAATATTTGGTTCGAATTCTTTCTGAATATGACCGCTCCGAATTCACTGTTCTCTAGGTGTCTTAATGGTTCAAGAAGAAGTCCATAAGTTTTTCCGCCTCCCGCAGCCCCTCCATAAATGCAGATATCTGCCGGACTTGAAAGGAACATCTCCTGTGGTCCCTGCTGCGGTTTAAGTATAATGCCATTCATATCAATCACTTGCGCTCACGCTGATTGTCTGGAATGTATATGCAGACTTTTGATTCAGTCTCGATAGGATTCCCATCTTTGCCTGCAAGCTCCATTTTATCTTTGAACATGCCTAAATGCCGGCCAAGGAGTTCCAGTGCTTTCCCCTTGTCATTCAGTTTGACCTCAATACCATTTGCCCCTTCTTTTATGCCAGCAATCGCACCGATTTTATCATCCGGCATTTCCGCAGTCGGCTTTACCTTGACAAATGGCCCTTCAATCGTAACAAAGTCAGTCACGTTAGCGAACCCGATTTTTGCCAGTTCTTTTACGACCATATCCTGAGTAATCTCCGTACGTTTTTGTCTTTCATTCATTCTTTTCTCAACATAACGTGCAACGTTGACATTCCTCAACATTCTGCTTCCAGCCTGTGCTGCAGTCTCATCCTTTTTTACCTTAGGGTAGGCGGCTTTATAAGCCCTTGTGGCATTAAGATCTGTTATATACTCATCTACAAAACGTTTCTGCTTCGCTGTTAACGCCACGGTGAATCCCCTCCTACTTTATAACGCCTTCTCATAATTCTTGTTTCCTTTGTTTTTAAAGCACTCACTTATCTTCTCGTATTCATCAAGAGAGGCCATTTCAGTATCACACTGCCTGTTACACAGCTTATTTGATGCGAGACAAACACATATGACCTTGCCATCTCTTTCCTTGCTGTAAATCTTAATTTGTTCTCTCATAATCTATCTCCATTAAAAAAATCGCCTTGTTTATTCAAAGCGATTATCTTAGCTTAGTTTTGAGGTAGGATTATAAATATGCGCCAAGCCTCACCACCTCTCATTCGTTGGTTTTGTTGTATAGAAATACCCCGGGCCCGAAGGACACCGGAGTACGCTCACCAGTCTTATGATGCTCTAGAATTTTTCCCTTACTGTATCAGGGAGGTATCCTTCCCTGATGGCTGCCTGAGTGGCATATGGCATCTACTTTTTACCATTCTCCAAATATGCTTCAATTTTACATAAAATGTCCAGTATGCCACAAATCCCCTTCTCCGAGTCTGTATCAAGACGGCCATAACAATTGTCCAATTGCTTATTGTACTCAATCGTATGTATAACCATGTTATTCTTATCTAATTCAATTTCGCAATTCCGTCTCACAGCTTCGTACTGCTGTAATTGCCCCATAAAGGCTAGCAACTCAAGTAATTCATCTTCACTTACAATCGATTTTAAATAATGAATTCTCTCATACAAAAATAGATTTTCTGATTCTGTATAAACACATCCCCCTTGAATAATTGTCTTCCGTTCATCGTCAGACCTATAATCGTATATCTTTTTTAACAAATTCACTTTTGTAAGCAAAAAATTATAAAACATCATTATTCCAGCATTTCTCTCACTTTCCGCATCCTTTGCCTCCTGTGCTTTATAATATCGAATAGTTATTGCAACACCTAAAAGCGTTAAGCCACCGCCCAATACGGTACCAGCAAAAGAAATCCATGCCTCACACATAATAATTTTTCCCTTCCTTTTTCTCTTTATTCTACACCATTCGGCATAATTTGCCAACAACAAAAGCGCCACCATTTGGCAGCGCCCATCATTGGCCATGTAATTAAAGGAGAATTATTCAGTAATAAAAAAGAGACAGGCGGTTAGGCTTGTCTCTTCATTAAAGCATTTTAGTCGTTAAATGCTATAAGCTTAATCGGTAGATAACGCTTATATCTGAGATCTACAGTTTCACTCGGATTTACTACCGGGCTAGGTTTTATGCCTGCAAGCTGTTTAAAAGTATAAATTCCATCAAATTCATCTAAGTAATCTTTGTTTGGAATCCAAGAAGTTTTCCAGTTTCTATCGCCTTTTCTGAATCCAGCCTGTTCAATGCATAAAACTTTACTCTCATCCGGGTCTACTACAGTCCAGGTTTCACCATCAATCACTTTCGTTGTATATCTAATCATAACTCCTGTAACTAGACGTACGTGGCCTGAGGTGTCTGACACTCCCCTAGTCAACAATGCGTCACCAGGTTTCATTGCCGCATATATTTTGCTAAAAATATCATTGTAAACGTCCTTACCTGGCGTACCCTGCGTATAGTTAGTCTTCTCCGAAAGGAGATTAACTATTGTTTTAGTTTCGGTTGCATCTGTTCTTTTCTTGTTAAGGTCAGGGTCAGTGTAACAGGCACCATACGAGCCGACCAGCTTGAGATAATTATCTTCACCATCGAGTTTTTTAGCAACCAGGCCATCATTGAACATATTTTTCGTCCTATAAAGCTCATACGAGCCATCTTTCTTTTTTCGTTTCATGAATTTGCTGTCGTTAACTTCTCCCGTAGCCATTCTCCATGCTATATCAATTGACGATGAGCAATCTGTTCCCTGCAAAGTTGCATATTCTATCCCCTTTACGATTCTGTTCTCACCATATCTCACACCAGTTTCTGCTATATTTCCTAAATAACTATGCTCTCTATTAAGCTGTGTATATGGCACTCCGTAATAGGTTCCTGCTTGCAATGTGTTTATTGAATCGTTACTTGTGTAGCAATAAGTTAGAGGTTTGTCAAGCTTCCATTCTCCAATTGAAAACGATAGCATCTTGTCAATTGCGGTTTTACGAGCCCCAGATACCGAAGTAATCGTTCCGCCGTCATCTATCTTGTATTTTTGAGGTTCTGTAGCTGCAAAAGTCGGTTCCATAAACATCGTCATTGTCAACACACAAAGCATTGCAAAAACGCACACCCTTTTCATTAACGTTCTCTTCTTCATTTGTTTTCTCCTTTCGAATAACTCGATAGGCAGTAACTAATTATATATTATCGTCCCTTGTTTTCAGTATATTCCGAAAACAAGTTTTTGTCTGTAGTAAATTAGCAACAATTTGTAGTTAATTAGCTACAAAGACAGCAATCCTATCCATCGATTGACCGCCAACAACAAAAGCACCACCGCTAAGATGATGCTTTGTATTGGCCGTTATATAAAATAAAGGAGAGGAGTCCATGGACACCGGGCGACAATATTTCATGTATAGGAGCTGCCTCCTATCTGTTTTTTAATTTAATCCCTTTGTCCATGTTTTCCAATTTACACTATACTACGCCGGGTATGTGACATACAAGGACACGCTTACATTTTTTCAAGAATTTTTGATATTTCCAACAATGCCCCGCCATGTAATCGAATAACATGACGATAACTTCGTTCAGTCTTGACAGCTATTTTTTCAAATGTGAGGCACCTGACATACCGCATATGTAACAGCTTCTTATAATCTGGATTCTCGACCAATGATATAATCCGGCTGACCTCCCGCATCTTCTCAATGGCTTCAGACCTGACCCCCATAATCTCGATTGTCATATCAGCAATCTTCGTGGCATACTCCCCTGTCTTGTCACTGATCAGTGACGACTGTACCCTCTCATCATCATTTCTCATTCTGATTGTGGCAGCCTCGTTCCGCAGCTTTTCGACTTCTGCTTCCATGTTGTCGATCTCTGCCAGCAGGTTACGATACTGCCTCAAAAACTCCTTTGCCTCCACGGGCATCACCCCTTTCTAATCAATCCATCTGCGCATGAGTTGAACAAAACTGTATCCTTCATCTTGGCACTTTTCCCGCCTCCCCCAAAAATAACTTTCTACTTTAAAACATCGGATTTTTCTCCATCCCAGTTCTTCAAATTTTCTGATGTATTCTGTATTACCTTTTACAGGTATGCACATTTCCATTTGCACCGCGTAATTATCATCTGTGAGAAAACTGAAAAACACGGACTCCGCGGATACCTGTTGCATCTCTTCCATAACTCTATCTATCTCTTTCTGGTTCTTATACATCGGTTCTCATCCTTTCTGGTTTCATAAATACTAGCCACTGTGTCCTTGACGCCTTCCCGCTCGGATGTCCAAATAAAGGCGGTACCGGTGACAGCTTTATGATTTCCGATGTCTTGATATCCTTCTCATTCCACTTGAAGATAAGAACGCCGTCTGGCTTCAACACTTTGAAGCACTCCCTGAACCCCTTTGATAGATCTTCACGCCATGTTTCCTTATCCAGGCAGCCATATTTTTCGCGCAGCCATGAGGTCTTTCCTGCATATTTTAGATGTGGCGGATCAAAAACAACCAGGCTGAACGTGTTATCCTCAAAAGGCATATCCCTGAAATCCCCCAATATATCCGGGCTGACCACGAAGTGCTGCCCGTTGGAGGTAATGGTGTCCAGCCTGCGGTTGTCCATGTAGACTGCGTCAGGGTGCGCTTTGTCAAACCAGAACATTCTGCCACCGCAGCAGGCATCTAATATTTTCGCCATCTTCATTTATCCTTTCCACCTCTCCTTAATGGTTATCTCAAATACCCTGCCGTCCACGCAATACTCGATGGAGTTCGAATACTCAGAATTGACGTATCCTACACCTTCCCTGCCCAGTTTCTCCAATGCCGTCCTGATCTGGTTCACCAGCAGTGTCAGTACATGGTTCATTCTGTTCCACCCTCTTTCAAAGGGCACCATTTCGGAGTCCGCTTGATCGTAAACTCTTCAGAATGCCTTTCCGTCCTGCAGATCATTCTGAATGGTGAACATTCAGTCTTAGCCAAGTCACAATAATACCGGTTGGGATTGCCATTGCCCTCCATGAAGCTGCAATGGTCACATATTCTGCAATTTAATTCACTCATTCCCCTCTCCTTTCTTTCCCACATCATGTATCAACCTTGCCTGCTGCCAAAAACCTTTCTCATGCTCTGACCGCGCCATGACCGCCTCCAACAATCCCGCATAATCCTTGTAACGGTACTCCTTAGCCCGCTTTGCATCCAGGATATCTTTGATGACCCTGTCTACAGCTGATACCGGATAGTAATACCGCGGGTACCCCTGTGGGGAGTATTTGACTGCATAGTGCTTCCGGGCAAAATCGATGTTATACCTGTAAGCCAGGTGTTTTTTCCCCGGGTGGTCAGATATCCTCAGACTTTTTGCTACCCCGTAATCAAACTTCAGGTAGATGCTGTTGGTGCTGTATGCGTCATACCGGTGTATGATCACCTTACCCTCAAGCTGCCGGCAGACATATTCGGCGACTTCCTGCGGGGTTGCAAATTTAGCAGTCATCATGATCACCAGCCCTATATATTTCCGGCAACAGCATCCATGCGACCGGAGCCGCACCTTTCCATTCCGGGTAGCCTTCAATCATCCATCCCTCTTCTTCGCTGTAGGTTGCAATCTCCTGTGCGTTTATCAGGAATATGTTTTTCTTCGGACTCCCGCTTATCTGTACTAATACCACTTCATCGGGATCTGCCGGAAGTTCCTCCTCCGTCAGTATCCAATCAGAACGCATTCTACCGCCGAGTATCTCCTCCGGCTCCAGCCCGGTATCCTCATACGCTGCCAGCCTCTGTACCAGCTCCTCTTTCTTTGACGGGCTCCAGTAGCCGGTCTTGATTCCGTTTGACCTCTCATGTGTCAGTCTGTTCATTTTTCCTCACTCTCCTTTTTAAATCATGCCTGCACAGCATTTCTGACCATGCAGGCAGCAGTCCGTTACATTCCTACGATGACCTTGTTCTCGTCAATCAGGTCTCCCAGCTCTTCCTCAAGGTAAGCCCTGATTCTTGCTTTTGCATGAAGCTTCCACATGCCGCCGTCCGCCTCGAAGATCCCGACCTGGTCATTGTTGACCCGGAGCAGGAAGTCACTCTCTGGCTGGTCAATTTCCGGAAAGGTGCGGTATGGCTTCAGCTGCACGATCGGACGGATCGTCTCCATGCCTGCAAGCTGGATGCCTGTCTGCACCTTGACCTGCTGGGTGATGCCGTTGTCCTTGACTTCGGCCTGGTCGCCCTTGACGATGTTGGACAGCAGGTTTAATACATATTCGCGGTCAGGCGTATCCATGAAGCAGGCATTCAGCTTGATCCTGGCTGTATCGTAATCCATGTAGCCGGCCGGCACGCCCGGCATCAGCCTCTCCGTGGCGCGGTACAATGTCAGATTCATGAAGTCACTGTCATCATTCCTGAAGGAGCCGGTATATGCCACGACCTCATTATGTGCCCTCACGTCCACATACAGCACGTCCGCCTTGTCCTCCTCCATGTTGAAGCTCTCCCTTGTGGGCCATTCCCTGTTGATCAGCTGGCAGAACATGTCCAGCCCGTTGACCTCCCTGCATACCGGATAAACCTGGTTATGGTACATATTCCTGGTGGTCCCGTCCGGCATGTCCATGTAGGTATCCCTGCCGATTACTTCAAACCTTGGCTCCTTGACTCCCTTTTCCACTACTTCGATCAGTCTCTCAAATTCCTTCTCAAACATTTTTCTTCTCCTTATCTGTTATATGTCCTCCACCAGCCTCAGTCTTGCCGGCTGCTCTTCCTCATTACCATACATGTCCATCTGTCCCGGCACCTGCGGCTTCATTTCGACCGCTTGGACCTCTCCAGCGAACTCTCCTATGTAGAGCGATGTCGTGACCGGATTGGTCGGCTGCAGCGTGGATTTGATCTCGCATTTTGTCGCAATGACCTGCCTCTGCTCATCCGGCGTGAAGGTCAGCGTCAGCATCATCTTCCTGGGCTTCGTGGCGTTGGTATTGACATCCATGATGTTCTTGATGATCCGCGGCATCTCGACGTCGACGCGCTCCTTGATGGCCCCGTTTGCCATGTCCAGCATGGACTTGGTCAGTCTCTCTTCTTTATTCACTGTTTCATCCTCCCTTTCTCTGTCCGATACAGTCACGTCTGTAAGCGATGATTTCGTTTTCCTTTCTTCGTTCCGGCCCTGTTGCTGCAATCTGCACTGTCCTGCGTTTCTTCTTCCCCGGTTCATATACCGTGCAGTCCTTCACGCTGCCACCCCTTGCAGGCCTGGCTGCCAGCCCCTCCCGTAAAGCGATATCGCCATAGTTGCAGTAGGCGGTGGTGCCTGAAAGGAGGTCACGAAACCGGCAGTCCTTCGGGCAGGTATTGTCCACCGTGTGTTCTCTGGGTTTCTCCTTCACCTTCCGGTGCTTATGGTCCGCTGCTTTATGGCTTGCCTTCCTGCATTCAGACAGGCTGCAGTATTCCTGGTTCGTCCTGGCCATGAATTCACGGCCGCAGTTCCTGCATTTAATTAATTCCAAATCTGTCTCCTCTATTCCTTCCTGTAACCACTTGTAACCACCACCATTTACAAAAGTGGTTACATAAAAATGAGTATTTTTCAGTGCTTACATGGATTTGTAACCAGTGTAACCAATGTAACCAGATTCCGAACTATCCTTACGCGCGAGGGGTGTACTTCCATTTTCTTCCGTATATACACTCCCTATATATACATGTAAAAGTTCGGTTACAGCGGTTACTTTTTGTATTTGCCGTCTGTATCCCTGTCATTTCAACGGTTACAGCGTTACCAAAATTTCAAAAATACTGGTTACACCCTGGTTTCGCATGGTTACACCCGTCAGAATTCGATTTCCTCCTGGACCGTCTCGAATCCCTCCGGCGCATCGTCCGCCTCATTCAGGAGAACCACGCACCGGCAGGGGCTCCCGTTGATCCGGCGCAGCTTGTCCGTCCGTTTATGGTCCCCGTCGGTCTCACTGAAACCGTTCCGCTTCAGCCATCTGGCAAATGCTGTCGGGTTGAATCCATTCTCGGAGCAGGCCTTGTTGAACACGCTGCGGATGATGCTGACGGAGTCACTGTCGATACGCCCGAAACATTCCTGCACGAAGGCATTGTTTTCTGAAAGGAACCTGCTCCGGTTCTGTGCGATCCACTCACGTATCCATTCATATGCCCTCCTTTCTGCAGACATCTCCTCCTTGCTTGACAGGAACTGCCTGATGTCCTCATACGAAATACACCTCCCGTCATGGAAGATATATTTCTCTGCCAGATAGTCTGCTGTGAGTATCATGGATGCAGCCAGGGCCTGTTTCTCCGTAGCTGCCTCATTAACCTTCTTGTATACCGCTTTCTGAACCTTTCCGGCCTCGTCAAGCACGCCCGGCATCCCCAGGGCTTCGACAAAGCGCTGTCCTGCGTGGCCGTAATTCCTTTTCAGCTTGTCTGCCAGGCCTCCCGGATCATCAAACAGTTTGTGGTTATCACAAAAAAGCTCTATGACCCTGTTGACGGCGCCACCGCCACTGGATGCAGAAGATATGGGCTTCTCACCCGTGGTAAGGATGCAGTTGCTCCACGTCCCCACTTTCTGCAATCCCCCGGTCTTCTGTCCACGGGATCTTCCGACACCTTCCGCCAGCTGGTAGATCATCCTGTCAAAGTCTTTTTTATCATCCAGGATCTGCAGCTCATCCAGTACCAATGGCAGGGAATTGACGAACCCTGCCGTCAGCTCCTGTGCCACGGGCGTCGAGTTGAAGGTCTGCCAGTATCTCCCCTTTTCCGGGTTGGCCCATACCGAAGTGGCAAGCATCAGTGCCACGGTCTTCCCTGATTCCGAATCTCCCCACATGTGTACAAAAAACGGCAATCCTCCCAGGGGTTCAATCAGGACGCTGGCAAAGGACGCTGCCAGAACGATTCTCGGTTCCGCATTCGATGCAGCCCTTACCGCCTTTGCACATTCCAGCCATCTGTCATATGAGCCCTCTTCCTTTACGGATTCAAACAGCGATCTGAAATTGTTCTCCCCGTCAAAAATTAACCCCTCGACGTAAGGCGAGAACCCTTCCGCGCCAATCCATCCCAGCCTGGATACCGACTTCTTCTCCGGTATCCTGTCATAATTCAGGTTTTCAACATCATGCAGGAACCGGACCAGGTACCGGGCATTCTCAGAAGTTACGGCGATGCCATGATTGGCCAGATCAACAATCAGATTCTGTGAAGCGATCTGTTTCCGGTCACACATGCAGGAGTACCATACTCCCCCTCGCTTGTATTTCAGTTCTATCTTCTGGATGCCGGTATCAATATTGGTCAGACGGAGCACCGGCATGATGGGGTGCGGGCAGGCCGTCTCAGGGGGATTTTCCCCGCGTCCCGGCCTGGTGATTCCGTAATCGTCCGCCGTCCAGTCACCGGTATTCAACTCCAGCTCCTGCCCTTCGAAGTTGCTGGCATTCTCAACGTATTCACGTCCGCCCATCATGCGCATGGTCTTTACGTATTGCCTGTAAAGCGTCATAAAGTTGCGTACATGGACGGACTTTGCATGACTGGATAATTGGGCGATCTTCTGTTCCTTCTCAAAAGGTGTTTTGCAGTTCTCCACTTCCTCATAGGGGGCGGTCGTCGTTATGTAGTCTTCTTTCGTGTAAGTTATGTCCATGGCACTGCCACCTCCCCTATATTCTCATCAAGCCACGCCTCAACCTCCTGCTGCAGGGTTTTGGCGTCCATGTCCTCCGGGTTTTCTATCGTATACCGGAATAACTCCCTGTGGTAGGCGCTCAGGCCGCGATAGAGCCTTTTTCTCTCCTCTGTCATCCCTTCATATGCCTTCTGCACCTTCCTGCTCTCCATCATCTGCTGGCGCTCCCGTATGGACGGTTTGTGCGCCGACAGTCCCAGGCAGAAGTCAGTATTCAGCTTCATCAGCGCCTGGCGAAACGACAGTCCGAACAGCTGCATCACCAGGCTTACCACGTTGCCTTTGGCACCGCAGGTCCAGCAGTGGAAAACCTGGTCAGTGTAACAAAAATTAGGATCCTTCCCACTGTGCAGGGGGCATGGTATCCGCTTCCTTGGTGATGTGGAATACCCGTACCTTGACAGCACCATGGGAACCGTCACCTGTTCAGTAATCCGTTCTGCTATCTGGTTATCCATGCGTCACCCCTCCTCCAGGAGGCGGATGATCTCTTTCCCTGTATTCCTCTTGTTACAAAAGACATATTCAATATTGTGCTTGTGCTGCCAGGCGTCAAGGATGCGGTAGATCCGCATCCCCATGACCTGTCCGTACTTCGGTTCCCAGAACATGATGTCCTCGATGGATTCGATCGGTTTCCCGTCAATCCTGTCCTGTTCGATGAGGATGTACATCTTGGCACCCATCTCGTCAAGGCGCATCAGCTCCCGCTTGAAGCGGTCGTGTCCGCCGGTGGCATTCTGCGCGATTTCGGCGATGTTCTGCTTCCGGTCGATGATGACCAGGGGACGCTCTAAGTCGCAGTAGTCCCCCACATACATCTTGCTGGAGATGTACCGCACCCCTTGGCGGTCAAACTCGTCCACGATCTTTCTGATCGCCCTGGCCTTCTCCCTCGTATCAATCTGTATCTGCATATCCGGCCTCCTTTAGAACGGGACGTCCTCGTCGATTTCCTCGAAGGAGTCCTTCGGTGCTTCCGCATCACTGGCTGCCGGAACTCCCTTGTCGTCCTTCTTGCCGCAGAAATCAAACTGCTGCACCTGGAGGGTCCATGGATACCGCTTCGTGTCGCTGCCTTCCGGCGTATACGGGTTGCACTGCATCTCGCCGCTGACTGCAATCTCACTGCCCTTGTGGAAGAACTTCTTTATGACTTCCGCGCCTTTTCCGAAGATGATGCAGTTGAAGAAATCCGCCTCCTCGCCGAAACGCCTGTTGACCGCCACAGCAAATTTGCAGAGTTTCCCCGGCTCGCCTTTTGCATTGGTATATTCCTTCAGTTCCGGCTCCTTTGCCAGATGCCCATGTATCGTGATGTTATTCATTCCCTGCCTCCTCCAGCACCTGCACCGTCGCAAGCCTCTTCGTCGCCCTGCAGTACGCGCACTTTTCACAGCGCCTTGGCTCGATGATGCCCTTCTTCACATCGGCAAAATGATCGATGTAGTGCTCGATGATCTTGAGCGCACTGTCCAGCTTGTACTGCGGGATGCGGAACAGTCCGATATCGGCTCCGTCCTTCTGCTTGGTCGCCCCGGCAATGATAAAAGGCAGATGATCCCCTTCTATAGCCTGGTAGATTCCTCCCTGGAAATCATATCCCCAGGCCTCGATGAAATTGACCTTCCCCATGCCGTCTACGTACTTCGGCTCGAAATCGCGCATGATCTTCAGATCCACGACGGCCTTCCCCGGGTGGTAGCTGTCCATGCGGATCTTCCATTCATGGCCGAAAAGCTCCCCGGTCATGATGACCTGCTTCGCCCCTGAAAGGTATTTCATCATCAGATCATCTCTTTCGATGCGCTGGATGATTTCTTCTGCCTGCACGTATTCCGACTTTAGGCTGCCGTCACGTTTCAGGATTTCAGGGTGCTGTGCCCTGAAGATGTCCAGGATGCCTTCAAAGTGGGCGTCCACGTAGGACCCGACCAGCAGGGCGGAGGAAGGCTCTTCCTCCCAGTCCCCATTGATCTTCGCCATCGTCCTGGCTTCACAGTCCATGAAGGACTTGAACTGGGAGGAGCCGAAATATCTCAGCTCGTTCTCCCGGTCAAAATATGTCTCCCTTGTCAGCGTCATAAGTAATGCACCTCCAGTTCGTTGTCGTTGGTTGTTCTCGTTGCGATGAACTGCAGCCCCCGTTCACGACACTTTTTGTAAAGTTTTTCCCGGTTCTCATCGGACAGCTTCTCCGCGCCGTCGATCAGGATGACCTGCAGGTTGCTCGGCTTTGACAGAGCCACTTCCACGCACAATTCCAGCTTTTCGCCTTCTGAAAGGTTGGACACCGGAAGGCCCCGGATCAGCGGAATCCCGTTTTCAACCGTCAGCCCTTCCACCGGCAGGGTTGCAGTCTCCAGTATCTGCCCCGGCAGATTCCTTGCCAGCTCGATCTTCCTGGTCAGTTCCTCGGATATGTCCCGGAGTCTCCCGCAATCCTCCTCCAGGTCCTGCATCCTCTTATACTCATTCAGATGCTTCCTCATCTCTTCCGCGGTCCGGACTTCCTCTTCATCCTCCCTAACGTCTACAGGTTCCATCCCGATATATTTATCTGCCGTCTGCATGTCCGAATCCAGCTTGGCGATTTTTTCGTTATAACGGCTCTCTGCCAGGTTGACCTTATCTTTCAGCCGGTCATCCAGGGTCAGCAGCTTGTCCTCCGCTGCTTTGATCTCTGCTTTCAGCCTCTCGATGGTCGAGGTCAGATTGTCCCTTTCTGCGGCAATGGCATCCTTTTCTGCACTGATCTCCAGTTCCTTCTCGGCCTCGTAGCCCCGTACCTTGTTGTTATAGCTGTCCTTGAAGAGTCCTGCCCGCTCGATCCTGCTGTTGATCTCCTTCGCCTGCTCGATTTTCCGGTAGGCTTCTCCAAGGTTATATTTCTCCCACTTCTCCGCATCGTAACCTGCAGGGATGTTCTCCGCAATCTCTTCCACGAAGGCCCGTTTGTTCCTTAGGTCACGGTTGATGTCCTGCCGGCTCTGGAAGTACGCTCCGTTGTCAGCCTGGATATCATTAAGCACCTGGAGGATGTTCTGCGTGTAATCCACGCCCTCCGGGATTTCCCCGAACTGTTCCTTTATCCAGTTTAAATCCCAATCAAATTCGACCAGGTCCAGGATCATCCGGTTCTGCTCCTTTTTATCAAGCTGGATGAATTTAACCGGATCCAGCTGCAGCGGCGTGAACAGGGTCTTCAGCATCGCTTCCGGCCCCTGCACCTCCCTTCCTCCGTCTTTGACCGACTTGTAATCCGCTTTGTTGGTCCTCTTGCGCCTGTCTATGTAAAGGCCCGTATCGGTCTCTATGATGATCTCCCCTTCACTCTCCCCCTGCTTGATGATGTAGTCGCGGTCCGACCCGTTGGTCAGCGCATATTTGATGGCATCGATGACCGAGGTCTTTCCCGTCCCATTGGTACCTGTGATCTCGATGCTCTTCCCGTCAAGTTCGGTCTCACTGATCCCGAACAGGTTCTTAATCCTGATTTTCGTCGTCTTCATTTCCTAACACGTCCCCTTCCTTCTCATCTGCTTCCTGCTTTTCTTTCGCTTCCTTCGCACAGGCCATGCACAGGTTACGCCCGAACCTGCTCCTTGCGCTCTGGGCAATGGCCCTTGCTGTATATTTCCCTTCGTCCGCGATCACGCACCCGCAGTCACGGCAGATATATTCCTCCGTTTTCGGCGGATAAGGGCGCACCCTCAGTGCATCCACCGTCTCACCAAATGCGCTGACCTCCTCCGAATACAGGGCAATCTTCACGCCCTTCCAGTCCTCGATGTACGGGGAGCCTGCAACCTTCGTGATGGTCTTGGCATTGGTCGCGTTGCAGATCATCGGCTTCGGCTGCTCTGCAAAATGGACCAGCAGCCCCTTCTCCTTCTTCCCGCTTGTGCCGGTGAAGGTCTCCTCTCCGGCGGACTTGATCGTCAGCTCCATATCTTCACCCGGATTCAGGGCATAGGCGCCCAGGTAGTCCGGGTTATTTAGTTTCTTCCAGTGTGTCTTGTTCATTCTTTCTCTCCTTTTCTGAAATATGACAGGATCAGTTTCTCGGAATCATCCCTGTTTAACTCCAGTCCGGTCGCCAGCCTGATCCTGATGATACAGTGCATGACCTCCCTGTCCCTGGTCTCCATGCAGTCCCTGCACCAGTCCGATTCCTGCATGGCGGGCTTTCCGCACCTGCACAGGCACATCATTCCTGCCTCGCTTTCCGCACCGCGTCCAGGGTCATCTCCAGGACGAACTCGATGTCGTCATATCCCATGACCCAGCTCGGTGTGTTGACCAGCTGGTTGATAATCCTGTCCGCATGCTTCATCATCACCGCAAACCTCCATGCAGGTATTTCATGCCGGGCTTGCAAATTCTCCTCTATTGTGGTAACATTTACTTGAGTTTTTAGGTCGGCTGCTTCGCAGTCGGTCTTTATTTTTTGGTTCATATGTAGTCCTCCCTTCTGATCACATCGTAGCAGTACGATCCACGGTTCCCGTTCTGCTTCATGCCTGTCCGCTCAAACTGCGCCTGGGTATAGCAGCCTGCACAGTTCAGAACTTCCGGTGTCCTGTCCGGAAATTTGAACCGGAAGACCTCCATGGCCTGGTTCATACTCTCGGCCTCCACCTGGACCCATCCCCCGCGGTATGGGTACCGCTCGTCTGTTCCGAACGTAAAGTAGTAGTTACTCAGCTTCATTGTCTGCCTCCTCCAGTTCCTTTCTCAACTCCACAAGGCGCTCGATGCACCGTGCCCTCTTCCTTTCCGCATTCCGCTTGGCCGTATTGACCTTCTTCATTTCAGCGGTGATTTCATCCCTGGTTCTCATGATCTTCTCCTTTCTCTGCCATACACTTCACGGCTGTATAAAAGCCCTCCGCCCACACACTTATCAGTGCCGCTGGGGCATTGGTAGACAAGTCATCGGTACAGCCAAGCCATTCTTCCAAGAACTCGACCGTGTACGCTCCGTGTCCCAGTTCCCTGACAATCTGCTTTTCCTTCTCAGTCATCACTGTCACCTTTCTCCTTCCACCAGCCTATAAATCCAGTAGCCAACAACCCCTGGCACTACCATGACCACGCCGCCTCCGACCGCGAAGTATGTCCGGCTGTTGATGTCTACCGCCAGGATTACGGCGGCGGCCAGCAGTGACAGGATGATAGGCTGCTTATTTGTTTTCCAAAGTTTTTTCATGTTTCCTCCTTCCAAACGTCCGGCCTGTCCACCATATGGGACTATATCGTCTTATGTACTTTTTCACTGCATTCCTCCAAATCTTTTACATTGTAAGGGTCGCTTAAATCCTTCCCCTCATTCTCCTGCAGAAAGCGTTCAAGCTCTGTGGCTCTCACTTTGTACGACCTAAGTTTCAAGCACTTTATGAGACCTGCCTTTCGCAAATCATGCACATAATTTATGTTCGTCTTTAACTTCTCTGCCGCCTCTGCCATCGTGTATATGATGTCTTCCATTGTTTGTCACCTCCCTTCTTCACGCGCTCATTTTTATTAAATTGTCATACTCCTCCCACTGCCGTATAATGTACTCACAGGCTGCTGCAACAGCCGAGTATAAAAGAGAGGCGGTGTATTTGTATGAATATTGAGTTCAACGATAAAGAGATTATCTTTATCTACGGCCGAATCAAGAAAGAACTATCCGTTCTAGAATCTTCCAAAGAAACCCCTGTTTCGAAATCAGATCTGATATTCTATAGGAACATTCTTTCTAAGCTAGAAAAAGCGTACCCAACCCTTACAAAATTACCCTTGTGATTAAGTCAAGCCATAAACACGCCATTGTTTGTGGCTTTTTTCATCATCTCGTCTACTGTTTCGTATGGCTGGATGACAACTATATACTTCTTTCCCCTCAGCATCGTCAATTCAGAATATCTGCCAGACTTCCCCAATACCAAACGGATTAGTACCTGTTTTAGCACGTATATCACCTCCCTTCTAATCTTCCTTGCTGCCCGCAAAATCCATCGGGTTGACTTCGGTACCTTTGCCATTCTATAATATGAATATATATTTCTACAGCAATCACTTTGATAGAAAGGAACCGGTCACTATGAAAAGATTATTAACTGTAAAGGGCATTAGTCCTGATACGGATAGCATAACTGCGAACCTTGAACTCCCTAGCAAGTGCCCAAGATGTAATGTAAGTTGTCTTCTTGAACCATTGGATACTTATTTCATTAACCATACTCAAGGTCGATTAACCAGGGATGCATATTCGCTCTTCTTCTGCCCAAATTGCGAGGAGTGTTTCGTGACAACACATACTGTAGAACTCATCCCCCGTAATGCTAACAGTAATATCCGAGAGATTTTTCCTGCGTCCTCAAGCGTTTCGTCCTTCTCTAACCAAATATCTGCTCTGTCTCCTAATTTTGTAAGGATATACAATCAATCCGAGAAAGCTGAAGCTGTTGGCCTCGATGAAATTTGTGGTATTGGCTATCGCAAGGCTCTTGAATTTCTTATCAAAGATTATGCCATTGCGTTCAATACCGAGAAGGAGACTGACATTGCCAAAGCTTCATTATCAGCTTGTATTGAAACTTACATTTCCGACACTCGCATTAAATCACTGGCAAAGGCTTCAGCATGGATAGGAAATGATGAAACCCATTATGTTAGATTGCATGAGAATTATGATATAAAACACCTGAAAACTTTTATTTCGGCAATTGTATCATTTATCGATGCAAATCTTGCTTGTTTTGAAGCTGAACGGCTTCTTACTTCTCCGAAGAAATAGATTCTTTTATTACTTTTGCATCATATTCAATCAATGGAATACAATGCTCTGTGTCATTTTCAGCAAGAAAATTTCCGTCAAAGTCCCAGTACTGTGTCACCACACGTATCGGGTCTTTTTTTGTTCCCAGTCCTCTACTTGATTTTGTTTCGATGACCTGTACGATTTTGGCTGAATCAGTACCACTTGCTCTTATCATTCTTCATCACCTCCCTTCAATTATTTGTCGGCTGACTTTTGAAAAAGTTCTTCAATTTTCCACTCAGGAAAGTATGCATCTCTAATTTGAGAGGCTTCTTCAACCGTAAAGGAACTTGAGCCATTAATTTTATTGGCGACGCTATTCCAGTGAATATTCAAGAGCTTAGAAATATCTTCTTTTGTGATTTTTTTCTTTGCCATTTCGCCAATCAATGTTAAACACTCCAAACTATCACCTCCATTTTACGAATTTTCGTTAACTATATTTCCATTATATACGAATATTCGTTAACGTCAACATAAATTTATGATTTTTCATAAATTATTATTGAAATTTCGTGAACCAAGTGTTACAATAAAGGCATATTTAAGGAGGCAAGATTATGACAATTGAAGAAAGGTTAAAAGATTTAATACTTTCAAGATATAAAAGCATTCGTGAATTCACAAATACAATCCAGATTCCTTATTCAACTCTGGATACTATATTAAAGCGTGGAATAAGAAACTCTAACGTGGATAACGTAATTAAAATCTGCGAAAGTCTGAACATAAGTGCCGATGCACTAGCTAACGGAGATATTGTTTTCAAAGATGATGTCCAGACCATTGCAGCTCACCACGATGGAGAAAAATGGACGGAAGAGGAACTGGAAGAAATTGAGCGGTTTAAAGCATTCGTGCGCTCAAAAAGAAAGTAACTGCTTTGTACGGAGATAAAAGATATGAACAATTACGAAACACTACTCGCAGAATATGACGGTACTTTGACAATTGCCGAGGAAAAAATGATAAATTCGGGATTATACTGTGACGGATGCATCTGGATCAACTCCCAGCTAACTGCGTCGCAAAAGGCCTGTATTTTGGCTGAAGAAATTGGCCATGACAAAACAAGTGTAGGAAATATCCTAGAACAGAGAAACCTCAATAACGCCAAGCAGGAACATAAAGCCCATGTTTGGGCATATAACAGATTGCTATCCGTAGATCAAATCATTGATGCAGCGTCAAAGGGATATACCGAGACCTGGGACATGGCTGAATACCTTGATGTCGATGAACAGTTTTTAAAGGATTTTTTGATCTATCAGGGCATTTTAGATATATCGTTGTAATTAAGAAAGGAACAGAGTAATATGGATTTCAAAGACAAAGAAGATGAATTATTAGAACAGTTTTATGCTTTATGCAACGATTTTAAGCCTGTTGATATACCAAAAAGTACCAACTTCTGGTTAGTACGCACCAAACGAGGCCATTTTTACAATGACTTTTGCATAAAAAATTTCGTAGCTTTAGGGTGGAATTTAATCGATAGCAGCAATATAAATTCTGATGAGGAATTATTTAAAGATATAATTATGGCAAAATATAGTGCAAACAAAAGACCTGGATATCCATTAAATCAAAGCCGAACTTTTATTCAAGAGATGCAATCTGGTGACTTTGTAGTAATTCCCGCTGTTGACGATAAACCTGTAATGTTCGGACAACTTCTCAATTATTATGAGGAAGCTAACTTGACTTATGTAGAGGAAATAAATTTCTTAAACAGTCTTCCTCCTTATGGTGAATCTGCTGATTGCCCATATAAAAAACGCTGGAAGGTGAAATGGCTAAGGAGCCGACGTCCTGAAGAGATTAGTCCATATCTTGGAAGATTATTTGCATCATCTCATGGACTAAGCAAAGCTAATGATTATAGTGAATACATTTTGTCTTCAATTTTTGACTTTTACAAGTGGCATGATTCATATAATGGAGTATTCAGGGTTAAACAGCAGTTACGGATACGAAGTCGAGATTTGTCAGGATTTATATATAATATGGATAGATTAGCTGAATTAACAATTGATGGGGAGACCTCTGTCAAAAGTAACTTGAATTCCCCTGGAGATATAATTCTATCGTTAGGCGAGTCTATTGCAAATCTTGATAAAGCAAGTCTGTTCTTCTTGGTTGCCTTTTTCTTATCTTCAGATATTTCTATAGGACCGTTTACTATAAGTGGACTTCTACCTTTATTAGAAAAAATCGTAACGTCTAGGAAAAACAAAGATGAAAAAGCTGCTGAACTTGCAAAACTTGCGGCAGAAACAAGACTGGTAAATGCTCAGGCTGATAAAACTGAAGCCGAAACAGAGCGACTTAAAATAGAGAATCAGCATCAAGAGCTGAGTCAAATTGTATTAGAATGTAGGAGCTGCTCACGACGTCTTGAAATTGAACAAAATGCTCAAGTACAATCAACCATTATGAATTCAAATGATGCTAATTAAGAGTGACCCACCTTTTCACAACGATTATAGCTATCAGCAAATCCATTATCGCCGCAATATTTCTAGATACTGGGTCAGATGCAAATATATAGTTTGTAATACAGACAAAAACACAAAGGAGTGCCATAAATGAAATAAAGTATTGGAAACATATATAAAATTTATTCCTGTTCATCTTCGCACCTCCCTTTGACCATATTTTAACAGGAATAAACTAATTAATCAATACAAAAACAAACGCCCCCGCCGGCAAGCAGGAGCGAATGTATAAATCGGCTGCATGTGATGCAACACAATCCAAGCAATCAAATTGTATCACATCCAGCCCCAAATTTCAAGTTTGGGGTATTTTTGTACCCTTTTTTAGGGAAGGAGAATGATACAATGGCACAGATAAACACACGAAAGAGGAATGGCAAGTGGGAATATCGATTTGAGATTGCCGGCATGGATGGTAAACGAAAGCAGAAATCCAAAGGAGGGTATCGAACAAAGGCAGAAGCCCTAAAGGCCGGCACACAGGCTCTGAACTTGTATAATAATGCTGGCGTGACGAATGAATCAAAAGAGGCTGAGATGTCCGTCAGAGACTGCATGGAGGCCTGGTATGAATCCTACGTAAAGATGAATCTCGGGTTATCCTCACAGAAAGCCTATCGCAGTTTAATTGATAATCATATCATTCCAACAATTGGCAAGTATCGTATGAACTCCGTAACTTTCACTGCACTCCAAGGACTGATTGATCAAAAGTCCGCTTCAGGCTTTAAGGAAAGTACCCTAACTACGATTAAAGCTATATTGAAGGGATTCTTTCGTTACGAATTTAATGCAGGACTCATATATCAAAACCCTGCACAAAACATCTACGTCTCTCGATCAGTTAAAAAGAACGAAGGGAAGATTTCCACGCCAAGCGTGAAAGCCTACACGAGAAAAGAAATGGATGAATTTGAAAAGAAATTGCAAAACAAACTTGCCTGGTATCCTTTTATGATTGGATATTATACTGGAATGCGAGCTGGGGAGATTTTCGCCCTTACATGGGAAGACATTGACCTTAAAAACCGAACCATATCCATCACCAAGACAATTCTTTCTAAGAAAAAAGAATCCCGTGGTTCGACTTCTTACATACTTTCCTCCCCAAAGAATGACAACTCCGTACGCACAATAAAGTATGGTGAATCTTTAGAAGCAGTTTTCCGCAGATTCAAGATACAATGCCACGAAAATGAAATGCTTTACGGCGCATACTATACCAGGATATATGCAAATACAGAAGGTAGGTTGTATGAGAGGTTTAAATCTGAATCTGTTGAGGATGGGCTAAAGAATGTAAACCTTATTATGCGCAAAGACAATGGCTGCATCTTTTCGCAGAATTCAATGTATAGTGATTTGAGGGAATTATTCGGTGGTGAATTCCGGTTTCACAATCTTCGCCATACCCATGCAACCATCCTTGTTGAAGCCGATGTATCCATCAAGGAGGTACAAACACGTCTTGGACATTCAACTATCGTCACGACACTAGACAAGTATGCCGAGTCCACAGAGAAAATGGAGGATACTGCCGTGTCCGCTATGGATGCGTGGGCAAAATAAAAAGCGTGGGCGAACCGTGGGCAGAAGCCTCACAATACCACGCTTAAATATTGAAATTTACACATTCACACTATGTAAAAAAATTAAAATTAGATTAACGACAGGTTATTATTGTTTCTATTCTCGTGAATTTCATCGTAACACATAAAGGTTGAAACTTCAATGGAGGAATCTGCTATTTCTATAAGTCCGAATCTGTCGTGTCGGCACGTTGATCGATATTGCGAATCCAACCGTTCCGGGGATACTGGTCAAAAGCCGCTTTTAAGCTCCTGGAAAGCTCGTATTTCAAATTATCCGCCGAATCCCAGAAAGTACAGAGCCTGCCCTCCATCACTTTTCTGCGAAATGCCAACAGCTTTCTCTGATTCTCCTCGCTCTTTTCACATTTTCCCTGCGGCAGCTGCTCGATATCACGGTAGACGAGGGCGGTAACAGGAATATTCCTCGACCTCGCATAATCGTATTCTTTTTCTGTATAACTGATTCCGTCGGGCGCTGTGGAGCCGTACCTTCCTGCCAGAAGGAGTACATAGTAGTCACTTTCATCGATAATTTGTTTGATATACTCAAATTGCTCCATATCAACAGCTGGAAACATCTCCATCCCCGAAGGAAAACATTTTAAATCTAGTATCGCATCCATAACGGCCCTGCGTTCTTCTAATAAATCACTGTAAGTTGAACTGATAAATATCTGATACCGCTTTTCGTGCAGTCTTGCGTTTACAATAGGCATCGCACTTTTTTCCATAAAATAACTCCTTTTTCTTTTTATTCTACACCAAAAGAATGAGGCTGTAAGCACGATATCTGTAACAAATTGTCGGATATTGCGAAAGATTATTCATTGTTACTAAATAAATTAATATATATAGTTTAACAATAAATTAATTAA
>ERZ791934.1337-NODE-1337-length-24121-cov-3.922463_pt1 | contig 24121 bp, 18 predicted proteins | sample MGYA00510125_ERZ791934 | MGnify/ENA primary metagenome ERZ791934 (study PRJEB30046, sample SAMN00993240) | human gut metagenome | study: EMG produced TPA metagenomics assembly of the A metagenome-wide association study of gut microbiota in type 2...
TGGGTGATAGTGAGGCGATTCAAAAAACGATCAGTGATGCCAGACAGATTGCAGCTTCTGACGGGGCTGTGATGATTATCGGAGAAAGCGGAACAGGCAAGGAACTCTTTGCACAGAGCATCCATAACGCTTCAGGGCGGCGAAAATATAACTTCGTGGCGGTGAACTGTGCGGCCATACCGGATAATCTGTTGGAAAGCGAGATGTTCGGATACGAGGAGGGCTCTTTTACTGGTGCAAAGAAGGGCGGCAAGGTAGGATTCTTTGAGTTAGCCCACAAAGGCACGATTTTCCTGGACGAAATCGGCGAGATGCCGCTGCCGCTCCAATCAAAACTGCTGAGAGTGTTGGAGGAGCGAAAAGTAATGCGCGTAGGCGGAAATCGAAATATCGATATTGACGTGAGAATTATCTCTGCCACCAACAAGAATTTATCTGAGATGGTTCAGGAGGGACAATTTCGGGAAGATCTCTACTACAGGCTCAATGTCCTGCCGTTGTCGATTCCGCCGCTCCGGGAGCGGAAGCAAGACGTATTGCCGATCTTTGATTCCCTGATTCGTCGAATGAATGCAAATCTGCAGCTGAGCCCTGAAAGCGTAAATGCACTGACGCATTATTCCTGGCGAGGCAATGTCAGAGAGCTGCGCAACGTGGCAGAATTTCTCGTCAGCAAGGGAAAGAAATACATCGGAACAGAAGATTTGCCGCCTCTGAAGTACAGACAGAGACCTGCCCGCGATGTGCTGGCAATGAAAGAGAATTCCACCATTGTCGACAAATTTATTCTCAACGAAGGGCGGGAAATTGATCTCTACTGCGCGGTACTGCGCCAGCTTCAGCAGTCTTTTGAGCGCAGTGAACGTTACGGCAGACAGAAGCTTCTGGATAAAATTAACGAAAACGGCGGATTCTACACAGAAGGTGAGATCCGTAAGGCCTTGTCAAAGCTGTCCTCCTATGGCTTCATCAGGTCGCCGAAGGGCAGGGGCGGCAGCGTCATCAACCATGAGGGAATTCACCTGCTGGAGGTCATAGAACGGTTCTACGAGAGAGGCATATTGGGCTGAAAAGTCCCGCACAATCAAGCTGATGCAGCATATTTGTGCGGGACTTTTTATGTATACTGTCTATAGGATGGATTTTTTTGCGTTGTGCCAATATCCCGCCTGGTAAATTTAAAGAAAGAGTCTGACTTATAAATAGGAAAATAGTTAACCTATTCACTTAACTGACTGAGACGGCGCAGCGGAACGGTCTGCTGAAAGTCTGCGTTTTCAGTAAATAAAAAGAATTGCTCCGTTGGCACAATTGTTGCGTTTATATAGCTGCAGGCAATGGACCTAGATACAATATACAAAAAGGAGTAAAGAATGGATACGATGAAATGGCCGGAGGGCAAAAGGAGTGCGGTCATGTTCACTTTTGACGTGGATGGTGACACTACCTGGGAGAATGGAAACCGAGGCCTTCCAAATGGAGAAAAATATATTAAGTCTTTATCTGTAGGACAGTATGGTCCGAAACGCTGTGTGGAGAGAATTCTCGATAAACTGGAGCAATACGCTGTGCGGGCGACGTTTTTTGTGCCGGGTCTGACTGCTGAAAGGTATCCGGAAGTCGTCATGAAAATTGCGGAAGCGGGACATGAGATTGGGCACCACGGTTATGCTCATGAACGGTTTGCCGGCCAGACGATAGAACAACAAATTGAAATCATTGAGAAATCACAGCGGATCTTTAAAGAATTGATCGGACATGAAGTGGCCGGCTTCCGCACCCCTTCGGGAGACTGGGCGGAGGAGACGCCAAAACTCTTATATGAAAGAGGCTTTCGTTATTCCAGTTCCATGCGGGGTGACGACAGACCCTATCGAACCGTTATAGATGGGGAGGAAACGGACTTTATAGAGATTCCCACAAAGTGGGAAGTGGATGACTACGTTGCTATGGCTTATCATATGTATCCGGCGGAACCGGCTGGCCAGGACAGAATTTCTTGTTATAGAACGGTAGAAGATAACTTTATGCGGGAGTTTCTCGGACATCACAAGTACGGGCTCTGCATTTCTTATATGAGCCATCCTCAGGTCATCGGCTCTCCGGGGAGAATTTTGATTCTGGATCATCTTCTCGCTGAGATCACCGCGAGGCAGGATGTATGGATTGCCACGGGCAGTGAAATCGCTGACTGGTACAGAGGCAATCACCAGAAAGAGGAGGAGAAATGAAATGACGTTAGGTAGACCAAAATGGCCGGCCGGCCACAGGTGTGCGGCCATGATAACCGTAAATTTAAATGCAGAACTGTTTTGGCTGCAGCTGGACCCATCCTGCGGTAAGATGCCGAAAACTTTATCCCTGGGGCAATACGGCATGACCAGAGGGGTGGAGAGGATTATGGACGTGTTGGACCAACGGAAAATCAAGGCGACCTTTTTTACGCCAGGTTGGGTAGCGGAAAATTACAGTGAAAAGTTGCTGGAAGTCAAAAGAAGAGGTCATGAAATCGCTGCCCTGGGTTATCGCCATGAGAACATGGCTCTGCTCACCGACGAAGAGCAAGAAGCCGTCATGAAAAAAAGTATCGAGGCAATCAAAAAAATATGCGGTGACCCTCCAAGGGGGTTCAGAAGTCCGGAAGGGGAACTGACTTTGGAAACGCTCAGAATCGCGAAAAAATACGGCATCGAGTACTCCAGCAATCTCTGTGACGACGACAGGCCGTACTTTAAAGATTTGGGACAAGGAGAAACGCTTCTGGAGATTCCGATCCACTGGGCTAATTACGATCTGCCGTACTTCGCCTTCAACTATCATCCGGCATTTCCGGCAGGACAAGGAAGAATTGCAGGATATGAAGGCGTTCTAAGCAATTGGAAAGATGAGTTTTACGGCTGCCGTGAATATGGACTCTGCTATGTGCTGCAGTTAGATCCGGCAGTCATCGGTGCACCAGGACGAATCAGCCTGCTGGAAGACCTGCTCGACTACATGAAAGAACAGGGAGATGTGTGGTTTGCCAGGGGAAGTGAAATGACAAACTTTTATGGCAATTAGAAAGTTATGAAAAGGCGTTGCCTTTCTAAAAGGTTCTTTGGTACAATTGATACAAAGACTGAAGGAGAGGTAAGGATGATGAAGACCATTGCCGTAGTAGCTGTACATAAAGATTTTGCTGAATTTATCAAAGCAGACCTGGAGAAGTATTTTTCGTCATACGCGAAAATTCGCGCTTATGCAGAGGAAGAAATCGATAGTATGGAGGAAATTCCTGAGGAATTTGTAGTCATGTCCGCACTGACAGTCTTCCGAAAGGTACAGCCGAAGATGAAAGAGCATGCCTTGACCCAGGTCATCAGCTTTGCTGTCAGTCGTGATAATTTGGCCAAGCTTTCGCAGGTACCAACAGATCAGAAGGTTTTAATGGTCAATGTAGATTATAAGATGTGTATGCAGGTCATCGCCCAGATTTACGAGCTGGGTTACCGGGACTTTGACTTTGTTCCTTATTACGGTGAAGAGGAATCCAGAGACAAGAGCATTAAAACTGCAGTGACGCCTGACGAAATGGCGATGATGCCGAAAGATATGGAACGAATCATCGATATTGGCGGAAGACCGATTGATATCAACTGCATCGTAGAGTTGGCCAATAAAATGGGAATCGAAGATATTTTCGATTCTCCCCAGGCTAAAGCGGCCAGAAAGCGCTTTGCTACGGCCTCCTTCGGCATCGACCGTGTGCTCAGTGATACGAAGGACAAGAACGAGCAGATTAAGACTTTAGTGGAGTTGATTCAAGACGGCATCATTCTGACCGATTCAGCAGGTACCGTCCTGCTCAGCAATAAGAAAGCCCGCAGCATTCTCAAGACAGAGATTGACGGTTTTAATGCTGATGAACTGCTGCCGGATCTGCCGATTACAGTGGAGGCGGAGACGACTTCAAATAAAGTGGTTGTCGTCGATGGCAAAGACATCGTCGTCGATGTCAGTCCAATTATTTCCGATGATAGATACACGGGAAACATCATTACTTTAAAGAGCTTTGAAGAGACGGAGGAAAAGCAGCACGGCATCCGCGCGCAAATTGCCAGGGCGGGACATGGCGCCAGATATACTTTTGGGGATATTGTCGGTCTTAGCAGTCAGATTCAAGAATGCGTAAAAGTGGCTGTGCGTATGGCCAAGTCGGATTCCTCGGTACTGATTATGGGGGAATCCGGCACAGGTAAAGAAGTTTTTGCCCAGAGCATACACAATGGATCGGACAGAAGCAAGCGGAATTTTGTCGCTCTCAATTGTGCCGCTATTCCCGAACACCTTTTAGAAAGTGAACTCTTTGGTTATGAAGAAGGCGCTTTTACGGGAGCGAGAAAAGGGGGCAAAATCGGTTATTTTGAGCTGGCTCATCAGGGGACCATTTTTCTCGATGAAATCGGAGAGATGCCTCTGACTTTGCAGAGCAAACTGCTTCGCGTCCTCGAGGAAAAGACGGTCACGCGAATCGGCGCTTCAAAGCTGATTGATGTCGATGTGCGAATTATCGCTGCGACGAACAAAAACTTGCTGGAGCTGGTAGAAGCGAAGGAATTTCGAGAGGACTTGTACTACCGAATCAACGTTTTGCCGCTGTATATACCGCCTCTTCGAGAGCGAATAGACGACCTGCGGCCTCTGATGAACACTTTTATGGACTCCATGGGGAAAAAGATGACCTTCTCTGATGAGGCGGCAAAACGCCTGCTTGCGCACCGTTGGAAGGGCAATGTCAGAGAGTTAAAGAACGTGATAGAATACTTAGACAGCCTTGGAAAACGATTGATTGAAAAGGAGGATTTACCAGCTTCCATCTTTGCGGCGCCTGTACAGAGAATATCTGCTGTCAGTACAAAACGAGCGGCAAAGGAGGACCGCGGAAGCGACTTTCGAGACGTGGTCTTTGGCTGGTGGAACGATAGGGAATTGATTGCCAATATCCTGCTGGCGCTGCTGGAGGCAGCAGAAAGCGGGAGGAAGATCGGCAGAAGACAGCTGGAAACGGTTTTGCAGCAAAAAGGTTTCCTCTACACAGAAGCGGAGATCAGAACTTGTCTCAGTAAACTGTCGGGACTGGGTTTTGTCAGATCGCAGCACGGAAGGGGCGGCAGCACCATTCTGCCGAAAGGAAAGGAACTTCTAACAGAATTAATGGAACTAATGGGTGAATGAACGACCCGATAAACCGTTTTTCGTAAGCGGAAAACGTTGAAAAATTGGGAATTATCTTTGGCACGTTAATTGCTATATATTATGACAAAGATCTTTTACCCTTTCATTTTACATTTATTCGACTAGCGCCAAGCCACTTGAAGCCCTAGCCCTGTTTGTGAAGCATACAGCGGCAGGTCACATGCGGGGGATGCTCCAATCTTAGATTAGGTGGCATCTACCGCCGTTGTCGCTTGTGGGGCGCAGACGACAAGTGTCACGTGCTCAGGCACTGCACTTTTGGCAGGGGACCTGTCTTGCGATTCTGTTTCAAAGAATCAGGCTGGGTCTCTCAAATCATAAGGTCTGCCTTGACTAACGAGTATTGGGGCAGAACCGTTAGGAGGTTCGTAATGGAAACAAGTATTTTATCATTAATCCCTATCATCCTGACCATCGGTCTTGCGATTAAGACGAGGAACGTTTTAGTATCACTGTTCGCGGGTGTATTCTCCGGCGTGTTGATTTTATCAACAGGCAATCCGATCACCGCGGTTAAATCCATGGTGGGTGACTACGTCATGGCGCAGCTTTTGGACAGCTACAACGCCGGCATCATCGTACTGCTGGTCTTCATCGGCGGCTTTGTAACCCTGATTGAAAAATCCGGCGGTGCGGAAGCCTTTGCCAGATGTGTCGCTCATTTTGTCAACACCAGGTGCAAGACACAGATTGCTGCATGGATTGCCGGCATCGCTGTCTTCTTCTCGGAGTTGGGAACACCCCTCATCGTCGGCCCGATCTTTACGCCGATTTTCGAGAAGATGCGTATTTCGAAGGAAAAGCTGGCCTGGATCATCGACACCACCGCATCGCCGGTCTGCGTGCTGATTCCCTTTATCGGCTGGGGCGTCTATTCTATGGGTCTGATCAAGACGGAACTGGAAGCCTTACATATTACAGATATCACAGACTGGACCGCGTTCATCCATGCGATTCCGTTTCAGATCTACCCGATTCTCTGTCTGATCATGGTACCGATGGTAGCCTTTTCGAGAAAAGAGTTCGGCGCTATGGCAAAGGCAGAACTGAACGCGCAGAAGGGTATCTTCTCTACGATTGGTAATGCTGAAGAACTGGAAAAGAAGTCCATGGTTCTGGACAACCATACACCGCTGGTCGTCGTATTGGCGCCGCTATTCGTGCTTTTTCTGACTCTTTTTGGCATTTTGGCGCCACAGGGTTTTCCTGTTAAGCAGGTTCCTGGCGGAGATTTCAGAATTGCATTGATTACAGGTTATCTCTTTGCTGCCATCACCATGATTATCCTCATGGCTTTCTACAAGGTAAAGCCGCTGAAGGAAGGCATCTCCATCTACATCAAAGGACTGGGAAAGCTTTTCGAATGTATTCTGATGCTGGTTCTGGCCTGGGGACTCAGTTCTGTAGGTAAAGCCCTGGGAACTTCTGAATACATCGTACAGATGGCAGAGGGCAATATTCCGGCATGGAGTATCCCGGCAATTATCTTCATCATCGGCGCATTGATGTCATTCTCCACAGGCACGTCCTGGGGAACCTTTGCCATCGTCATGCCTATTGCGATTCCGATGGCAGTGGCTCTCGGCGCGCCGCTATATGTCACCATTGCAGCGGTACTTTCCGGCGGACTCTTTGGCGACCACTGTTCACCGGTATCTGATACGACTATTTTGGCGGCCACAGGTTCTTCCTGCGGATTGATGGAACACATGTGGACCCAGCTGCCGTACGCCATGATCTGTGCAGGCGTATCCATTGTGGGATTCATCGCGGCAGGCGTTACAGACAGCGTCATCGTCACAGTCGTATGCGCGGTGTTATTAGTTATCGTATATAATCTGGCAGGTAAGCTCAAGGGCGTTTCTGTCAAGAATCTCAATATAAAGGATATAGAAAAACTGGAAGCAGAAGAAGCTTCTCAGTCAGTATAATTGGAGGTGTTTTATATGGCCAGCTTATGGGGCGGTAGATTTGAAAAGGATATGGACGACATCGTAAAAGAGTTCAATGCGTCCATCGGTTTTGACAAGAGAATGTATAACGAAGATATCGACGGCAGCATCGCACACGTGACCATGCTCGCAGAACAGGGCATCGTGACTTTGGCTGAAGCGGAGCAGATTGTGACCGGTCTTGAAAAGATCAGGGAGAAAATCAAAAGCGGTGAGATCGTCTTCACGGTAGATGACGAAGATATCCATATGGGCATCGAGAGCAAGCTCATCGCCGAAATCGGCGACGTGGGCAAAAAGCTTCACACTGCGAGAAGCAGAAACGACCAGTGCCAGGTGGACGGACGGATGTATCTGAAAAAGGAAATCAGAGAAATCGTCCACAGACTTTGCTATCTGGAATCTGTGATTCTGGAGAAGGCAGAGAAGTATGCCGACTCTATCACTGTGGGATTTACCCATATGCAGCACGCGCAGCCGATCACCCTCGGCTTTGTCTTCATGGCATATTTCCAGATGTTCAGAAGAGATATCGAAAGACTCATGGATGCTTATGAGAGAATGAACCTCTGTCCGTTAGGCGCTTGCGCTTTGGCGGGAACCACTTTGCCGACTAACAGAGCGAGAACGGCAGAGCTGCTGGGTTTTGACGCACCGACGGAAAACGCCATGGACAGTGTCAGCGATCGGGACTACAGCCTGGAATTCCTTTCGGACGCTTCCATTTCCATGATGCACCTGTCCAGGTGGGCGGAAGAATTCGTCTGGTGGAACTCCCAGGAATTCTCTTATATCGCCATCGATGACAGCTACTGCACAGGAAGCAGCATCATGCCGCAGAAGAAGAACCCGGATATGGCAGAGCTGCTCCGCGGAAAGGTGGGCAGAGTCTACGGCGACCTGATGCAGCTGCTGACCGTGATGAAGGGTACGCCTCTTGCCTACAACAAGGACTTCCAGGAGGATAAGGAAAGCCTCTTCGATGCGGTGGATACGTGGAAAGCCAGCATTCAGATCTTTGCCAACATGCTGGATAAAACTGAGTTCAGAATGGATCAGATTGAGAAGCAGTTCGCGAAGGGTTTCCTCAACGCGACTGACATCGCAGAGCATTTTGCGAAGCAGGGGATTCCATTCAGAGAGGCTCACTCTATCGTCGGGCAGATGGTAAAGGCCTGCGAGCAGAAGGACTGCGAATTTGAGGACCTGACGGAGGAAGAACTGCAGGCCATTGACAGCCGCGTGACCCGCGAATCTTTGGGTGATATCAGCATCAAAGCCTGCGTGGATGCCAGAGTTTCCTTCGGCGGCACTGCACCGAGCGAAGTGAGAAGGCAGATCAAAGTCGGCGAAGCATGGCTAGCAGATATTAAATAAATGCCGAAACTGATAAATCTGCCAGAAAAACCGTATTTTGAGGGCATTTCTGGCAGATTTTGATGCATTAGGAAGGTTTTTTGCTGTAATCGACTGTTTATAGAGAGGAAAAAACGCAAAACAGCTTTTTTATTTGATGGTATTTTGCGTTTTATGGTATAAAATGTAAAATATATGCAGGAGTAGCGACGAATTTTGGACGCAAAGCGTCGTAATCTGCCAGAAAGAGTGGAAAAAAACTGTTTTATGGCAGATTTTCATAAACGGGAAGGTCTACCATTACCTTTGCCGCCTTGCGGTCCTACTGACAGAATGGTATATTATAAATAACAAACACGAAAGGATGGAATGATATGGACAAAAAAGAATTAGCGCTGGCAAAGCACGCGGAGTGGAAGGGCAAGCTTTCCATCGAAACCAAGGCGCCGATCACAAATAAAGAGGAACTGGCAATCGCCTACACGCCAGGCGTAGCGGAGCCTTGCCTTGCAATTGAAAAGGACGAGAGCCTGGCCTACACCTATACGGGAAAAGGCAATACGGTTGCTGTCATTACCGACGGTACTGCGGTGCTGGGGCTGGGTGATATCGGACCGGCGGCCGGCATGCCTGTCATGGAAGGGAAATGCGCGCTTTTCAAAGCCTTTGCTGACATTGACGCAATTCCAATCTGTATCGATTCCAAGGATCCTCAGGTAATTATTGACACAGTATATAACATCTCCAAGAGCTTCGGCGGCATCAATCTGGAGGACATCAGTGCTCCCCGGTGCTTTGAAATCGAGAGAACCTTGATCGAAAAGTGTGACATCCCGGTGTTCCACGACGACCAGCACGGCACGGCCATCATCACCAGCGCAGGCCTGCTCAACGCCTGCAAGGTGACAGGAAAGAAGATGGGAAATCTCAAGATCGTCATCAGCGGTGCAGGCTCTGCAGGTATCTCCATCGCCAAGATGGTCATGCGCCTGGGTTTTGGAGAAGTGATTCTCTGCGGCAGCAAAGGCACCATCTACGACGGCGCACCATATAACAATCCGGAGCAGCAGAAGATGGCGCAGATTACCAATAGGAAAAAGCTGGTGGGAAGTCTGGCAGATGCCATGAAGGGGGCCGATATTTTAATCGGCGTATCAAAGCCGGGCATTGTGACCCAGGACATGATCCGCTCCATGGCCGAAGATCCGATCGTCTTCGTCATGAGCAATCCAGTGCCTGAAATCATGCCGGATCTTGCAAAGGCGGCTGGAGCAGCCGTGGTAGGAACTGGCCGGTCGGACTTCCCGAACCAAGTCAACAACGTCATCGCTTTTCCGGGCATCTTCCGCGGTGCACTGGACGGCAGAGCCAGGAAGATCACCGAGGAGATGAAGGAAGCTGCGGCAAGAGCTATCGCCAGCGTTATTCCGGAAGAAGAGCTGACGGCAGATTATGTACTGCCTGACCCGTTTAACCCTTTGATTGTGGAGAAAATTGCTGCTGCGGTCATGGCAGAAGCCGCAAAGGAGAAGGAGGCAGAATAGTGGATTATCGCATAGAACACGACACCATGGGCGAAGTGAAGGTGCCGGCCGACAAATACTGGGGCGCCCAGACGGAAAGAAGCTTTGAAAATTTCAAGATCGGCTCAACGAAGATGCCTCTCGAAATCATCCACGCTTTTGGTGTACTAAAAAAGGCAGCGGCTCTGGCCAACTGGAGTCTGGGTATGATTGACGCACAGCGGGCTGAACTGATTGCAGGTGTGTGTGACGAGCTCATCAGCGGAAAGCTGGACGAACACTTTCCGCTGGTAGTATATCAGACGGGAAGCGGCACCCAGTCCAACATGAATGTCAACGAGGTGGTCGCGGGCCGTGGCAATGAAATCGCAGGGGAAAAACTGCTGCATCCCAACGATCATGTGAATAAATCTCAAAGCTCCAACGATACGTTTCCGACTGCCATGCATATCGCGGCAGTGGTCAGCGTGGAGGATAAACTGCTGCCGGCGCTGACAGAGCTGCGCGATACTTTACAGAACTTAGAGGTCACTTATACGGACCTTGTAAAAACGGGCAGAACTCATCTGCAGGATGCGACGCCGCTGACACTGGGGCAGGAAATCAGCGGCTGGCGATCTATGCTGGACCACTGCCTGGTGATGATAGGCGGCGCTCTTTCCGGCCTTCGCGAGCTGGCCCTCGGCGGCACAGCTGTAGGAACCGGCCTCAACGCTCACAAGGATTTTGGCAGGGCATCGGCGGCTGAGATCAGCAAAATTACTGGGAAGGAATTCGTTACAGCTGAGAATAAGTTTCACAGTCTGACATCCAAGGACGCTCTGGTCTTTGCCCACGGCGCTCTGAAAGCTTTGGCAGCAGATCTGATGAAAATCGCCAACGATGTCAGATGGCTGGCGTCTGGACCGAGATGCGGTATCGGCGAGATCAATATTCCGGAGAATGAACCGGGCAGCAGTATCATGCCGGGCAAAGTTAATCCGACCCAGTGCGAGGCGCTGACCATGGTCTGTGTGGAGGTCATGGGAAACGACGCGGCAATCGGCATTGCCGCATCACAAGGTAATTTTCAGCTTAACGTGTTCATGCCTGTTATCATCAACAACTTTCTGGAGTCGGTCAATCTGCTGGCAGACGCCATGAGGTCCTTCAACAAAAACTGTGTCTGCGGCATCACACCCAACAAAGAAAAGATACAGGAGAACATGGAAAAATCTCTGATGCTGGTAACAGCGCTGAATCCGCACATCGGTTATGAGAATGCGGCAAAAATCGCAAAACTGGCTCATAAAGAAACTAGCACGTTAAAACAGGCTGCGTCAAAGCTGGGACTGGTCAGCGAAGAGGACTTTGACAGCTTTGTAAATCCAGAAAAGATGGTGTAGATCAAAAATGCTGGGATATGGAATCGGATATATCGGACAAGGGAGCACATACAACTTTATGGCGGCCTATTTTGTCGTCTTTCTGACAAACTGTGTTGGTTTAGACTCTGCCATGGCCGGCTCCATTACATCGGTCGCTCTTTTAGTAGAGGTTGTTGCGGGCATGATTGTGGGCAATCTTTCTGATAACTGCACCTCTTCTATGGGAAAAAGGCGGCCCTTCGTTCTTGCTGCCGCATTGACGATGCCTCTTATTATGGTGCTGATTATGCGAACTGTCGACGGTTCAGAGACGATGCGTTTTACCTATTATCTGGTTCTGTCCATAGGGTTCCGTCTCTCCTTTTCGACCTTTGAGATACCCAACAACGCTTTTGGAGCTGAGATTGCTGCAGGGTATGACGAGCGGACCTGGCTTCGGACCATGTCCAGGGTTTTTTCCATTATTGGGAACACCTTGGGTTACGTGATGCCTCTGTGGATTCTGGAACTCTTTCCCGATCGTCAAAGGGCGGGCTGGCAGACCATTGGCGTAATCATCGCTGGCGTAGCCTTTTGCAGCTGGTTCAGCTCATTTAAGCTGACGAAAAAGCGGGCCGTGGTGGGCGCGAAGAGAGAGCGACGCAGCAACGTGATTCGAGATATCTTCGTCAATTATTTTGAGCTTTGCAAATTGCGCGCTATGCGGCTTTTGATCATATACAAAGCTGCTTTTGCCTGTGCCTTTGCACTGTTCAATATCGGGACGATTTATTATCTGAAGTACAGTCTGGCGCTGGGGAATCGATACTCCTCTTATATGTATGTGCTTTCTATTATCGTTTTCATTGTCATGACGCCCATCGCAGGCAAAATGGCTCTCAGCTTTGGGAAAGCGAATCAGCAGATGATTACTATGGCTGTTTCGGCTGTTATCGGTTTTGCAGTTTTTTTCTTCGCGCCGCAGTCAGTGATTGGGGCGGCTCTGTATGTCATCGGCTTTTCCATCATGCAGACCAGCTTTTGGCAGCTTTCCAGCTCCATCTTCTACGACGTGGTGGAGGTGGACGAGTATGCAAACTGCAAGCGCAGAGAAGGAGATATCATGTCCCTGATTTCTGTACTGGGTACCTTGATTACCGCTGTCATTGTGCAATTTTTCGGCGTTTTGCTGGACCGTTCCGGCTTTGACCCCAAACTGGCTGTACAGCCTGACGATGTGGTACATTTTCTCAACGCCGCTTACATATTGCTGCCTAGCATCTGCTTCGTCATCGGCCTCGTGGCTCTCAAGGTCTTCCCCATTAATAAAAGAACCTTCGGTTCGCTGCTGCGAGCATTGGAGCGGCGAAAGGCAGGGAAAGATTACGCAGAATATCTGCAGGATATAGAAAAAATGATTTAAGTAGATGTGTTTAAAGAATATAGAAAATAGAGAAGCAGGATACACTGATGTTCAGTAAATCCTGCTTTTTAGTAGTTAAGTTACAAAATTGTATTGACTTCTAATATAACATATGTTATCGTTAACACATGTTATGAAAGGAAGTGAAATGAATGACAATTAACTATACCATTCTTGGTCTCCTAGAGAGTGGAGACAGAAGCGGCTATGATCTTAAAAAAGTCATGCAGGAATTAGACTTTCTGCCTTGGTCAGGAAATAACAACCAAATATATAAAGCCTTAGTATTTTTATTAGAAGAAGGCCTGGTTGAAAATAGGACAGCGCATAGAGATGACGGACCATCAAAGAAAATCTATAGCATAACCCAATTGGGAAAAGAAACGCTGCACTCCTGGGCAAAAGAGACACAGCCTCAATTACCCGAGTATAAGAAATTATTTCTTGCACAGCTTGCTTTCGCAGAAAGTGAAGCTGTGGAACTTCTTGAGACGTATGAGATATTACTAAAGGAGCAATTGGCCTACCATGAGGAAAAACTGAAGCGACAGTTTGGATTTCCGAAGCGAAATGAGAGAGAAAGCTACATTTGGCAGATGCTCTACCAAAATCTGCTGGATTCCTATCAGTGTGAACTGACATGGGCTGATAAAATGAAAGAAGGATTAGTGAAATTTCATGAAGATAAAAGTGATAAATAGTGATAAAATAGTAATCAAAGATTTGCAGACCGCATTGGATTTGATGATGAATGCAAGATATGGGGATGATTATGAAGCTGTCGTCATCAATAAAGAAGCTGTCAGCGAGGATTTTTTTCGCTTAAGCAGCGGGCTGGCAGGTGAAATCCTGCAGAAATTTGTAAACTACAATATGAAATTGGCTGTATACGGCGATTACTCCAAGTATACCAGCAAACCCCTGAGGGATTTTATCCTTGAGAGCAATAATGGAAAGCATTTTTTCTTTGTAGAGAGCCAAGAAGAGGCGATAAGGAGGTACAATGATGATATTACTGAAGAATTGCAGGCTGATTCCTGAACTGACGGAAGGCTATGAAGGGCTAGTGGCTGACGTTCTGATTGATGCTAAGAAGATACGACAAATCGCAGAGCCGGGGACGATTGAAGCGGAGGCAGATGTGCAGGTCATCGACATCGAGGGAAATACGCTGCTCCCGGGTTTTTTTGATCTCCATGCACACCTGTATTTATCGTCCTTTGATTTTCAGTCCCTCAACGAGCGCAGCGCAGCAGATACCGGCTTTGACGTATATGGTTATGCCAGAGATTATCTGAAAGCGGGGTACACGACCATCAGAGACTGCGGCTGTAGTCACAACGCTACAGTCGCCCTGGAAAGGGCTAGAAAAAAAGGGATCGTCAATGTACCGCGGGTTATTTCGACGGGACTGATTTTGACGCCGACAGAGAACGGAAATAGCACTTTCAAAGCCTTATACAAGGTTGTCGACACACCGGAAGAAGTTCGCAAAGCGGCCAGAGAGCAATTTGAACTAGGTAATGACGCGATCAAATACATGGTGACCGGCGCGTATTTTAACGAGAGCGGAGATCCGGGCGCTGTCATCGCGATGGAAGATGAAGTTCGTGAGGCTGTAAAAGTCGCTGCTATGAAAAAATCCTATGTCATTGCACACACTCACAGTGCAGAAGGGATCAAGCTGGCGATCAGAGCGGGAGTTTACACTGTGGAGCACTGCAGCTTTATTGACGATGAGGCCATCGCTATGCTGAAGGACAACGACAACTGCTTTATGGTAGCTACTGGTGCTATCGGTCTGGACAGTTTAGACGAGGATAATGAACTGATCAGTGCGGACAGTTTAGACAAGAGCAAGAAGTATGAAGCTATGGAGCGTCAATCTGTCAATAAAGCTTACCAGGCGGGCCTGAAAATCGGCTTCGGCTCCGATATCGACTGGGGCGCTTTTGTGAAGCATCCTGGTTATGAGTTTATTGCCAGGACCGAGTGGTATGATTTTGACTATAAGGATATTCTGCTGCAGGCCACCAAATACAGCGCCGAAATTGCCAAGCTTGACGACCAGCTGGGAACCATTAAGGAAGGCAAAAATGCTGAATTAGTCGTAGTAGAAGGAAATCCGGACGAGGATATTTACGTGATGAAAAAGCTGCCAAAGTACGTGTTCTATAATGGTGAGATTATCGAGAACTAGCAGGGCGGCTTATTGCCAATTTGCCGCATTCGTTGCGCATATATATGATACAAGACCAAAAACAAAGTAGTCCGAAGTCGGACTACTTTGTTTTTGCTAAAGACATATATGATGGTGTCAAAACCATTTCTTTTTTTTGAATATAATGACCAGTGCGGCGATGACCGCCAGACTTATTCCGATGACGAAGGGATATCCCCAAGCCCATTTGAATTCCGGCATTCGAAGATTCATACCGTACCATCCTGCGATCAGAGTCAGAGGCAGGAAAATCGAAGTGACGACTGTGAAGACTTTCATGATGTTGTTCTGTTCAATATCGATTTGAGACTGGTAGGCCTCGCGGACCTGCTCGATATACTCCTGCAGATGGAGCACAAACTCCAGAAGCCGGTCAAATTTCTTGTCAATAAAGCCAAAAGCCGGGTCGATTGCAGCGATTTCATCTGTCAGAAACTCCATCTGCTCATAATATCGCTTTACCTTCAGCAGATCCTTGCGGACTTTGATGATGTCGCGTATGCCGTCCCCGCTGGGGCTTTTGTCCATCAGGAGATTGTCCTCAAGTGAGATGATCATATTTTCGAGAGATTCCAATTTGTAGACGTCGTTGGCCGTCAGTTCCAACATAAATTCATGGAGCTGCAGAATACCGTCGTCGGGAATATCTATATTATTGACGCATTCCATGACCGCTTCGCTGTCCGTGGCGCAGATGAAATGATCGTGATTGGCAAAAAGAGTCACTTTTTTCTCGTCCAGCCAGTGAAATGTGATGAAATACACCTTTTCATTCAATGCCATAAAGAAGTTTCTATTCTCGTCTAATCGTTTTACGATATCACTGTCCACGTAATCTTTGAGGGTGTCAATCTTATCTGTCGTGAGTTTTATAATCATAGTCCATGCATCCTTTCGGTTCGTATACACTATATTATACTCACTTATACGATAAAATCCACTAATCTTTTAGCAGCCTGTTTTGGTGCAATAGATTCTTTCCACTCGCGGTCCGATGGTACCAAAGAGATATTCAAATGTATTTTCACAAAACTGTTCCATATCCCAGGTAGTAATCCTTTGATCTCCATCACGTCCGATCAAAATCACCTTTTGACCGATTTCACAAGGGATTCCGGTCACGTCGACAAAGGACTGGTCCATGCAGCAGCCGAGAAAACGGGTCTTATGTCCGCTGACTAATACTGGACCTTGACCGCGCATCCATTTAGGATAAAATCCATCGGCAAAACCAATGGAGAGGGTGGCGACCTTCATCGGCTCTGTTACCTTGAAGTAACGGCTGTATCCTACGCTTTCACCGGGATATACGTCGTGCACATTAGTAATATAGGCGCCGATTTCAACAGGCTCTATGAGCCCGATAGGTTCTCTGCCATCTTCCATCGCCATGTGACCGAGGATGGAAGAACAGGAGCGCACATGGGTACAGAGTTCGACGGCTTCTTTGTACCATGTAGTCGCAGCTGAGTTACAACAATGGATATACTTTAGTGTAATGCCGCTTGTTTCTATCTGGGATACCGCTTCTTTAAATTTTTCAAACTGTTCTACAGCAAACGTGTCATAGTAGTCGGCTGTGGACGTGGCAAAGTGGGTATAGACGCCAACGACTTCCAAATTATCTAAAGATTTTACCAAATTTAGCAGGTCGTGCAGCGCAGGGCCTGGTCTGACACCCAGCCGATTCATCCCCGTTTCAATTTTCAAGTGGACTTTGACCTTTTTGCCGGCGTTTTTGGCCAATTGATGGACTCTGCGCGCCGTCACTTCTTCGAAAAGAGCGATTTGCAGGTCGTATTCTACGGCCCCCTGTAATAAATGCTGCGGGATACCTCCCATGACTAAGATATCACAGGTCACGCCGCCCTGCCGCAGTTCTACTGCTTCGTAGATAGCTGCATTTGCAAGCATTTTGACCTGGCAGCCCTCTTCAAACAGTTTGGCCATGGGCACCAGACCGTAGCCGTAACAATTCCCTTTAATGACTGGAATAATGTCTGTGTTTGAACCGATGTAATTCTGTACTTTATTAAAATTACGGATAACCTGGTCCATGTCCACTTTGAAATAGGAATTATAATATTGATTCATAGTTTTCTCCTATATACAACGGAGGGGAGCCGCAGATGCAGTTCCCCATTTCGTTACTCTGAAAGTTCCAGATAGTTTATAACACTGACTTTGATTTTATCATCTTTGCGGCAGCGCTGTCCGAGGAAGCGAACCTTACCGCAGGCGGCTTCACAGGCATCTTTGTATGCCATAGTTTCTTCCAAAGCCAACTTCTTCCACTTTGCTTTCTCACAGCCTGCCAGCAGGAAGGAGGTCTTTGGACATAAATGGATGACGCAGTCCTGGTCCAGCCGTTCATCTAAAGCTTTCAGAAGCTGCACTGTAAAGTTTTCTGTGACCTGTTTAGCGTATTTCGGTCCCAAGATGTTCAGGCTCCCGGGAGAGTCTGTGTAGTATATCACCCTTGCGCCTGCTTCCCTCGCGGCAAGGGCGTAGTTTACGAGACCCCTTGCAATTAGAGCAAAGAACGCATCCATAGTTTCTGGCTGTTTTCTCCATCCCATCAGAATTTTCATCATGTCGGATAGGCCGTTGATAATGGTAATAGGGCCATGCATTTCAACGGTAGCATTGCCGCCCTCCGCATTGATGATTTTTACGGCCTTCAACGTTTCCGCCAGTCGGCCGCTGCTTACATCCAGTTCAGGCAGGTCTTTCAGCTGATCGATCTTTGTGACGATATCCGCTTCCTTTCGCGGGCCGAGGGAAGAGTCGTCAAATTTGATCTTCGCGCCCAAGTTTTCCGCTTCCAGAACAGGGTCAAAGGGAAGCACGGCCTGGCTGCCGGCCAGCTTTGCAATCTGTTCAGCGTGGAAATAGCTTTCCGGAAGAGAGAGGCCTTTTTCGGAGGCTTTCTCCTTTGATATTCCACTGTATTCGGCGTATTTGCATTTAAAATCAATTAGTTTTGCCATGTTTTCTCCTCATACGAATATCATCTGTACGTTTCTGCAGTTTGTCAGATATACGATGGAGGCATAGTTGATACCAAAGGAGACGATATCACCTGGTTCCAAATTTCTTTCGGCATCTTCGATGTCCAAAATGGTGTGATCGCTGGAAGCGCCGATCACTTCGATTCCTTTATCTTTCGGGAAAATTTCGTCAATACTGCCGTAATCAACCTTGCCGATACCCAGCAAGGCTCTTTTTCTAATGCCTCTGTCCACGTACTCAGGCGTGTGACCGAAGGCGTCGATGGAAATCTTGCCAACCGGGTGAGACGGTTTGTCTTTTACCTCGATGACCTCGGCTTTCAGCGTGTAAACGTCTTGGTGCATGAAACTCATATCGTAGCCGTAGAAAACGTCCAGATCTCTGGCCAGAAGGATGCCTTCACCAACTCTCAAAAGATTGATTCTCTTCGGCATATCGTTATTGATGATTCTAGGAAGGCTTGTCGTAGCGCCGCCGGATATGTATTCTAAAGTTCTGCCGATTTTTCCTTCGATTCTTTCGGCGATGGCAACTAATTCGTCAAGCTTGTCTGAGGTGGCCTCGATGGAGCCGTAACAGCCTAAGTTGGTGCCTACGCCAGCTAACTCCAGATTTGTCAATTCCTTCTCTACCATGAGGGCAGCGTCAACCATCTCATCTTTATCCCAGAAACCTTCTCTGAGATCACCAAGGTCGGCCATCAAAATGACCTTGTGCTTTTTGTCCTGTTTTCTGGCCTCTTCGTTGAGAGCCTTGAGCACTTTAACTTCGCTGTTAAGGCTGATGTCTGTAAGCCTGACGACTTCTGCTAGTTCTGTCATCATTGGAACTCTGAGCAGCAGGTAAGGCAAGTCGATGCCGTAGTTTTTGGCGTCTTCTATCTGCTCCAGCCGGGATGATGCGATGATTTTCGCGCCGCCTTCTTCGAACATCTTTGCGCACTCCGGGATACCGGTTGTTCCTTTGATTACGCCTGCAATATCGATGCCGAATTCGCCGCACCTTCTGACGATTTCCGCCACGTTTTCTTTTAAATACTGTAAGTTGATCTCTACTCTTGGATAAACCTGTTTCACCATAATCTTCTCCTCTTCAGCCAATAGAATTACCATATATTATAAATCCATTTTATCATCGGGCCATGATATCATTCTAATATAATGATTATAAAGTTTGGTATTTTTTTTATGGTGAAATTTGTGAGACGATAGTTGTCTGAAATTTATAATTATTTTACAAAAATAAGTAAATTTACAGCTAAATTACCAAAAGGTGATTAAGGTATAATGAATCCATAACCAAACGACGTTGTCGCAAGGTAGAAATCTTTTTAAGAGATTCAAATTATCCATAGAGAGGCGAAGGTAAAGAAATGGACAAATTCAAATTTGACACACTGCCGCAGCTTAGAGTTCTGAACGACGATCAGATCAAAGAGATGCACGAAAAGGCAATGGATGTTTTAGAAAATTTAGGTATTATATTTGCATATGACAGAGCGCTGGACGTTTTGGAAGAAGCGGGCTGTACTGTCGACAGAGAAACACAGAAGGTGAAATTCCCTAGAGAGCTGGTTAAGAAATGTATTGAATCGGCTCCAGGTTCATTTGATTTATACGATAGAGAAGGTAACTTCTATTGCACATTTGGAGATGGAAAGACCAGATTTAATCCTGGCAGCAGCGCCAGCAACGTGCTGGAAAGCGATGGAGAGACTGTGAGATTATCCAATGTCAAGGACCTGAAGCTGCTGACAAAGGTGGCACAGAGTCTTCCGCACATTGATTTTGTCTCATCTTCTATCGTTTGTGAAGAAGCGCCAGGGGAACTGGGCTCTCAATATCTCTACTATACAGAGATGCAGAATTCAACAAAGCCGATTATCGGCGGTTCAACTGACGTTGAAGGTGTGCCTAGAACTTTCAAGCTGCTGAAAGCGGTTCTGGGATCGGAAGAGAATGTAAGAACAAAACCGTACACCATTTTTGATATCTGCGTTACTTCTCCACTAAAATGGTCCACCATCGGCGCAAGAAATATCATGGATTGCGTAGACATGGACATTCCAATCGAGTTAATCTCAGCACAGATTGCAGGTGCGACGGGACCGATTTCTTTAGCAGGGTGTATCTTAGAACACACGGTAGAGCTGTTATCCGGACTGGTATTGATTCAAGTAATGAAGCCAGGACATCCGACTGTATATGGAGGCGCGCCTTGCATCTTCAATATGAAGACCATGTACACGCCGATGGAGGCAATGGAATGCAGCATGGTGACTGCAGGTTACGCTTCTATGGGTAAGTATTACGGACTTCCTGTTCATACATATGCGGCAATGTCAGATTCCAAATATATCGATTATCAGGCAGGTAGTGAATCGGCAAGAAGCGGACTTATGGCCTACCTGGCTGATGTAGACAACGTTTCAGGCGCAGGAGGACTCAACGTCATCGCAGAAATGAGCATTGAAAAATTAGTTGTCGATAACGATTTCATCGGCACCGTAAAACATTTAGAAAAGGGCATTCGCTTTGATGAAGAATCTTTGGCTGCAGATCTGCTCCTAAAGGTTGGATCAGGCGGAAACTTTCTCAATCAGAAACACACTCTGAAGAACTACAAGAAAGAACAAAACTACAGCAACATCACTATGAACTACGAAGAAAGAGCCAACTGGAACAAAGCTGGCAATTGGTCGGTATCTGACAAAGCAAGGGATTATGTAAAGAAAATTGCCGAACAGGATATCTGCCCGCTTGGCGAAGAACGGACAAAAGCGCTCAACGAAGCGTTCATAGAGGTTTGTCAGGATTGCGGTCTGACAAAGGAAACTACGGAAGAATTGATCAAAAAGTATAATGAAGCTTAAAGGCGAGTAGTAGGGAACAGTCTGAAAGCTTATTATAGAGGACGCGCCGGGGCGGTCCCCGGTGCATCCCAAATTTCAAACGAAATTATCTTTTATCTAACTATTTAGAAAGGAAAATGTGCGAGTAAAAGCCCCTATCTTTTATTAGTACAAGGAACAATTATGGGTAAACGAGTTCCAATGTGGCAAGTATTAATTTGTATCGTATTTGCACTAGGTGTAATCTGTTATTCGATATTCTTCACGACTTCGAAATATACTTCACCTGAATATGATGGATATTCCGAAGCGCATATGCCGATGATTCTGGCAGCGGTTGTGGTATCAATTTTTGGCGCCCTCAACGGCTGGAAGTGGAGTGTTATGGAGAAGGGCATGATTCAGGGAATCAGCCGCTCCATGCAGGCCAACCTGATCCTGCTCACCGTAGGTATCCTGGTATCCACCTGGAAGGCTGCAGGTATCATTCCATCCATCATCTACTATGGACTGAACATCATCAGCCCGGGATTTTTCCTGGTAACGGCTTGTCTGCTGTGCTCCATTATCTCTCTGGTAATCGGTTCATCTTACACGACTGCAGGTACCATCGGCGTAGCCATGGTAGGCATCGCCATCGGCCTGGGCATCAACCCTGCTCTGGCAGCAGGCGCAGTCGTAGCAGGCGCATATACTGGAGACAAGATGTCTCCGATGTCAGATACGACCAACATGGCGCCAGCTGTATCCGGCTCCAACGTCTTTGAACATATCAGGCATATGGTCTATACGGTAACCCCTTCTTACATCATTGCCTTGGTACTATACTTTATCTTAGGAAGGTCTGCGGCACCTGATGGAGCAGTACAGATGGAAATGAAAGATACTCTGCAGAACGCCATTCAGGAGGAATTCACCGTAAGTCCATTCCTGATGCTGCCAATCGTATTCCTGCTCATCGCGGTAATCCTGAAGGTTCCTGCGCTTCCGGCCATGTTCGGCGGCGTGGTCATGGGACTTCTGTGCATGGGATTTGTACAGGGAATCAGATTTGCTGACTTCTTCGATATCATGCATTACGGATATATCTCAAGCAGCGCAGGTGTTGAGTTGACCAACGGATATACTGTAGCTGACGTAGTCGGCGGCGGCGGATTCAACGGCATGCTCTGGACTGTATCCATCGTGCTGTGCTCTATGTCCTTCGCAGGCGTACTGGAAGCTACTGGTATGTTAGGATCTGTTGTCGAAAAGATTCTCAAGGTCGCAAAGACTAACGGCCTGCTGGTTATGACCACTGTTCTGACCTGCTTCTTCATCAATCTGCTGACTGCTGACCAGTATCTGTCCATCATCCTGCCTGGCAGAATGTACAAGACAGCCTTTGAAGACAGACGCTTGAAGAACAAGAACCTGTCCAGATGTCTGGAGGACTCCGGTACGCTGACTTCACCGCTGATTCCATGGAACGTATGCGGTGCGACGATGACTGGCTTCTTAGGACAGCCGACTCTGGCTTATGCGCCATATGCATTCGTCAACTACATTTGTCCGATCGTGTCTATAATCTACGGCTTCACCGGATTCTCCATTGAGAAGATGAGTGACGAAGAGTACGAGAAGATGCTGGAAATGAGAAAATTAGAGGAAGAAGAAACTGCAAGAGCAATGGAAGCTTAAATTATTTTATCTACTTGAACCTTCTTTATAAAACAAGTAAAAAAAAACCGGCTGAGGGATTATCCACAGCCGGTTTTGCTATCTATCATACTTATCTTATGAATCCATCCTATCTCTCTTGGTCTCTTTTCTGTACAACTTCATATCCGCATTCCGTCAGCAGATCCTTCGCCTTCTGACAATCAAAGCCGTTCCACAGTTCTTCTGCAACGCTGCCGTCTCTGGGCACTGCGCCTCGTTCTACAACGACGACGTTGGCTCCGGCCATGACGGCTTCCTTTGAAGGGGGATGAACACAGATGTCGGGCACACTTTTTCCGCCGCATAGTCTGGTCACGGCGACGATTTGAGCTAAACGCTGGTCGGAAACCTGCGGCTTTTCTCCCAGAGGTGTTCCTTTGACCGGAATCCGGGCCATAGCACCGGAGATGACGACGCCGTGCTGTAAAGAATTGAGAAATACATCGGCAATTTCTTCACTGGTATGTTCCATTCCCACCGGTTCAAGCAGGTGAATCAGTTTCAGCGGAGAACGATGAACAGAATTCAGGGTGTCATTTCGCTGAGCGGGATCGAAGGCCGTATCTCGTCCTTCCCCCAGGCGCAGAGCATGGTAGATTCCTGAAACCCCGCTTTCGTAGATTTTGTTCGCCGTCTGCACATCAAATTCACCGATATTGAGCACCAGCTCATATTCCCCGGCTACTTGTGCTCTGATATCTTTAATGAACTGGCAGAGGGTGTCGACGCTGTAGAACTCCGTGGTTCGCAGCACTATAAATCTTACGCCGCAGCTGACATACTGCCTGATCTGTTGAATGATTTCCTCCTCTGAATAACTGACCTCATGATTGACGATGCCCCAGGCTTCCCCCAGGGAACAAAAAGTACAGTTCATAGAACAAGGTGCAAAATCCACGCCGATGGCGCCCCAAAGGTAAGCTTCCTTTCCCGTGATGACCATGGCTGCTTCGCGGGCTGCCCGGCACAGATAAGCGTATTCTTGACTGCCTGGTTCAAGATCCAGGAGCGCGATAATCGTGTCTCGCTTCTGAGGTTTTCCAACAAGACAGTCGGCCTTTACTCTGTCGATCAGATCGGTGATTTCCCGCTTCATCTCTATTTCTCCTCCAGTATTTGTTCCAGAATTTCGCAGGTGTCACAGGCAACTTGTGGACATAGGGTGGATAACAGTCCTTCTTCCATGATTTTTTCCATATCCTCAGGAATAGAAAGATCATATCCGAGGATTTCCTTGCAGAGCAGAGAACCGTATTTTTCTTTAAAAGCTTTTTCAAACGCATACTTCTTCTCTAACATGTTTTCTTTTGTCTTTACATCACCGTCTTCGCTGTGCCCGAATTTATAGCCGATTGCCATCAGAGCGCCAGTTACGCATCCGCAGGTTTGCCCAGCCCACATACCGCCGCCAAAGGCAGAGGCGATTTTTTTTGCGTCGCCTGCGTTGAGGCCGATACTTTCAGCCACATGTCCAAAGACCACCTGAGAGCAGTCGATACCA
>ERZ791934.1339-NODE-1339-length-24104-cov-3.925361_pt1 | contig 24104 bp, 20 predicted proteins | sample MGYA00510125_ERZ791934 | MGnify/ENA primary metagenome ERZ791934 (study PRJEB30046, sample SAMN00993240) | human gut metagenome | study: EMG produced TPA metagenomics assembly of the A metagenome-wide association study of gut microbiota in type 2...
AAAAAAGTTGCGGACACCTGCCGCAAAATCTTTCAGCACATTGATACCGGTGATGACCTCGCCAAAAACGATTCCCCGGTACTCCACAATCTGACGGCCTTCGATGCTCTGGGTTGTCGTAACAATCATACAGAAAGACCTCCTTTTTCAAATACAGGATGGGATACGGCTATAATTTCAGTATAGCAGAGGGCAGGGGCTTTGTCATCCGTTCAAAAGGGTGTACCGGCAAATTTTCTCCGAGCTGCGGCTGCTGTTGTGTTCCCGTTAGAAAAACCTGAAACAAGCGCGTGCTTTTCCTTGCAACCATTTCCCAAACGTGATACACTGAAAGGGACGCTTTGAGAGAAAGCCGCAGCCAGCGGACGGCTCAACGCGCAAATCAACACAAGTGCCGCAGCCAGCGGCGCAGGATGGAGGAAACAAAATGTTAGCAACCGACAAGACCATGGAAACCATCGTCGCCCTTTGCAAAGGCCGTGGATTTATTTTCCCCGGCTCCGAAATTTACGGAGGTCTCTCCAACAGCTGGGACTACGGCCCTCTGGGTATGGCGTTCAAGGATAACGTAAAGAACGCGTGGAAAAAGAAGTTCATTCAGGAAAGCCCCTATAACGTGGGTCTGGATTCTGCAATCCTCATGAACCCCGAAGTCTGGGTGGCTACCGGCCACGTGGGCGGCTTCTCTGACCCGCTGATGGACTGCCGCGACTGTAAGACCCGTCACCGCGCCGACAAGCTCATTGAGGACTTCACCGGCGAATCCGCCGATGGCTGGACCAACGAGCAGATGCAGAGCTTCATTCAGGAGCACGGCATCACCTGCCCCAATTGCGGCAGCAAGAACTTCACCGATATCCGTCAATTCAACCTGATGTTCAAGACCTTCCAGGGCGTGACCGAGGACGCAAAGAACCAGCTGTATCTCCGTCCCGAGACAGCACAGGGTATCTTTGTCAACTTCCCCGCCATCCAGCGCACCACCCGCAAGAAGGTTCCCTTCGGTGTGTGCCAGGTGGGCAAGAGCTTCCGCAATGAGATCACCCCCGGCAACTTTACCTTCCGTACCCGCGAGTTCGAGCAGATGGAGTGCGAGTTCTTCTGCAAGCCCGGCACCGATCTGGACTGGTTCTATTACTGGAAGGACTTCTGCAAAAACTGGTTGCTGTCTCTGGGTATGAAGGAAGAGAACATGCGCCTGCGTGACCACCGTCCCGAGGAGCTGTCCTTCTACTCCAAGGCTACCACCGACATCGAGTATCTGTTCCCCTTCGGCTGGGGCGAGCTGTGGGGCATTGCCGACCGCACCGACTACGACCTGGGCCGTCATCAGGAGCATTCCGGCAAGGATCTCTCCTACTTCGATCCGGAAACCAACACCCGCTACATCCCCTATGTGGTCGAGCCCTCTCTGGGTGCTGACCGTGTGGCACTGGCTTTCCTGTGCGACGCTTACGACGAGGAAGTGGTGGACGCAGAGAAGAACGACACCCGCGTGGTGCTGCGCCTGCATCCCTATCTGGCTCCCTTCAAGGCTGCCATCCTGCCCCTGTCCAAGAAGCTCAGCGAAAAAGCCCGCGAGGTCTATGCACAGCTGGCCAAGGAGTTCATGGTGGACTTCGACGACGCCGGCTCCATCGGCAAGCGCTATCGCCGTCAGGACGAAATCGGCACCCCCATGTGCATCACCTATGACTTTGACAGCGAGAACGACGGCTGCGTGACCATCCGTGACCGTGACACCATGGCACAGGAGCGCGTTTCCATCGACAAGCTGGCGGACTACATCCGCGAAAAGGTGGCATTCTGACAAACGCCCCCGGGAATCGGGCCGCATATCTTTTCAAAATGAAACGGTCCCGCCGGCGTGCTGTGGTAAGCCCCGGCGGAACCGTTTTTTTCTGGGAGGAAACACCTCCACCATTTTCAGAAAGGAAGTCTTTGTATGAAACTCGGATTTATCGGCTGCGGCAACATGGCCAGCGCCATGATCGGCGGCATTATTAAAAATCAGATCTGTTCTCCCAAAGAAATCACCGTCCATGACCTGTCCGCTGCCGCTATGGAGCGGGCCAAAACTGCCTGCGGCGTAATGACGGCGGAGAACAATCGGAAAGTCATGGAGGAATCCGATCTGGTTGTGTTGGCCGTAAAGCCCCAGTTCTATCAGGAAGTGATTCAGGAAATCGCTCCGGTTGTGAAGGAAGGCCAGATCATCGTGACCATCGCTCCGGGCAAAACTCTTGCCTGGCTGGCGGAAACTTTCGGCAAGACTTTGCCCATTGTCCGCACCATGCCCAATACCCCCGCCATGGTGGGCGAAGGCATCACCGCTGTCTGCCCCAATGAGCAGGTGACGCCGGACATGCTCAGCACCGTGCTGAAAGTGCTGGGGGGCTTTGGTAAAACGGAGGTCATCCCCGAGCGGCTGATGGACGCTGTGGTGGCGGTCAGCGGCAGCTCTCCCGCCTATATTTTCGTATTGATTGAAGCCATGGCCGACGCAGCCGTCGCCGAGGGAATGCCCCGGAATCAGGCCTATACCTTTGCGGCACAGGCTGTGCTGGGCAGTGCCAAAATGGTACTGGAAACCGGCAAGCACCCGGGCGAACTGAAGGACATGGTCTGCTCTCCCGCCGGAACGACCATCGAAGCCGTACAGAAGCTGGAAGAAACCGGATTCCGCAGCAGCGTCATGCAGGCCATGCGCGTTTGTGCACAGAAATCCCGGTCCATGTGACCGGCTGTTTTTCCGGCTGGAAAGGAACGTGAACCATGGAAAACCGTGTGGCCTTGATCGGCATTGTGGTGGAGAATCTGGACGCCACCGAAAAAATCAACGAGCTTCTGCACCAGTACGCTGCCCGGATTGTGGGCCGCATGGGCATTCCCTATCATAAACGGGATGTTTGCATTATCAGCGTGGTGCTGGATGCGCCTCAAAGCGAAATCAGCGCCCTTTCCGGAAAACTGGGGATGCTGCCCGGTGTCAACACCAAAACCGTCTATGCAAAAGTAACGGAGGAAACCCCATGAATCTGTTCTCTCTTCTGCATCAGCTGGCAGAAACCCACACCCTCTCTCTGTCCCAGTGGGAAACCCTGATTTCCGGTCAGACGCCGGAGCTGGCAGAGGAAGCCGCCCGTCTGGCCCGTTTGGCCCGGGAACCCTATTACGGCAAACGGGTTTTTATCCGCGGGCTGATTGAAATCAGCAATTTCTGCAAAAATGACTGCTATTACTGCGGGATTCGCCGCAGCAACCGGAACGCAATGCGGTACCGCCTGACCCCGGAGCAGATTCTTTCCTGCTGTGAAACGGGCTGGAATCTGGGGTTCCGCACCTTTGTCCTGCAGGGTGGGGAGGACCTCTGGTTTACCGATGAGAGAGTGTGCCAGCTGGTGCGCCAGATCAAAACCCGCTGGCCGGAAGCGGCGGTTACCCTTTCCATCGGGGAGCGGGAAGAGGCCAGCTATCAGGCGTTTCGGCAGGCCGGCGCTGACCGCTATCTGCTTCGCCATGAAACGGCGGACGACTGTCATTATCGCCGCCTGCACCCGTCGGAGCTTTCCCTTGCCCACCGGATGGACTGTCTGCGGACCTTGAAGCGGCTGGGCTTCCAGACCGGCGCAGGGTTTATGGTGGGGTCTCCCGGACAAACTGCCCATACGCTGGCGGAAGACATGGTGTTTTTGCAGGAGCTGGAGCCGGAAATGGTGGGAATCGGGCCGTTTTTGCCCCATCACGACACGCCCTTTGCGAAAGAACCGGCGGGCGACGGCGCCCAGACTTTGTATCTGCTGTCTCTGGTCCGGCTGATGCTCCCCACGGTGCTGCTGCCTGCCACCACAGCGCTGGGAACCCTTCTTCCCAACGGACGGGAGCAGGGAATGGAAGCGGGGGCCAATGTAGTGATGCCCAATTTGTCTCCCGGAGACGTGCGGGACAAATACCTGCTCTATGATAACAAGCTGCATTCCGGAGACGAAGCTGCCGAGAGTGTCCGCCATTTGCGGGAAACCATGGCGGCGATTGGGTATCAGGTGGTAGCCGACCGGGGCGATCACTGGAAAATGACAGAAAAATAAGAAGCTGACAAGCAAACAGGAAGTGCTTGGGAGATCCGTCACGGATGTGGTTCTTTCCCAAAACACTTCCTGTTTTTACATTTTCAGTTGTTTTCTCTTATTCCTCCGACACAAAGAAAGGCTCGCCTTTCAAATCCGGGTCATCCAGTTTGTGCAGGTCGATGGCCCAGACTTCATCGTTTTCTCCGTTCTCTGATTGTTTCATATAGAAGAAATAATCCTCATTCATTCCCAGTGAGGGCATGGTATCATTTTCTGTCTTTATTTCTCGAATCAATTTGCCGTTTGCATCATAAAAACCAATACCACGGTCCTCTTCTGCCAGATTCTCAAAAGTAACTTCTACTCGATTATCAGCAGCAATGAGTTGGGAAGAACTATAAAGATAACTGTATACTTGTGAAATTTCAGTTTTTTGCGTATTGCCTTCTGCATCTTCGATGACTGCCATATTATTGCAGCGGATTTTATAAATTTCTTCAATTGTTAAATCGTCTCTCCATTCTTCCGGTATTTTAAAGTACACAATACGATTATTTGGAGCGATTGCACATCCCGGAATTTCATTGTTTTCGGTAATTTCTTTTGTAACAATATCAAAAATTGCTGTTGCATAATCATTTGCAGTTGAAGGCATATAAATTTTGTTTCCAAACGCAAACATTGAATTGATTGTCCCAAAGATTCCTCTTCTTTCATATACTACACTTGATTTTCCGTCCCAATGGTCCAGCCGGTATCGTTCTACCCGATAACTTGAATTCTTTAATTCTTCCTGCGTATATTCTTCTGGGGAAAGAAGATAATCTGAAAAGGAAAGATATAGATATCCTCGGTGCACCATAGAAGTGAAAATATGTTCTTTTGCCTGTAAAAGTTGTTTTCTGGTGGAGCCACTGGCATCCATTTCATATATGGTATCTGCGGATAAAACATACAAATTTCCTTTATAATAAGACATCTGCTGTATGGCTCCAAAATATGCGTTGCAGGTAGAGCTTCCGTCTGAATGCAATTCTCTATCATCGTGCGTACAATCCGGTTTATTGCATAATGGAATACATTTTCCGGTTGCTTTATCCAGGGTATAAATATATCCGTTTAAGAAGGTGTAATAGCCATTTTCTGACTCGGCAATAGGGTGGCCGAATATTCCACTGAGATAAAAATAATACTGGTTATCCTCTCCCAAAATGAACTTGTCCCCCAAGTCCTGTTCCGGGCCGGGGCTCTGGCAGCCTGTCAGCAGTGCCAGCAGCAGGGACAGAATCACACCTATGGACAACAGCTTTTTCATCACTGCACCCCCTTTTTCACATACCGGTTTTTTCTCTTATTCCTCCGACACAAAGAATGGCTCGCCCTTCAAATCCGGGTCATCCAGCTTGTGCAGGTCGATGCTCCACAGGTCTAATTGGTTCTGCTTGTTTTTTACAGAATAAATCAGGAAATCTTCGTTCATGCCAATCACAGACCTTAAGTTTTCCTGTTCCAGTTTGATTTCCCGAATCAGCTTTGCATCCGTATCATAAAACCGGATTTTCCGTTCGCCCGGCACTTCTGTCGGGTCTCCTCCATATCCGGCGGAGGATTCGTTATCTGCGGCAATCAGGGTGCTGTTGCTGAACAGAGAACTGTATGTCATGGGAATCTCTGTCTCCTGAATCAGATTTCCCTGTAAATCTGATAGGACCGCCATTTGTTTTTCTTCTATCGCGTTCCTTTCTTCCCGTGTCAGTCCTCCGGTTTCAGGAACATCCGACGGCACATAATGCAGCAGTTTTCCGTCAACCGGTGCAGCATACCCCTGTATTTCCGGATGGAAGGAAGCGGTTTTCTCCAAAATATCATAGACAATTGTACCATATTCTCCGGGAGCAGCAGCAAGCGGCATATAAATCTGATTTCCATAGGCAAACATGACATTGATCTGGCCATATGCACCTTTTTTTTCGTATATCGTTTCCGGATTTCCATCCCATTGGTCGATCCGGTACCGGTCCACCCGATAGGATAACTCTTTTTTTTCTTCCTCTGTATACTCGTCGGGCAATCCGTCGCTGCTGGTAAATGATAAATATAAATATCCCCGATGAAGCATGGCCGCAAATGGATCTTCTTTTAATTGCATCAGCTTTGTCCGGGTTGTCCCGCTTTTATCCATTTCATACAGTTCACTGAAAGCGGTCATGAAATACAGCTTATTGTGATAGTAGTCAAGAGCCCATGCAACCCCCACATAAGCATTGCAATTGGAAGAACCATTGTCATTGAATTCGCTGTCATCATGCATACAGTCCGGTTTATTGCAGAGGGGAACGATTTCTCCCGTCTTTTTATTCTTAGAATATATATATCCGTCCTTCACGATATATATGGATTCTTCAGATTCTACCATAGGACTGGCTAAAATCCTGGACATTCGATAATAATACTGGTTATCCTCTCCCAAAATGAACTTGTCCCCCAAGTCCTGCTCCGGGCCGGGGCTCTGACAGCCGGTGAGCAGTGCCAACAGCAGGGAAAGAACGAGGCCCACGGAAAACAGTTTTTTCATAAAAACCCTCCCTTTCAATTTTAAAAACATTACCCTGTCTTGAAAACATCAGACAGGGTAATGCTTTTGTTATATAATTTTAATACATATTTAGAGTAGTCATATCTTGCCAACTGTCATAGCCAACAGACGACGAATGAATTGCATTGTGTTTTGAATAACAGCAATATGAATAATAATCTTGGGAAGATGGCTTACTGTAGTGCGTTTCAATATAGCTAACCGGGCTGTTAGCGTTTGCAGCCTTTTTTGTATAGATTGGATCTGACCCTGATGCTTTATACGCATAGGTGTAGAACAGCGTTACGTTTAAAGTCATAGGGATACTGGCGTGTGTTTCTGCGGAAGCACCTCTGTAGTTAATGGTGTTGCTTCCACCACAGGAATATCCATCTACAGTTCCAGAAACACTCAAGGCCGACGAGGGTACCGACATGGCGGAAACCGCCATCAGGGCTGCGAACATGCCCGCGCATGCTCTTTTTACAATCTTTTTCATGGCACGACTGGTTCATTCTTTTCGAGAACAAACGCGCTCCTTTCTTAAAATTTTAGAACCGTTGCTGTGATTGCCATTTCGATTGCCTGTTCACACCTCCATTCTTTTCCGGAAAAAATAACAGCTGCAGTCTGTATTTTTTCGCAAATATATCATCAGCAGCAAAGCCCTTTGCTGCATAGGGAACGGATTTTGTGAATATAAATGTATTTATTAACTTTGTGAATTCTATTTGTGTTAATTATACACCACTTTTAAAAACTCGTCAATCATATTCTGCACAATGATATTGAAGTTTTTTAGAATATCTTACAAAATCATGCGGTAACCGCCTTGTTATTTTCGATTAACAAAAAACGGCCTGCGTTTTTTTAACGCAAGCCGTTTAGCCGATACATTTTCGAAACGCTGCTCACCCTCTCAGTTTCGAGTCCCAATTTTCAGACAGCAAAAAAGGCACCCGCTTACCGCGAATGCCTTTTCTTTGGCGCGCTGGAAGGGACTCGAACCCCTGACCTTCTGATTCGTAGTCAGACACTCTATCCAGCTGAGCTACCAACGCATGTGCTGTTTGAAACAGCTTCATTATTATAGCGCATGAATTACGATTTGTCAACTGCTTTTTTCGATTATTTTTGAATTTTTTTCCGGGCGGAATTCTCCCGGAGACTGGCCCACGGTTTTTTTGAAAAGTCGGGAGAAATAATTGTAATCCTCAATCCCCACCTGCCGGCCCGCATCCATCAGCGGAACACCGCTTCGAATCAGCGCGGCGGCCCGGGTACACCGCATCCGGTTCAGATAACTGGTGACGGTGCAGCCGGTGTGTTTCCGGAAAATCCGGCACAAATAGGGCACTGAAAGGCCGAATCTTGACGCCACAATCGGAAGAGAGGTTTCTTCCGGACGGTCATAGTGAGAAGCCAGATACAGCAGCACTTTTTTGACATGATCCAGAGAGGAATGCTCAAAGGATTCCGGCTCCCCGCTGGGCTGAACCGGTGCACAGCGAAGCAGATAGACAAAAATGCGGAATACACAGGCCTTTACCGCCAGCTCCATTCCCGGCCGGCACTGCTTCCACTCTTCGGAGAGCTCCCGAAATTGCTCCGACAGCGTTTTGTCGTGAAAAAATGCAGGCAGTCCCGGCAGCAGCTCCAGCAGCAGAGACTCGTAGCTTCGGCCCAGCGCCATCTCGGTTTCTCCTCGCAGTACATCGGGGTGAATCTGGATAATATCGTGTTGGGTTCCATCAAGAAATCTGGCGCCCCGGTGGGGAACGCAGCTGCTGACAAAGCCTACATCACCCGGGTACAGCCACTGCTGGACGCCGGCACAGTCCAGCAGCACACCGCCGCTGTGTACATAGTAAAATTCCAGCTCTTCATGCCAGTGAAAGTCGCAGCCGCTGCTGTTTCCGTCATTTCGGTGTTCAAATACCAGTACCGGCAGGTTCCGGTGCAGAATAGGAATGGTTTCGTGAGGAAAAAGTGCCACAGGGTTCCCTCCCATGCGTTTTAGTGGTTAAAATTGTGCTAGTTCTATATCAGAATACCTGTTTTCAAATGGTTTGTAAAGGGGTAAGATGTACAGTAGAAAGCGTTTCCTGTGGGGAAAGAACCGACAATTTTCCTCTGTCTGCAAAAGGAGTGAATCATATGAGAATTCTGTTTCTGGACATCGACACCCTTCGTCCCGACCATATGAGCTGTTACGGCTATGGCCGGAATACCACCCCCAATATGGATCAGGTTTGCGCCGAGGGCGTCCGCTTTGACAACTATTACTGCTCCGATGCACCCTGTCTGCCTTCCCGTGCGGCACTGGTCAGCGGTATGTTCGGCATCCGCAACGGCGCAGTGGGTCATGGCGGAAAGGCCGCAGACCGTTTTTCCTGCCGCCCCAGCCGTGATTTTACCAATCTGATTGATGACCAGTGCTTCCATCAAATTTTCCGTCACGCAGGCATGCACACCGCCTCCATCAGCACCTTTGCCGAGCGCCATTCTTCCTGGTGGTTCAACGCCGGTTTCAATGAGTGCTACAATGTTGGCGGACGCGGCGGCGAGTCCGGCGAAAAAGTTCTGCCGGTAGCACTGGATTGGCTGGACCGCAACGGCGAAAAGGACAACTGGTTCCTCCATGTCCATTTCTGGGACCCCCATACCCCGTACCGTGCTCCGGCAGAGTTCGGAAATCCCTTTGAGAACGAGCCGCTGGACAGCTGGATTACCCCGGAGGTATTTGCGGAACACCGGAAGCATGTGGGCCCCCACTGCATCAATGAGCTGGGTATGTATAGTTCTGACCGGAACCCGGCAACTCCCCGCCAGCTGGGCAAGGCAGAAACCATGGAAGAGCTCAAGCAGGTCATGGACGGCTATGACTGCGGAATCCGCTATGCGGACAGCCTGATCGGCCAGATTTTTGACCGGCTGCGGGAGCAGGGTATCTATGAGGACACCGCCATCATCATCACGGCTGACCACGGTGAAAACATGGGCGAGCTGGGCATTTATTCTGAGCACGCAACCGCCGATTATCCCACCTGTCGGATTCCCTTTATCATCAAGTGGCCCGGCTGCCGCAAAGGCGGTGTAGACACCGGTCTGCACTATAATCTGGACGCCCTGCCCACCATGGCAGAGCTGCTGAATGTGAAAAAGTCCGAATACTGGGACGGCGAAAGCTATGCGGCTTCCCTCTTTGAGGAAACAGATACCGGACGAGACAGCCTGGTGCTTTCTCAGATGGCCCATGTCTGCCAGCGTTCTGCCCGTTTCGGTGATTGGCTTTATGTCCGGACCATTCACGGTGGTTTCCATCTGTTTGACAAGGAAATGCTGTTCAATGTAAAGGAAGATCCTCATGAGCAGCACGACGTGAAAGACGAACATCCGGAGCTGTGCGCAAAGGGTGCAAAAATTATTATTGACTGGCAGGAAGACCAGATGAAGAAGTCGGAAAGCGACACTGATCCCATGTGGACCGTGTACAAGGACGGCGGCCCTTATCACACCTGGGGACATCTGGAAGAGTATGCACAGCGGCTGAGAGAAACCGGCCGTGCCGAGGGTGCGGAAGAGCTTCTGCGCCGTTACGGAAAATAAGACAGAATCCAGGCAGAAGGCTTGCATTCTGTGGGGAGTTTGGATATAATAAAGGGGCTGATGGGAAGCATCAGCCCCTTTTTCGGCGGATATGGTGGAATTGGCAGACACGCCAAATTTAGGTGCTGTCACCTTAGTAAGGATTTTTTGATTTGATATCGTAAGCGGGAGGGAACGTTATATGGCCAGAAAAATTAGAAGCGATATTAAAATCGGAAATTTGGAAAAGAAATTGGGTATCCCTGCCGGCTCATTTAGGCATCCTAATGGTCGCGATATGCGGAGTGATAAATTATTGGGGACTCTCAGAAAAGAAATGGAAAAACAGAGCAAGAGAAAATAATTTCCCCTTTTTCTAATTTTATATGTAATTCCCTGTGTAAAAGCAGGCACGGCCTGTTTTTATAGATGCGTAGATGCGGGTCAAGTGCAACGCTTCGCCTCGGATATCCCCTCTCCGAGTAAAAATAGAGGGAAACTGAATATGCGGGTATGGCGGAATTGGCAGACGTGCAGGATTTAGGTTCCTGTGCCGCAAGGCGTGTGGGTTCGACCCCCACTACCCGTACCAATTTCTTGATTATAGTTCGGAAGTGAATAAATGAAAAAATTTATTGATATAGAATTTCCAAAAGAAGCCGCAGACAATTATTATCAAAATCGGACAAAAGCCCAGATAGACGATTTTATATACATCGATAAAGAATGGTACGATCGTATATTTGAGCCGAGCACCTATTATATTCTCGGTTCAAAGGGAAGTGGAAAAACTCTCTATGCCGCTTATATGTGCGGAGGCATTCGCAAAAACACACTTTCCAAATCATATACTATAGATGTTGGTGACTACGGCAGATTAATTCGAATGAAAGTAGCTCATCATCTGGATTTTACCGAATATCTTACCATGTGGAAAGTAATTCTTTTGCAGAAGTTTTTGTTGGGAATTGATGCAGGAGAGATAACTTTTTGGGGAAGGACAAAAAATTTTAGAGAAATTCAGGATACAATTAGCGAGTTCTTTGGAGACGATGTTACAAGTGATTCATTTAATCCCGTAACTGTAATAGATAGTTTTTCCAAGCAAGCAGAGGTTACGCATTATATCAACAGTCAAGTAAACTTTGGCACCACTGAGCGCAATACAGCACTTTCCCTTTCGTATTGCGGTAACGCTCAAGACAAAATTGCCGAACAAAACGGAAGTTCCATAGAACAAACGAGTTTAGTCTATAAGGATACATGGTTACGAGCGATAAATGCATTTCGAAAAACGATTGAAAAAGTCTCATTGAAGTATAACCATTATCTATTCGTTGATGGACTTGACGTGCGTCCAGCCGGAATTGATCCAATTGAATATGGCGAGTGTATTGGTGCACTGGTTCGTGCTGTTTTTGAGTTAAACACTAAACTGCTGGGTAATATCAAGCGAAAAGATAAGTGCAATTTAAAAATTGTTGCACTTACAAGAACTGATATTTTTCTGAATTCAAATTTAGTGAATGTCACAAGTTGCATCAATGACAACTGCGTCGAACTGGATTGGACGTATAGTAACGAAAATGAATTCCGCTATTCTGCACTGTATAAGATGATGAATCGTGTTTTGGGTTGGGATGGGCTAAGTGATAAGAAACCATCTGACATCTATTTAGGATTTACTATGCCATATCCAAAGAACCGGCCTCTAAAAGCAGATATGTATATCCAACGCTTATCAAGATTGCGTCCGCGAGATATTGTAAAACTGTTGCAATTAATTCAAACACAGTGCAAAAAGCGGGGAATTGAAAACCCAAACTCCACACTTTTAGACTCTTCTGAACTTATTGCTCAGTATTCTAATTACTATACAGACCAAGTAAAATCAGAAATGATGTTTAGATTTTCCAATAATACAATCAAAAGTATATTTGAACTTGTGAAAACCATAAACACAAATATTATCTCGGAAAATAGATTTGAATCGCTCTACAAACAACATTGCGGTCATTATCCCGAATTCCGTGATATCTTCAAGAATCATCGAGAGCTAATAGACTTTTTATTTTCTCTTGATGTTATTGGATGGACAGAGGTAGTGGGCGATGGACGAAAAAATATGCATTGGCATTACCGTGAGGTAAAAGCAATTGATGAGACATACCAATTGCCCTGGGCGCGTTTTGATAACGCAGTTACTCCGCAATTAGTAATTCACAGAGGTGCATGTAAACATATTGTTGGCATTGCTAAGCGGTAGGTTTCTATTCCCTGTTTTAGCGGTTGCTGTAGTGATCGCTATTTTTTTTTCTATAATTATTTCATTAACTTGTTGTTACAGCTCCTGAATTCTTTTCTGTAACGACAAAATGTGGGCATCGAGGACCGGTTTCCTCAACGCCCACATTTATTTTGCTGTTTTGCAAGTTATTTCCTTACAACGAATCAATCGTTCGCAATGATTGTAGGAATCTCCTATACGTTAAAAATAGCCGTGAAGGTTTCCTTTCCACTGATTGAGCCTGGGCAGTTTTTATCTTCTGACAAAATCAGAATTTTTGATTCTCCCTGAGCCTCGGAAGTTTTGGATGGTTTTTACAGGGCAGGGGGAAAGGGTGCAAAAAAAGATCGGGAGAAATGTTAAAAAAAGCCGTCGATTTTTACCCGATATCCTGAAATTTTCTGAAACCATATACGCTTTGAAAAGAGTATTTTGCATATTTATTCTTATTTTTCTATAAAAAGAAAAATGTGCCAAAACTTTAACAATTTCACAATTTGGACATTGATTTCTTTTTCGCTATCGGGTACAATGGTATCAGCCATAAATTCGATTTTTTACGGCGCTGTATGTATGTTTAGAGGAGTCCGGCACACTCCGGGTTCTTCCAATATACCGCATAATTTTAAATGTTTTGGCCATTGGGCCGGAAGGAGAAAAATTATGACAAACAATGCTTCTGTTTTGAAGTGGATTGACGAGATGAAGGCTCTCGTTACTCCCGATCAGATGGTCTGGATCGACGGTTCCGAGGAGCAGCTGGAGGCCCTGCGTGCCGAAGCTTGCAGCACCGGCGAGATGATCAAGCTGAACGAGGAAAAGCTGCCCGGCTGCTACCTGCACCGCACCGCTGTGAACGACGTTGCCCGTGTGGAAGGCAGAACCTTCATCTGCGCTAAGAATGAAGAGGATGCCGGCCCCACCAACAACTGGATGGACCCCGAGAAGGCATACAAAATGCTGTATGACATTGCTCGCGGCAGCTACAAGGGCCGTACCATGTACGTGATCCCCTACTCCATGGGCCCCATCGGTTCTCCTCTCGCCAAGATCGGCGTTGAGCTGACCGACTCCATCTATGTTGTGCTGAACATGGCTATCATGACCCGCGTTGGCGAGAAGGTCTGGGAAGCTCTGGGCGACAGCACCGACTGGGTGAAGGGCCTGCACTGCAAGTGCGATATTGACGAAGAGAAGAGATATATCTGCCACTTCCCGGAGGATAACACCATTATCTCCGTGAACTCCGGTTACGGCGGAAACGTGCTGCTGGGCAAGAAGTGCTTCGCTCTGCGTATTGCTTCCTTCCAGGGCAAGAACGAAGGCTGGATGGCTGAGCATATGCTGATTCTGGGCATCGAGAATCCCCAGGGCGAAATCAAGTATGTTGCTGCTGCATTCCCGTCTGCCTGCGGCAAGACCAACCTGGCTATGCTGATTCCCCCCGAGGGGTATCGCAAGAAGGGCTACAAGGTTTGGACTGTCGGCGACGACATCGCCTGGATGCGTCAGGGCGAGGATGGCCGTCTGTATGCCATCAACCCCGAGAACGGTTTCTTCGGCGTTGCTCCTGGTACCAACGAGAAGTCCAACCCCAACGCTCTGGCTACTACCCGTCAGGGAACCATCTTCACCAACGTTGCCCACAACCTGGACGACAACACCGTGTGGTGGGAGAGCCTGGACAAGAATCCGCCTGAGAACGCTGTTGACTGGAAGGGCAACCCCTGGAACGGCAAGACCAGCGATGTGAAGGGCGCTCATCCCAACAGCCGCTTCACCGCTCCTGCCAAGAACTGCCCCTGCATCAGCCCCGAGTTCGACAAGGGCGCTGGCGTTCCGATTTCCGCTATCATCTTCGGCGGCCGCCGTGCCAAGACCACTCCTCTGGTGTATCAGTCCCGCGACTGGAACCACGGCGTGTTCGTAGGCTCTATCATGGCTTCCGAAACCACTGCTGCTGCTACCGGCGCTGTTGGCGTGCTGCGTCATGACCCCATGGCTATGAAGCCCTTCTGCGGCTACCACATGGGCGACTACTTCAAGCACTGGATCGAGATGGGCGAGAAGCTGGGCGATAAGGCTCCCAAGATCTTCAATGTGAACTGGTTCCGTCTGGACGACGAAGGCCACTTCATTTGGCCGGGCTTCGGCGACAACCTCCGCGTTCTCGAGTGGATCATCAACCGCTGCGAGGGCAAGGCTGACGCTGAGGAGACCGCTATCGGCTATCTGCCCCACGCTGAGGACATCAACCTGGAAGGCCTGGACTTCTCCATCGAAGACCTGAAGGGCATCCTGGCTGTCAACAAGGACGAGTGGGCTAAGGAAGCTGCTGAGATCGAAGAGTTCTACAAGACCTTCGGCGACAAGCTGCCTGCTGAGCTGAGAGCTTCTCTGGAGACCCTGAAGAACAACTGCAAATAAGAGAGAAATCTCTGCATGAGAAAGGCGCTGTGCACAATGTACAGCGCCTTTTTTGATGGTGAAAACAAGTCCCTCCCACCGGGAGCGTGATGGCGCCGGCGGGAGGGACTTTTTTCGATTACAGTGCGTCTTCAATCGCCTTGATGAGGATTTTCAGTGCCTTGATCCGCGCATATTTCTTGTCCTGGCTCTCGATAATATGCCAGGGAGCAAATTCCGTGGAGGTCTTTTGGAGCATTTCGTTGACGGCCACCTCATACTGGGGCCACTTTTCCCGGTTGCGCCAGTCCTCGTCGGTGATCTTCCACTGTTTTTCCGGGGTGTTCTGCCGATCCTGGAAGCGGCGCAGCTGTTCGTCCTGATCGATATGAATCCAGAATTTCACCACAACAGCGCCCCAGTCGGTCAGTTCCCGTTCAAATTCGTTGATTTCCTGATAGGCCCGTTTCCAGTCGTCCTCTGTACAGAATCCCTCAATCCGTTCTACCATGACACGGCCGTACCAGGTGCGGTCAAAAATGGCGATATGTCCGGTTTTGGGGATTTTGGTCCAAAACCGCCACAGATAATGGCGGTACAGTTCCGGTTTGGTAGGAGAAGCGATGGGAATCACTTCATAACCGCGGGGGTCCAGTGCGGCGGCAATTCTCTTGATGTTTCCGCCTTTACCTGCGGCGTCCCAACCCTCATAGGCCACGATGACCGGAAGCTTCCGGCGATAGAGCTTGTAATGGAGGGCATTGAGCTTTTTCTGAAGTTTGGCCAGTTCCCGCTTGTATTTCTCGTCGGAAATAGTCTTATCCTCCAGGGTGATTTCCGAAAGCAGAGGAGTGTGTACCAGATTGAAGGGCTTGGGGGCGGAAATTCCCTTGGCAGCGCTGATGGAAAGCCCCTGTTTTTTGGCTTCAATAGCTTCGTGGACGGAAGCAAGCACCGTCCGGTACACGCTGAGCAGAGCAGCCTGGCTGTCGTTGCTGCAAACTACATGCCAGGGGGCGTTTGGAGTGTTGGTGTATTCCAGCATTTCATCCAGGGTGCGGTAATACAGGTTGTAGTGCTTGTTGCGCCACCAGTCTTTTTCCGTTACCCGCCACGCGGTGTTTTTGTCGCTTTCCAGTTTTTCAAAGCGGGCTTTCTGTTCCTTCTGGCTGATATGCAGGAAGAATTTCAATACCAGATAGCCGTTATCCGTGAGCTGGCGCTCAAAAATATTGATACTGTTCATCCGGTGCAGGTTTTCCGCGTCGGGCAGATCGTCTTCCACCCGGGCGATGGAGACGTCCTGATACCAGCTTCGATCCAGAATGGACATGAGCCCCTGTTCCGGAAGGTTCTGCCAGTGCCGCCACATGGGCGGATGGCGCTTGTCGTTTTCCGTGGGGGCGGCGGTGGAAACTACCTTGAACCCGCGGGGGTCAAAGTTAATAATCAGGTCTGAAATGATGCTTCCTTTTCCTGCTGCGCCCCATCCTTCGAACAGGATGATGACGGGGATCTTGGCCTCTTTGATATGCTGGGGAAGGGTTTCCAGTTCTTTTTCCAGCTTTTTGGCCTGCTTTTTGAATTCTTCCTTGGTGACGGTGGATTTCATATTGACAGAATCCAGCATGGAAATTCCTCCAGTGTTTTCCCGTTTCCGCTTGTACAGACAACGGTTTTTTTGTTTTATAGTATACATCAATTTACAAAATTTTTAAAGAACTATTTTGAATTTTAGGAAGAGGTGACGGTTTTGCAGCATGATTTGTGCGGAAATCCAACACAGGCGCTTCTGAAAAAGCTGCCGCCCCTGCTCTTGGGCTGGTATGACCGGACCCGCCGGGTACTTCCCTGGCGGGAGGACCCAAAGCCCTATTCGGTGTGGCTGTCGGAAATTATGCTCCAGCAGACCCGGGTGGAGACGGTCAAGCCCTATTTTGCCCGGTTTCAGGAGGCACTGCCCACCATTCAGGCTCTGGCCGATGCGCCGGAGGAACTGTTGCTCAAGCTGTGGGAGGGGCTGGGCTATTACAGCCGGGTGAGAAACCTGCAAAAAGCCGCCCGTGTGGTGGTGGAGCAATATGAGGGGGAACTGCCGGGAGATCCGGCACTGCTGGAAAAGCTGCCGGGAATCGGCAGTTACACCGCCGGAGCCATTGCGTCTATTGCCTTTGGCGTGCCGGTTCCGGCAGTGGACGGCAACGTGCTGCGGGTGATTTCCCGGGTAACGGCCAGCCGGGAAGACATTGCTGCTCCTGCCTGCAAAAAAGCCATGGAGCAGCAGATGCGGCACATCATTCCCGCTGACCGGGCAGGGGATTTCAACCAGTCGCTGATGGAGCTGGGGGCCATGGTCTGTCTGGGAAATGGGGAGCCCAAATGCTTGGTCTGTCCGCTGCGGGAAATTTGTGAAGGGTTCCGGCAAGGGATTGCTGGAGAGCTGCCAGTGAAAGCGCCGAAAAAACCCCGGAAGCGGGAGGAAAAAACGGTGCTGATTCTGCGCTGCGGGGAGCGGTTTGCCCTGCGCCAGCGGCCAAAAAAGGGATTGCTTGCGGGGATGTGGGAACTGCCGTGGCTGGAAGGCTTTTGGGAGCAGGACGCTCTGAGAAACCAACTGGAAAAACAGGGCGCACAGGTTCTGTCCATACGGCCGCTGGCTCCTTCCCGGCATATTTTCACCCATGTGGAGTGGCATATGCAGGGATGGGCCGTGGAACTGGAAACACCGCTGGCGAACTATGTTTGGGCAGACAGTCGGACCATGGGGGAGCAGTACGCCCTGCCTTCCGCGTTCAAGGGATACTTCGGGGAATTGGGAATCGGAAAATAAATGGCTGGAAAATTACTCTCTGGTATTGACATTATTAGCTAATTAGCTAAAATAGAAAATACAGGGAGGTGAGACTGTGAACGACGCTTTTTTTCAGGCAATGGCCAATGAAACCCGGCGGGAAATCATCCGCCTGTTAAAGCAGAAGGATATGACCGCCGGAGAAATTGCCTCGCATTTTTCCATTTCCAAGCCATCCATTTCCCGGCATCTGGATACGCTGAAAAACGCGGAGCTGATTGTGCCGGAACGGAAAGGGAATCAGATTCTTTACGCCATCAACATGACGGTGTTGCAGGAAATGGCAGTGGAGTTTCTGTCTCTAGTGCAGAAGAAGGAGGAATCCTGTCATGAAAACGGCTGAACTGCGTTGGATGCTGCTGATTTTTTCCCTGCTGGGACTTTTGTCCGCAGTTTTCATTCCCTTTCCGGTTTTGAAGCTGGCATTGCTGTGCGCTTTGTCAGCGGCCTGTCTGGTAATCCTGTACCGGAATATGGACTCTTTGACAGGCTATTCGGAGGAGAACCCCAAAAACCGCACCATGAAATGGATTACCGTCTTTAATGGGGTGCTGCTGCTTCTCTGTATTGGTGTGGTCTGGTTGGGGGAAAACGGATATCTGGGCAATGTTTCGGAAGAATGGCTGGCGGTGGCGCTGGTTTCTGTGGTCATGGTGGTGTTGGGAAATCTGGCGCCGAAAATTCCCTTTAACCGCTATACCGGCCTGCGGCTGCCCTGGACAGTTCGGGATGAAGACACCTGGCGGCTGGCTCATCGGATTCTGGGCTATATCAGTTTTCCGCTGGTATTCCTGTATGGAGCTCTGCTGCTGTGCGGCGTGGAAATCGGAACCGCTACCGGCGTAGTAATTTTTTCCTGGATTGTCATTCCCGGGGGCATTTCCTTCCTTTTTTACCGCCGAAAATTCCCGTAAAGTTTTCCACGAATTTTGAAAAACCGGTGGAAAATCAAATGCTTTGAAAAAGTCGAAAAAATGCTCCTTTCCCTATGGGATTGGGGCGTTTTTTGTGGTATGATAGGTGCGTTCATCTGAAAAGGAGGACGTTTCATGCTCGGTTTATATCTGCACATCCCCTTTTGCGACGGCAAATGCCCTTACTGTGACTTTTATTCTCTGACCGGCAATGAAGAGGTCAAAGAAGCCTATACCCGTGTTTTGGAAAACCAGCTGGCACAATGGGCGGAAACGCTGCAAAAGCAGGGGCTTTCTCCGGAGGCGGATACCCTGTATTTTGGCGGAGGAACCCCAAATCTGTTGGGGGGAAGCCGGATTGCCCGGTTGATTGCCGCTGCAAAACGGTATTTTTCTCTGGAAAAGGGAGAAATCACCGTGGAGGTCAATCCATCTTCGGAGCTGAGCGGCTTTTTCCGGGAAATTGCCGCCGCAGGGGCCAACCGGATTTCCATTGGCCTGCAATCGGCAGACGACGGGGAGCTGAAAGCCCTTGGACGCCGCCACACGGTGAAACAGGCGGCGGAAACGGTGGAGGCTGCCCGAAGTGCGGGAATTTCCAATCTCTCGCTGGATTTGATGCTGGCCACGCCGGGACAGACGCTGGAAAGTGCCCTTCGGTCTGTGGCGTTCTGCCGGGAGTTGGCCGTTCCCCATGTGTCCGCTTACCTCCTCAAGGTGGAGGAGGGAACCCCATACTGGAACCGGCGGGATACATTGGCGCTTCCCGATGAGGACGAAACGGCAGACCGGTATCTGGCGGTGTGCAGCGCACTGGAGGAAGCCGGTCTGAAACAGTATGAAATCAGCAACTTTGCCGTTCCCGGAAAGGAAAGCCGGCACAACCTGAAATACTGGCACTGTGAGGAATATCTGGGGCTTGGGCCGGGAGCTCACGCCTTTGTAGGGGGAAAGCGATTTTATTATCCCCGGAACCTGAACGGTTTTCTGGAAAAGCCGGAGCCGGTTTTTGACGGGGAAGGGGGCACGCTGGAGGAAAAAGTCCTGCTGGGACTGCGGCTGAAAGAGGGAATTACCCGGGAAACGCTGGCGCCCTTTGGCCCGGATGGGGAGCGGGCTTTTTCCGTCATGAATCAAAAAAGCCGTCCCTATCGGGCGGCAGGACTGCTGACAGGGGAACCGGAACGGATTGCCATGACGGCGAAGGGCTTTCTGGTTTCCAATGAGCTGATTGCGGAGCTTTTGCCCGACTGATAAAATCACACGAGGAGAGAGACCATGCATCTGACGTACAAACACACTAAATATGCCTGTTATGCGGGGTATATCACACAGGCAATCATCAACAATCTGGCGCCCCTGCTGTTTATCATTTTCCAGACCCAATATGGGTTGAATTTTGAAATGGTGGGACGGCTGATTCTCATTAACTTCGGCACCCAGATTCTGGCGGATCTGATTGCCGTGAAATTTGCGGACCGGTTTGGCTATCGGGTTTCCGCGGTGCTGGCTCATGTGTTCAGCGCCGCCGGACTGGTGCTGCTGGGCGTTCTTCCCCAGATCAGCCCGTCGCCCTATGCCGGGCTGATTGTGGCTGTTGTCACCTATGCGCTGGGCGGCGGCCTGCTGGAAGTGCTGGTCAGTCCCATTGTGGAATCCCTGCCCGGGGATAAAAAGGCCAGCGACATGAGCTTGCTGCACTCCTTCTACTGCTGGGGCCAGATGGGCGTGGTGCTCATCAGCACGCTGATTCTCACGGCTTTCGGCACGGATATCTGGATGTGGCTGCCTATTGGCTGGGCGGTTCTGCCCTTTTTGAACATGTTCTTTTTTGCAAAGGTTCCGCTGGTGCCGCCGGTACCGGAAGAAAAGCTGATGAGCGTGAAAGACCTGTGCAAAAACCGGCTGTTCCTGCTGATGCTGGTGGTCATGCTGTGCGCAGGTGCCAGCGAGCTGACCATGAGCCAGTGGTCGTCGCTCTTTGCGGAGACCGGTCTGGGAGTTTCCAAGACACTGGGCGATTTGCTGGGACCGTGCCTGTTTGCGGCGCTGATGGGAACCGGACGCCTTCTCTATGGGCTGTATGGCAGCCGCCTGAATCTGAAAAACTGCCTGCTGTTCTGTGGAAGCCTGTGCATTCTCTGTTATCTGACCACGGTTTTTGCGCCTCATCCTCTGCTGTCTCTGGTGGGCTGTGCCGTGTGCGGTTTTTCCGTCAGTCTCATGTGGCCGGGTGCTTTTTCCGATACTGCCGCCCGGTTTCCCATGGGCGGAACCGCCATGTTCGGCATGATGGCGGTTTTCGGAGATCTGGGCGCTTCTCTGGGGCCATGGATGTCCGGTGTAGTCAGTGACCTTTCCCAGAACACCGGGTTTCTGCAAAACCTTCAGGCCACAACCGGAGGAGAGCTGTCCCAGCTTGGATTGAAAGCCGGATTGCTGGCGGGTGTGATTTTCCCGCTGGTGCTGGTGGTGAGTATCGGCTATCTGAAGAAAAAACGGGTATAAATGAAAACAGCGCGTTTCCGAATGGCTGGAAACGCGCTGTTTCTTTATTTTCAGATCAAATTATTCCGCAAAGGTGACCTTTCCGCCGGAAATGGAGGAAACAATGGCCAGAGATTCCACCCGGATGCCCTGTTCCCGCAGCAGCTTTCCGCCTTCCTGGAAGCCTTTTTCAATGACGATGCCGCAGCCGGCCAGCTTGGCGCCGGACTCGTTGACAATCTTCATCAGGCCCTTGAGGGCTTCGCCCTTTGCCAGGAAATCATCCAGTACCAGCACGCAGTCCTCCGGACCGATGAATTTCTGGGAAACCTGGATGTCATAGTCAATTCCCTTGGTGAAGGACTTTACATGAGCGGTGTACAGTGCACCATCCAGATTCCGGGATTTGGTTTTCTTGGCGAAGACCACCGGTACATTGCCGAAATGCTGGGCAGCGATGGCGGCGATGCCAATGCCGGACGCTTCGATGGTCAGAATTTTGGTAATCGGCTCTCCGTCGAAACGGCGGTGGAATTCTCTGCCGATTTCGTTGAGAAGATTGATGTCCATTTGGTGGTTGAGAAAGCTGTCAACCTTCAGAACATCGTCTTCCGTTGCGTGTCCATCCTTCAAAATTCTCTGTTTCAAAAGTTCCATAGCATTTTCCCTCGTTCTCATTCCGTTTTTGCGGCTCCCAAAGAAGCTGGTATCGTGATTATCTATCCATTATAGCATGGATTGCGATGCTTGTCACAGAAAATCGAAACAAAAGGAAAATTTTTTTCGGAAAGCTCAGGAACCTGAAACCAGATGCACCAGATGGGAAATTCCGGGAATGCTTTCGCCCTGTTGGGTGGAGGTGGGGGACATCAGTGCGCCGGTGGCGGCGAACAGCACGTTTTTCAGTTCTCCCCGGGCCATCATGGGCAGAATATGGCTGCAAAGCACCGCTGCGGAACAGCCGCAGCCGGAACCGCCAGCGTGAACGTCCTGTTTTTCCCGGTCAAACAGCAGCAGACCACAGTCCCGGTACCGGTCGGTGAGGGGCTGGCCGTTTTCCTCCATCAGCTGACACAGCAGACGGCTGCCCACCAATCCCAGATCGCCGGTGTAAATGGCGTCGTACTGTTCCGGTAGGGTAGCGGTGTCCCGGAAAAAGGAAAGCAGCGTTTCCGCCGCCGCAGGCGCCATGGCGGCCCCCATGTTGGCGGCATCGGTAATGCCCAGATCGGTGATTTTTCCGAAAGTGACGTGGCGGACAGAGATTGGACCCTGTGTTCCCACAATGACGCAGCCGGAGGCCGTAGCAGTCCATTGGGCGGTGGGCGCACGCTGTCCGCCGTATTCCAGCGGAAGGCGGAACTGACGCTCTGCGGAACAGAAGTGGGAAGAAGTGATGGCGGCAGCCCGCCGGGCCGCGCCGCTTTCCACCAGAACCGAGGAAAGCCCCAGGGTCAGCGCCATGGTGGAACAGGCGCCATATTGTCCTAGGAAGGGGATCCCAAAGGAACGCAGGCCAAAGGTGGAGGAAATGCACTGGTTCAGCAAATCCCCCGCCAGCAGAAAATCAATGTCTCCAGAGGGAAGCCCGCTTTTTCCCAGCGCCAGCTCCAGCGCCTTTTTTTGCAGCATGGCTTCCGCTTTTTCCCAGCTTTCCTGTCCCAGAGAGTTGTCGGAAAAGGTCTGGTCAAAGCAGCTTCCAAGAGGGCCTTCCGCTTCTTTTTTTCCGCCCACTGCCGCCCAGCAGCAAAGGGCAGCAGTTTCCAGTGAAAGGGTGTTTTCCCCGATGCGCTGTATCATACCGTTCCCCTCCTTTTAAGCCCAGAACAACCGGAAGACCCACAGGAGCATTCCATACAGGACGGAAGCCGAAACGCCGAACACCAGCACCGGCCCGGCAATGGTGAAGGCTTTTACGCCCAAACCAGTGATGATACCCTCGCTTTTGAACTCCATAGCCGGGGAAACCACTGCATTGGCAAATCCGGTGATGGGCACCAGCGTTCCGGCTCCGGCAAACTGGGCAATGTTGTCAAACCATCCCAAAGCGGTGAGCACGGCGGAGAGAAAAATCAGGGAAACAGAGACACAGCCCCGGGAAGTAGACAGGGTCATTCCCTGCTGCTGATAGAAATTGCACAGGAACTGACCCAGAACGCAGATTCCCCCGCCGGTACAAAACGCAAACAGGCAGTTTTTTCCGGTGGGGGAAGGAGGAGAGGCCTTTTCGGCCATTTTCGCATATTCCTTTTGACTTAACTCTTTCATGGACAGCCTCCTGAAACTCGTTTTTGTGTTAGTATAACGGATTTCAGGGGATTCTATGCGGATTTTCAAAAGGGTATTTTATGTATTTATGTACACAGGATGATGTTCTGGTATCCTGCCAGAGAGGGGGGGATTTTGTCGGTGAGGACGGGATATTCTTCCAGATCGGCTGTTTTAATCTTGGTGAGGTGCGCGATGTCATTGTATAAGGACAAAAGATCATACGTAATGGAGTGCAGGCACTTGCTAACCGGCTAGATATCCAGGGTAAGGAATTTCCACTGATTCTTTATAACCCTTCAGGAGAGCCAAAGATGGTGAGAGGGTTCCGGTTTCCAAAAGATATTTTCTGAAAAAAGATTCGCTTCTGTGATTTATCCTTGCATAGACAAAAGGAACAAAGAAAATTACAGTAGAAAGCTGGATTTTTATAGTTGAGGGTGTTTGCTAAAAATGCTATTGTGAAGTAAATATTTTTTGCGAGGGGAGAATGCTCTATGTTCCATGTATCAGATGACAGCATTCCTGGCATTACCAATATCCAAGAAAATACCTTGTCCATTGAAGTTACCAGTACAAAATCAGGCGCATTTGTGGAGTTTTTGTACGCTTTTCCTGCCAACGGAAAAGAATATATCTTTTTCCGTTGGCAGGAAAA
>ERZ791934.1346-NODE-1346-length-23951-cov-3.484642_pt1 | contig 23951 bp, 23 predicted proteins | sample MGYA00510125_ERZ791934 | MGnify/ENA primary metagenome ERZ791934 (study PRJEB30046, sample SAMN00993240) | human gut metagenome | study: EMG produced TPA metagenomics assembly of the A metagenome-wide association study of gut microbiota in type 2...
AAAATCGTTGGCAGGTCCCCTGTCAGGAGTGCAGCGCTTTAGCGCGGCACTCTACGGCTAAATCCCCAGCTTTAGCTGGTCAGGGCTTTGTGGTATCGCATCGCCATATCATCTGCTCCGGGGCTTTTAATAATATGGTCTCTATCTGATGTAAACATGACGATTTCTATCTCTGCCGCCCCCTTGAGACGAAAGCGCAGATGATAGAGTACCTTCTCTAAGATTCTATTCTTCACCGCCTCATAATAGGACATGTCTTTTATCAAATCAAAGGCTTCATCAGTCGTAACACAGTTCATAATCTGCCCTACAGTCTGTGGATCAGCTCCGCAGATTGCGCTGTGAACACCGATTACCTCCATTCTGCAGTCTGCATAAGAAGAATGGGTATTCATGACGCCAGCGGCGATTTTAATCAGTTTCCCCGTATGACCTACGAAGAGGATTCTTTTAAAGCCTTTGTAGCGGATATAGTCCAGGGCTTCGCCGATGTAATTTGACACGGGCACGGATCGCTGGATATCTAACTGCAGATACTCCTGACAGAACTCTCTGCCGTAATTGCCTGGCGAAATGAGAATGTTCTCAGAGTCTTCGGCATACTGTTTATCAACCACTGCTTTGATGGTGTCTACCAGTGCTTTTTCGCTCATAGGATCGACGATCCCTGTCGTACCTAAAATGGAAATGCCATCTACAATGCCTAGTCGCGGATTATAAGTCTTTTGGGCAATTTCTGCCCCGTCCGGCACTGAAATCGTAATCTCCAGTCCGCAGTCCGCATTGTAGCTCTGTAAAATGCGGCGAGCATTTTCCCTTATCATCTTTCTTGGAACTGGATTGATTGCCGGCTCTCCCACCTTACATTGCAGGCCCTTGGCCGTAACCAGTCCTACACCCCGGCCGCCAATGAGCAAGATGTCCGCTTCCCGTTTCTTCACCTTCGCAAAAATCTTCGCTCCATGGGTTGCATCGGGATCATCTCCGCCATCTTTGGTGACGGAACAAGTGACTGCATCTTCTCTCATATCGATGTCCTCTATAGCAAAGACCGCCTTCTCCCCCGAGGGCAGCGTAATATCCGCTCTCTCTACGCGGCTGCCCGATAAGAGCATCTCCGTCGCCGCTGCGGCGGCTGCGGTGGCACAGCTGCCAGTAGTATATCCAAATCTCAGCGCTTTTCCATTTTTAACTGTGAATTTCTCCATGTATTTCCCTACTAAATCATATTATTTGTATACCTAAGAAATACAGATTTCCTAAGTACACAAAAACCCGAATCTCCAGGACTCGGGTTTTTAATATCTTCCAAAATAAATTCTCCAATATTAACCTAAAACTCATATCCTGTGACTTTTATGGCCAAATATTGGGATGTCTTCCGACTTTGATCTCTAACGTTTCCGATGCACCTTCCCAAGACCTCCCTCAGTGGCTGGCTCTCGCCTTGCATGAAACTTAATCATTACGGCAGCAGGACTGTTCAGGTCTTTCACCTGATTCCATATTACAACTTGTTCTGTCAACCAATATTTCTATTCAATTTCAACAGTAAAATTATATTATATATTGCCAGCACTGTCAACTGATTGGAAAGAAACTTTCACAGTTTCATCAGCTTTTTATATACCCATTTCATCATCCACGGCTCGCTGACGCACTTGTCCAGTTCACTTATGTAAATCCACCTGACATCACTGTTTTCATCAGCTTTGATTGTGAGTTCCTGTCTGTCATCGGCCTCTAATAGATAAGTCAGATTGAGATGTAAGTGAGACGCTACGTACGCACCTCTTTTGATATGTCCATCTACGGTGATGATTTCAAGAGAACAAGGCTCATCTTTCACCGCTTTCATCTTCTCAATCCCTGTCTCCTCTTTGGCTTCTCTAATGGCCACTTGCAGCAGATCCGCCTCTCCATCAGCGTGACCGCCAGTCCAAGCCCAGGAATCATAAATATTGTGGTAAGCCATCAAGACTTTATCTCTACTCTCATTTACAATCCAAGAAGACGCAGTAAAGTGAGCGATTTGGTTGTCACGAGTCAGACAATCTCCATTGCTTTTTAAAAAACGAAGCATGATTTCTCGATCTCTTTCTTCTTGCTCGCAAGCAGGTACGTAAGTTTCTATTGTACGCTTCAGTTTCTCCATCAAATCTCTCCTATTTCACTATTCTGCCGTCCAAGCTGAAAGTTTTTCCCTCTATGATTTCTACATCGACGAGATTTCCAACCATGTCTTTTGTACCTTCAAAGTTAACTAGTTTAAAGCCGTCGGTTCTTCCAGAAAAAGTTTTGCTGTTGGTTTTACTTGCGCCTTCAACCAGAACGCGTTCTACTCTGCCAGCATACTCCCCATTTTTTTCTGCGCTGATTGTGTTGATTAAATCGACAAGACGGTTAAATCTCTCGTGCTTTACTTCCTCCGGTACCTGGTCTTCATATTTTTCTGCCGGTGTTCCTTTTCTAATGGAGTACAGGAAGGTAAAGGCAGAGTCAAATCTCACCTTTCTGACCAAATCCAGGGTTTCCTCAAAATCCTCCTCGGTCTCGCCGGGGAATCCTACGATGATATCGGTAGACATGGTGATGCCTGGTACGGCCGCTTTCAGTTTTGCAACCAGCTCCAAATACTGTTCCTTGGTATATCTCCTGTTCATTTTCTTTAAAACACGGCTGCTGCCAGACTGCACCGGCAAGTGGATGTTCTTACAGAGCTTGTTGCAATCCACGAAAGCTTGAATCAGCCTGTCTGACAAATCTTTTGGATGGGAAGTCATAAAGCGGATTCGTTCAAGCCCTTCTATCTCATTGAGCCTGTAGAGCAGTCTCGCAAAATCAGTTTGCTCATCGCCTCGATAAGAATTGACATTTTGCCCTAGCAGCATGATTTCTTTTACTCCGTCTTCTGCAAGAGATTTAACTTCTTTGATGATTTCTTCTGGTTGCCTGCTCCTTTCTCTGCCTCTGGTATAAGGGACGATACAATAGGTGCAGAAATTATTGCAGCCAAACATGATATTGACAAGGGCCTTGCAGTCATAGAGACGTTTCGCCGGAAGGCCTTCTACGATGTCACCGCCATCAGACCAAACTTCTATTTGTTTCTGTTTCTCATTTAAAGCATTGTCAACTAGTTCTGGAAACTGATGAATATTGTGGGTTCCGAATATGATATCTACCCAAGGATATTTGGCTTTGATGGTGTCGATGACATGCTGCTGCTGCATCATACACCCACAGACACAAACCACAAAATCCGGATTCTCTTTCTTCCTGCGTTTTAGCTGCCCCAGGGTTCCAAAGAAACGCTTGTCAGCATTTTCTCTGACACTGCAGGTATTAATAATCGCCACATCTGCATCCCGCCGTTCTTTTACTGGTTCAAAGCCCTTTTCCAGCAGCATGCCTGCCATGACTTCAGAATCGTGTTCATTCATCTGACAGCCAAAAGTTGTTATGTGAAATGTCTTGCTCATTAAATCTTCTCCTTATTGTAATTAACCTCTCATACCGATAAACATGCCGAGAATGTATGGTACCAGCCAGATCAGCCATACTACAATGCTGAACTTATGGAAGCTGCGCTGCTTTCGTTCATCCTTTTTGCCTAATACAATACTCGCCCACAGTGCATGGAACAACATCAAAACGATGGCCAATGCACCGGTAATTCCATGGGCACTCAGAAGTCCAGCTCCTTTTGCCATGCTGGACATAATAGACGTTCCGGTTGTATCAAATAGCAGACCACACCAAAAAAGAATCACATGCTTTTTTTGCAGGGTTCCACTGCGTCTCTCAGAAAATACGCCCATAGTATAGAATATAAGTGCCGCTGTAATAGTGATAATCGCCAGTATTAATTTCATTGTCATATGCAAGTCTCCTCTATTTTCTCAACTGAAATTTTAGTATATCATAAAGTACGGCAGAATTACAATACGAAGCATAAATTTTGACTGCAGAAGACGCAATTCGCTGCTCTGCTGACTGTTTAACAAACTCATAAGGTTAAGCCTGATTTTGATATCGACATCTTTGTAACAAAGTCACTGTAAAAAGGGTTTTTTTGGGGTATGATAGTACTATCAAAACAGCAAAAGGAGAGTTAAAAATGTCAATATTTAATCTTTTTAATAGAGGCAGTAAATTCAGCGAAGGAATTGAAACAGCCAGAAAAACAGCAGGAGCCGTCCTTCTCGATGTAAGAACAAAGGAGGAATATAAAGCAGGTCATGTACCGGGTGCTGTCAACCTCCCTCTCGACAGCCTGCACAGCGCCAAGCTGGATAAGAGCAAGCCTTTATTCGTCTACTGCCTCAGCGGAGCAAGGAGCAGCAGGGCCTGTTCCTATCTCAAAGATCAGGGTTATGAGACTACAAATATCGGCGGTATTTCAAGTTACAGCGGAGATTTAGAAAGGTAAAGGTATAATATGAAAGTTTTAATCATCGGAGGTGTGGCCGGCGGCGCAACAGCAGCGGCCAGGCTCCGCAGACTCAATGAAAAAGCAGAGATTATCGTTTTTGAGAAGAGCGGTTATGTATCCTATGCCAACTGCGGCCTGCCCTACTACATCGGCGGGATCATCGAAAACAAAAAAGCATTGACTCTGCAGACGCCTGCAAGTTTTAAGAAAAGGTTCAATATTGATGTCAGAGTAAACAGCGAAGTCTTGTCAATCAACCCAAAAGAAAGGACTTTATTTATAAAAGATTTACAGTCAGGAAAAACATATACAGAAAGTTATGACAAACTGATCCTCTCTCCAGGAGCAAAAGCCATCAAACCCGCTCTTCCGGGCATAGATTCGGACAAGATCTTTACCCTGCGAACCGTGGAAGATACGTTCCGCATCCGTGAGTGCATAGAACGGCAAAAACCATCTTCTGCCGTCGTAGTAGGCGGAGGCTTTATCGGCCTTGAGATGGCCGAAAACCTCATACAGGAACAGATTCATACCACTTTGCTGCAGAGAAGCAGTCAGGTCATGCCGCCTCTGGACTATGACATGGCATGCCAGCTTCACGCCTATCTGCGTAGCCAGGGGCTGGATCTGCGTCTCAACAGTCCCATCGCAAGTTACGAAGAAATGGCAGACGGCATCAAAATCCACTTAAAAGACGGAACTGCTCTGGAAACAGATATGGTTCTTCTTGCCATCGGCGTATCTCCGGATACCCAGCTTGCCAAGGAAGCCGGTCTGACGTTGGGCGCTAAAGATGCCATTGTGGTGGATGAGCACTTGCAGACCTCAGATAAAGATATTTACGCGGTAGGCGATGCCATCCAAGTATCCCATTTTGTCAGCGGCCTGGAAGCAGTGATTCCTCTTGCAGGACCAGCAAATAAACAAGGCCGAATTGCGGCGGATAATATCTGTGGCCGTCAAAGTACATATCAAGGCAGTCAGGGATCATCCATCATCAAACTCTTTGATATGACCTGCGCTTCTACCGGTCTCAACGAAAAGACCGCTCAAGCTGCAGGAATCAAATATGATAAGGTTATCAATTTCTCGCCGTCCCATGCCACCTACTATCCGGGCGCCAGCGATATGACCATCAAGACGCTCTTTGACACTGAGACAGGTAGAATTCTGGGCAGTCAGATTGTCGGTTTTGACGGTGTAGATAAACGAGTCGATGTCTTAGCTACAGCAATACGAGGCGGTATGACCGGCTATGATCTGGCCGAATTGGAGTTGGCTTATGCACCTCCATTCTCCTCAGCCAAAGATCCAGTCAATATGGTTGGTTTCGTCATTGAAAATATCCTGGAAGGCAGAGTGAAGCAATATCACTGGGAAGAGATCAAAGAGCTGCCGCAAGATGGCAGCGTTACGCTTTTAGACGTGCGGACAGAAAGCGAATACAGGGAGGGTGCCTTGGCGGGCAGCATCAATATTCCACTGGATTCTCTGCGGGAAAATCTTCATCAAATTGAAAAAAATAAGCCAGTATACGTTAATTGTTACAGCGGACTTCGAAGTTACGTTGCCTTCAGAATCTTATCCGAACTTGGCTACTGCTGCTATAACTTGTCCGGAGGCTATGGTTTCTACGAGTACATACTTTACGACAAGTCCTTTGACGACACGGCAAGACACGGCTGCGGGGTAAAGATATGATTCCCATCACCCGCTATGATATAAAAAATCCAGCTCTTTCCCCATGGATAAAATTCATGTGGCACCTCAGGGCCGAAAACGCAGACTTTCACTATAAACTTCTGCCCACAGAGAATATTGATCTCCTATTAAATCTTGGGAGTGACCTGATTTACGAGAGAAAGGGCGGTTTCATCACTGCCCCGCCTTTTCATATCAATGGCCTGCGCAGTAATCCCAGCTTTATACATCAGCAAGGCAAGGTAAATATTTTCGGCATCGCTTTTCGTCCCTTTGGTCTATTTCCCTTCGTTCACGAATCGTTGACGGGGCTGCAGGATTCCATCGTCAACCTGCAGGAACTATGCCCGAGCCTATATGATAAGCTGCATTCGGCAGTCAGTGAAAGGGATACAGAAACTGTAATTACCGCCATTAAACAAACTTTGATCGAGCAATTGACAGTAAATGCCGCCTTTGAAAAAAATGCGAATCAATTATCTGCGTTCCTGTACGCTGATGAGACTCTAACGGTACAGTCCTTTTGCAGGGAAAAATCCATCAACATCAAAACCTTTGAAAGATATACGAAAGCTTATACGGGATTTACACCCAAAACACTGATTCGTATCATGAGATTTCAAAAGAGCAGCAATCAATTATCCCATCAAAAAGAACATAGCTTTGCAGACATCACTTATGACAATCATTTTACAGACCAGTCTCATTTTTTAAAAGAGTTTCGCCGTTTTTCCGGCACGACTGCGGGCAAGTTTCAGGCAGAAAAAATAACAGTGAAGGAAAATGCTCAATATAAATATTTCTAATCTGTCGATTTTTTACAATACCTCTTATTTATCCTCATGTAAACTGAAAGGAAATAAGGAGGATTTTATTATGATAACAGAAATCGTAACAATGAAAACAATTGAGGATATTTCAAGAGAAGAATTCTTGGCCATCGTAGATGGACTTGAAAAGAATTTCCATTCAAAGCAGGATGGTTTTGTGGATACTGAACTTTTGGAGGATAAAAAAAACGGTCAGTGGCTGATGATACAGCATTGGGATTCTGCAGAGCAGTTAAAATCCGCTTCACAGAGGATGTTTTTAGATGAAAATGCTGCATCCTTTATACAGGCTCTCGACCGCACTACAGTAAAAATGCAAATCTTGCCGCAGATAAAAATCTGGGGATAGACCAAAGGGAAGAATCCCACAAATTATCGTGGGATTCTTCCCTTTTCTATTACTGATCAAATTCCTCAGCTGCCTTTTGCACTAATTTTTCATCTGTCAAAAAGTCATACACTGCACCAGCCATGACTTTAGCTGCACGCATCATACATTTGCTGCCTATACTGCTGCCTGCGAGAGCCGTCACCTGCCAACAGTGCATAGGCATGCCCACAGGAGGCAGGGAAACCAGAAAGGTTCCAAAAGGCACCTCCTGACTTACATTTCCCGCATCATCTGCCGGGAGATAGATCAAATCATCCTTCTGCACCAAACCCATATGCAGATGGTCTTCAATCTGCTCTCTATCGATATTGTAGAAGGACGCTACTTTTTTCTCGGCGCCTTTAGGCAAAGTCTCTGCCAGCTTTATCACAAACTCCTTTTCATCGTCCGTATATTCAGGTCGTGGAAGGAGCTGCAAATTATGCTTCAAAACCTCGATAATAACAGGATTTTCTTTGTCACTATACAGCTCCTCTTCCATCTCTATGGTAAAATCAGTTCCTGCGATTTTAGCACAGCCTTCAGCGATTTCTGTCAGCCGTTCTTTGATCTTGAGCAGAACATCCACATCAGCGGCTCTGGTCTCACAATAGACAGAAGTTTTCTTTGGCAACAGATTTGCTGTTTTTCCTGTATCACTCATATAGTAATGCAGTCTGTGATAATCCCAGATGTATTCTCTCATAGCATTGATGCCGTTAATCATCAGATTTGCCGCCTGTAAAGCGCTTCCCCCATAGTTTTTCGCTGCCACAGAATGACCTGTTTCTCCCGAGAATTCTACTTTCATCATGGTCAGACCGCTGTAGTAGTTTTTGCATGAAATTCCTGTAATATCTTGTGGGTGCCAGATAATAGCAATGTCCAAATCATCAAAAACACGTTCTTTCTGCATCAATATTTTTCCGCTGTACCGCTCTTCGGCAGGGCATCCATAATAACGAATCGTTCCCCTAAGATTTTCCCGACCATAGATTTCTCTCAAAGCATCCACTGCTGCTACGCCGGCAGTTCCAATCAAATTGTGGCCGCAGGCATGACCCGGTGCATCAGTATCTAAGGGTTTTCGCACAGTACATACCTGTTGACTCATATCGGGAAGTGCATCATATTCGCCCAAAATACCGATGATAGGGCTTCCGCTGCCATATTCGGCAACGAAAGCCGTTGGCACTCCTCTTACACTGCTAATTCGAAATCCTCTGCTTTTGAGGAATTCGCTCTGTCTCTTGGCCGCATACGTTTCATGGAGTGCAGTCTCGGGCCTGTCCCAGATGTCTTTTGCCATGTCGGCATAATCCCTAGTGTTTTCATCTAAAAACGTCATTAAATTTTCTTTCATTATCCCCTGCTCCTTACACCTGTGTTTTGTTATTTCTGAAGAAGATGCATGCCAGCACCAAAGTGACCGAGGAGAGAATTGCGGCACCGTAGAACACGCCTGTCAGATTCCACTGTACAAAGATCCACCCGAAGATAATCGGTCCCACGGCCTGGCCTGCTCTTTTGATCAGGTTGGTCACGGAAATGAATGCGCCTCTGACTTCCGTATCCGCAAGCGGCAGGATCATCGCCATAATCGCCGGCATATTGAGACCGATGCCCATACCGAAGACGGCGCTGCAAAGCAGTGCGCCATTAATGGTAGTTGTCTTTGCTCCGATGATAAATGCTACAATAAATATCACCAGTGCAGCGATTTCCATCCATTCCGCCGAGAATTTTCTCGAAAGTGGTCCCAGGAGCGCTGACAGGATACAGCTGGTTATGGCCATGACGGACATGACAATTCCAATCATATATACTTTATCCAGCACAGCGATAACCATGAAAGGCATATATACCAGGAAACATCCGCTGAGCATGGCATAAACGCAGAAGTTGATCAAAGGAAGGACGACAGCTCTAGGCTGCTTGAAGCACTTGAGAGCATCCTTCAGATAAGGAAGAAGTTTTTCCTGTTGCTTCTGCATTTTTGGTTCATCCATTCCGAAGAAGACGACCAATGCCGCAGGAATAGCTACCAGTATGATCAGATACGGATACTTCCATCCATAACCCGCCAGCCAGCCTCCAATCAGAGGGAAGATCGCCAGGCCGATGTTCAGTACTGCAGTATTGATTCCCATGACGTCAGTTCTTCTCTTCTGGGATTCGTATAGGTCACCTACCAGAACTAGAGAGATGATGACGATTCCCGGCTGTCCGCAGCCTCTTAGGAATTCTCCCAGTAGAATCATATTAAAGTTGGCTGCTGTCAGAGAAACGACGGCCGATGCTCCAAACAACAGAGTGGAAACACCCATTACTTTTTTTCTGCCAAACCGATCCGCAATAATTCCTACCACCAGCGATAGGAAGATCATCGGCGTGGAATACAGAGTGTTCATCATGCCTACCTGATTTGCCGTAACGTTAAAGGTATCTGAAATCAGCGTATACGAGGAACTGAGAGCGTTGCTCATCATGCTGACAAAACATATTATATTTAGAATATGTAAATTCTTATCAGTCAGAAGCTTTCCTTCTTTTACTTCTGGACGTTCTAATCTTTCTGCAATTTCCATATTATTTTCCTTTCTTGAGAAATTTCAAAGATATAATGAATACGATGACTGAAACTGCTGCTGCCGCGTAAAATACGCCGGGAAGTCCAGCCCTTACATACATGAATCCAAAGAGCACTGGTCCAATGGCCTGCCCAAGACGGTGCATCAGATTTTGTATCGAAATAAATGCACCTCTCACATGATCTGGTGAAAGCGGCAGCAGCATAATCATCTGAACCGGCATGATGATGCCGATACCCAGTCCAAACACAGCGCTGAACATCATAGCAGTCAGCACGCTGGTCACATTTGCGCCGATGATAAAGGCGATGGCAAAGAGTACAAAGGTGATTCTCACCAGGTTCTCTTCTCCCAGCTTCTTGATCAGAGGTTCTACCATCACAGACGGAATGCAGCTAAAAACAGACATCACCGCAAAGATGACTCCAATCCAGGACGGATCTTCCAGGATAAAAGCCGCATACACCAGAAAGCAGCCTGCCAACAGAGTGTATACCGCAAAGGATACTGATGAGATCGCTATCACTCTCCCGTTTTTATAGTAGGTCAACGCCTCTTTAATATATGGCAGGATCTTGCCCTGCTCTTTTTTAATCTCTGGTTCATCGAGACCGAAAAAGGCCAGCAGTGCGATAGGAATCGCGGCAAAGATCACGAAGTAAGGATATTTCCAGCTCATCCCCGCCAAAATGCCTCCGATGATAGGGAAAACCGCCAGACCTGCGTTCATAATAGCCGTGTTGATTCCCATGACGTGATTGCGATTCTTATCAGTGTAAAAATCTCCAATCAGTACGATGATCACGATGACTAGCCCTGGCTGACCAATTCCTCTCAACAGTTCACTGAAAAGAAGAATAGTATAAGTGTCAGCGTTGACTGATAAAATAGCGGAAAGACCAAAGATGAGTGCTGAAAGACCCAGAATTCTTCTTCTGCCGATTCGATCGGCAATGATTCCCACAACTGGTGACAAAATAACCATGGGTATGGAATATACTGTGGTAAGTAGACCCACCTGATCAGCGGTAATCTGAAAAGCATCACCAATGGCTCTGAATGCTGGGTTCAACACATTACTCATGATGCTGACGATGCTGATCAAGTTCAAAATATGAAAGTTCTTATCTCTTAATAAATTCATGTATTCACTACTTTCTGTCTGCAAAGTTCTCATTAAACGCCTTCTTTGCAGCTTCCACTTTTTCCGGGTGTTCCATCAGCTCAAAGATCGATGCCGCCATAACTTTGCTGGCGTAGAACATTCCTTTGTATCCCAGGCTGCTTCCACTGGTGGCTGTCGCCTGCCAGGTGTGCATTGGCATGCCGATTGGATTTGTAGCAACGAAGAACATTGCTGTCGGTATCTGCCAGCTCACATTGCCCACGTCAGAGGCTGGTTTGTAACTGATTCGATCTTGTTTCGCCACGCCTCGATGCATACTGCCCTGTGTTTCTACGATTCCGTAATAGGATTTGGTTCTGTCCACAGGAAATTTCCCAATTGTTTCGGCCAAAGTATCGGCAAACTCTATTTCCTCTGGTGTATATTCTGGTCTGGGCACTTCTACCATGTTTCGATATACGATATCACCTAATACTTCATTGTAAAGTTCGCTGTAGTATTCTCCTGTAATTTCCGGCTTGACCGTAGTTCCACTCATAAGGGCCGCGCCTTCAGCAATCTTACCGATTCGTTCCACCAGTTTTTTACACTGATCCGTATTATCGGCTCTAAGAGCATAGGAGATTTCGGTAATTTCTGGAAGGACATTGGAAGTCTCTGCTCCTTTGGTCACACAGTATTCTATAATATAGTCGTCATTTAAGTGTGCTCTCAAATATTGTACGCCGATATTGAGCAGTTCCATGGCTGACACTGCATTGCCGCCCATCTCCCTGTCTGCCGCTATATAAGAAGTGGTTCCTCTAAATCTGTAGGATACATCATAAATGGCGCGAAAAGTTTCCTTGGTGATTTTATTCACGCTTTCAGGATGCCAACTGAAACAACAATCCACCCCGTCAAAAGCATTGGCATTTAGCATCAGCCGCTTTCCTCCAAATCGCTCTTCCGCTGGACAGCCAAAATATTTAATGGTTCCATTGAGAATTCCTTTCTCAATCAGTTCCTTTATTGCAATGGCCGCGGCGATACAGCCGACACCGATTAAGTTATGGCCGCATCCATGTCCTGGATCATCTGCTGCGATGGGTTCTCTCTGAGCTGTCACTTTTTGTGAAAGGCCTGGCAGTGCATCATATTCCCCCAAAAGCCCTATTACCGGCTTTCCATTGCCAAATTCTGCAGTAAAGGCTGTGGAGAGTCCGTTGACATTTCTGACTCTAAAGCCGTTGGCTGCAAGATACTCCATCTGCAGCGAGCTTGCATAAACTTCCTCTAATGCCACCTCCGGCCTTTCCCAAATTTTTTCAGCTAAATCGATAAATTCCTGTGCTCTTCTTTCGATGAGTGAGCTTATATTTTTCTTATCCATAGATTCCTCCAATTCAATCAAATACTGTATGCGCATATCTGTTCTTTGATTGTCAATATAATAAGCAATTTGCATGCCAAGTAAAGAAAGTGTGCATGATGGAATCGTAGATTCCTATGCACACATGTCGCCCGCAAGGGGCGACGCTTCGCAAGATGCTTTCTTTGAAACATACGGAAATTCGTCCTGTGGACGATATTTCCTATGTTATAAAAAAGACCGATTTTACCAGTGTTTTCTGATAAATCGGTCTTTTTCTTTGTTTATAAACGGATAAAACTGTATTTTCATCCATTTATTATCCTTTTTTCTCGTACATTTCTATCCCTTTGTTTGTAAGTTTGATACCGCCTCTCCCTTTGGTGATAGTCACATAGTCCTTTTCACTCATAATCTTGAGAATTCGCTTTAGGTGATGTTCTGTCAGTTGTATTTTCTTTTCTGCAGCAGTACGCAAAATTCGTTCCCTACCCATAGGCCGATAATACAAAGTCTCAAGGAGGAAACTGACAATGATCTGGTCTGCATGAGAAATCCCCTCTGCGTACTCTATCTCTGCCGTGATGTCTGGCTTGATGATGAAATATTCCTCAGGGAGCGCGTCCTTCTCAATCAAATCTCCGCTCATAAATGCCATGTAGTCTACACAATTTTTTAATTCTCGCAGGTTTCCTTCCCATAGACATTTTCTCAAAATAGCGAGAACCTCACTAGATACCTTTTTATATCCATAGTGGCCTTCCTCCAGAAAAAAAGCAATCAGTATCTCCAGATCGTCGATTCGTTCCCTTAGAGGCGGAATGTTTACAGTAAAGGTATTCAGTCTGTAGTATAGATCTTTTCTGAAAGTTTCCTGTGAAATCAGTTTCTTTAAGTCTTTATTCGTAGCCGATATAATCCGTACATCTATAGGAATATTCTCTTCCCCGCCAATTTTCCGTATCTCTTTTTCTTGAAGTACACGGAGCAATTTCGCTTGAATGCTCAGAGGCGCATCACCGATTTCGTCCAGAAAAACAGTTCCGCCATCGGCCAACTCAAAGATTCCTTTCTTTCCGCTTTTTAATGCTCCTGTAAAAGTTCCCGGCTCATAGCCAAAGAGTTCACTTTCTAACAGATTTTCCGGAAACGCTGCACAGTTAACTGCAATAAACGGCTTTGATGCCCTCTGTGAGTTGTTATGGATGGAATTAGCAAACAGTTCTTTACCAGTTCCGGTCTCTCCCAGAAGTAATACTGGATTATCAGAGTAGGAAATTTGTCTCGCAATTTCTATAACCCTGGTGATCGTCGGACTCTTTCCTCTAATATCATCAAAGGTAAACCTTGCTTTCATCTTTTGCTCTGGCAGACGTTTTCTTCCACGATCAACGTCGACAAAGATCACAGTGAAAAATTTGTAACCGTAAAACTGAACAATTCTTTTTTTGATAATGGCTCTCGTTTCAATTGATTTCAGATAAAAATCCGCCTCTTTATTCTCTCCCAGCCTAATTACAAAGTCGTAGAGATCTTTCAAATCGAAGAGTTCCTTAATATCCCGCCCATAGTACTGAGACTTCCCTACCTGAAACAGGTCGGCTATATAGCCGTTCATACCTTTGATATGATCGTTGTCATCCAGTACAATGACGCCGGATTCTGTAAGAAAGATGATATTGTTGAGGATCTCCTCCCATTCACTAGCTACATTGCCAAACTCAATCAAAGAATAATTGACAGGTACCATCTTCTTTTTATACTGCTCCAGTTTTTCAAATTTTCCCACATCGTCTGCATAACAGAGGTCAATAATGTGCTCGAAAATATACGGATGAATTTTCCTGATCCCTAAGCTGATTACGTGTTTCACGGCATCTCTTTGCTGAAAACCTTCGATAAATGTAATCGCATAGTCATATTCACCTGGTAAAATTTTCTTGTCCTCTTCCTCGGAATACGCCACAAAATTCAGGTCATTTTTGATATTCTGCTTAAACTGTGAAATACAGTCGTGCGCAATTTCCTTTGTTGAATTGACAACCAAAACTTTTTCTCTACTGGGAATACTGCTAATCTGGTTAAACTGCTCTTTGCTGAAGGTTCCACTCATATGCAGTATTTCAGCGTTGGTATTGACCAGCTTTCTCTTGATGGACTGCAGCAGAAAATAAGAGGTGGTTAATACGATGTCGCCTTGAATAACTAACGGGTTGTCTTCCATAGCATAACCTAAAACAGAGGCTTCTTCTCCGAAGAAGCCTCTAATCTGCTGTGTATATGCGTCCAACGCAATCTTTTTAATGGTTACTATGGTAATTTTTCTCATGGTGTTTCTCATTGATTTAAAGCCTTATGCGAAGAAAGGAACTCAATCTATTCCCAAAATTCTATCAGATATGCTTCTGCTGTGTCCTCTGAAAGAGTAAGCTTGTCCACCAGCTTTTCTGCAGTTTCCGCTCTGGATAAACCCAGTTCCTTACAGGTTTCAATCAGACTGGCGGCCCCCTTTTCTATACCTTTTTCTATACCTTTCTCTATGCCTTTTTCATAGAATTCTTTTGCTGCTTCATTTGCCCTGATTTCAGCGAATTCTTCACTGGTAATCTCATTAAACAACATTCTCATCACCTCCGGGCTATTGCTTTTTAGAAAGTCCCTGAGAATCCCCTCACTGATGCACCGTCTCACAGCTTCGTCAATGGCCTCCTTCAGCTCGCAGCCCTCATCACGGCGCTGTTTCACATATTCTAACAGAGTACTGTAGCCTCGGAGTTTCTCACTTCTTTCCAGAATGTCAAGCGTTTCGTTTTCTCCTTTATTGTACTTCATCTTGACGATTTTTACCACAAGTTCCAAAGAATTTTTTGGTGCTGAATCCAAAAAGCTGTCAGAAAGACGCAGTTCACAAGTATCCCATCTCTCCCTTCCTGTATAAATCACAAAAAACTCCGGGGTCGGGATCTGAATATTGCATCTGCCGTAAAGTTCAGAGACAGATATAATTTTTTCATAAGTCCTCGCAATATATTCCAGTTGTCGCAAAGGCATGTTGTTATTTATGGTTGACTGCGCCTCGCTGAGGACGAGAAACTTCCTATTAATGATAAATCCCAGATCATTCTTAAGTCCAGCATATATTGCATCTTCAAGGGTGGTAAATTTCACCTCCGTGTCTGGTCCGTAATCTGTGCCTTCCAAAGCATTGAACAGTTCGATAGCGTTCTCACGTTCAGAGAACAGCATGTGGAAAACAGTATCCTGGTAGTTCCTACGGGGATGTTCGTTCCAACAGCTATCATTTGTATGATTCATCCAATTTACCTCCTTTCGTAATGTAAATTACTGGAAGTATAGCATGGATGTATGGGGAATACAAGCAAGCATTGTAAATTTTTTACAATGTTATATATAAGTTCTGCTTTCACAGACCATAGCATTCCATGGGTGTAAAACGGATACCGTCAGATACCTGCTCGCAATTTAAATCAGAAAATCCCAGATGGTGATAGACTTCTACAGCATACGGCGAGGAGTTCACCGTCATATGACCAGAGTAATTGTCAGCAGCTGCAAGGTTAAACAATTGTCTGCCAATCCCTCTGCCATGATACTTCCCATCTACAAAGAAAAGCGCAATGTGATTGCCGCTGCTGCGGGTTGCAAGAACACCAAGCAGCCTCCCTCTCTCAAAAGCTCCATATATCTTCAGTCTGCGCACATATTCCTCATCGTGTATGCATCTATAGAAAGCTTCTATTCCCTGTTGTGAGTATTCAGGAGCCTCATATTCCTGAAAGACCCGCCAAGATAAAGCTATGGCAGCCTCGTACTCCTTTTTTCTCAGCTCCCGTATCTCCATTGATTCACTCTCCTTTTTTGAATTCTGCTTTTATCTTATCAAGCAATTCCGGCGTTGTCAACACTTCGGCCCCAGCCAGAGCCAAGGCCTCCGCCCCCAATTTCATGGCTCTGTCCCCTGCTTTTGTTATGGTTGTATCAGCAAACTCTTTTGAATGCAGCTGGTAAGACGGACAATTCAAGCCGATCCATGGGTGAATTGCCGGAACTACATAACTGACATCCCCCATATCCGTCGAGCCAGTGCTGTCGATCTGAGGCATTTCCCCGCCGCCCAACTCTTCGTAATATTTGTTAAAGACTTCCGACAGGGTTTCGTTGGTCACCATGTCCTTGTTGGCTGGCTCATTTCTCCAAATCTTGTAAGTAGCACCTACCGCCTTTGCCGCCGCATCTGCACACCGTTCAAACATAGCACGGATTTGCTCGATGGTCTTCATGTCCTTTGCTCTCACTAAATATTTTACTGCGGCATGGTCTGGAATCACACTGCATTTTTCTCCACCGTCAGCAAAGACGCCGTAAATATTGGTGTCTTTCAGATATTGCTTTTCAAATCCGATCAACGAATAAAAGTGCACAGCAGCATCGAGGGCGTTGATGCCTTCTTCTGGACGGGCACCGGCATGGGAGGATTTGCCGTAAAAGTCAATCTGCCAAGAATCGATAGCCGTAGTCTTTCCACTAGCTTGATTCACTGGATTTGGATGGACAGTCATAACCACGTCTACCTCATCGAAAGCACCTTCCTCTGCCAGAGGTACTTTGCTGCAGATGCATTCTTCTCCTGGCGTACCAAAGAGAACTACTTTCCCGCCAGTTTCTTCTATAACCGATTGCAGAGCAAAGGCCGCACCCATAGGCGCAGCAGCGATGATGTTATGGCCGCAGCCGTGACCCATACCAGGCAGCGCATCAAATTCTGCCGTCAGCCCGATGGCAGGGCCTGGTTTTCCGCTGTCCGCTACTGCTCTGAAACAGTGATCGATTCCATGAAAATTCTCTGTCACTGCAAAGCCGTGTTCCTTTAAGGTTCTGGTCATAAGGGCGTAAGCTTTTTCCTCCTCGCCGCCCACTTCTGGATTCTCGTAAAGATAATTCCTAATTTCATAAAGCTCTGGCAAATTCTGTTCTACCGTATTTAATATTTTCTTCTGTAGTTCACTATTCATTTCAAGCCTCCATTATTCGTTTAACAGTTTGACCATCAAATCTCCGTCTATATTACCGCCGCTCATAACCAGGGCGATATTTTTGCCGGCCACTCGCTCTCTATCGTCCATAACTGCAGCTACTGTCGTTGCACTAGCGCCTTCTACGATGAACTTCTCCTCTTTAATCATATGTTTCACTGCTTTTTTGATGGTCGCTTCTTTTACTTCAATCAGATCATCCACATAGTCTTTTAAGATATCATAAGACAGCTTGCCAACGCCGCCGACCAGGGCGTCACAGATTGTGTCTCCTGTGGTCGGATATTCCTCATAGAATACGTTATCTTCGTAGGCGCGAATCATAGCCGGGCAGGCCTCGGTCTGGACACCGATAATTCTGATATCTGGCTTGATGGCCTTTGCCGCTACTGCGATACCTGTAATTAATCCGCCTCCGCCAATTGGTACGACGATGGTATCAATGTCCGGATTTTGGTCGAGGATTTCAACAGCAACAGTTCCCTGTCCACCGTAAATCTTCGGATCGTCATAGTAAGCATCGATGTAGGTCATGCCGTTTTCTTCGATATAAGACATTCCCATAGCATGGGCCTCATCATAGCCGCTTCCCATGAGCATGACATCGGCACCATAATACTTGATCTTGTCAACCTTTGCCTGGGGTGTCGTTTCCGGTACGATGATCTTTGCATTCTTTATACCCAAAAGTTTGGCTGCGTAACTCACCGATGCTCCGTGATTACCGGAAGAAATCGTGGCGACACCCCGCTGCCTTTCTTCCTCCGTCAAGGTTGACATCTTGTTCAGCGCCCCGCGGATTTTGAAGCTTTTGACCGTCTGGGTGGATTCCAGCTTGAAAAAGTATTTCTGTTCCTCCGTCCCCAGATAGAGGGATTCCTCAAGAGGCGTCTTGTATATATAGTTCTTAATTCTCTCGTAAGCGTCATAGACTTCGCGTGCTGTAAATGTATTGTTCATCATTTTCTCCTTTCAAAAACAAAAGCACTCCGTTCCACCCCTCCATAAATGGCCCTAACGGAATGAAATCGGAATGCTATCATATCTTTACCCGGGGGTAAAGAAAGCAATCGTGTTATCTGTTTGTAGTAATTGTACCATGCGCCTAATTCTGAAAATAGAACCGTAGCACATAATTTAGTGATTCTTTCTTTGCGACAACATCATAAGATTATGGAACCATTATAGGCGAAATTTTTCTATTCGTCAATATAAGTATTCACAATCATATATTTATCTTGATGATTTAACCACGAGTTCTAGGGATTTTAACAATCTGAGTTGCATATTTTTCTAACTCCGAATCATGACTTACTAGTATGATTGTTTTGCCTTGTTTGTTAAGTTCTGCAAGAATCTCCATTACCATTTCTTTATTTTCAACGTCAAGGCTTCCAGTAGGTTCATCTGCAAGTATGATAGACGGATTCTTTAATAAAATTTTTGCCAGAGCAACTCTTTGCTGCTCGCCCCCGCTCAATTGAAATACTTTTTGATTCAGTGTATCCTCTATATCTAATCTTTTAAGCAGCGACTCCGCTTTTTCTATGCTCTTTGCATTTTTTCTTATATTTAATCCTAGAATCATATTCTGGAAAACTGTTTTATTTTCCACTAGACCAAAGTTTTGAAACAGGTATGCGATTTCCTCTCGTAGCAGCCGTCTTCCAATTTTTGTATTAAAATAAGGGTTGTCATGTCCATAAATCACGACTTCACCTTCATCCGGTTTTTCCAAGGTTCCTATCATATTTAGCAGGGTCGTCTTCCCACTGCCGCTCTTCCCACTGATCAAAACAAATTCCCCAGGCTTCACATCTAAGTGAAAATCGTCTATCACCTTATGTTTCCCATAGGACTTATTAATCTGCTTTAATTGTATTATCATCATAGTCTGCCTTTCAAAATTTCATTCATATTCTTTTTCTCAAAATATCTGATACAAAACGTCAATGCCAGAAAGTCTGACAGTGCCAATACGTAAAACATCATAGGAAGGATGTCCATCCATAACAAAGCTATTGCTATAACCAACCACACTGCCAGTTCTACCAGGTAGATCAAAGAATGACATTGAAAGTAACCGGCACCATTTAACCTTTTCAAGAAAATCTCTTTGCTTTTATTCGCACAATAAAGTGATGCAAAGTATATCAAGAGAAAAGTCAAAGGAATTGTATACAGTATCAGAACTGCAAAGTTTGTAAAAAGGGAATTACTCGTATAACTTATTTCATCAGAAAAGGCATTGCTGATAAAAGGTGTCTCATGAATAAATTTGTCCAACTCATACTTTTGTAAATATGAGGACAATTCCTTTTTCGGATTTTCTGTATCACATTTCAGCAGATATGCACCATTTGATATGATTACCTCCATATCCATAAAGTAGCAATATTGATCATCATATACATACATAATCGGTTTCTTTAAAATATCGCTATATCTTGCATTGGTAAAAGGGTTCAGCGCATAAATCTTCGCATTTTTCTGATATCGAATCACGTTCACATCTTCTTTCGTAAGAACCCTATTTGTTTCATATGCCTTCTCACAAAAGTTGACATCTTCTAATAGCTGCCCTACTGCCTGGTTCACGTCTTCATCTTCTCTAATCAGCATATTGAATTTATCAGGATCAAAATCTCTTTCCGTAATCAAATTCCCCTTCATATCATAAATAGGATTCACCTGCAAATAGTTCCCATTGATTGTTATAACCCTCGACTCTGTATGATATTGCTTATCATCTTTTTTCAAATAGTAGGAGGATGTATTGAGTATAATTCCCTGAAATTTTTTCTCTGTTTCCTTAACAAAATGCTGGCAGTGTTCCCTAAACTTCTGTTCCTCTTCCTCGTCAAAAAGCAGCATGTCCGGATCTCTCAGCGTCGTATATACATAACCTTCTAGTTCCTTGTTTATTCGAAGATTACTGTCATTTAGCGTCTTCAAAGTCTGCACTGTAGTGAAAATGGAAGAGGTATTCACGACAAGGATAACGATAATCAGCATTCTCACAATTGTTATAATCCAATATAGTTCTTTATTTTGCGATTGTCCTTTGATATTTCTTATAGAACATTGCGCATAGATATAAATACATGATAGAAAATATGCAGCTATTACATATAGTAAAAACTTTAGCAGCTTTCCCCCGGCAATTTCAATATATAGCAGCAACGTCTCTTTTTCCCAATACAAAACAATGGTAGCTGCCACGGTCCCTATCAAAATCACAGATATTACTGCTATCAATATAAAGTCTTCTCTTATCTCTTTTCTAAATACATCCCAAAATGAAAGACCGTTGATTTTTTCTATTGCAATCTCTTTACTTTTATGAAACATATGAAACAAAATTGCAGTAAATAAAAAGATTCCTAAAATAATCTCGATTAACTGCAGAGTACCAAAACTCAACTGATAGTTTTTTTTGCTTTGGTGGGAAGAAATCAAGTTTGCAGTAATATCCTTTTCCCGTAACTGAGAAAGCATTTTTTGACTTTTATTCTGATTGACATAAAAAACCAATTTTTCTAACCCATATTTTTGTAAGTCAGTAAGCCGATATATCGTATACTCTATGAATAAGTTGCATCCGTATATTTTTTTTGAGCCTGTCAACGCCATCGTTGAATACAATTCATTATGGCCGCCCATCTCCAGTGAAAGATTCAAGAATGACAGATCATGTCTGGTAGCATAAACGTTTTCGCTATATTTATCCTTTGTATAGTCATGGGTGACATAAAAAATATCCGTATCCTGCATCGCTGCTTGTTTTTCCAAGCATACTAAGTACTCTTTATTGCTCATTTCTTTTGGTTTTTCAATCGAAATAGATGCCTTGCCGTCATATAGGCGCATATCATTATCAACAGCAAAATTCCATAATGTGCAGAACAAGAGAAAAATCAAATTCAAAGTAAGCATCACATACATCAGTTTTTTCATAAGACATCTCCAGCGACTATCAAAGAGGATTTGCATAGTAACAAATCCTCTTTCATACTAGTTTACAACAGCTTTCCGTACTTAAACGTCCATATGAACCATGTTCCATTTGGCGTAACTCTACCTGAAGCCGTGCCACTTGGACCAAGAAGGCTTCCGTCAAGAGTAAAGGTTTTAGCCCAATTACCACCGCTTGCGGTAACAATCTTTGTGTCGCCGCCTTTAATAGAGGACCTCGCTTGATGTCTGTCTTCATGTAGGGATTCAGCCCACAAAGCTGGTCCCTGTACATATCCATTAAGGATAATAACGCTGCCTGCTTTCGCAGTAACGGCTGCTAAACTCAAAACCATCACAATACAAATAGCTAAAGGCATAACCTTTTTCAATACTGTATTTTCAATCATAACCTCCATTACATTTTAAAATGTAACAAAATCCTGTCACATTTCCTACACCGAATACAATACTCTACAGCCTCTTATTCAAATGATCTGTAATCGCTACAAAATAATCAAAAAGCCAACATCCAACAAACGCACCAAGTGTATTAAGAAAAACATCCATGACGTCTGCTAATCTTCCACTACATAATTGGATTGATTCAATTAGTACCGAAAACAGCAAGCAACAGATAACGATCTGCACTTTTTTGTATTTATCCTTCCTGCTGATCCACATTGTGAAAAAGGCAATAGGGACAAATAAACCAATATTACCCAGCCAGTTTACAGTAGCATGGAAACTCCCTGCAAGACTAGCCAGCAGAATATTTGACAAAAAACCCTCAGGGTCAAAATGAATTTGCTCATAATGCAGCAGGCGCTTTATATCAAAGTTGTCAAAAAACTCTTTTGAATAACATGTTGCCGCTAGCGTAACCAGAATTGATGAACAGAGAAGTACAAATGCTAAGTCCCCTAAATATACAGAACTTTGACACGTGCTTTTTTTCTTTCTAATGAGCAGTCCCAGGATAACAAAGGGTATCGCTGCAAAGTACATCGGATAGGCCTGCAAAAATGTTGCCGTAATCAACTCAATCATCCGGTTCCTCCTCTTTCTGCATGCTCTTCCCAATCTGTCTGCACAGAATCATGCTGCCCATAATTATGATACACATCAAAAACAATCTGATCCAGCTTTGCGGATATGCAATGTAGTTATAGTCAAAATTTTCGTATCTTCTTCCAAATATCAATGCACAGATACTGTAAGAAATGATATAGGAGGCCATAATATTGCTGATAAATTTGATCGTTTCTCTTGTCTTAAATACGATCCCTCGATAATTCACCTTCACATCTACAAAGACCCTCTTCCAGAAGAAGGCAATTATCAAAATGCAGATTGCCCCAATTATAGACACAATATAAAGAAGGATGGTTATCTTTCTTGACATTGAATTATCTATATTGATTTCCTTTTTTTCCACATTATGTTCCGTATCATTTTCTACAGTTTCGGCTTTTTCTCCCTTTAAGTATGTATAAGTGTTTTCTATACTTTCGATGTCTAGAGCAAAATTATATTTTTTGCTGATTCTATTCAGTTCCTCAATAACCTTCTCAAAATCCTTCAGTTTATATATTCCAATATAGCCCTCGTCTTTTTCCAGCATCATGATGATATTGTGCTTTTTAGCTGCTAAATTTTCTCTATTGATTTTAATATCAGGAAAAACCATATATCCATCAAGGTTCATCTCCATATTTGGAATCTTTAGACTGGCGCCTTTCTTCATGATACCGACAATCTTCACTCTGATATTGGCTAGATAATATCGGATATTTAAAATGTCTCCCACAGACAGGTTTTCTTCAAACGCACTACCAATAACAACCGGTATTTCGTCCTTACAAGTTAATGAAAAGTCACCATCAGAAAATGCTTGTCCCTTTACTGTCTGATCTGCAATCTGGTCTGCAATGTTTTTTGATATCTCAAAGGAATTCAAAGATGTAATGAGTTCCCGTGTCTCAGTATCTACCTGATTCCTATATTCTTCCCCAGCAACAATTGTTTCCTGTTTTCCTTGATAATTTCCTACATAGTAGATAGAAGGTTCTGTCACCTGATAATATTCAAATACATCGCTGCTATGCAACGTATTATTAATTTCAATCAAATCTGACAAAACATTTTCTCGTCCCATAAACTGCGATAAATCATATCCCTCAGCCCTTCCATATAAGTCCGAAAGCGGGACACTGAATACGGGTGATACATTTTCTTCAACTATTTCTGGCTCAGATGACAGACCTACAATTCTTAAGTTTCCATAATATGCAAGGGAAGGTCCAATCGTAACTGCAAGCATTCCCACTAACAATAATAATCTGACCAGCAATTTTTTATGATGACTTTTCATTGCTCATACCTCTTTAGAATTCATAGTATACTGCCGATTTAAATGCAGCTCTAGTGTTAGAATATGGAGGCCTAACATAGCCAGTGGAAACCTGTACTTTACCAGTTAAACTTTTACGCTCTTCCAACTAATAAGATATTCTACAGAAGTTCTATGGTATGTACT
>ERZ791934.1348-NODE-1348-length-23946-cov-3.834205_pt1 | contig 23946 bp, 14 predicted proteins | sample MGYA00510125_ERZ791934 | MGnify/ENA primary metagenome ERZ791934 (study PRJEB30046, sample SAMN00993240) | human gut metagenome | study: EMG produced TPA metagenomics assembly of the A metagenome-wide association study of gut microbiota in type 2...
GGGCAGGTGGCCGCTCAGCGCCGCATGGGCAAGCGCGTGGAATGCCCCCGTTCGGTAGGCGATGGAGCGGCCCATGCAGGGATAAGAGCCGTCCGGCGCAATCATCCGCTCAAGCACCTCGCAATAACGCATCAGGCTTTTTACAAACTGCGCACGGTAGCGTTTGTCCCCAACGAGCGGCTCCGCAGTGCGGGAAACTTCCTCGAGCATCGGCTGAATGACAAAGCTGTTGTAATAATCCCAGTGGAAGGCGTCCCCATCGCCGTAGGCACCGTCCCCTTTATACCATTCAAAGTGTTTACTCAGCGCGTATTCAATGCGCATGCCGTCTCCGATCCCTGTGAAGCGATAGCGCATCGCCTCAATCGTTGCGGCGAAGAGCAGCCAGTTATTGCGCACGGGGCGCATCAGGCGCGTCTGTTCAAAGGCGGCGAGCAGTTTCCCACGCACGTCCGGCGGTTGGGTCGTAAACAACTGAGTGGGCGCTTTCAGCAGGGCGCTTGCCAGAAAGGCCGCGTCGACGAGCGGCTGGTCAGGGGAGAGGTGGGCGCCTGTTTGGTTCCATACGCAGTAATCCGTTGCGGAAGGATCACAGATGTTGGTGAGCGCGCTGCGCGCAAAAGACCGGTATTGCTCCTGCAAAGCGCGTTCCTTTTCCGATGCGCTGCGAGGGAGGGAGAGCTCCAGCCAGGGCGCAATGCCTAGCATCGTCCGGCCCACAGCCTCCAGATAGGCCACGCCGCGCTGTTTCTCCTTCTTTGCCAGCGGGAGAGTATCATGCAGGCGGTTTTCCGCGGCGACCGAGAGCACGGGAAACGCAATTTTGTGCATTGCCCGCAGCCATTCGGCACGGGCGATTTCCGCTTGTTTCATAAAAAAAGGCTGAGCCACCTTTCCCATCAGGCGTTTGCTTCAATGTAGCACCTTTTCCGGGCGGTGTCAATTGCGCTTTGTGAAAACATAATCCGCCCAGTGTGCGCATATAGATTGAGGGAAATGGAAAGGCAGGTCTCACTTTAACGGAAAACGGAGGGGCTCATCTTGAAAGGTATCGTGGAAGAAAGAGCCGTAGAGCTCGGCGAATATATCATTGAGAGCGGCGCGACCGTCAGAAGCGCCGCGAAAAAATTCGGCGTGAGCAAAAGCACGGTACATAAAGACGTAAGCGAACGCCTGAAATACGTTAACCCCCAGCTTTACAGGGAGGTCAAGACGATTCTCGAAATCAACAAGGCGCAGCGCCATATCAGGGGCGGAATGGCGACGAGGAAAAAATACCGTCACGAAGGTTAAAAGGACGTACCTATAGATTTTAGCAGCCGGCAGGAAATCCTGCCGGCTGCTTTTTTACAGCGGTTGACAAAATGGCCGGGCAGCTCCATAATGAGAGCAAAGCTTTGGAGGGGGAATCCTGATGAAAAAATTATTTGAACCGGTAAAGCTCGGCGGCCTGACCATAAAAAACCGCCTGGTGCGCAGCGCAACGCTGGAAATGGGCGGCGCCTGCGACGGGGCGGCCTCCCCCCTGCTGGGTAAAATTTATGAAGACCTGGCGCAGGGCGGAGCGGGGCTGATAATTACAGGTATGATGGGCATATCAAACGATTGCCGCACGCTTCCCGATATGGTAAATACAGACGAAGAATGCTTTGTCCCGCGTTTTTCTGAAATTACGCGCCGCGTGCATGAAAAGGGCGGAAAAATTTGCGTGCAGCTTGCCCACTGCGGTGTAAAATCGGCTGTACCCCATGGTTCCCTGCCGCTCGGCCCCTCCCCTGCCGGGGGGCAGTCGCGTGAAGCGGAAAAGCAGGATTTAAAAAGAATTGGGCGGCAGTTTGCGCAGGCGGCGTACAAATGCAGGCAGGCAAACGCCGACGCCGTTCAAATCCATGCGGCGCACGGCTATCTAATCAGCGAATTTTTAAGCCCGTATTTTAACAGGCGGACGGATGATTACGGCGGCTGCCTACAAAACCGCGCGCGCCTGCTCTGCGAAGTATACGGCGCAGTGCGCGATGCCGTGGGAACGGGTTTCCCTGTGCTTATAAAAATCAATTACAGCGACCTGACGCAGCCGGGCCTTACCGGTGAGGAATGCGTCGAAATCTGCCGCGCGCTTTACGCCCGCGGCCTGGACGCGGCAGAAATCAGCTCGGGCATCGGTGTGTCGGGCCAGTCCATGCCTGCGCGTTTTGTAAAAGACGAAGAGGGCGAGGGCTATTTCCGCGAGGGCGCGCGGCATGTTGCCCGTGAAGCCGGGATACCCGTGATAAGTGTCGGCGGGTACCGTACGCCCGGCGTTATCGAGCAGGTCCCCAGCGGCGGGGAGATAGCCGCCGTATCAATGTGCCGCCCGTTTATCAGAGAGCCAGGCCTTGTGCGCCGCTGGGAAAACGGAGACTTGGAAAAGGCGCGCTGTATCTCCTGCGGGAGGTGTTCCCATGTAACAACGCACGGCTGTCCGGTACAGGAAGGCGAAAAAAGCGGATAAAACCGCGGAATTTTATAATTTGTTGGATTTAAATTTCAAATTTGTTCATTATTTTTGAAGCACTTTGCATTATAATCAAGGCAGGAAGTATTCCTGTGCAGTTGAATGATGATGCGGAACATAAAACGGGAGGTACATGAAAATGAGTTCTGGTAAAATACTGGTGGTAGACGACGACCTGAATATATGCGAGCTTTTGCGGCTGTATATTGAAAAGGAAGGCTTTAATGTCGTGACCGCGAACGACGGCATGGAGGCTTTGAAGCTCTTTGAAAAGGAAAACCCGGAGCTTATTATGCTCGACATCATGCTGCCCGGCCTTGACGGCTGGCAGGTGTGCAGGGAAATCCGCAAGACCTCCCAGTGCCCTATCATTATGCTGACCGCAAAGGGCGAGGTGTTCGACAAGGTGCTTGGCCTGGAGCTCGGCGCCGACGATTACGTCGTCAAGCCCTTTGAGGCAAAGGAGGTCGTCGCACGAATCCGCGCGGTGCTCAGGCGTACAGGCAAGACGGACGACAACCAGGTCAAAGAGGTCAAATGGGACAAGCTTTCCATCAACCTGACTAATTATGAGCTGAAGGTAGACGGCGTACAAATCGACACGCCGCCCAAGGAAATGGAGCTTTTATACCATCTTGCAAGCAACCCGAACAGGGTTTTCACGCGTGACCAGCTGCTCGACGAGGTCTGGGGCTTCGACTATTACGGCGATTCCCGCACTGTGGACGTCCATGTAAAGCGTCTGCGGGAAAAGCTGGAAGGCGTTTCCGACAAGTGGTCCCTGAAGACCGTGTGGGGCGTTGGCTATAAGTTCGAAGTCAAGGAGTAATTCCGCCTGTTTTTCCGAAGCGGGCGAAGGAGGTGACAGAATGGCCCAGACCAAACAGCGTACCCTGTTCAAAAAATATCTGCGGATCACCCTCTCCATTGTGCTGGCCAGCTTCCTGCTGCTGGGCATGGTCATGCTGGTGTTCGTTTCCTATTACTGGGAAGGGGAAAAGCGCACAGCGCTGAACAAAAACGCCGATTATATCGCACAGATGGCCGAGGTTGGCGCCATTCCCGTCCATGACGGTTCCTATACCTTCGATTCCCAAATGAAAGTACTCATTCAGTCCTATTCCGATAATGCAGACGCTGATATTATTATCACGGACACGGCCGGAAAGCCCATTATCGGAGAGGGAGAAAGCACCGATATCCAGAATCACAGCGTAGATTCCTCCATTATGTGGCAGGTGGTCAACGGTGGGTATCAGGGGCAGGGGACCCTGTCCGGAATTTACCGCGAAAATTATTACATTGTGGGGAAACCTGTCATCATCAACAACACGCCGGTGGCGGCGGTGTTTGTGGCGTCCAGTATCCAGTCCCTCAGCGCCTATCGGATGGAAATTCTCCGGATGTTCCTGCTGGCGGCCATTGCCGCTTTTATGGTCACCTTCTGTGTGGTGTGGGTATTCTCCTATCAGCTGGTAAAGCCCCTGCGGCAGATGTCCGCCGCGGCCAAGAGCTTCGGAGAAGGGGACTTTTCCACCCGTGTGCCGGTCACCAGCAGCGACGAAATCGGGGAGCTGGCCACGGCCTTCAACAACATGGCGGCGTCTCTGGCCAGCGGCGAAAGTATGCGCCGGAATTTCATCGCCAATGTCTCCCACGAGCTGAAAACCCCCATGACCACCATTGCCGGCTTTATCGACGGCATTCTGGACGGTACCATTCCTCCGGAGCGGGAAAGCTATTACCTGCGGACGGTTTCCCAGGAAGTGAAACGCCTGTCCCGGCTGGTGCGCACCATGCTGGATTTGTCCCGCATCGACAGCGGAGAGCTTCGGCTGCGTCCTGCCCGGTTTGACCTGACCAATACCATTCTCACCGCCATTCTCACGTTTGAAAAGCCCATCGAGGACAAACATCTGGAAATCCGCGGGCTGGAAAACGCGGAGAGCCTGTTTGTCAACGGTGACCCGGATATGATTCATCAGGTGGTGTATAACCTGTTTGAAAACGCCGTGAAGTTCACCAACCCCGGGGGCTATATCGAGATTCACACCCAGGACGGACCCGACCGGGTGACCATGACGGTGCGGAACAGCGGCCACGGCATTGAGCCGGACGAGATCCGCATGATTTTCGACCGGTTTTATAAGACCGACAAGTCCCGGAGCCAGGACAAAAACGGCATGGGACTGGGCCTGTATATCGTCAAAACCATTATCCACCTGCATGGCGGCGAAATCACCGTCAGCAGTATTGTGGATCAATATACCCAGTTCAGCTTCTGGCTGCCCAAGCTGCCGGAGCCGGAGCCTGCCCGGGAAGTTTCTTCCGGGAAAAAGGCCAAAAGCGGGGGAGTCAAACGGGAACATTCTTCCAAAAAGAACCGCAAAAAATCTCCCGCGTCCTCTTCACCAGCCTCTTCACCTTCATCTTCGGAAAGGAATGACACGCAATGACGGATACACCATGGAGAGATCCCAATCTTCCGGAGCCCCCGAAAAAGGACACGGACTCCTTTCAGTTCCCCGATGTTTCTTTTGACGCTGTCGGGAGCACCGGTTTGATGCCGGAATCGGAGGAGACATCCCCATCCTCGCCGCCGTCATCGGAGCCGGTTCCTTCTACGGATGAGGATGCGGCCTCGGAGCCTGCCGGGGAAACCGGTACGGTGGAGGATGCAGCCCAGCCGGAGAATACAGACCCATGGAACAATCAGCAGCCCACCCAGCCGGAAAATACAGACCCATGGAATAACCAGCAGTCTGCTCAGTCGGAAAATACAGATCCATGGAATAACCAGCAGCCTGCGCAGCCGGAGAATACAAATTCATGGAACAATCAGCAGCCCGCACAGCCGGAGAATGCAGACCCATGGAACAACCAGCAGTCCGCGCAGCCGCAGCATACGGACCCGTGGAACCATCAGCAGCCGGTACCGCCGCAAAACAGCGGGAACTATGGCCCCAATCCTGCCGGTTCGTACCCGCCTCCGTATACACCGCCCTATGACCCATCGGAGCAGCCTCCCAGTTATTCGCCTATGGGCGGCGGATGGGGCATTCCCAACCCGCCGGAACCGCCTCGGCCCAAAGCCGGAAAGCAGCAGAAATTCTATCTGGGAATTATCGGTCTGCTGACAGCTGTGCTGGTCGTGGGTTTCGTGGGATATGCGGCCTATTCCGCTATTTTTGGCGATCCGGCAATGCCGCCGCTGCTGGAAGATACCCCCAGTTCTTCCCAGAATGAGTCTTCCGGCGAGGGAACGGATTCTCAGCCGGAGAGCAGTACTTCCCCGGTTCCGGACCCCGGCGAAGGGGGCACTATCGAAATTTCCCCGACACCTTCCGGCGACGCGCTGATTCCCCGGGATGTATACAGCAAGGTTTCCCCCTCGGTGGTGGGTATTGTTACCACCATCACCGATTCCGAAGGGGATACCAGTACCGATCAGGGCAGCGGAATTGTAGCTACGGAAAACGGGTATATCATCACCAACAGCCATGTGGTGGGGGATTCCCGCAATACGGAAGTGAAGGTTGTCACCCGGGATAAGGTGGAATATATCGGCGTGGTCGTGGGATATGACCGCACCACGGACCTGGCCATTGTCAAAATCAATGCGGAAGATCTGACCCCGGCGGAATTCGGGGATTCCGACCTGATGCAGGTGGGCGACACGGTTTTTGCCATCGGAAACCCCGGCGGTCTGACCTATGCCAGCTCCATGACTATGGGCATTGTTTCCGCTCAGAACCGGGTTCTGGGCAGCAACAGTAAAAACGGCATGACCTATATCCAGACCGATGCCGCCATTAACCCCGGAAACTCCGGCGGTGCGCTGGTCAATGAATACGGTCAGGTGATCGGTATCAATTCCAGCAAGCTGGTGGCTCCCGATTTTGAGGGCATGGGGTTTGCCATTCCCGTGAGCAAAGCGTTGGATATCCTCAACAGCCTGATGAATGTGGGCTATGTAGAGGGCCGTACCCGTCTGGGCATTACCGGACAGGATATCACCGAGGAACAGGCGGAATTCTACGGCATTCCTCAGGGATTTTTGATTATGGCCATTGACGAGGACAGCGATATCGGCACTGCCGGCGGCAAGGTGGAGGACATCATCTGCGGCGTGGACGGGGAAACCGTCACCTGTTTGACGGATATCTCCAATCTGCTCCTCAACTATTCTCCCGGCGACACCATCGAGCTGACGCTGTATCGCCGGTCGGAGAAAAAAGAGCTGACCATTACCGTAACCCTGCTGGAAGACAAAGGGGAAACCCAGTCTGTTAACTGAGATTGAAGTTGTGGGCCTGTCCGAAAGGCAGGCCCATTTTCCTATGTAACGACCTAAACGCCTTAAAGAAAGAAAGGAATTCTCATGCATCGCAATACCGTTTTGTTTCAGAAAATAGCCGCCGTCCTGCTGGTGCTGGCAATGGTTTTTTCATTCGCCGCCTGCGGCACGGACAGCAGTTCCGGAGAGAGCAGCACTTCCGGCACGGAGGAAAGCCAGGTTCTTTCCGATAACGCAGAAGACCCGGACTTGCAGGGTTCTGGCACCGTTTCCCTGTTGGAAGCCGTTGGGTCGGCACAGGCCGGTTTTGCATTCCGGGATGCGGCCTGGTTCAGCACTAGAACCGAATATGTCAAGGCGCTGGGAGAGATTTGGCCGGAGGTTGCTTCCGGAGAAGTCACCGCAGAATATGAGGACAGCGCCAGCGGCGTGTATCTTACTTCTGGAATGGCCCAGTTCAGCGATTTCAACACGCCGGCCGTCTTCCGGATTACGGAAACCGGTGGCGAAGTGACGGCCTGTGCCTTTGTGTTCCGCTTTGAAAAAGACCAGCGGGACGACTATCTGGCCGCCTTTTTGCAGGCCCGGGAAATGATGACCGAGACCTTTGGCAGCCCCGACGAGGATATCGCGCCCTTTGACAGCGAATTGCCCGGCGGCGCCACCTGGTACGGTGAGGACCGCAGCGGTCTGGGCATCACCGACACCTCGGTTTCCGGAGAGAACTACCAGTTTGAAATCACCCTTTCCGCTCCCGCGGCGCAGGGATAAAAAACAGCATAAAAAAGTGCCGGAGGAAACAACCTCCGGCACTTTTTTGTTTCAAGAATCAATTAGGGCGTTTCTGAAAACGAAGAAATTGACGGATTTTCCACAAGCAACAGACAGATACAAGGCAAAAAACGCAGGAATCCTTTGTGGATTCCGAGTATTTTTAACGCAGTAGCTGGCGTTGATTGTCGGAAAAGACTATAATTTCGACTTTTCAGATAGCCCCTGGAAAAATTACAGCTTTCCGGCTTGTACCAGCGCGGCGGCCTTCAGAATGCCCACCTGGGTTTTGGCGTCCTCGATCTCATTGTTCAGCACCATTTCCACAGCCTTTTCCAGGGGAATCCGCTCTACTTCGATAAACTCGTCGTCATCGGGATTCTGTTCGCCCCAGCTGTCCACCCGGCAGGCCCACAGACGGATGATTTCATTGCAGTAGCCCGGCGTGGGGTACAGATTTCCCATGAAAATATAGTCTTTGCCCGTGGTGCCGGTTTCTTCCTGCTGTTCCCGCTTCAGTGCCTCAAAGGGATCTTCGCCCTTTTCCAGCTTTCCGGCAGGCAGTTCCAGCAGTACCTGGCTGTAGGGATAGCGGAACTGGCGGACAAACAACAACTCGTTCTGGTCGGTCAGAGCGGCAACGCTGACGCCGCCGGGATGCTCCACCACTTCCCGGTTGACCACAGCACCGTTTTCCAGTTCTGCCTTGTCCAGACGGACCTGGATGATTTTTCCGTGAAAGAGATACTCCTGTTCCAGCGTTTTTTCGGTTAACTTCATTAGAAGGTTCCTCCCGTTCCAAATGGCATTGAATTGGTTTCATTATAGCATGGCTTTTGCAAGAAGAAAAGCCAAAAAAACGCCAAAAAATCAACCGTTCAAAATTTTGTAAAAAGTAGGAGAAATGTTTTATTTTTATACCATAAACTCAAGTTTGTTGTATGTTTTGTCTCGAGCGGCTGTGCTATAGTATAAATACACACATATGCCCCCAAATCGGGCAGATTGAAATTGTGAAAAATGATGTCTATAGGAATAGAATGAGCTGAAAGGGTTATCTTCACGTCTGCCGGGTGCGGACGTGCTGCATACAGAGATTTCAGAAAGGGGAAATGAAAATGAAGAAAACCACACGGTCCAAACGGATCGGTGCAACGCTTCTGGCAGCAGCCATGATACTGACCAGTATCAGCGGCTCCTTTACAGCGTTTGCTTCCGATTCCTGGCCCAACGACAAGGCGTCTGCGGAGCCAAGCTTTGCGGGCTATCGGGTGAAGGACATCGAAAACTGGAGTCCGGAAACCGATCCCTATGCAGAATTCCTGCGGGCGGAGGTACCGCTGCAGGAGCGTAACGAAGCTTTCCAGGCTACCCAGGCCAAGCCGTATCTGAATTCCGATGCACAGGTTATGCTCATGCAGGGAGACTACGGCAACAGCTTCTTCAACAGCACCATGTACACCGACAAGTTCGGCGAGCATGTGCTGAATTTCTGGCAGTATGCCGACTACTTCTCCCCCTGGCACGGCGCAGCAACTGCCTATACCCCCGAAGCAATTTATGATCCCATTACCAGCGACTGGCAGAGACGCGGCTTTGAGTTCGGTATTGTGAATATCCCAAACCCGGCCTATACCAATGCTGCTCATAAAAACGGCGTGATGTCCATCGCCTGTATCTATTTCGATCCTGCGTTCCGTCCCGGCCAGACCTGCGCTGACCTGATTGAAAAGGACGAGAACGGCGAGTTCTCCATTGCAGACAAGCTCATCGAGATCGCTAAGTATATGGGCTTTGATGGCTACTTCCTGAATCAGGAAGAGGGCATGATGGAGGACTTCAAGCCCTTTATGGCCAAGCTGACCGCAGCCGGTCTGTATACCCAGTGGTATGACACCAACAGCAGCTTTAACTCCTCTAAGGCCCAGTGGCTGAAGGACGACGTTAACGGACAGATCAACAACTCTGTGTTCGTCAACTATGGCTGGGGCAAATCCACGGTAGACAGCGCTATCACGTATGCTGAGCAGATCGGCGTTGACCCCTTTGAGAGTATCTTCTTCGGCGCAGAGTGCAACCAGAACAAGTTCAGCGGCGGTCACCCCAGCGCCCGCGATATGGCAAACCTGTATGATGAAACCGGCAACCCCCGTGCCAGCGTAGCCCTGTTCACCCCCAGTGACTGGTATCAGCGCGGCGTGGACGAGGTTCCCTTCTACGATGGAAAGAGCACTCCTCCCATGCAGCGGGATGAGTTCCAGTGGATGGTAGCCGAGCGCGAGAGAATGTTCTTCTCCGGCGTGATGGAAGATCCCACGGATACCGGCCTGAAAGCTGGTTACAGCCGTCCCGATGTGCAGGTGACAAACGCTTCCGGATGGGTCGGCGTGGCTGACTTTATCGCCGAGCGTTCCGTCATCGACGGCACCAAGTTCTACACCAATTTCAACACCGGTCACGGCATGCAGTACTTTGTGAACGGCGCTGTTTCCGCTGACAAGGCATGGACCAACATCAACATCCAGGACATCCTGCCCACCTGGCAGTGGTGGGTGGAAAGCACCGGCGAAAAGAAGCTGAACGTGGACTTTGACTATGGCAGCAAGCTGGTCAACCACGATGTCAACAACAATCCCATTACCATGCCTTATACCCAGGTAGGCGCCTATGAGGGCGGTTCCTCTCTGGTAGTGTACGGTGATATCACCGGTTCCAACAGCCTGCATCTGTACAAGACCGATCTGGCTGTCAACGAAAACTCCGAGGCTTCCATTACTTTCAAGAAGACCTCTGATGACGCAGTTGCCATGCAGCTGGGCCTGATCTTCAAGGACGCTCCCGAAACCACCGAGAAGCTGGACATCGCCGGTTCCGAAACCGCCGGTGACTGGACCACTGTGGATGTGAATCTGTCCAAGTATGCTGGAAGACAAATTGCTGCCATTACCCTGGAATTTGCAGGCGAGGCAGAAGGCTATCAGATCAACGTGGGCGGTCTGAAGATCTCCGACGGCGCTGACAAGCCCGCTACCCCCACCGGCTTTGCTGTTGATTATGCTTATGATTCCGGCGAAATGATCCTCAGCTGGGATATGGCCAATTACAGCGAAGTGAAGCAGTACAACGTATACGGAACTCTGTCCAACGGCAGCCGCGTCTATCTGGGCGGTGTGTACGACAGCATTCTGTATGTGAAGTCCGTGTTTGACGAGAACGAGAGCATTGATCTGGAGCTGTGCGCAGTTGGCGCCGACGGTACCGAGAGCGATCCTGCAAAACTGACCTATACCTATACCGATAAGGTGAGCAACGTCAAGGTGGAAGAGGCCAAGACCTCTACCGGCCTGCTGGTCCGTGCAGCAACCCCCGGTGAGCTGAAGGTTTCCTTTGACGCTCCCGCAGCCGGCGCTCCCGACAGCTATGAGTATGAAGTCACCCTGCGCAACATTGCCAAGGACGACCCCGACAACCAGGTGTACACCCACACCACCGTCGGTGACGTGACTTCCGCCACCATCCCCCTGCCCGTGGAAGAGGGCTATGAGTACGACCTGAAGATTTACGCTGTCCGTGACGGCGAAAAGGGCGAGGCCATCTGCTATCGCGGCTGGTCCAACGACAGCTATTCCGAGCCCATCGCCAAGGAAGACATCCGCGTCAGCGGTACTTCTGTCCGTCTGGTTGACCCGGATTCTGTGGACTGGTACAAGATGACCGCTACCTTTAACGGCGAACAGGCTGCCAGCTTTAAGCGCGGCGGCGTGGCCCGCTTTACTGCGACCATGAATTTCGCACTTCCCAGCAGCTCCGGTCTGCTGAGTGTGGTTACCGAAGACTTTGCCGGCAACAAGTCTGAACCTACCGTTGTCATGATTGAAAACGGCCAGGTAGTGGACCCCACCAACCTGATTACCGAAGAACACTTCCCCGATGCAGCCCTGCTGGCCGCCGTCAAAGAGCAGGCCGGCCTGACGCTGGATGCACTGGAGAAGTTTACCGACACCCTGGATCTGTCCGGCACTGAGGTCAGCGACCTCACCGGTATGGACCGTCTGACCGCTATGACCGGCGTGAACTTCAGCAATTGCACCTCCCTCACCGAAATCTCCGGCCTGGATAAGTGCGCAGCTCTGAAGGAAGTCAACATCAGCGGCTGCACCGCTCTGGAAACCGTTGATCTTTCCGGCCTCGGCCTTGAAAAGCTGGACGCTTCCGGTGAATATGCAGCCATCAAGTCCGTTGACATTTCCAACAATAAGCTGGATCTCAGCGAAGGCACCCCCGAGCGCGCCTTTGTAGACGCTGCTCTGGCCGCTACTGCAACCGTTGAGACACAGGCTGCCGACAAGGTAAACCTGGCTCCCGGCGCAACCATTATTGCTTCCGAAAACGTAGCCGACGCCAAGAAGTTTGTGGATGGCAATACCGGTACGGATACCAGCGCCGCAGAAACCGCTACCAATAAGCGGAATAAACCTGCCTCCGTCACGCTGGATCTGGGCTCCGAGAAGACCATCGGTTCCTGGAGCATCTGGATGAAGACCAACACCGATACCCCCTTCCGTCCCTTCGGCGTGAAGACTGCTGAACTGGCTGTTTCCGACACCGCAGACGGCGAGTATACTACCATCAGCACGTTGGAAACCGTACCTGCTGATACGGCGGATACTCTGTCTGAAACCGTTGCCGAGCTGGAAACCCCGGTTACCGCCCGTTATGTAAAGATTACCGTTACCGAATGGCAGCCCCATCCTAATGGATATCCCGACTGGCCCGCCATGGTAGAGGCTATGATCTATGAAGGCGCCGGCGCATCCGCAGAGGCTGTCAAGTTTGACAACCAGCATCCTGTTGTGTATTCCGGCGTGCACTTCCTGCCTGCCGAAGCAGTGAAGATGGAAGTATCCGCAGAGGGTACGGTAGATGTCATGTCCTATGTGGAAAAGGCCTACACCGTCCGCGGCAATGAGTATGCCGGCCTGAAGGATCAGCTGATTAACGGCAAGTCCTTCCTGGCAGAGGATGTGGATGTAAACGCGAAACCCACCGAAACCTTCACCGTTTCCGTCGCAGATCAGAACTTCAAGCCTGTCGAAGGCACCGAGCTGTCTCTGGCAGAGGACATCACCTATACCGTAACCTATAAGAACGCAGAGAATGAAACCGTCGGCACCCTGACCATTATCGTCGGCGATGGCGGCGAGGCCACTATTCCTGTGGACATCACCGAGAATCCCACCGTTCTGTATGCAACGGAACAGAGCGATCATAACTCCAAGGAAGACCCTGAATTTGCCTTTGATAAAGACGAGACTACCAAGTGGTGCCCCGGCGGCAACGCTGTACAGGCTCAGATGGTTATTGACGTAGGCGCATACTACACCCTGATCGAGTGGAATATGTCCCATGCAGGCGTCAGCACCAGCGATGGTCCTGGCCGCAATACCCGCGACTTTGCGTTGCAGGTGCTGAATGTGCAGAACCCCACCGCTGAGCAGCTGGCAGATGAGTCTTTCCTGACCAATGATGCAAACTGGACCACCGTTGCTTTCTATGAGAACAACCAGGAAAACCGCACCCACTATGAATTTACCGAGTCCGTTACCGGCCGTTACTTCCGTCTGAATGTCACCAAGGGCGATACTTCCGCTCAGTGGCCCTCCACCCGTATCTATGAATGGAGCATGATGGGCGTTCTGGCCAAGGACCCCGAGCCTACCCCCGTTGACAAGGCCGAACTGGAACAGCTGATTGCCAAGGCAGAAGACATGGTTGCCAACGAGAACAAGTATGTGAAGGACAACTGGCAGCAGCTGCTGGATGCACTGGAAGCCGCCAAGACCGTGATGGACGACGGCGATGCCCTTACCGCAGATGTAGAGGCCGCTTCCGAAACCCTGCTGAACGCTATTCTGGCCCAGCGCTTCAAGGCTGACAAGTCCAACCTGGAAGACCTGATTGCCAAGGCCGAAGCTATCGACCTGAGCAAGTACACCGAAGAAAGCGTTGCTGTGTTCCGCGCTGCTTTCAAGGCCGCCAATGCAGTTCTGGCTAATGAGAGCTTGAGCGAAGACGATCAGGCCGTGGTTGACAAGGCTGTTTCCGATCTGGAAGCCGCTATTGAGAACCTGAGTGCCAACACCGACGATACCAACAAGCCTGATGGCGATAAGGATGATACTTCCAAGCCCGACGACGGTAAGGGTGATACCTCCAAGCCTGATGATGGCAAGGGTGATCCCAACACCAGCAAGGACGACGGCAAGACCAATGCTCCCACTACTGGCGATCACACCATGCCGCTGGCCGCAGCTGGTTTGGCACTGACCGCTGCCGGCGCATTGGTAGTCCTCAAAGCCAAAAAGCGCAACGGCAACGAAGGATAACTTTCTCATCACATTTGCTCCTTAACTCTTTCAAGGACGCGCCGCAGAAGCGAAAATTTCTGCGGTGCGTCCGTTTTTTATACAGGCCAGATACTTTTGATTTATCACGAAGGGAAACACCGTACATCTGTACTGCCATTCAAAATCGATTTGGTTTCCCCCTGTCGACATTTTTCCGGTTCAGACGCTTTTCCTTTTCCGGGATTTGTGATATGATAGCACTATACTACAGAAAAGCGAAAAAGCTTTTATCAGTCTATCATGAAAGGATCGTTTTGAATGGAATATGTATTTTCCGACAGAGTACAGGCCCTGAAGCCCTCTGCCATTCGTGAGATTTTCAAATATGCCGCTGACCCCAGCGTGATTTCCCTGTCTGCCGGCAATCCGGCCCCCGAAGCTTTTCCCAAGGAGGCCATCGCAGAGATCACAGCCCGAGTAATGGCGGAGCGCCCCATTGACGCGCTGCAATATGGCCAGACGGAAGGATACATTCCCCTGCGGAAAACAGTGGCCGCTTACATGAAAAAGACCCACAACGTCGGCCGTGACTTTGACGATATTCTCATCACCTCCGGTGCACAGCAGGTGATGGATCTGCTGACCAAATCCCTGTGCAACGAGGGAGACGTGGTTATTTGTGAAGAGCCCAGTTTTATCGGTTCTCTGAACACCTTCCGTTCCTATAAAGTTCGCCTTCGCGGCGTTCCCATGGAAAAGGACGGAATGGATATGCAGGCACTGGAAAAGGCTTTGCAGGAAGAGAAAACCGCAAAGTTTATCTATACCATTCCCAACTTCCAGAACCCCTCCGGCATTACCATGAGCTGGGAAAAGCGGAAGCAGCTGTATGAGCTGGCCAAAAAGTACGGCGTGATGATTCTGGAGGACAACCCCTACGGCGATTTGCGGTTTGCCGGAGAGCATGTGCCCGCCATCAAGAGTCTGGATGAAGAGGGAATCGTCATGTATGCCGGTACCTTCTCCAAGGTGATTTCCCCCGGTATCCGTGTGGGATATGGCATCGGTCCCAAGCCGGTCCTGCAAAAAATGATCGTCTGCAAACAGGGCGAGGATGTCCACACCGGTATGCTGTCCCAGATTATCTGCGACGAGTTTATGACCCGATATGATTATGACGCCCATTTGGCCGGTCTGAAGGACATTTATCGGAAAAAGAGCGGTATTATGCTGGAACAGATGGAAAAGCATCTGCGTCCGCTGGGCATTGATTGGAACCCCATTGAAGGCGGCCTGTTCCTGTGGTGCAAACTGCCGGAGGGCGTAGATATGCCCGCATTCTGCAAAGCGGCTGTGCTGAACAAGGTTTGTGTGGTTCCGGGCAATGCATTCCTCACCGACGACACCGCCTCCTGTCAGGCTTTCCGCATCAATTTCTCCACTCCCACCGACGAACAGCTTGTGCGCGGTATTGAAATTCTGGCAGAAACAGCCCGGCAGGTATTCGCGAAATAAAAAGGAGCCCTCCGATGAGTCTGATTCAAATCACCGACCGGATGTGGTATCTTTCCGCCTGTGAGGAAACGGATCGTCCGGTGCTGGGCTATATTCGGGGCGACCGATATACACTGCAAATTGACGCCGGTGCTTCTCCTGCTCATGCAGCGGATTTTTCCCGGGAGCTCAAACGGCTGGAGCTGCCCGCTCCGGATTTTGCAGTGCTCACCCACTGGCACTGGGATCATACCTTCGGGCTCTGTGCTCTGCCCTGTCCGGCTATTGCCTGTAAAGAAACCCGGGAAATTCTGGAAACTGTGTCCCGATGGCAGTGGACGCCGGAAGCCATGGCCCAGCGGCTGGAAACCGGAGAGGAAATCCCCTTCTGTGATGAACATATCCGGGTGGAATACCGAAATCCCGAGGAAATCCGGGTCACACTTCCTGCAATCACCTTTCAGCAGGAAATGACCCTTGATTTGGGCGGCATGACGGCAAGGCTGATTCATATGCCTGCCACCCACTCCCCGGACTGCACGGCGGTTCTGCTTCCGGAAGAAGCGTTTGTTTTTCTGGGGGATGCTCCCTGCGGCGATTTTTACGGCCGAAACGGAGACTATGACCCGGAGCTGCTGGAAAAAATGCTTTCCTTCCTACAGACACTTCCAGTAAACCGCTGCTGTACCGGACACGGAGAACCGGAGCCTCTATCGGAATTGATGCAGGAATTGGAAGAAGAAGCCCAGTCTCTGACAAAATCACAGCAATAAAATTGTGGGGAAACGCTAAAAAAACGGCAGTTATCCGGTGAAATTGCTAATTTCCGGCGAACTCTCTTGCATATTTCCATGGAAAAAGGTACAATATAGATGCGCTTTTTCGAGTTAAAGCATCAATAACCCGAAGAAACCAGCGGAAGGCGGTGTGAGAAGGCCGTCCGGCTCCGCTGGTTTCTGTTCTACCGGAAAATATAATTTATTGGAGGTGTTTCCTTTGTATTTCAATAAGGAAATCGAAACCATGCCCCGCAAGCAGATTGAGGCCATGCAGCTGGAACGGCTGAAATGGATGGTGGATTACTGTTACAATAACGTGCCCTTCTATCACGAGCGTCTGGGCACGGCCGGTATTACCGGCGACCGGATCAAGACTCTGTCTGACATCCAGTACATCCCCTTCACCACTAAAGACGACATTCGGGACAATTATCCTTTTGGGATGCTGGCCCGGCCTATGAAGGATATTGTGCGGATTCATGCTTCCTCCGGTACCACCGGCAAGCCCACTGTGGGCGCTTATACCAAAGAAGACCTGAACAACTGGGCGGAACAGGTGGCGCGAATTGCTTATGCAGGCGGCGCACGGGAAGATGACATCTTCCAGATTTCCTTCGGCTATGGCCTGTTTACCGGCGCGCTGGGTCTGCACTACGGTCTGGAAAAGCTGGGAGCAACCGTGATTCCCGCGTCCTCCGGCAACACCCAGAAACAGCTGATGATGATGCGGGACTTCGGTGTCACCGGTCTGGTGGCCACCCCTTCCTATGCCCTGTATCTGGGCGAAATGGTGCGGGAGAGCGGATATCCGCCTGAGGCCTACAAGCTGCGTATCGGTCTGCTGGGCAGTGAAGGCTGTACCGCCGAAATGAGGGAGCAGATTGAAAAGAACCTGCATATCTTTGTCACCGACAACTACGGCATGACCGAGCTGACCGGCCCGGGCGTGGCCGGTGAATGTGAATACCGCAACGGCCTCCACTTTGCCGAGGACGCTTTCCTGCCGGAAATCATCGACCGGGATACTCTGGAGCAGAAGCCTGCCGGAGAGTCCGGTGAACTGGTGGTGACCACTTTGCTGCGTCAGGGAATGCCGGTGCTGCGGTACCGCACCAAGGATATCACCCGGCTGAATTACGAGCCCTGCGCCTGCGGACGTACCGGCTGCCGGATGGAAAAGGTTATGGGCCGCACCGACGATATGCTCATTATCAAGGGTGTGAACGTGTTCCCGTCCCAGATCGAAAGTGTGCTGGTGGGCACCGAAAACGTAGGCCCCCACTATCAGCTGGTGGTGCGCAAGAAGAACTTCCTTGACACGCTGGAAGTCAAGGTCGAGCTCATTGACAGCAGCCTGCTGGAGAGCTTCGGCGAGCTGGAAAGATTGCAGCGGCGGATTCATGACCGCTTGAAGAGCGTGCTGGGTCTGGAAACCAAGGTCACGCTGGTGGAACCCAAATCTCTGGAACGGTTCCAAGGCAAGGCCAAGCGAATTCTCGACCTGCGCAACGAAAAAGAATAAGGTCCTATTGAGAAAGGAGCAAATTTGTTGAAGCACTGGCTGCATGGCAGCAGAAAAAAGGAACAGAGGGAAAAATCAGAGGAGGATTGGATGTTTCGCCGTCCAGAAGCTTCCGAAGCGGAAACGTCTTTGGAAAAGCCGGAAGGTTCCAGAAAGTGGAAAAAAGGGTTGTGGATCGGTGCGGCTGTAACAGCAATGGCGCTGTTGCTTGGCGCGGCAGTGTGGTTTCTTCGTCCGGGAGCAACGGTACAGTCCTGGGAAACGCCGGTGCTGTATGTACAGCAGGAGGAACTGAAGGGCTTTTTGCCCGGTCAGGAACAGAACCCGGTGGTTCTGAAAGAACAGGTATACGGAGACGGAATTCTGGCGCTGTTTGCGCCGGGAAGCCCTTCCGCCTTATGGTGGGACAGCCGGGATCAGACGCTGCAATCCGTACAGCTGGGAGAAGAAGAACCGGTTACTCTTTCCGGAAGCAGTTGGGGACAGTATCTCACTTCCGACGGTAAAACAGCCTTTTATTTTAGCCGAAAAATTCAGGAAGAAGACGACACCAGTACTTTTCAGCTGTTCCGGAAGGATTTGACCAGTGAACAGGAGCCAGAGCTTCTTTTTGAGGAAGTCAACCCCTCTTCCATGCTGGCCATGAATCAGGAAAAAAGCCTGCTGGCGGCTGCAGGCTTTAAGGAAATCCGAGTGATGAAGCTGTCCGGAGAAACAGTAGCTTCCATCGAAATGCCCCAGCCCACGCTGGTACAACTGACGGATACCTGTGTGTATGCCATTGACTATAACCGGAACCTCTGCCGGGTAGAGCTGGACTCCGGAAAAAGCACCGTGTTGGCTGAAGGCGTTACATCCGCTCATCTCAACGATCTGGGACAGGGATATTTTCTGGCTAAAAGCAGCAGAGAAATCCCCATGCAAGAGCTGATCGCAGATGACCGGGAGGAAGCGGAGTTTTCAGGAGCCACAAAAGAGATCGTCGAATTGATTCTGAAATTATCAAAAACAATGTCCCTGACGGTCTATGACAGTACGCTGTTCTATCTGGACGGAGAAAACGGTACTCATACCGAGGTGGGAAGAATTTCTCTTTCTTCTAGTTATGTCCCCTATTATGGCATTGAGCGGTCAGGAGAAACGCCGCCGTCCGTTCTGTTTTGGGATGCCTCTCAGAGCCTGAAACCGATTCCCCTTTCCAAGGTGGCAGCACAAATGGAAGCCGAATCCTCTGTGGAAACGGAACCGGAACATTCTCTGGAAATCGCGGTACAGGAACTGCTGTTCCAGCAGGAAAAAGAGAGCCAAAGCTATCTGGCGGTAAAGGCCAACCGGTTTGAAGTTGAAAATTCGGCTATCTTCGGAAATCTTCATGGAAGCTGTCTTTATTATTTATCCAATGCTCATCTCTATAAAGTGCGGTTTAGCGAGAAAGGGCTTTCCCCGGCAGAAACGCTGGGGGAAAACGTAAAGAACTATCAGGTACTGAAGGATGGACGAGTTCTCTTTGAGCAGGACCATGAGGATCTGACCTTCACAGGAAGCCTTTGGCTGGACGATACCCTTTTAGGAAAAGGGGTGGACTATTCCACCGTTTCCGTCACACAGGACGGCGGCATTTTCTTCCTGAACGGGAAGGGAGAACTCTATATGGCAGAAGAAAACGGAAGCCATCTCCTGTCAAACCATGTCAAAAGCTTCCGGGCGCTGTCCCGGGAGTATGCAGTATTCATCAAGAACGAAGATTCCCTTACGGGAGAAGGCGATCTGATTGCCTGGCGCAGCGGTTCCGGGCTGGTGCCGGTGGATACCGGCGTGTCTTCCATCCCTGTGTCCCGGCAGTCCGCCATTGTATGGGAATAAAAACTGAAAACGGGAAAGGCGGCGTGTTTTATGAAGTGCAGAAATTGCGGTACGGAATTCCCCGACAATCTGAGACAATGCCCCACATGCGGATGGCCGCGTTCGGAAAACGACCTGTTCCGCCGTCCGGAAGAGGACAAATCCCCCGCTCCGGCTTCGGAGCCCAATGACTCCCCGGCATTTTCATTTCCCATTTCCAGACAGGAGCCTCAGCCGTCAAAAGCTGAAGAGATTCCGGAGACGGAGGAAACGGAGGACTCTGAAAAATCCTCTTCATTGCCCGAAGTTTCCCAACCCGATTCCAAACAGAAAAAACTTTCCTGGAAGCCGTGGCAGAAAATCACCGCAGGTGCGTTGATTCTGGTGCTTATAGCGGTCAGCGTCTTTCTGCTGTGGCCCCGTTCGGCCAATCTGCCGGCGGAAACCCTTTTGTACAAGAAAAACGGGGCCCTGATGGCCTTTGTGCCGGGACAGGAGCCCTGGACCATTACCACGGAACCCGGCAATATTTCCAATTATTCGATGAAACAGGTTCCGGAAGGACAGGGGCTGATTTGGGAACACGTTTCCACCGGCGGCCTGTATTATCAGCCCATCGGCGGAGAACGGGTGGAGCTTGCTGCGGAAAATGCCGGCGCTTCTCAGGTTTCCTCCAACGGAAAGTACATTTACTATCGTCAATACGAGAGCTCCGAGTCCCCCGGCCTGTATCAATATCGGATTAGCGACGGCCAGAACCGCCTTGTGAAGGATTTACAAGACTCGCAAAGCTGGTATCTGTGGCAGGATGGCTCCAAAATCGTCGTCAGTCTCAGCGGAACCATTGAAATCATCAATGCAGATACGCTGGAAGTGATCTGGACCCGGGAAGATGTGACGTATATACTCCCTGGCGAGTATACGAACGCGCTCTATTTTCTGGTGGACCGGGAATTGTGGTGCTGGGACAGCGAGAGCGGAGAAGAGAAGAAGCTGCTGGATGGTTTTATGACCTATTATCTGACGGAAGATGGTGCGCTGTATTGTCAGGTTTCCACCGGAACGCAGATTGCCCTTTCGGAATTGTTGGAAAACGACCTTCCCGGAGAAGAAGGGGAGGCGCTTCTGAAAAAAGCAGAGGGGATCATGGTGACAACGCCTGAAAGCGCTCTCTATTATTGTGATGGAGGGGAACCGGTAAAGCTTGGGGAGGATCTGCGGCTTTCCCGCGTCAGCAACAGTGAAAATCTGCTGGCAATCTCCATCGACTATGCTGCGGAATACAAAATGCCTCTTTCTGAAATGAAGGAATCCCTCACCATGATGGGAGGAGAAGAAGACCTGGAAGCCGTAGTGGTTCCCAACTGGCCCTATGAGGTCGGTACCACCTCCCTTTTATTGCAGGGAAAGACCTATGAGCTGACCCTTCCGGAGGAACTTTCCGGTTCGATTGCCCTGATGGAAATAGCAGGGGATCATGTGGTTGCCGCTGTCAGAGGTGCGGACTCTGCGCAATCGGGAATCTGGGTTGGAAAAATCCAGGATGACACCATTGTTGATGATGCGGTCTATCCCAATTTGCTGGCTTATGGGTATCATTTGACAGAGTCGGGCGATCTGTATTACTGGCTGGATGAAACCATCGGACCCCTGTATCTGAACGGTGAGGTGCTGGAAGAAGAGGTAAACGTGGCCGAAATCCAGTATACCGAAGACGGGGCCCTGTATTATCTGGCGGAACCTTCCGCCAAAGGTTGGACACTGAAATGCCGGACTGATGGTCAGACCCGGGAACTGGCAAAACAGGTGGCCGACTATATGGCTTATACTCGGGACTTCGCCTATTATCTCAGTATTGAGGACAACGGCATGAACCTGATGTCCAGTACCCGTCAGGGGGCACCGGAAGTCATTGACCGGCAGGTGGACAGCCTGTATGAGATTCAGGAAATGCCCTTCCATGGAATCGCGTAATGATTTCTTTTCTTTAGATTCAGGCAGAAAGGGGGTACAGAAACTCCATTGAATACACCGGAGAATTTCGATCCATCGGACAAACAGAAAAGTGCTTCGGACGATTTTGCCTCTATTCTGTCCCCGGAAGGAGAAAATCGCACCCCGGATGACCGTCTGTTCCGACGGCCCGAGGAAAAAAAGCCTGCCGATTCACCGGGGAAATCAGCAGGAGAACCGGAGGAGGAAGAGTTTTTTCATTTTCCTTCTCCGGCACCCTCTTCTGTCACTCTGCCGGAAACACCGGAGCAGTCTGAACCTGATTCGGATTCGGAGTCAGAATCGCCCCAAAATTCGAAGGATAAAAAACAGCCGTCCTGGAAACTGTGGCAAAAAGCAGCAGCTGGTGTCTTACTGCTGGGAATGCTGACGGCAGCCGTGGTACAGCTCTGGCCAGAAGGACCGGAGCTGCCTGACAGCTCTGTTTACTATGTGCAGGAGGACACCCTGTTTGCACTGTCTGCCAATGAAGACCCGAAATCCATTGGAGAGTATTATAGTGGATATGACGGCGATGGAACTCGGTCTACCATGCAGCGCAGTCCGGATGGAAAAACGTATCTATGGATTAATAATGACGGTTTTCTTTGCTTGAAAAGGGAAAATCGGGATCCTATCCAATTGGAGGATACTTCCAGCTGGATTCCCATTTTTTCCGATGACAGCAGCGTGATTTATTACCCGTCCGTCAATCAGGATGGCGTGGATACTTTATATCAGTATGACCTCGACACAGGAGACCGCCGGGAGGCAGGCTCTCTGGGAGGGAATGCAAGCTATTTGACAGGAGAAGACCGTCTGGTGATGACACAGAATGACGGTCTGGCGGTGCTGGACCAAAACACCCTGTCGGAAGTATGGTTCATTGAAGGGGATATCATTCCCCTGTCCGTCTTTCACAATCGTGTCTATTACGCAGAAAAACTGGAAAGCTCCTATCGGCTCTGCTGTCGGGAAGGAAATCAGACCCAAACCGTTTTGGAGGGAATCACCTATTCTTATCAACAGGAAAATGGAATGCTCTATTTTCTCTGTTCTGAGGGGGACGAAATTCCCCTTTCCCAGCTGGTAAACATGGATGTTTCTTCCGATCTTTTGGGATTTGATGTGGAAAACATCCGGGTGCGCGGCCCTGAAAAAAGCCTGTACTGTTTTGATGGCAGCAGAGTTTCCAAACTGGGGGAAAACTTGCTGATTTATCCGGACGAAAAAACAAGCGGTGTGATGCTGGCCGCTTCCGTCCGGTATGACAAACCGGAAGAAGTGAAAAAGAAGCTGTCTCTTTCGACGCTTTTGGACGATTACCAGCAGAGCGGCAGCGGCAATCTGGCTCAATATGTGGAAGAAAACTGGCCCTGTACCATGGAAGACTGGTTCGTTGTCACTGGTGACGCCTGTTATCGCCTGCCGGAAGGTCTCAGCGTCCTTCCCGGTCAGTACAAAGTTTCCGGGGACTGGATTTGCATTTATACACAAAAGGAAGAACCCTCAGAAAGTGGATTCTGGATTGGCCGTCTGGAAAAGGGCGAGGCCGTGGAGACAAATTGGATACCGGCAGAAGAAACGATGGGATTCGAACTGACCGAGGAAGGAACCCTGTACTACTGGAACGGGGTTCATACCGGTTCTTTGTATAAGGACGGCGTGAAGCTGGACGAAGAGATTAACTTGACCGGGATACAGGTAACAGAGGATGGTACACTGTACTATCTCAGCAATCAGACTTCCGAGGGCTGGACGCTGAACCGCTATATTCAGGAACAGCCGGAGGAATTGGCACAGAATGTATCAGATTATACAGCCTGCACTCGGGACTATGTGGTATACTTACAGTTACGGGAGGATGGAGACTGGGATCTGTATTCCCGCACTTCCGATCAGCTGCCGACACTGGTGGCGGAAGAGGTCAGTATGCTGATTGATGAACTGCCGATGGACAAGACTCCCCAAATTATCAAGACCGGATCTGTGCATCTCAATTCCTTTGAATACGACGATTACAATATAGAGTAAATTGATTCTGTAATGGAGGTTACAATATGTCAAAAAAAGAACTGCTCCTGGGCAATGAAGCTGTTGCCCGGGGATTGTATGAAGCCGGCGTGCGGGTAGTTTCCAGTTACCCGGGAACTCCCAGCACCGAAATCACCGAAAATGCGGCGAAATACGACGAAATCTACTGCGAATGGGCTCCCAATGAAAAGGTGGCCATGGAAGTGGCTTCCGGCGCCAGCTTTGGCGGCGCCCGCTCCTTCTGCGCCATGAAGCACGTGGGCCTGAACGTAGCCGCTGACCCCCTGTTCACCATGAGCTATATCGGCGTCAACGGCGGTATGGTCATCGGCGTGGCCGACGACCCGGGAATGCACTCCTCTCAGAACGAGCAG
>ERZ791934.1350-NODE-1350-length-23923-cov-5.299145_pt1 | contig 23923 bp, 20 predicted proteins | sample MGYA00510125_ERZ791934 | MGnify/ENA primary metagenome ERZ791934 (study PRJEB30046, sample SAMN00993240) | human gut metagenome | study: EMG produced TPA metagenomics assembly of the A metagenome-wide association study of gut microbiota in type 2...
GATACACCGAATTCTTCTTCGCAAGCTTTTACTAATTCATTTAACTCTAATACAGATAATTCTTTGATAGCTTCAATAAACTCAGCTGTTGTTAATTTTGCCATTTTTATTTACCTCCAATTTTTTGTTTTATTTTTCATTTGATAGTACGTCTGACTTTGTCAGCGTATTGACTTACTCTGCTGCTGCACCGCCCTGCTGTTCAGCGATCTGGTTAAGCACACGAGCGAAGTTTGTGATAGGAGACTGGATACTTCCAAGCAGTTTTCCAAGCAGTTCTTCTCTTGAAGGAACTTTGGAAAGTGCCTCGATTCCTGCCTTGTCGTAGTAAGCGTCTTCAACAACACCTGCTACCAATTCCAGAGTCGGAACTTCCTTTGCATATTTTGCAAGGATTCTTGCCGGAGCAGTTGCGTCTTCCATACATACTGCTAAAGCGTTTGTTCCCTCTAAATGCTGGCATAATTCTTCACAAGGAGTTCCTTTGAAAGCAAAGTTCATCATTGTGTTTTTGTATACTTTGTAAGTAACACCAGCTTCTCTTAATTCCTTACGCATTTTTGTATCCTGCTCAACAGTGATACCTTTGTAGCTTACTAACACTACAGATGCGGCATCTTTAATACTGCTGGCAATCTCGTCTACGACCGGTTTTTTGAGTTCTACTTTTGCCATGAATTAGTGCACCTCCTTATTTTTTTAGGCTGCGCTGCTCATATATCGAAAGGTACTTCAACGATTAGTACGAAAAAAACCTCTCTGCATAGACAGAGAGGCTTCATCAATCCTAATAATTGCAAGAATGAATCTTTCCTCGGCAGGCGTTTTGTCCTTATGCCTCACGGCACCTGCTGTCTTCGGCAGCTATTCCTGTATTAAAATACCATGCAGGACAAGTAATGTCAAGCACTTTTTTAATAAATTTTATTTATCTGTCATTTCAATGCCGTACACAAGGTAGCCGCTGTACTGCGCTCCTTTTACCGGTGTCAGGCTTGGAGCAACAGAGAGCTGATAGTTCTGGCTGCCGTCTTCCGTGAACGCAGCCAGCTCCATACCCTTGATCTGATTTTCCAATGCTCCCATTTTAGGCTCTCCATCTGTACCTGTCACATACAGGGTAAGGGTAAGCTGTTTACCCTCCGGGTTCTCAGGATTTTCTGCGGTCAGGTAAAGCCTTCCAAACACACCGCTGCCTTTTGCCAGCGTTACGGATATTTTTTTGTCCTGGGGCAGATTTTTGACAGCCTCAGCCTTTACCGCCACATCCGTATTTCCCTGTACGGCAACCTCAATGTTCTCCGGTACTGTGACAGTGTATGCCGGTTCCGCAGATTCAAATAATGTAAGATTTGTCACTGATGAACTGTCAGCCTGGGCTGCCATTGGAAACGCAGCACACACCGCCGCTGTCAAAATTGCCGTCATTATCTTTCTGCCTTTTATCATGACATTATCCTCCTCTTTTTCACATCTTATACAACATGCAGAATAGTCTTCACCTGGGCGCCGTTCATGGATTCCAAATCCCCATCTAAGGAATATGTACTTATATTTATATAGAGGTCATAATCGCCCTGCTCCGGCAGGTTCTCCACCGCAAACTCTGTTATGGCCTTGCCGGGCTCTATTAAATCAGAGTTGTACAAAACCTCTGATGTCTCCGGAATCTCCAGGGTGTACTTAAAGTAGCAGGGATTGCCTTCAGGATTTACCAGGCTCATCTGAAACTTTTCCGCATTCCGGTCTATTGTCAGCTCTCCATATCCGGGTATTTTGATCCCCGGCGTATCGCCTGACTTATCCTCCAGATCCTTGTCCCAGTCGGACGCGTCTGAGGAAACCACCAGTCCCCGTCCGGTATCCTTACCCTGGGCTGTCTTTCTGCCAAACAGAACCACGGACACCACAAGGCTCACAGCCAGAACGATCCCCAGCACAATAAAAGCCGCTTTCTTTATATTTCTACTCTGCATATTTCTCACCCTTTTTATCTACTCATTTTTCTGCAGATCCTGCTCACTTTTCTTTTGCCGGGCCGCAAGGTATATGACGCATCCCGCCGTCAGACACACAGCCAGCAGACCTGCTGTCCGGCTGTCATCTCCTGTCTTGGCTGCAGTGCCCGAGGTTATGCCTGTCCTGCTTTTCGCCGTGCTCTTTTTTACAGTGTCTGCCGTGTCAGCCGTCTTATCCTTCTCCATGTATAGATGAAGGCTGCTGGAGGACGCATATACGCAGACGGGTGTGCACACCAGCAGAACAGAAAGTGCCAGAACCATCATCCGTTTTCCTTTTCCCATCATGTCAGCTCCTTTCCTGCCACATATAACAGGTGCTGCATGCTAGTTGTCTGCAAGCTGGATTCCGAAAGTGATACTTCCCGTATAAGCGACACCGTATTCAAATCTTCCTGCGATCACAGGCTTGATCGTATATTGCTTTGTCTCATTTCCGGTAAATGCCACAACTTCTCTTCCGTTTGCCTGATCCTTATCCCCTGTGGTCTCAATGGTCTCCCCTGCTTCGGAGATAATCTGATAGCGGATAGATGTATTCGGTGATGTATCGCCCTCCAGCACCATCTGATTCCTGTAAGCACTTGTACCCGCAATAGTCACAGAAATTTTCCTGCCTTCAGGAATGTTTTCTACGTTTTCTGCTGTTACATCCACTGTGGTGCCTTCATTCCCCATGGATACAGAGGCCGGGATCGTCACAGTGTAGGAAGGATCTGCTGTCAGCACCGCGCTGATCTCCTGGTCCTGGGACACAGTATCTTCTGCCGCAAAGGCAGTCAAAGGCATGGACATGCACATAGCTGCTGTTAAAATGGCTGCTGTAATTCTTTTTCTCATCATGTTTCCTCCTTGGGATCAATTATGATTTTTTATTACAGCACAAGTATACAGCGTACCGGGAAGATCCGTCTTCAAGAGCAAGTAAAATCCATCTTAAATATTTGTTACTGGGCAGAAGAGAAAAGCCCCGGAACAGCCTCTCTCAGAAGCCATTCCGGGACTCTTACTCGTCCTGCTGCTGTAAAAGAATTTCCTTTGCCGCTGCCTCCAGCCTGCTTCTTTTTTCTTTTACCTCTGCTTTCTTTACCTCATTTTCTATAACACTTGATGCCTTTTTTGTCTGCATTTGGCTCTTTAAGGTGCCTTCTATCCGGTCAAAGGGCAGAACTCCATCATCCTCCCTTTTAAGGCACTTCATGACCAGGCTGTTTTGCCCTGCGGTGAAGAGCTGGCTTATTTCACCCTCCCGCATGGCAGAGGCCAGGATCCAACGTATACTGTAGACACCACTCTTTCCCTCCTGTGTGTCAAGAGTGTTCATTTCCAGTTCGTAAAAGCTTATATCCGGGAAAACCTCTGTGAGTTCCTCCCTGCTCTTCCCTTCTTCCATCGCTTTCACCGCGTCCTGAAGAAGCGCAGCATTCTCAGATTTTGTCTCAGCTATAAGCATGGTCACACCCGTCTCATAACTGTAAGCATCCCTGCTTTCCTGATAGGCAGCCTCTAATTCCTCCCGGGTAATATCCTGCTCTTTTTTCAGCACTTCCATCAACTGCGCTTCCAGTTCAGTGTATACATACTGATAATAATCACCTTCTGTATAGGAAGAAAGGCCATACATCACATTACCTGAATCTTCTTTTCCTGAGCGGGAGGTATTTTCCTTCTCCAGGGAGGCTTTTATGGAGGTATAGTCCATGTCCGCATCTATTCCCTTTTCCTTTGCCATGGACGCAGCCGTCTTCTTTTGTATTAAATCCTCTTCTGCCAGGCTCATAATAACCGCAAGAGGCGTCCTGCCGTCTTTCTCTGTTGTCCAGAAATCCTTTTGATTGGCCTCTTCCGTGGAATATTGACTCTTTACCTGAGCCTGGTACCGCTTTATTACAATCTGATACTCCTCCTTTGCAACCTCCTGTCCGTTGATCTCCATCACTGTGCGCAGTTCCTCCGGTTTTCGTAACCTGAGATAAAAAATCAACCCTGCCAAAAGCAGGAGCACAATTCCAAAAACAATATTTACAATATATTTTTTCCGCATCCGTCACTCCTGAAAATGGGAGCTGCCAAGACAGCTCCCATACTTCTTTTATTTCCCGTATTTACGTTTCTTTCCAATAGCTGCTGCTGTTCCTCCTGATAATACCAGAAGACCCATGAGCAGTGCAAGAGGTGTTTCATCTCCTGTCTTGGCACCTTTGGCTGTCTTCGTGCCGGATAAACCGGTATTCTTCTTAGGTGTAGAAGTGCCAGTTGCCTTTTTCTTCAGATTCTTCACTGCTTTTTCCAGAGAATCCACAGCCTTGTCTACATCTGCCTGTGACGCATCCTCATTATCCAGTACAACTTTGGCTGTTTCCATAGCACTTTGGAACTGCTTCCAACTGGCATCTGTATAGCTGCCCTGCTTATCATTTTTATGCTTGTCATAAAGCTTTTGAAGTTCACTCTTATCCGCCTTATCTTCCTCATCTGTCTTCTCCTTCAGATTTGACAGGGCGCTGTTAAGAGCGGATACAGCTTTATTGATGTCTTCCTGGGATGCGGCGTCATCGTTTAATACCTTTTTCGCATTCTCTCTGGCCTTTGTAAATGCCTTCCAGCTCTCATCTGTATAATTGCCCTGTTTGTCATCTTTATGGGCATTATACAGTTTTTCCAGGGCACTCTTGTCTGTCTTTTCCTCCGGGTTTTCCTTAAGGTCCTTAAGCGCCTCCTCGAGCATTGTCTTTGCCTCATTTACTTTCGCCTGATCGGTTCCGTTGTCCAGAACCTCCTTGGCATATGCCAGCGCATCCCTGAACGCTTTCCAGGATTCATCTGTAAAGTTCCCCTGCTTATCATCCTTATGGGCATCATATAATTCCTGCAGAGCCTTTTTATCCAAGACAGGAACATCTGCTTTCTTTTCCAGAGCATGGAATGCCGCCTCAAGAACTTCGGCTGCTTTGTTTAAGGACTGCTGTGTAGCTTCTGCATTTACTTTTTCCAGTTTAGCTGCCAGCACCGCGTCCTGATAGCTTTTCCAGGATTCTTCTGTATAGGCCGTTCCTTCTTCCTCCGGCACCAGCCCCAGGGCCTTATCCACTGCTGATGTATCCAGATTTTCTTTTGTTATGGTATATCTCTCATACAGACTTACATCATCCAACTGAACAGATGCCAGGTCACTGTTAATGCTGATACTTATCTTATCGTAACCCTGTGTTGTAAATGCCAAACGTGCTTTTCTCCACTCTCCCCCCCTTGTCTCGGACTCAGGATGGGCGTTTCCAAGCTTAATGTCGCCTTTGCTGGTGACGTTGTTATGATGTTTGGCCTCTACAGCAACTTTCCCGGTATCTGATGCACTGCACTTGATCCATGCTTCAAGGATATAATCTGTATTTGGTGTTACAGGTATTCCTCCCAGCTCTGAATAGGCAGTATTTCCGACACTTTTTTGGTCTACTTTCAGGCTGTATTCACCGCTGTGTGCATCACCTTTTACCACCGATACTATACTCTGCCAGTTTCCCCAGTCTCCTGGGCTTCCGGCCTCAAAATCCGCGTTTTTATTTTCCGAGTTATAAGATTCCAGAACGTTGTCTGCGGTCTCAGCCGTATTTTCCTTGATATCCTCCTTTTTCACCAATGCCTGCACTGCCTTCTCCAGACTTCCAACATAACTGTCGATCATCTCCTGTGTGACGAGAGGGCGGTTCATGGCTGTTTTGGCTGCTGACAGCACTTTCTGCATTTCTGCAAATGCGGCAGCGTCAAATGCATCTTCATCATATCCCTCTGCCATAGTTATCAGCGCTTTCAGATAGGACTTGTCCACCTCAGGTCTCTGGGCTGTACTCTCACCCTGATACTCAAATGCCCCCATATCTACCAGTGCTGCTCCCGTTCCTTCTGTGTGAGGTGCAGGGTTTCCGGCATAGTCCTTATTTTCTATGGTGATCTGTGTCTTAACTAATTCGCTTTCCACTGCTTTTAAGGACTCTTGTGGCGGATCCATATAGTCAATACCTGCATCAATACAGGGTGATGTGGATTTCAGCTTAAATCCTTCCGCACTTCCCAGAGTTACAGTTCCGTCGGAGAAACTGCCGTCTGTATAGTTTTCAGGATTTTCAAACTGAGGATCAGCGATGATAACACCCGCGTCCTCATCCTTTGGATAAATATCGGCAATGGTGCCGTATATACAGTTGTTGCTGTATGTTATGCCTTCATTATTCACAAAGGTATCGCTGTTTCCATAGATAATGTTATTGTAAATGTCTGTACCGCTGGAAGGAGGGGTTCCCCAGGTTGCCTGCTCTACAGCGTTGACTTTATAATCATGATCCCAGTAGATAGTATTGTTGTAAACCTGATGCCCAATACTTCCCCGCTCGCCGATACGCATAATGCGCGCGCCGTCAAACAGGCCGTCATTGACACTGATATTGTATCTGGCAACTGCATTTACTGTATAATATGGTCCCGGACATGCCATCCAGAATCCGCCTTTGTTGTCATGGCTGTAATTGTACTGGTACATTACGTTCTGGTTGCCGTAGTCAAAGTCAAAAGCCATACCATCCTGATAGCTCTCCGTATGGGCTGCCTCATTGTACTGCATAGTCACATTATTGCAGTCCCACATCCAGATTGCCGCATGGGCAGGGTTTCTGCTGTAGTCCCAGTCCTCGCTGGAGCTTTTTACCACAAGGTTCTTCTCTGCAATACCGCCGTCTGCGTTAATAAGGACAATACCGTCACCAGCTACATCATAGACATAATTCTCTGCAACATATACATTGGGCCATCCTACCCATTTTCCTTTTCCTGCATCCTGTGCTCCGCTGCCGCCAACCAACACTCTGGACGCCCAGGAGCTTTCCATGTAAATTGCTTCGTGGCAGACATTCTCCACTTTATTGCCCACAATGGTTAGATCCGTATATTTTGATTCAACCGCATCTCCGGTAACAAGGGCGATCAGGCCTCCTGAACCCTTCTGTGCTCCGCCCTGCATGTAGCCGTTCACGTCATGTACATAGTTGTTTTTCACTACAACCCCCGGCAGGTCTCCTGCGTCATGATTCTCAACAAGGATACCTGTGAGCAGATACCGGCTCTGTTTCTTTTTGGCATTGTCACTGACCAGGTCTGCTTCATCTTTTTCCGTATTGGTCACTTCCAGATCCTGGACCGTGATATATTTGGAATTGTAAACATGAACCGCTGCCACATCCTGCTTTGGAGCATTTTTATCGGTCTGCCACGGATTCCCCGCTCCATTGATAATGGGATCATCTCCCTCTCCGTACCGGCCTAAAAGAACAGGATTTTCCGGGGTTCCTGCTGCCTCCCAAATACTGAGCTGCTCTCCGTTCCATGTGCAGCCGGCTTTAAGCAGAAGCTTTCCTCCCGCCTGAAGGCGCAGCCTCTTGGTATTGGCAAATGTCTTCCACGCTGTATCCGGGGAAGTTCCCTCATTCTCATCACTGCCGCTCTGGGCATCAATATAAAAGGTTTCGCTGCTGGTGATCAGAGAGTCATCTCCCGGTTTATCCGGACTGCCTGGGCCGTCTGTTTTTACAAGCCTGATATTTCTGGCCTTGGCTGTTCCCTTATCCAGCCAGATACTTATATTCTTTGATGTCTGGCCTGCAGGCATCTGGAATTTGAGAGATATCATTTCCCACTCATTGATCTTTTCATTAACAACAAAGGACTTATCTGTCTTGTCTGTCTGTGGTTTTTTCTGGGCAACGGAGATGGCTCCCTTGTTATCCGCATAAACCTCTCCGCTGAGTTCATACCACGCCTCCGGCTCCAGACCATCCACATTCCGGTTGATCCCGTTTGCCGCAGAGGCCGCATTAAAGGAGCTGTAGGTTACACCCTCCTCTTCATCTATGGTGATCACAGCACTCTCCGGCCATTTTCCCCAGCCGTTTAAGCCGTCTGAGAAATCTCCGTTTGTCAGAAGATTTGTCTGCTCCTGGGTGCCCTGCTGTTTTTCAAGACTGCTGACAGCCGTCTCCAATTCTCCTGCCATGGCACTGACATCTTCCTGTGTCTTTTGGGCCGCTCCATAGGAATGCGCATCTGTGTATGTTTCCGCCTCATCGGTCTTTTCCCGGAGCGCAGCCAGGGAATCCTCGGTGTAGACATCCGTCTGTCCCAGCTTTTCCCTGGCATTGGCGATCTGTTCCTCCAGAGAGGACAGATTCGGGGCCTCATACAGCTTTATATCATCCGCATACGCGGTTCCCGACTGGGCATTTAACCAGGTATAGAGATTTGGCTTTTGGGCATTCTCCCACATGGTAAAGCGTACAGCGACTTTAACCCATTGTCCCACCTCACTCTGAGGTTCAATAGAAAACTGCGGATCACCGTTTTTACCTTCATTCTCATGAAAACCAATGGAATAGGAACCGGATACTGTCTGATAAATCTGTGCGGTGAGCCAATAATCTTTTCCCGCAGTCAGCGCAATATCCTGGGTGACCTGGGAGCCGAATTGAGCCGGTTCCTCTTTCAGACAATAGTTTCCCTCGGCCGGTTGGATAGTGCTGCCATCGACCCTCTCCATGGCTGCCCCTCCGCTCATACACCAATCATTCTTTATCCATCCGTTTAAATTTTCTTCTTCAAATCCTCCGTTTACAAGCAGACCTGCTGCGGGTTCTGCTTTAACCGGCACAGCTGCAGAGATATTTCCCATGATCATAGCAGCTGCCATCAGCATGGAAACTCCTGCTTTCCATCTTTTCATCATTTTGACCTTTTCCTCCTTCATATTTGTCTATTTCTTATTCACTTCTTGTAATTCCCATTCCCCCTCCATTTCTAATCACTGTCATTTGCACTATTAACTGGAAAATTTATTCCATTTTTTATATAGTATCACAATAGATGCACTGATTTTTTTCAAATCCAACCACATTTTTAACATTTTCAACCTTTTTACTAAAACTTTATTTTAGCTCTCTTTTATATATACCCAAACTGTCGCTAACACTGGGCCTGCCTGCAAGTTCTCTGTGTCTTCAGCAGCCTGTCAGTTACCCTGTCAGAAAAGGTAAGTTAAACTTTTTTGATTCTGTACATAGACTAAAAGAAAAGGCTGTTTTTATGAGTATACATGTTGTTGCCCAAGGTGAAACCTTAAACTCCATCGCCGCAGAATATGCCGTATCGCCAAACCGCCTCTCTTTTGATAACCAATTAAGCGAGCAGGACCACCTGGTCGTAGGTCAGGCCTTGCTTGTCCTCCAGCCGGATGTTATCCATGAAACCATCTCCGGTGATACCATACCTTCCATTGCAGACCAGTACGGGGTCTCTCCGCTGCAGATTTTACGGAATAATCCTTTTCTCACAAACCAGCCCTTTCTCCGGCAGGGACAATATCTGGTTATTCGTTATCAAAACCAGAGAGATAGGCCTTTGACTGCAGACGGTTATGCTTATCCTTTTATTAATAGGAGACTTCTCGGAGAAACCCTTCCCTATCTGGGGTATCTGTCCATTTTCTCCTATGGCTTTACCGAGTATGGAGAATTGATCCCTATTGATGATGAACCTCTTCTGGCTGCAGCAAGGGTTTACGGCACAAAAGGTGTTTTTGTGCTGACGCCTTTTACAGAGGCCAGAACCTTTAACAGTAATCTGGTGACCATTGCTGCCCAGAACATGGAGGTTCAGGAAAATCTCATGGAAAATATACAGAGAACAGTGCAGAATAAAGGTTATTCTGAAGTAGATGTGGATTTTGAATATATAAGGGCTGAAGACCGCCTTGCCTATGTAGAATTTGTACGCAGGCTGACGCAGAGAATGAACGCCGTCGGCATTACCGTCTCCGCGGCACTGGCGCCCAAAATCTCCGCGGATCAGCCGGGGCTTTTATATGAAGGAGTGGATTACAGACTTCTGGGGGAAGCAGCCAACTCTGTGCTGCTGATGACGTATGAATGGGGTTACACATATAACCATTCAGGATATAGGTGATATATAAACTATTAATCATAGAAAAAAGGGTAGAAAATTTGATATAATATGCTGTCAAATGCTTGAAATGCTTGCACATTTTTTAATTATCGCTTATACTATATCTGAACTTTGCAAGCGAGTTACACTAAGTGCCGAAAACTGTTGATTTTACTGAGTTTTTCAAAAATCGCTAGTGTAACTCGGTTCTACTAATAAAAATGCGAAAATCCTTTGTTTATGCGGGGTTCAAGGCTTTAGTGTAACTTTTATGCAAAGTGCAGACTATACATAGATAGGAACAACCGCCCACAAGGTGGGTTGACCTGTATATGGTAGAAAACCACCCTTCCAACGGCCAAGTTTTGGGGGTGGTTTTTTATGTATAGCTACTTACAAAACGTAAAAACGAATGTAAGGAGCGCCAAAAGGAAAAGACCAAAGGTCATTAAATCCTTAAAATCAAACCTCCATTCTGATAGAATGAAGGCCAATCCACCCGATAATCATCTAATCACGTTTTCGACCATTCCGTACAAAATTTACCATAGGCATGAGAAGTAATGTACTATATGTTGCTATGCAATTATCTCTCCACCTATAGAAGTGGGAGAATCCTCGCTTACCTTGTTAAACATTTATAATCAGTCCTCCAGTCGTCCAAAAGGCCATGCCTACCTTGATTATTGACGAGGTAGGAAGTAATTTTTAACTTCTTTTTCCAAATTTTATCTATCCAACATAGAATACCCATAACTTAATGATTCTATATCATAAGACACCGTTTCTACACATTCTAAAAGGCTCTCATCAAAAACAGCAAAGTTCACTCCCCGTTTACACATTGTACTTTTATACTCAATGCCGGCAAAACCCTCACTTTTAATAAAGTCACTTATGTATTGGGTAGGTAAATAGTCTAATGTACTATCATGTTTTCTTAATGGTCTTGAAATTTCATATTCTATCTTTCTAAGATGAGGTAAATTAATAGCTAGTAAATTACAATCAAGTTCTTGAAATGGACTTATTTTGTCTATTGCTGCTAAATTCACGACCTCAATATCCCTTAACAATTTAAACTTTGCGACTGTCGCGTAATCATACACTCCTGCCCTGGTTTCATGCAAAGTTGTGTCAATGGAATCTGCCAAATACAAACAACTTATTCCCTCCGGATTAGCTCTTCCTGCACTTGCTTTTTGTGCTGGTGGTGCACCCATATGTTTTTTATCGTACCCTTGTCTATCAGTCCATATTCTGGCACGATAAAAAACAGTTCCCGCTTTATAAGGTTTACGGGTAGATAAAAGTATTGCCTTTAAATTATTTTTTTTGATTATATTTGTATGAAAACGATTTTTTTCTTTGATCTCTTTGACAAAATCTTCCCATTGATAGGTTCCAAGTATTGAATATTCCTCCAAATATTCCTTACTTATGCTTCCCGATATACCCACTGGACCATCAAATAACTCTGGCTGCTCTTTATATTTTTCCGGCAAAAGCGATATCAGAAATCTATATACACCATCTGTAGTCAGATTAAAAATATTCCAATGGGAATGCAAAATATTCTTCAACAAATCTAATTTTTCACGGGGATATTCATTGCCTATAACGGCAATCGGAGTATATACATCAATTAATTGCTCAAAATTATCCTTTAAATATTCATTGTTATTCAATTCACAAACATATATATCCTCACTATAGCAAAAGTCACATTTCCCCTTTTTTTGTCCGCCTTTAATTATTGCCTTAATCTCCGCATCTTTAAAACATCTTTCGCAACAAAGCATAATCAATCCCTCGCATCCAAATACTTTCCAACAAGTTCAAGATGATGCATTAAGGACAGCTTCTTCACACTTCCAAGCCCAGGGTAAGTCTCATTTCTATAGTGCTCCAATAAGATCGACAGCCCCGTCGTAATTGTAATATTATTTTCATTAACCCATTCTGCCAATTTACTGACGGCTTCATAAAATTTCTTAGCAGGGTTTTGTATATCATCGTTTGAATCCGAGACAAAATGATGCACTCGTAGGGAGCCATCTTTTTCTAAATACACAATGTGTATCGCTACTGCATATGGAGCAAAACCAGCCTCTAAATAATCCTTACCAATTATTGAATAGTCACCAAAACCAACATATCCCTCTTCATAGCAAAACAGATGGTCTTCTGAAAAAAATTCATCTGTTCTCTTTGCATAGTCCACATTTCTTACGCATTTTTCAAATCTGTCTTCAAACAAGACTTTATTTTTTCGCACTTTCCTCCGAAGTTCGTCTGGAATCAGCACATATTGAGGCGCTGTTGATGTATAAATATTTCTATATTCTTCTATGTAATCCCTATTGCAATTTACAATCAGCCAATCTTCCTTTTTTACCCCTTTTACTCTTTCCCAATTATTTATAAGTTTATCTGAACCTTTTTTCATCATTTGAGCTTTTACGATTGATGAATCATCTATTAATTCTAAAAACTTTTGTTTATTTGAATCCTTGTCTTCGTCTAACATATCGCTACCAAAGGAACCTACAGCAGGATTACAAATAATCGCCACCTTCCTTTCCCTTTTTATAAACTCTTCCATTGTCTTAGACAATGTCGACGATAATTTCACTGGCTCCACAACGGGTAGAATTTTGGAACTCAGGAGATTACTTGCGACAAGCTCACGTAAAGCCAACAATTCATACTGCCGCCCTCTGACATAAGGAAAATACATATTTTACCCCCTAAACTTATCATTTAAAAAATCTGACAGATTCACATAGTCCTTGTTTGATGCATTATAAAAATACATTAAAGATTTCAGTTCATATGGAACACCTTTGTAATACTCTTGGACAATTACATTTCTGTTTTTAAGCTGCTTTAACACCATACTATACAAAATCTCCATAGGAATCTGTTCAATCATCCCAAAGCACTTATCATAATAAAACGCTGGCGTAGCTTTTGGCAATCTTCCATAATATAATTTCAAAATATTCTCAAATTCTTGCTTGCGTAGGACTTTAAATAATGCCTGATATGACAGTTTACTATTGTCTGCTTCCGGATTCTTTCTGAATTGTAAGGTATTTCGATCTGTAAGTATACATATTCCAACCGAGGAATCTTGTAACAAATCATTGAGCTTATTATAATTCTGTTCACACGTTACAACACACACATGATTGAATGCTTTATAATAATCTGCTATCTGATTTTCCAATCGCTCAAAGCTATCTAATTCTGTTTTAATTTCATAGACAACCGCTTTTCCATTTATCATTACAAAGTCCGCTTTTGATTTTGCAATTGGTATTTGCGTAAGTGCAGTTGTAGTGTTCAGGCTATGTCTTCCTAACAGAAGCTTATTGAGCAGCGTATTCTGATAGAAATATTCATTACGATAATTTTTTGACATGTATTTATATATCTTACTTATTACTTGGGCATTGTTTCCAACGTCCCCATCTTTTATATACCGTTTTACAATAGCGCAATATGTATTATTAGTATGCCTCTTCACTAATTCACCAAATGTGTACTGCGTAAACATCCTATTCAATATTATATTATTGCTACTACTGCTCAAAAGATTCCCCTCCTTTCACAAGACATAATTATATATATTATAATACAGCACCGACTATAATATTTCAATCCATATTCTGAGTTCATGTCGCCCCAATAATGCAATAACAATGCTACTGTTCTTTGTATTCAATAAATCTTTTGAAACATAACGAGTAGGGCTTGCATATCACTCGCTGAATGTATTATAATAATGTTAAGTAAATACTATTACATGGTAAATGCCCCCTTTCACCCCTCATCACCCGTTGAAGGTGATGAGGGGTGATATAAAAGGACTAAAATGACAACGATAGGCAAACAAAAAATATACATCTCCACCTGCTGTCTTTTCTTTTCTGCTTTCAAAAGTAGATTTTCAGCTTTGAGTTTTTCAACCGCACTTAATTCATCCTTGGATTTATTGCGTCCGCATCTGTCTTTAAGGCCATCCAAACCTTATTTATTTTACTTACTTACCCATGAATAAACCTGCCCATATGAGCAGCGAAAATCTTTTGCGGATGCCGCATAATCATTTGCTATGCAATGTTCCACGATTTTAATACGTTCTTCAAGAGTTGTTTTTCGTAGAACGATGCTCCTTCAATACCTTTAGTTTGAATTCCTTACTGTATTTCTTATTAGACATAAATATGCTCCTCATATGATAGTTTTCGGATATTTCCGTTATCCACCATATGGGTAGCATATCACTTTTTCACGCTGTCCTTACTTTATACACTTTAAAATCCTTCCGCACATTTCTTTGCATCTGCACCTGACAGAATGCTTCATCACACGGAAAATCCCCCACATACCTGATTCAACATCCCAGGCAAAACTTCCTGAACGGTACAGATAATCGCCTGGGCAGGCAGCCCCGTCTTTCAGCTCCATATCAAACCGGTTTCCGACACTGATTCCCCCCTGAAGTGGAATCTCCCTGGACAGGGCATCGTTTGGCTGTTCTCTCCATAAATGTCCATGAACAGTCAACGACACATTTCTGGGTTTATCCGCAGGCATCATGGTCCGGAAAATCACGCGGTCACCTGAATATGCCTTCCATATGGGCGTTGCAGGGTCGTCATGAACCTTGCTGCTGAACACTTTCCATACCCGTGCATCCCTCAAAAGACGATTTGCAAACCGTTCGGACCGATAGTTGTAACCTTTTTCTCCCGTATCTTCCGGGTCGACCGGCTCCTCACTGTCCGCTGCTGCGGTCTGAATCAGATTTCCCTGTGCATCTAAAAGCCGGATTCCATTCTGAATAAACAACACATATTCCCTGAAGCTTTCCATTCCCGGTGCCGTTATCACCGCCTGTTCTGCAAATGGATTCTTCTTTTTCGTAAAGTTTTCATACCATTCTGCCCCTGCAGGTTCTACAATCACCGCTCCGAACAATCCATGATACCTGTGATTTCGCATATCTGCGAACGACTGCAAAATACAGGCTCCGTATTCCCGGTCTGCCTTCCAGAAATAGCGCTTGCTCTCGCCAATCCCAACGGTCTGCTCTTTGGGATTATAGCCCACATTGATTCCTGAATCGCAGACAGGGTCATATTGCAGAAACTGTGGATTCAGAGAAACCCTGTTCGACGGCTTATGCTTCAGATCAAGCGGTACTCTTGGATAATCAAAATAAGGCACCGGGCGGTTCGAGTCCCACACATTATGCAAAATAACCTCCAGCCAGTCTCCCACATTTGCACGCAGTATTAAAGGCTTTGGAGTATATTTTCCGGCCAATACAAGATCCACATCCTCCAAAGGGACAAAAATCAGTCCGTCCGGGTCATGGTCTCCATACCTGTTATAGACCAGCTCTGTCTGGACCGCCGCCACTTCATAGCGTCTAACCACATCATCCTTGCCCGGACAGGGCGGGAGCGGAAGAATCATATCTTTTCCTTTGCAGAGCGGTTTCAGGCATTCCTGATATTTATCATAAGCACGGATGATTCCCCAGAGGCCAAGCCATACATCATCGGTCCCGCCAAAATAATACAGATAATCCCCTGCCTGATACGGTTCTTTGATGTTTAAATTGAACGCCTCTGAAACTCCGATTGTCTGTGATGCTGCCAGTGGGGATCTGTCATCTGCCACTTCTTTTCTCCATGACATCCCGGTGACATTAAATACATGCTGTTCTTCATGCGCCCCATCTATCAGGCGGATCATCAGCTCATCTCCCGGATACGTTTCCAAAACAGGAGTTGCCGGGTCTCCATGCACGAAGGAGCTGAAAATATAGGCTGGGTCACCATCCCTTTTCAGTCTCTCCCTCATTGGTTCCGCACGGTAATTGATGCCCATCACTCCCGGGTCATCATGAGAGCCAGGAACCTCCGGGGCATTGAGTGGTTTTCCGTCTTTATCAAACAGAAACGCGAAATCATGAACAAAAAGAGCAAACTCCCGGAATGATGAGCCGTCTCTCCTTCGGATTACCGCCTGCGTTCCAAAGCGCAGCTCTTCCCCGTTCCGTATATTGTGGAAGGTTGCACCTGCCTCCTCTATCACCAATGCACCAAACACACCATGCAGCTGATGTGCATTGGCAAACAAATGGTCATGGAAAAATACGGTCCGTAATTCTTCGTCTGCAAAGAATCGTTCCACTAATGTTTCGTATTTTCTTGCCCCCGCAATATTATTCCAGCCGTTTGCCGCCCCATCGGAAGTAATCGTATCAAATTTCACCAAATGCACATGGTGGCCTACAATATCCGTTCTGGTCTTGAGCTGAAATGCATTTCCCTCCAGAAATTCCGGCAGCAGGTTCGTTGTACGCAGTTCAATGCAGTCTCCTGCATTGGCACGTATTACCAGCGGTTCTACCTGAATTTTCTGCGCTTCCACCTTACAGATATAGGATTCCAGACCGCCGTGGCGCTCCAGCTCTTCTTTTAAAACGAAAAAACGTCCTTCCGGGTCGTGCCAGCCATACTGATTGTATGTGAGCTTCGCCTGTACAAGCGCGATCTCAAATACTTTCACATTCTCACACAGTGTATCTATCGCAAGACACTTTTTACAATCACTGCACTCTGCACAATCGCCGCATTTTTTATCCGCATTGCATTCGGCGCAATCGCCGCACTCTCTGTCCACGCCATCTTCTGCGCAATCCGCACATTCTTTATCTGCATCACATTCTATACAAACAGCACGTTTCTTATCATCTTCGCACTCTTTATAATTGTCACATTCCCCTGTCGTATGGCAGGGACAGGTATCCGTATACAATGCGCCCGGAGCTGCATTTTCCACAAAGTTCGCCTCTTCCAGTAGTGTCGGGCATACCACAACATTTCCCTCTGCATCCAATACTCCGCAGGGTGGCTGGCGCGGCGGCATCCCCACCTCTCCACAGATAAAATTAGGGTATCCCGGATGGCACTCATCTTTTTTCAGTGGCCGTTCCCGGTCTTTTAATGGCTGAAGCGCAGGAACAGGAGTCCCATCCGGCAGTTTCCCGCTCCCATCTTCCAGCCGGTCATGAATTCTCCATAAAGTCCACATACCTTCATGGAAATGCGGATACAAATGGCAATGAAAAATCACATCGCCAATTACCCGGTTTAGGCTTCCTGCCCCATACAAAATGTCCAGCGTATAGCATTCCTGCGGACTTATGGTAATCGAGTCAATAATCGTAGAAACCGGATTTTCCGGTTCCAGCCTCCACTGATGATTATGGAGGTGGAACACGTGTGTTTCCTTGATTCCTCCATGGATCAGACGGATTTTCGCCGGGTCTCCCACATATGCCCTGAGAATCGGAGGTGCCGGATCCCCGTATACCCAGGAGCTCATAGAGATTTCCTCTCCCGAATCTGCCGGGTCATGGGTCAACGGCATCCGGTTTCTCATAGGTTCCGAGCGGTAGCTGATTGCCGTCGTGGACGCAGGCAGCCCCGTCCTGTGGTCTACCGGGGGATTTCCATCCTTATCCAGAATCTCCAGTTCATCATGAAAAAACACCGAGTATTCTCGAAAAGCCGGCTTTCCCGGCTGGTAAATGTCTGCCATCAATCCGCTTTCGATTTCTTCCCCCGTCTGTGGATGAAACCATTTTGCGCCAGGCGGCTCCACAATCACTGCACCAAAGAGTCCATGAATATTCGTTGCTTCTTCACTGCTTCTGGCATCTGCCATATCATGGAACAGAAAAACACCTTCTGCATTAGCATACCATGTGTATACAATTTCACGGCTTGTCGTGCTGTCCTGATTGAACCCTGTACTGGTACCATCGGAACTCGCCACATCATATGCCAGCCCCTGTACATGGATTGACAGCCTGCGGTTCAATGGATTGCGAAAACGTACTTTTACCGTATCGCCAAGATTCACGCGGAGCACCAGTGGCTGTACTTCCTCACAGGGCTGCGGCGGCATCTGATGGAATCTGCCGACAGCTTCTTCCTGTATTCTCTGCGAATCCTTTTCCAGTACATACAGAAGTCCATCGGGGTCGTAATCCCCATATCGGTTATATACAATCGGAATCTGTATCGCTTCTATTGTAAAATAGCGGGTCCTGTTTTGACAGGGATATTGGCACAGTTCCATTACTTATCGCCTCCCTTCCTTTTTCAGAATCCGCAGATAATGATTTGCTTCCCGAAGTACATGGTCTGCCAGCAGAGGCAGAATAACGGAGCGTACACCGCAGCCTGTAATTCCTTCCGCGCCTGCCGCCTTAAAATTACGATACTGCTCCGTTGTTTCCAGGGTTTTTCTTGTCAGTCCATCCATCGTCTGGCAATCCTGTTTTCTCGCTTCTTCCAACAGACGGCAGTAATCCCCTGCAAAATCGTCCGCCGTTTTCATAAGCTCACATTCCGTTGGATCAAGCAGCCCCCGGATAAACATCGCGTGCTCCATCATAATCTGGTTCCAGAACAGTTCTGCTTTTTTTAAATCCTTCGACGGCATACATCCCTTTTCTTCCATCTCAGTTATAATCTGACAATATAATTTTGCCTCCCGGAGAATATGCTCGATCAACAGCGGATAATTCGCTGTGTACAGGTTACAAACCGTGACCTCCTGCAATATTTTCTCTTTAAACGCAATCAATCCATTCAGCAGATACAGTACATTCTGATTCAGTCGGCGTACCTGCTGTATCATTCTTCTGTCCTGACATATTCCACAGCCTGCATGCAGTTTCTTTTCTGCCTGCGTAATCCGAATATCAATTGGAATCTTTGTCAGCCTTCTTGTCTGCTGCTCCGCCATTTCTGTAAATTCTGTGAACACTTCCCCTGAACATAGCACCTCTTCTCCTACCATTCCATCGGCAAGCCGGACTGCCTGCTCCAGCGCTTTTTCAAACTGTGCACGGAACCAGTCTGCTTTGTTTCTATATCCCGTTTCGCCTGCCGGGAATGCAGCCAGAAGAAACAAAGCATGTTCTCTCATGATTCTACCAAAAAACAAATGGGTTTCCAATGATGTTGTTACATATTCTTCCATTTTCCCGCATACCTTATTATTTTATAGAATTTCTATATAATATATGCAGGCATCCAAAGTTTGGGGAATTTTTTCCCAATTGTTTTCCTCCTCATTCTGAATTAAAATTATTTTTTCTAATTAATAAAAAAGCCTCAGAATACAATGTGTTTCTCACACACTATTGTCCAATGCTTTCCTAAAAAATGTAGTGACACACCGCTCTGGAAGAATTTATACCTCCAAACTTTGCTATAACTAATAATACGATAATCGGCCATTATCATTCTGACAGAATCTCTATCGTTTTCTTGTCCTTTTCTCCCTGAAAATACTTGTCCAGCACTTTCTGAAATACTTCACATTCCAGTTTTGCCAACGCAAATAACGTCATGGAAGATTTCAGTTTCAGGTTATCCTGCCAGCCCGTCACTTCGGTTGCATCATTAGACTCTACCTCCAGAAGTGCCTTAGATATTTCAATGAGATTGCTCCCAAGCGTATAATCTTGCATTTAAGCCTTCGCTTCATTCATATCCTAAATGGCATAATATCGGACAGTTTCATTATGACCAAGCCCTGTTATCTGTGGAAAAATAAGCCACATCTAACAGCTTTTCTTCTGCCCAGATTTTATATCCTGCAGGGCAGTCCGGTAAATATGTCTGTTGTGCTATTAGATATCGTTCTAAGTCATCATTCATTTTCACCCTCTGCCTTCAGTCCTATTTTCCCCGCCAGAAATATGCTGATCGTGCCATCAGCCCCTCCGATAATAGCAACGGAAGCTGGCTTCTTTGTCGTTATCCACATGGCAACACCAATAGCCACACCTTAGCAAATAATGCCTATGCCAGTTAATAGTAAAGTTATGTATTTTTTATAATATCCTATTGCTCTAAACTGAAAATTGTCAAATTACTTCACATTCAATTTTTAGACGATTGAGCATACGTGTAATCGCAAACATCAGAGTTTCATAATGCATATAATCAAGAATATTCTTATCTACTAAAATTTGCAGACTTGCAGAAAAGTCCTCATCAGATTCCCAAAAACGCAGGGATAGTGGAAGGAAAGGAAACAAATCAAGTTCATAAGCCCCCCAGCCTGTCCTAAAACTTGATTTTTAGGCATAAAATTAGCCCCTTTTTTCATTTCTGTGCCATTGAAAACTGAATAAAATACACCGTTTTGAAGAAAGAGACTTATGCCTCCGTCATCAGTTCCATCATTTTTTCAAAACCAAGCAGATTTTTCGCCCGTTCCAGATTGTATCCCAGACAAAACAGCGCAAATTCCCCTGCCACTTTTCTAATGCCTTTCAGCAGGAAATAACCGGCTCCCATTACCCTCTTTATTGTTCCGAACGGATGCTCTGACAGGCACATTCTTTGTGCTGTCTTTTCTCGATCCGGCTTCAGAAAAAATTTTACAACCTTCACTTTTTTATAGTAATGCTTGCCGTTTTCTTCGCTCTTTTTCTGCTCTGATTCTTTTCCTTCCGCCTTCAACCAATCTCTGCAAGGTTTTTCCAACTGGTCTTTTGTAAGATTTATTTCTTTCCAGCCGTTCTTTCCTTTATAACATTTGTTACGATTCGGACAATGCTTTCAGGCGTTTTTATTAGCATATCGGATGTTTCCATTCTTTTTTATGCATTTTTGTCTCAGCATCTCCCCCTGTGGACAATACACAAGATCCTCTTCGGGATCTCTTACAAAATATCCTTCTTTTGCTCTTGTCTGCATCTCCTCCGGGCTTCCATAAACGCTTCCAACAGTTGTCTCTTCTTCTGTACCGTCTGCTTCTTTCCGCCGGACTTCTTTTACTTCCATTTTGGTGATCACGTCTGCATATACTTCCGGAACCTTTCCTGCATGAAGACTCTTCTTTATTTCTTCCGGCTTGCTGCTTGTTACATCTGCCGCGTTTTCTTCATACGGAATCTCCAATTCATAACCGTCTTTTCCTTCATCTGTTATCACATGCGGAATAATTCCTTCCTCCAGGCATATGATCATATCCTCTGTCTTCTCATAGCCTTTGTCTGCAACAACTTCTACGATCTTTTCCTCTTCTTCCGACTTGATCCCTTTCAGCGTCGGGCTTAACAATCTATGACACTGCAAAACCATTTTTATTCTTCATCAGTTTTGCATCGGCATCTGTAAGTGAAAGCTGAGATGCTCCTGTTCTTTCCATTAACTCCCGATAACCTTCATATCTGGCAAGGCGTTCTCTGGCTTCTTTTAACTTTGCTTCGACCATTTCCCTTGTCAGTTGTTCGGAACCCATCCTTGATAGTGCTTTCTTCTGCATCATCCTGCTCGTCCATCTCCTTGAGTATCCTCAAATATTCATCTGTATGACCGTTCAGCCACTTGATCCTGTTATCCAGTTTGTTTTTCGTAAAGTTATTATCCTTCCAATTACATGCCGTATCTTACTGCCGTCAACAGAAGAAAAGCCCCACTCAACCGCTCCGGAAATCCGGCGGTTGAACTCATGAAAGATTTCCTTCAGACTGGTCATAAATCGTTCGGAAATCCGGCTCAACACCGCCTGTCATCCATTTCACTTCCACATTTACTTTACAGCTTTCTGCAAGTTTACGCGATGAACGGATTCCCTTCCTGCTTCTATAAATATACAGCTTATAGATACTTCTCGGATCATAAGATGGTCTCCCCTCCGTTGCCAGAGCCTTTACACCATACTGATTCAGATCAAGGCTGTTGACAAATGCATCGATAAGCCTCGCAATACTATCTTCATCTACCAGAGTATCCCATGAACAGAACATCATTTGAGTACGGTCAAAACCAGAAACATAAGCCACAACAGATCACCTCAGCAACTAATAATGTATAACTCTATTATACTATATTTTCCGCCTGAATGCTTGATTTCTGTGTACTTTATTCAGTTTTCAATGTGCAAAAAATCCATATTGAACACTGAGTCCAGTGATTCAATCTCTATCAAAAAAACTGCTTCTTAACTGAGTTTTCGGACAGTCTCCCCCTCCCCCAGACTGTCCGAAAACTAATTTTGACTGGTCATCATTCTCCACTTTTACGTTTGAATGAATCACCAAATTATTTTCTAACACCACATTATCTCTTTATATTGTTTTGTATTGGATATTGTCCTCCACTTTTAAAATTGACTTTTTAGTTTTCGGACGGTCTCCCCCTCAACTTTATCCTGAAAAAGAAAAAAAATGGCTAACGACAACCATCTTTAATTGAAACGCAGTTTGACCAGAATGGGACACTGATTCCTTTTGAGAAGGATGCCGTGCATACCCTGTCTTACGATGAAAAGCCCGGAATTCAGGCAATTGCCACCACAGGTGAAGACCGTCCACCGATTCCGAATACGGATAAAACAGTGGCTATCAACGCGATTACGACTATGTCAGGCTGGGTACCCTCTCTCTGCTTGCAGCGATTGATCTTATCTTTGCCAAAACACCTCAGCCCAAAGGCCGGATTGAGTGTTTGTGGATCATCCCCTTTCTGCTCACTGGTAAACAGCGGGCACTTAGAGGCCAGGCTTCCAAACATGGAAAATCTTTTTCTTCTAGTTATTTCTATGCTGGCGTTGGACTGCTTCCGCTACGTCCGTTTTGCCTGGATACACATAATCTCCAAGATTACCAATAAACCCCTTAATTCCTTCTATTATTCCCTGAAACACGGCTCCTTTGACCATCTGCGCTGGCCTTCTGTCACCGCCAGGCTGGCCCTTTGTGTAATTCCGTCTTCCTTGAAAGATATGGCTGTGTTCCTTTCCATAGATGACACCGTGGTGGAGAAGTATAGGACGAAGGAAAGCTCCAAGCTGGAGCTCGCGACAGATATGGTGGCTCTGCCATGCCTTCAATCGGTCCGCTGAAGCGGACCATCCTCCTATGTGACAGCTGATATCCTAAGGGAGAAATCCTCAGCCTGGTAAATGAATTCCAGAACCTGGAGATGATCTGCAGAGCCAGGATAGACACCGTCCTTTACGGACTGCCCGACCCCCGTACAGGGAAACGCGGATGAACGCGCATCTATGGAGAAAGGCTTGATCTTAAATCCTTCCGCCTGACGAAGCCGGAAGGCGCCAGCTACTATATGGGGAGCCAAAAAGTAATCACAAATCTACGAAAAGGCCAATGTGGATACTCACCAATAAAAGTGATGATTGTCTACAGTGTGATCAAGGTGTCACTTATGACACTTTGATATCTTTTGTTAATACCATGTGGCCTTCTCCAAGAAAAAACCGCACAACATATGAAGTGTTGCGCGGCCCTCTGTTTTACTGGAATATAGCAAGGTATTTGTCAATTTGCTTGATATCTATTTCTGGCATAATATTGACAATCGTTTCGTCATCGTATGACCAATTTAATTTGTCCAGCTCCGCTGCACTGATACCCCGACCGAATATTATTGATGTTCCAATAATATTAGAACCATTAGGATTCAAAGATTTCTGAGCGACTGCGACACACCCAGTTTGAATATCTGATTCTGGATTTAATATCGTTCCTCTATGCATAGGAGAATCAAGCCATGCCTGGACGACAGCCTGGGCATCATCAATGTCTCCAGCAACACCAAGGCCAATCTGTCCGGCGTGATTTGCATAATCATCTGAATTACTGCCTGTCATCACATTATATGCTGCGACAATTTTACCGCCGTAGTCACCAATTTTCTCATACCATTCATAAGTATGCAGACCGTTTTCGGAACGAACACGATTTATTTCATCGAAAACTTCATGAGCAAACTCTTGATTACCAAAATAATAAGGGACATTCACATTACAGGAGGCCGTTAAGTTACCAATGGAGGCTGTGATAGTAC
>ERZ791934.1353-NODE-1353-length-23794-cov-3.738489_pt1 | contig 23794 bp, 26 predicted proteins | sample MGYA00510125_ERZ791934 | MGnify/ENA primary metagenome ERZ791934 (study PRJEB30046, sample SAMN00993240) | human gut metagenome | study: EMG produced TPA metagenomics assembly of the A metagenome-wide association study of gut microbiota in type 2...
TGCGCACCGCGCCGCGCATGTCGATCATGATTTCAGCAATCGGCGTTTCCTACCTGCTGCAAAATTTGGCTACATATCTGTTTACAGCGATTCCGAAGGGATATCCGGAAATTCCTTTTCTCAAGCGTATCTTCAAGATCGGCGATCTGTCCGCTTCGCTTGTTACATTTATTACGCCGGTTTTGACGATTGTATTGGTGCTTTTATTGATGGCGCTTATTAACCATACAAAGGTGGGTATGGCCATGCGCGCCGTCAGCAAGGATTTTGAAACATCGCGCCTGATGGGGATCAAAATTAATACGATTATCAGTATCACCTTTGTGATTGGTTCTGCGTTGGCCGCGGTCGGATCCATTCTTTATTTCACTGACCGTATATTCCATGCCGGCTTGCAGGGTTCTGTGCTGCGGATAAGCCATGGCGATGGTCGGCACCTTTGGCATAGCCAGTTTCATGTTCTCGACGATGCACTTCATGGTATCGCAGAAAGTGGGGATGATGACAGCTTTCAGCATGTCATAGGTTCCCCTCATGGCGAATTCTACATTGGCCCTCATGATGGAACAGCAAAAGCTCTGCAGATACTTGTCAGCAAGCTGGATTTCTGTCCTGCCGCCCCACATGCCGATAGGTACGCAGCCTGCAGCGTAGACGATTTCTTCCGGTGTATGAATGGGGAAACATCCTACCAGTTCTTTCCCAGTCTCTTTTTTGGTGTTCACAATGGTTTTGCCTGGATGCAGCGCCGCAGCACAAAGTTTCTCAATCGTATTCAAATAACTCATTCGATGTCCCCCTTTCTTTTCGCTTCTCTGTTCTCTTCCATCATCTCCAGCAGGCCTTGGATCCTGGTCTCATACTGCGCTTCGGAGAAGACTCTCGGATCGGTCTGGTCTCCGTCAAAGATGACTGATGGGCATCCCGTTCTCTCCGTAATCTTTCTCTGCACCTCATAGGTTCTGAAGTCCATCAGCTTGCAGCTTCTATTGGAATGAAAGACAACGCCGTCCACGCTGAATTCTCTGATCAGATCTTCCATCTGCTTTGCACCGTAATCCAGGTTTCGGTTGGCGTAATTCCCCGTATAACTGCGGGCCATGCCGTCCAAATCGTTGGTTTCGTACACCTTGTACCAACTGCCCGGATAGGTGGAAGTGACCATGTTGATGCCATATTTCTTGAGCAGTTTGAAGGTGGTAGATAGGTGGGGCCAGCAGGCAATGCCGTCCCAGATAATTCGGTACTGCTCTTCTGCACTGTTCCACGGCCCCCTGCCTTCTTCCGCCTTCTGTTTCAGTTCTTCGTACCACAGTTTGAAGAGTTTCTGTCCGTCCTCTGAACTTCTCATGCAGACGATCATCGCCATGTAGTTGAACATGTCAAAACCGTTCAGCGGAGATGGTTTTGTCTTGCCCCAGTCCGTCGCTTTTTTCCACCATTCACAGGTGGCGTTGTTCATTGCCATCTTTTCTCCCAGTTTATCATAGTCCATCTTCTTTCCCGTAAAGTCTTCCAGCTGGCTGATGGCATGTTCAATCTGCCCGCGGATGTAATTTGTCGCGTTGTCTGGCACTTCATAGGTATGGTTGAACGGCATATCGAACAGAATCAGCGGAATGTCCAGCTTCTTCGCCAGGTTCTCATACCATTTGAGCACGGTATTACAGATATTCGTGGAGCTGAAAATCAGATCCGGCAGGGGAATGTCCTGCGCCTCTGCATGCTGCAGATCCACATAACCCATATTCACTCTGGCATAGGAGCAGATATCTGCACTGTAGCCGATGCCCTCCGCCTGTTCGATGAATTTCATGGCCTCTTTTCTGGCGCCGATGGCTGCCGCCTGGTTTTCCGGATATACCGTAGCCAGGTCCATGGCGTCCAGCAGCTCGTTAGGACAGATGGACGTCGCCCAGACCACCGGCTTTCCTTCCGCCTTTGCTGCAAGGGCGCCGTCGTAATGCTTGGCAGTCAGCTGATTCAGCAATTCTTTTGATGTGATCTTTTCTTCTGACACTTTTCTTTCCTCCTAATGGAGTTGCCCCAATTTGCGAGTGCAAATTGCTGGGAACTCCTTATGCTTTAAATGCCCAAATCTCTGATTTGGCTGCATTTTGTCGTGCTTTTCTATCGGTTCTCAAAGCGTGGCTTGCGCTTTTCGATAAAGGCCTTCATGCCTTCCTTCTGATCATAGGTTGTAAATAATCTCGCCCACTGCTCTGCTTCGATTTCGATGGCTCTGTTCTGATCCGGTTCCTCTAATCCTCTGCGGATGACCTCTTTGACCATACGGATGGCCACAGGCCCGCGTTTTGCGATTCGCTTTGCCATTTTTTCGGCTTCGGCGTATACGTCTGTGTCTGCCGTGACCCGGTTGACCAGCCCCATCTGCAGCGCCCGCTGGGCACTGACAGCATCTCCTGTGAAGATCAGTTCCTTCGCGAAGGCTTCGCCGACAGCCCTGGGAACCCGAATCGTCCCGCCTGCCCCTGGAAAGATGCCCAAGGTGACTTCAGGAAAGCCCATCTTGGCGCTCTCTCCTGCAATCCTGATGTCACAGGTCATGGCCAATTCCATACCGCCGCCCAGGGCGTAGCCTTCAATAGCTGCAATGGTCGGCAGGGGTAAGTCTGCAATTTTGTTGTAGACGGGAGAAAACGCGAAAGCTTTTGCCCCCTCCTCATCACATTCCGCCATGGCTTTGATGTCAGCTCCCGCCGCAAAGTTCTTTTCGCTGTAGAAAATCAGACATCTCGCGGAATCGTCCTTTTCCACCTGGTCGAGGAGCTGATCCATCTCATCGACGATTTCTCGGTTCAGAGCGTTGAGCGCCTCCGGCCTCACGACACTGATACATGCAATGCCCTCTTCTATCTTAAGTGTAACCTGACTCATCTCATCTCTCCTCGTAATTGTAGAATCCGGCGCCGGTCTTCTTGCCTAACCTTCCCGAATCCACCAGTCTGATAATCTGCGGGCTCGGTCTGAATCGTTCCCCATACGCTTTGAACAAAATCCGGTCTACATTGAGATTGAGATCGTGACTGGTGATATCCAGCAGTGCGAAGATTCCCATCGGGTGGCCCAGGCCGTATTTGCAGATTTTGTCCACATCCTCTGCGCTGCACACCCCTTCTTCTACCAGGCGGCACGCTTCTAAGTACATGGCGTGGAAGATTCTGTTCAGTCCAAATCCCACCACATCCTTTACCCTGACCGGCTCTTTTTGGATTTCCTTCAAGACGGCCGTCACTGCCTCAGCCGTCTCCTCACTGGTCAGCAGTGCTGGAATGACCTCTACCAATTTCATGACGCTGGCAGGGGAGTTGAAATGGGTGCCGATGAACTTGCCTTTTCGCTCTGCTCTCACGGTAGAAGCCAGCTTCGTGATGGAAATAGAAGAGGTATTGCTGGCGATGATGGCAGATTCCTTGCAGATGGCATCCAGCTTTTCGAAGACGCTCTTTTTTATGTCAAAGACTTCCAGCACTGCCTCGATGATCAAGTCACAGTCTGCCATGTCCTCCAGGTTTCCAGTGACTGTCACTCTGTTCAGTATCGCAGTCTTGTCTTCCTCTGTGATCCTGCCTTTTTTGATGTTCTTGTCCAAGATTGCCGCTTGTTTTTCTTTTCCTCTGTCTGCTATTTCCTGACTGATATCGTTTAAAACTGTTTCATAGCCTTCTCTCGCAAAGCAAAGGGCGATTTCTGCCCCCATCATGCCTGCGCCTACGACACCTACTTTTTTAATCATTTTGTCCACCTACCTTCTTAAATTCTCAATCAATGTGGATACCCCTAAGCCCCCGCCGATGCAGGAGGAAAAGATGCCATATCGGCCCCCGCTTCTGATCAGCTCTTTCATGGCAGCCAGACAGATACGCCCGCCGCTGGCTCCGTTTGGATGGCCGAAGGCGATGGCGCCGCCATTTGGATTCCACTTCTCCATGTCGATCTTTTCACCAGTGATTTCTTCCATCTCTTTGATGACGGAAAGATTCTGGGCAGCAAAGGCTTCGTTGCACTCGAAAACGTCGATGTCCTTCACTTTCAATCCCGCTCTCTCCATCACTTTCAGATTCGTGTAAGCCGGTCCGATTCCCATGTATTTAGGATCGACGCCTGCGTCCATGCCGCAGATCCACTTTGCCATCGGTTCGTAGCCCAATTCTTTGGCTTTTTCCGCACTCATCATCAGGACAAAGGCTGCGCCGTCATTTCTGCCCGACGCATTTCCTGCCGTGGTCACGCCTCCTTCATTGACTGGCCTGAGTTTTGCCAGTCCCGCTAAGTCCGTCTGCGGTCTCGGGTGTTCGTCCTTGTCTACCGTCACCGCCTCTCCTTTGCGGCTGTATTTCACCTGCAAAGGTAGAATCTCCTCTTCAAAATATCCTTTTTCTATGGCTTCTGCAGCCCTGCGCTGGCTCCTCAGTGCAAAGTCATCGCACGCTTCTCTGGTAATCCCCCATCTCCTGGCCATCAAATCAGACACCTCGATCATAGAGATATCGTCTTCTTTCGTCGGTGCCAGCTTCAGAGGCGCCGGCATCGGTGCGATTCCCTTATAAGGTTCCACAGCAGTGGAATATTTATAGTAGGTCTGGCTGTGGGCCTCTGCACCTCCGCAGATCGCCACGTCGAGATACCCTTCTTTGATCTGCAGCGCCGCATTATTGATACAGGCGATGGATGAACCGCACTGCATTTCGAGAAAGGTGGCCGACGTCTCGTAAGGAAGCCCTGCCAGAAGCCCTGCATATCTTGCAAAGTTATGGGTGTTCAAATCTCCTGACGCACTGCCGACAAATACGGCATCCACCTTGCCTTTTTTCAATATCTCTGTTTTTTCACAGAGACCCTTCATGGTCATCCCTGCAAGCTCCACCGGCGTATAAACTCTCAGCGCTCCGCCCATTCTTCCAAAGGCAGTGCGGGCGCCATCGACGATTACTACTTCTCTCATCTTCTTATTCCTCCACATCCCAAAGTGCCATGATTTCCGGAATGACCTTTTTCAGATCACCTTCTATTGCAAAGTCCGCCAGTTTCATCATCGGGCACTCTGGATCTTTGTTGATCGCAATGATGATATCCGACGTCTGCATACCCGCCAAATGCTGGATTGCGCCTGAAATGCCGCAGGCAAAGTAAATATGCGGCTTTACCGTGGTCCCCGTCTGACCCACCTGATGACTGGGGTCGATCCATCCTGCATCCACTGCTGCACGAGATGCGCCGACAACGCCGCCTACTTTTTCTGCAAACTGCCCGATCAGCTCAAATCCCGCCGCGTCGCCAAGTCCTCTGCCGCCGGAGCAGATGATGTCCGCATCGGTCAGGGAAACCAGCGCCTTCGCCGCTTTGACCACTTCCAACACCTGGACATGAATGTCCTCTTCTGACAGATTAACCTTCACGTCGATCCGTTCTCCTACGGCTCCTTCCGCCTTTTCTCTCTTAGCCATGACGCCCGGCCTGACTGTCGCCATCTGCGGCCTGGTATTGGGCGTTACGATGGTAGCCATCAGATTTCCGCCAAAGGCCGGTCTGGTCTGCTTCAGTCCTTTGCTGTCGTCTTTCGGATCCAGTCCAGTCAAGCTGGCAGTGGTGTTTTTCGCAAGATATTCCATATAGTTGGCCACATTGATATCCAGTCTGGTGCAGTCTGCTGTCAGTCCCGTGTCCAGCCTTGCAGCGATTCTTGGCGCCAAATCTCTTCCCACATGGGTAGCGCCAAAGATGACGATCTCCGGCTTATAGGTATTGATCGCATCGGTCATAACCTTTGCATATCCGTCTGTGGTGTAATTCTCCAGAAGTTCATCATCCGCCACATATACCCTGTCGGCACCGTAAGCGTAGAGCTCGTCTGCCAAATGTTCCACATGGTTTCCTACCAGTACCGCACATACTTTCGTATCGCCGCCAATTTCCCTTGAAAGTTTGTAGCCTTCTCCTACCAGCTCCAGAGCCACGTTCATCAGTTTTCCATGCCTCTGTTCTGCAAAGACCCACACGTTTTTGTAATCTTGAAAATCTTTCATATTTCCCTCCAGAATTAAATCGTATAATGGTCTGGTCCCAATTTCAAAAGAAATTGATGGACAGACCTTATGCTTTCACGCCCCAGCTTCAGCTGGCTAGGCGTTAGTCGTAAATTCAAATATCAGATAATGTACTTTTCTTTCAGTACCGCCATCAGATTGGCAGCCTTCTCCTTTGGCGTATCGCCTTCTACAGCGATGCCCGCTCCCTTCGGCTTCGGTGTAAAGGATTTGAATACGTTGGTAGGAGAGGCCTTCAGGCCTACCGTCGTCTGATCGACGCCGATGTCCTCTGCATTCCAGACCTTGATTTCCTGTTTTGCCGCCTTCAGAATTCCTCTGACCGACATATATCTGGGCTGGTTCAGTTCCTTAATTGCGGTCAGTACACAAGGCGTTTTTACTTTCAGCATTTCATATCCGTTTTCAAGGGCTCTCTTCACTACGATGCCGTTTTCCTTCATCTCGAACTCTTTCACGTATGTAACCTGAGGAACCCCCAGTTTCTCGGCAATCTGCGGCCCCACCTGTGCAGTATCGCCGTCGATGGCCTGTCTGCCTGCAAATAGAATGTCAAAATCCCCCGCCTTGCGAATGCCTGCGGCAATGGCGTTGGAAGTAGCCCAGGTATCTGAACCGCCCAGGGCACGGTCTGATAGCAGGATGGCCTCATCTGCTCCCATGGCGACACATTCCTGGAGCATCTCTTTTGCCTGAGGCGGTCCCATGGTGATGACCGTAACCTCCGTTCCCGGATTGGCATCTTTTACCTGCAGCGCCTGCTCCAAAGCGTTGGCGTCGTCTGGATTTAATATGGAAGGAACGCCTTCCCTGATCAGGGTTCCTGTTTCAGGATTGATTTTGATTTCATTAGTATCTGGTACTTGCTTTACACATACGATTATTTTCATCTTCACTTTTCCTCCAGTCGTATCATTACTTAAAGATCTCTCCGGCCATGACCATCTTCATGACTTCCGATGTGCCCTCATAGATTTCCGTAATCTTAGCGTCTCTCATCATTCTCTCTACGGGATAATCTTTGATGTATCCATAGCCGCCGTGGAACTGCACTGCTTTGGTCGTCACGTACATCGCCGCCTCAGAGCAGGCCAGCTTTGCCTCTGCCGCAGCTACCGTAGCCGGAAGCCCTCTGTCTCTGGTATTACAGGCGTCGTAGAGAAGATATCTGGCGCCGTCGATTCTGGTCTTCATGGAGGCCATTTCAAAAGCCAGCGCCTGGAACTTGTCCAGTGTTTTTCCAAACTGTTTCCTCTGCTTCATGTAGGCGACGGTCTGGTCAAAAGCGCCCTGTGCGATGCCTAAGGCCTGTGCGGCAATGCCGAGCCTGCCCACATCCAGCGAACTCATGGCAACCTTGAAGCCCTTGCCTTCCTGGCCAAGGAGGTTTTCTTTCGGAATACGGCAGTCCTCGAATACCAGTTCCGCCGCAATAGAACCTCTGATCCCCATCTTGTTTTCGTGTTTCGGAGCAGTAAAGCCCGGTGTACCTTTCTCTACGATAAAGGCGCTGATGCCCTTGGTTCCCTTTGACTGATCTGTCATCGCCATGATGATGTAAACGTCTGCAATACCGCCGCCAGAAATGAAGATCTTGCTTCCGTTGAGAATCCATTCCTCTCCATCGAGTACAGCTTTTGTCTGCGTCCCGGCTGCATCGGTTCCCGCATTGGGTTCCGTCAGTCCAAAAGCTCCCAGCTTCTTGCCAGAAAGAAGATCAGGCAGATATTGCTGTTTCTGTTCTTCTGTGCCGTAAGTAAAGATAGGCCAGCAGCAAAGGGCATTATGGGTCTGAATGATGACGCCATGGGCAGCGTCTACCTTGGATATCTCTTCAATGGCCATGATGTATGTGAGGTAATCCGTACCGGCGCCGCCATAGCTTTGGGGAAAGGGCATGCCCATCAGTCCCAGCTCCCCCAGCTTGGCTATCGTCTCGTATGGATACTCTGCTTTTTCGTCAATTTCTGCTGAAATGGGTGCGATTTCGTTTTCTGCAAATTCTTTCAGCATCTTCTTTACCATTTCCTGTTCTCTTGAATAAGTAAATTCCATCTTTCTCCTCCTGTTCTTATCTGAGAATTCCTTATTTCTATTTATAACAAGAATCGTGCCAAGTTCTCTTCCTCTCTGTCTTTTCTGCATCGCCTGCGTCTTATCGTTGCAAATTCAGAGGTTTTATCAAAAAAAGAAAAAGACGGAAATCATCCGTCTTTTCTTCTGCGCCTCCTCTTTCGATGCGTCAACGCATCTACTGCTACATTTATGCATATTTGCGGGGGTTATCCTATGTTATATTTCTGCATCTTTCTGACAATGGTGGACTGATTCACGTCCAATTTGACAGCCATCTCTCTGGTCGAACTGCAGGTTTCTCTGGTTCGCAGCAAAATTTGCTTTTCCAGTTCTGCGACAGCTTCTCCCAGTGTCAGATCCTGTTCAGAGATTTCATCAATCAGCCTCCGTTTTTGCATCTTTTTATCCTTCACATCCCAAGGCAGGTCCTCCGTCTGCAGATACTCGTTATTGCTGACGATAACCATGTTTTCGATGACATTTTTCAGTTCTCTCACATTTCCCACCCACTGGTATTTTTCCAACTCGTCAACCAATTCCATGGTCAGCAGTTTTTCCTGCCCGTACTTTTGATTGTATTTCTGCAAAAAGAAGGATGCCAAGGGCACGATATCTTCCTTTCGCTTTCGCAGGGGCGGCACTTCAATCTGCACCACGTTGATCCGGTAATATAAATCCCGTCGGAAGGTTCCTTCTTCTATCATCGTCTCCAAGTTCCGATTGGTCGCCGCAAGCACCCGCACGTCCACGCTTTTTGAATGGTTGGAACCGACACGTCGGATTTCTTTGCTCTCTAAAAACCGCAGCAGCTTCACTTGAAAATCCAAAGGCGTTTCACCGATTTCGTCCAGGAATACAGTTCCGCCTGCTGCGGCTTCCAGCAGTCCTTCTTTGCCAGTGTTGATTGCCCCTGTAAAAGCCCCTTTTTCGTAGCCAAAAAGTTCAGATTCCAAGAGATTGTCTGGTATCGCCCCGCAGTTGATGGCGATAAAAGGTTTGTCCCTGCGCATGCTGTTTTTGTGTATGAACTTTGCGACTTCTTCCTTGCCGACGCCCGATTCTCCCAAAATGAGTACCGTAGCCTGGAAATTTGCCACCTTCTCTGCCAGAGATAGCGCGTCTTTCATTTCTTTGCTCACTGCCAGGATCGGAGACGCCTTCTGATTCATCTGTGAAAAGTCCGAAAGCCGCTCCATATAGAGTTTTTCCGCTGACTTCGACTTTTGGAGTTCTTCCGACAAATCATAGATTTCTGTGATGTCCCGCGCATTGATGACGATTTTTTTAATTTCACCATCTCGGTCGAAAATAGGTTTCCCAGTCACCATGATATGGCGCCCCGATTTGACAATCTGCCTCTTTGATACAGTCGTTTTCTGTTCTGCCACTACATAGGCTACAGAATTGGGCATCCAGACAGGATTGATCAAATCCCGCATGGACTTTCCTTCCATGTCACTTCTCTTAATCTCTGCCACACGCTCATAAGAGCTGTTGACAAAAAGGATCTTACCGTCCTTATCAGTTACCAAAATGCCGTCAAAAGACCCTTCCAGGATTTCGGCCAGCTCTGCATTCAGATTTCTTTCATCTTTCAGCTTTGCCGCCAGTTCTCCGCTGACAGTGACATTGATGAAGGAGATCCCCATCCAATGACCGTTTTCCCCGCTGCAAAGCTCTGTTGGAATCAGATAATAGCATCGGCCCTCTATCTCCGTTTCAAATACGCCCTCGGTCACCTGCTTCTGCAGATTAAACTCTGGAACGATGATATCAAGCGGCCTGCCGATGACTGCAGCGGCAGAGAGCCCGAAATTCCGCTCAAAAGAGCGGTTTACGTTCTTGATAATTCCATCTTCATCAATGACTGCAAATCCGCTAAAAGCACTGTTAATCTGTTCTCTCATCACAGTAAAATCTATTCTGTCCATTTTTTTAACCTCGTCATACTACCTATAAGATGCATCTGATTAAATAGATTTTAATATCATGGCTGTAGTTATGTCAATGGAATTTATTTTGGCCTCATACTGTCGTCCGGCTTCAACTGCAGATAAAAAACAAGGCCGTAAAGTCTATAACTTAAGAAACTTTACGACCTCGTGTTCATCGTTTTTTCTTCTGCTCAGTTCTAATCAGCCTTATAAGTCTTATCATCGATTTTGATTTTGATGACAAAATCTCCGTCCTCGTTCTGACTGATTTCTCCCTCCTTCAGATCCACGCTCTCGCTGCCGAGCCAGACCTTGACCCGCTCCACGATCTTATCGCCAGCCGCAGCATATGCAATAGCGCTCATGGCCAGCATCACCGTCATAATTGCAGTAAATACCAGCAGACTTCTTCTGCATCGGAATCCTGTTCCTCTTTTCTTCATCTCCATTACCTCCAAATCCAAACTGCCGGAAGCATGAAGCCTCGAAAATGTCTTTTTGTAAAGTCCCATGTTATTCATCTTTCCATACCTCCAATAGTTTTTCCTTTAATTTTTTTCTTCCGCGGAGTAATTGGGTGCTGACGGCCGTACTGCTCATTCCCAAAAGGCCGGCAATTTCTTTGATCGAATAGTTCTCATAGTAATATAGATGGATGACAGTCCTGTATTTTTTTGGCAGGTTCATCACTGCCAAAAATACTTCGCTCTCCTCCGGATCGTTCCAGACCAGTGTCTTGGCGTAGTCCTCCAAAGGTTCTTTCTTTTTAAACCAGGAGGACAAGGTGACCCGCTTACATTCGTTGATCGCCACCCTGATCAGCCAATTGCGCAGGTGGTCCTCACTCTCAAAGTCCTTATTACTTTTATATAGTTTATAGAAAACTTCCTGCACCACGTCGTCTGCATCGATGGAATTCTTAAAATAGTTGAACCCAATCGCAAAGATGTGATCCTTGTATCGTTCAAATATCTCATCTATATCAAATCTCATGCCCTCTCCTTTTGTCCTCTTGAAACGCATTTCACTTATTATACCTTTGACAGAGGTAAAATGTCACAAGGAATTAAAAACTTTTTTGTCCAATCTATCACTATATTTTCGTTTATATATAGGGGATATTTTGCCTTATACGCTTTCGTCAAACACACAATGTAAGAGGTCTTAGTCTGCGCTGAATATCTTTTGCGTTTTAAAACCATACCCTTTTTAATAATAGAAAGGATAAAGGTTACAGAAATGAAATTACAACAATTGGACCAAGTAGAAATGGGAGAAAGAATTCGCAAATATCGAGAAATGTTAAATTTGACACGAGAGCAGTTGGCAGAGCAAGTAGATGTATCATGTAAGTTTATTGGAGATATAGAATGTGGCGCCAAAGGGATGTCGCTTAAAAATTTTTGTAGTTTAACACAAATATTAGGTGTATCTGCTGATATCTTGATGTTCGACAGCACTTACAACCACCGCTTGATCTGCGAGATTAGGTATTATGTAGAATAAACTGAAGCCACGAACTGTCTTCTGGCATCTTCTGGAACATTAAACGCCCTCTCGAGAGGCGTGAAAGTTTCTGAAGCATTAGAAATATAGGGTAAGGACAATTTTCTCGAGATCTAGCAAAAGTATGTGGCACAATTTGAGACTGCTAAATAATTGAAATACTGAAGTTTTAAGACATTTTATCACGACAACCAGAAGTATATGCCCCTTGAGGGATAGCTTCTCATGCAAATTGACACCATCCAAATAGTCCATGGATTGTTTGGATGGTGTCAGTATTGTGTTCTTTTGTTGCCTAGAGTTCCTGCACTTCAAAGTCAGAAAAACAGTTAATATTTCTCACTCAAAGATTTTCCGCTTATTGTTTCCACAAGACTTCCGGACTTATAAACCTTCAGGGTATATTCCGCATGATAGGTTCCTCTGCTGACAGTCTTGTTACTAGACAACTTAAAATAGCCACTCGAAAAATACACCTTGTCTGTCACAGTCTTTAAAACAGTTCCGCTGCTGTTGACCAGCTTCAGGGTGACATTGATGTAACTGATAGAAGTTGAAGATTTCGGCATAACTTTCACATAAAATAGTGCGTTCCCTCCGGTTATGACAACATTACTTTCTACATCACGCACAGCAGCAAATCTTGGGCTGATTTCTTCAACTGAAGCACTCGTTTCTTCTGCAGCAAAACATAAGCCGAAACTGCTCAACAGCATCACAGCAGCCAACCCGATACTAATCATTTTTCGCATTTTCATTCCTCCTTGATATTTTTCTATATAGGCTTAACGTAAAATCTCAAGGAAATTGGACAAACAAAAATTTTTTATCTTATTTATTTTAGGCTGTAAATAATTTTTTTCATCTCATCATCTTTCAGGTTACCTGATATCTCAATATACAGATTTCCTTTTTTCATGATATAGATACAGCTGTTAGCAGGCTCTTTATATCGGTATACGCGCACCTCCATGTCCAATATCGTTTCCGTGCTGATTTCACAATCTTCATTGTCAATCTGATGACTGAATTTATCTTCTACGCTTTCATTAATATATAGGTATTCATCTTTATTATTTTTATATATGTAAGTCATTTTGATGTCTTCAATTCCATCTTCTTCGACTAAGCTGTATCCCTTTGGTATATAATCCGGCTTATAAAACTTTACCTCTCCTGCATCAGCAGTCTTGTTCCCTTGATTGCCCATTATCTCGCTATGCGTATCCGTTTCAAAAATAGACAGGTTGAGAAATTTTATGCCCAGGGCATTTACGCCTATTACGAGCAGTGAAAATGTCAATATCAAAATCAGCGCCACAAGCATACATCTCTTCATCACACGTCGATAACTGATTTTCCGAAGAAACGCGGCTTTCTCTTCGGAGAAAGAATCCACGTATTTGACTCGTTCTTGATAAGCAGCTTTCCCGTAGGCTTTCAATATCTTTTTCGCTTCTCTTTTGCTATTCATTTTTCTGTCCTCTCCATCTCCTCTATGATTTCCCTCAGCTTGCTTATGGCTCTCTGCATTCTCTTATAGATAGAGTCAGGATTACTGTTCATCAATTGGGCAATTTCTTTGCCAGTATAGCCTGCACCGTATTTGTAGCAGAGGATGTCTCTGTCAAGTTCATCTAGTTCTGCTAATGCATTTATGATTTTCTCACTAAAACCATATTCATTTCCAAAAGCCTCTATATCTAAGGATCCTTCTATATTATTTAACGAATTATTTTCATCCGATTGGACCATATTTTCATTTTTTAGACTGCGGTACTTTGAAATCGTCAAGTTTTTTGTGATCGTATACACGTAATTCCTACTACGTGCAGAATAAATATTATCCAGCTTATCCATGTTTTGAGACAGAATCAAAAACGCCTCCTGCGTGATATCTTCAGCATATTGGTAATCCTTTAGAATCGAATAAGACAACGATAACATCATGTTTCTGTATTCTTTTGCTAAGTCTGAAATTGTATCGTAAATGACTTGAACAATTGCGAATAGCATATTTCTCTCTCCCTTGTTATATGATTCTAATCGTTACTGCTATTCTCTAAATTTTATATGAAAGTCCTGGAAATGTCTATATACACGACAAAACAAATCATGCCGAAGAGTTAATAATCAGGACATATCAAAAAGGAGTGTCACCCAGATAAAATACTGATCTGGGTGACACTCCTTCTATTTGAGAAAAGTCAGATGTGTGCCCTCTTGTTGAGAGGGCACACATCGACTATAGGATTTTATTTAGAGCATTCGGAGTTTTGATCGCTGCAGTGACTGCAGCCGCCGCTGCAGCCAGCGCAGCCCTTGCCGGATTTTTTGCTCTTGACCAGCGATCTGATACTAAAGCCTGCGATGGCTGCCACCACCAGCAGAACAAGCATTGTCGAAACATTCATAAAATCCCCCTTCCCCTATGCGGCCTTCCGCTTTGTCAGCGGCATGGTCTGATTTAGCGTCTCTTCTTTTGGTGCCGGTCTGAATAACAGATACAGCATGCCAACAAGAACGATGAGGGCAGCCACTGTGCCGATGCCAAATCCGCCGCCAGTCGCGAGCGTCCAGAACTGGTAAACGCAGAGGGATATGAGATAGGCGAAGACCGTCTGATATCCGATGGCAAACCAGAACCACTTCTTGTTGTTCATTTCACGCTTGATGGCGCCCATGGCCGCAAAGCAAGGCGCGCACAGCAGGTTGAAGACCAAGAAGGAAAATGCCGCCGCTGCCGTGAAGTCCGCGGCCAGGGTTCCCCAGTACTCCGCACCGTCCTCTGCGACCTCTGCGAATCCGTAAAGGATACCGAAGGTACCTACGACGTTTTCTTTTGCTACCAGTCCTGTAATCGCTGCAACAGCCGCTTTCCATGTTCCGAATCCCAGTGGGGCGAAAACCCAAGCCAAGAGAGATCCCAGTCCGGCTAGGAGGGTCGTATCCTGTTCCAGAACATCGTCGATCATGTGGAATCCCCCCTGCATACTGAAGTTGGACAGAAACCAGATCAGGATCGTTGACAGCAGGATGATGGTGCCTGCTTTTTTGATAAAGGACCAGCCTCTCTCCCACATACTTCTGAGAACGATTCCGATGGTCGGCATATGATATGCAGGCAGTTCCATGACAAATGGCGCCGGTTCCCCCGCGAACATTTTGGTCTTCTTTAAGATGATGCCGGAGATGATAATCGCTGCTACACCGATGAAGTAAGCACTGGTTGCCACCCAGGCGCTTCCCTCAAACAAAGCGCCGGCAATCAAAGCGACGATAGGCATCTTTGCTCCGCAAGGGATAAAGGTCGTCGTCATGATGGTCATCTTTCTGTCCCGGTCGTTTTCAATGGTTCTCGAAGCCATGACACCCGGCACGCCGCAGCCTACGCCTACCAGCATCGGGATGAAGGATTTGCCGGACAGGCCGAATCTGCGGAAGATCCGATCCATGATGAAAGCGATTCTCGCCATATAACCGCAGCTCTCCAAGAAGGCCAGCAGCAAGAACAATACCAGCATCTGCGGTACGAACCCGAGCACAGCGCCGACACCGCCTACGATGCCGTCCACAATCAAGCTGATCAGCCAGTCCGCACAGCCGATGCCTTCCAGGAATGATGTGATTGCCGGCGGCACCACATCGCCAAAGAGAACGTCGTTGGTCCAGTCTGTCGCCATGGCGCCGACAGTTGCCATGGATATATAATAGACAAACCACATAATTCCCGCGAAAATAGGCAAAGCTAGAATTCTATTTGTTACGACTCTGTCTATTTTATCGGAAAGAGTCATGTTCTCTCTCCTCTGTTTCTTCTCTACGGCTCCATCTACGACTTTGCTGATGTAAGAGTATCTCTGATTGGTGATGATGCTCTCCGCTTCATCGTCAAGTTCCCTTTCGCAGTCCGCAATATGTTCTTCCAGATGGGTCAAAAGTCGGTCGTCAAAGTGAAGCTGCTGGAGCACCTTTTCATCTCTTTCAAAAATTTTGATCGCGTACCATCTCAAAAACTCTGTATCCACTTTATCTGTTATCGATTCTTCAATATGGGCGATGGCATGCTCTACACTGCCTGTAAATACATGAGGCATGTCGACTTTCTTATGTGCTTTCGCAATAGCAATTGCTTTGTTGGCAGCTTCAATACAACCCTCTCCTTTCAGCGCGCTGATTGCCATGACCTCACAGCCCAGCTTGCTGCCCAGTTTTTTCAAATCGACTCTGTCGCCGTTCTTTCTAACCAGATCAATCATGTTTACACAGACTAAAACAGGAATTCCTAGTTCAATCAGCTGTGTAGTCAGGTACAGGTTTCTTTCAATATTCGTTCCGTCAATAATATTTAAAATTGCGTCAGGTTTTTCAGTAACGAGATATTGTCTTGAGACAACTTCTTCCAAAGTATAAGGTGACAGTGAATAAATACCAGGCAAATCCTGTATAATGACTTCTTTATTACCCTTCAGTTTTCCGTCTTTTTTCTCTACTGTTACGCCAGGCCAGTTGCCGACGTACTGTGTACTTCCCGTTAAGTTGTTGAACAAAGTCGTTTTACCACTATTCGGATTGCCTGCAAGGGCGATTTTATACTCCATTCTTTTTCTCCTCTCTATTCTTTCTTAAATGTTATTGCACTTCAATCATTTCGGCGTCCGCTTTTCTGATGGAAAGTTCATAGCCTCTGACTGTCAGTTCGATGGGATCTCCTAGCGGTGCGACTTTGCGTACATAGACATCTACACCTTTCGTCAGGCCCATATCCATGATTCTTCTCTTGGTCGGACCAACGCCGTTAATTCGAGTTACAGATACGGTCTCGCCGACTTTAACATTTTTTAATGTGTTCACTTGATTACCTCCTGGTGTATTTTAATTAAAACATTATTTTAGCAGCCAAAGCTTTTCCTAATGCAATTCGGCTGTCTTTTACCTGTAAGATTAAGTTGCCGTTCATCTCATTTACGACAGTGACTTTCTCCTCTACAACAAAACCCAATTCCGCCATGTGCTGGCGCACCTCATCTTTTCCACCGATCTTCTTAATTGTTACGGTTTCACCCATTTTCGCCATTGATAAAGGCATCATATTTTACTCCTTCATGTCCTATCCGTTGCGCGCATTAACCTGCGGGCTGCGTATATTTTAAAGTTCCAACACAGTGATACAAATAATTTCTAAGTCCACACTTTTGTTAGCCATGACTAACTCATCTATTAAACAAAACGGGTCCTTGCTTTCAATACTTCTGCCAGCGCTGACCCGCTGCTGCTGTGACAGTGTTCAATGGGGAATCCTCCCCGTTTTGATTCCTGCTTTGCAACATTGACCATTTTGTGTGAGACTGTCGTCGTAAAGCATATTAATAAATCAGGAGTACCAATTTTTTTCTTGATTGCACCTTTTTCTTTCGTATATACTTTTGCAGTACATCCGTAGTCTTCACATATCTCTTCGTACTGTCGTTTCATGCGTTCGTTGCCGCCAATTATCACTACGCTCATCCTTTTGTCTCCCTTCCAGTTAGTGGTAACTAACTTCTGTATATAAGTTAGCACAAGCTAACCATCTTGTCAATACATTTTTTATATGTTAAAATAATTTATTGACAGGAGAGGAGAATTCTTATGAAAATACAACAGTCAGCAGAAGATTATTTCGAAACCATATATATATTGAAAAAGAGAAATGGATCTGTCAGAGCCATCGACATTGCCACAGAACTGGGATTTTCCAAACCGACAGTGAGTGTTGCAATGAAAAAGTTCAGAGAAAATGGCTTTATCACCGTCGATGAGGCCGGACAAATCGAATTGACAGCGGAAGGACGGGCTATTGCAGAAAAAACCTACGATAAGCATAACGTCATCGCAGAAGCGCTGATCGCCCTGGGCGTTGACAGAGATACCGCCTTTGAGGATTCCTGCAAAATCGAGCATTGCCTCAGCGACGAAAGTTTCAGCGCCATCAAAGCCTATCTCGCAAGCATCAAAAAATAGTTGGAGTCTGGTTCAACAAAATGCCGTCTGACTTCGACATTAAAGTTAGGTTTTTTGTGGTCAATCAGCCTGCTCCCGCGTAACTGTCTTGAAGATCAGCGTGTTTTTCCAGGGGTATCATGCAGGTTCGGTTACTTTTCACCTCACAAAATCCATTTATCCGGTTATAAATTTATCAAAAAAATAACCGAGGGTCGTATTTGTCTCTTTTCTAAGCAAATACGACCCTCTTTTCTTGTTAAAATCGCCTTTCAGTTACGCGAAGCTCTTCAAATCCCGTCAAAAAACCTAACCCTATCGTCAAGACAGTTCACAGTATACCCCCCTCCCCTATACAGGTAGACATACTGCGAAACGCCAAGCCCATTTATCCCACATCATGCCCTGTTTCCAGCAATACCCTGCAGCGCCTGAACAGGAGCACCGTCATGACGGCTCCGCCCGCCGCCACAGCGTAAAGCATTCCAAAGGGAAAACTGCCTTTCCCGAGCAGTGTCACAAAGGCAAACCCCAGCAACGCAGCCCCTGCAACTGTGCCCGCGGTCATCAGCCATGCACCTTTCTTTTTCCCATTGTTCTTCAAAAAGCACAAATATAATGCCAACGAGCAGAGCAGTCCGTCAGCGATGAGAATCAGCGGCACTAGCAGCGCTGCCAGCACAGTGATGTCCACTGTGCTGCTCTCTCTTTCCATCATCCAATAGATGATGCTCTGCATCGTATCCTCTTCAAAGGGGTTGGCTTCTTTGCCCAGAAGGACAAAGAGCAGCGGGCTGCAATAGGCAATTTCTGCCATGGACATCCACATGATGCCTACGGCGAGCCTGCCCCTCAGCAAATCCTTTGCCGGCATAGGCAGCGTCATCAGAAAATGCGCTTCTTCCGTAAAGAGACTCTTTTGATACAGGCGCAGAATCCGTACAGCGAGCAAGATCACCGTGAGTATCAGCAGCCCTGTCCCCAGAGACAGACTGAATGCATCACCGTCAGCCAGGCTGGTGATCAGTCCCGCAAGGAACGCCAAAACCGTCGTCCCGATCATTCTGCCTCCTTCTCGTGTCAAGTCACAGCCGATGATCTGCATCATGTCCTTCACCCCTTCCTCAAATCCACAATCCCCTTTTTATCGCCAAAATAAACCGTAAAAAAGTCCTTATGATCTGCAATCAAATTATAAAACATCGGTTTGACCAGCCAATTGCCGTCAACATCCATAATTCCGTAATACCTGCCGTCAAAGATGACAAATCGGTCCTTCCAATGAGGCGTGCTGTCATAAGCCTCATCCCAGGTCTGATTTTCTATGATGGGCTTTCTCAGTGGCTTTTCCAACAGTTTATACCCATCTTTGTCAATTACATAAACGGCTTCTTCCTCGTATACAACGGCACGGTCTTCATAAAACTGCGTCCCATACACACTGTCACCCATGGGAATGACCAGCCGGCCATTTCGATCATAATAACCTTTCTCTATTTTCATATGAAGGGGCACGTTGTCCATATCGCCATTGGCAACCTTTTCGCAGTAGCACAAGCCTTCGCTGTAACCGCCGATTTGCAGATAGACGCTTCCGCCAAAGGCCGGGGTAACGTCGTTCTTCAAAATCACCTTCACGTCATTATTATACTGCCGCTCCACCAGCGAAGCCTGATAAAAGCCTGCGCCGATTTCCTCAATACTGCAGAATTGATCCGTTTCAAAGAGGACATCGTCGTCAGACTGTAAAAGCTTGGCGCCGCAGATTATGTCGTCATCGCCCGAATCGTCAGACCAAAAAGCATCCGCAGGGAAGAGATAGCCCTCTTCTTTTCTCTGCGTCTCATAATCGACTTCGTCTTCGTCATCCACATCAAAGGTCAACGCATCATAGTTATAAGTCTTGCCCTTTGTGTCGATCATTTTTTGCCTATTCTCGTCTGCCTCCTTTACAGCGTATGGGAAATAAGGCTCACCGTCTTTGAAGGCAACCCATCCGCCCAGGCTGTCATAATGACCCATAGGCACAGCCCAATTCAGGCGCTGAATCTCCTTGCGAACCGATTCCTGCCATTTTGCCGCCTGGTGAAAGCCTGCAAAAGCGACAACGCCGATCAGAATCAAAGCCGCAGCCAGCAAACCTGTCCAAATTTTCCCCTTTTTCTCCATGCCAGAACCTCCTAGGACAAATTGATCTTTCGATCCATCATGCGGGCGCATCCCCAGTATAAAATGTACGCGAAAGCCCATAAAAGACCCAGGCCCGCAAACAGCAGCCACAGTCCGCCCAAATGCAGCAGCACCAATTTCTCCAGCAAGAGGCCAAGACCTGCGAACAGTCCCCCAAAGATGGCTGCGCCAAAAAGGGTGATGATCCAAATCCCCAATCCCTTGAACCGCTTGAGCACCATGGAGTTGATCTCGATCTGCAGGATCATGATACCCATACAGAAGCTGCTGCCGATCAAAACCAGCGCTGGCGGCACCAAAGCCATGGAGATTCCCGCTGTCAGAGGCGAAAAACCGATGGAGAGGAGATACAGGACCGTCCGTTCCATAAAACGCATTCTCACAGCGTGAAAACCATCGTAATCGGCATAGCCTGCCGCTGTCAGCAGCAGGACCACACTGAGCAGCAAACCCAGCCACAGTCCGCCGATGAGGGCTTTCGAAAGAGTCCTCGCCCTGGCATCCACCGGCAGCAGAAGGCGGAAGGCACCTTCCGTTCCAAACATAGCGCTCCCGACCAGCCGGTTCAGACCCATCAAGATCAAAATCGCGGCAAGCAGAACTAGGATGCCCTGTGCCAACACCGCAGTTCCTTTCGCATCACCGCCCAAAGAAACGATCACCGCGCCAGCCATCATAACCACAGAAGCAGGCAGCTCCCTCCTAACATTCATATAATCCAGTCTTATCATCTTCATCAGCATGGCTTCACCTCATGAGTTTTCTAACGACTAGTATCTGCGATGCCATATCTCCCGCGATACACTGCGATCAAATAACGATCTCCGGCAAACTGCAGGCTGTCAAACACCGCTCCGGCAAGAATTTTTCCGTCCTCACCTTTCAGCCCGTACTTTTCATCTTTTGCAAAGATTTGAATCCCGTTCCGGAAAGCAGGCAGTTCCCCAGCCGCTTTTTCACTGCCAGCCGACGAATCGGCTTCTGTCGGCACTGCCTTGCCTTCTATGATTCGGAAGATTTCCCTCTTCCCCTGCAGCTTTGCGGAGAAAACCCCTTCTGCAAGCCATTTCAGGCCGCTGCTGTCAGGTGCAGTATAGACGGCTTCGTTGTCTTTGTTAATAACGATCAGCTTTGGAATCTTCCAGACGATACAGTAATCGCCCACAAAACCTTCCAATCCGTCATACTCAAAAGGAATCGCGACGGAACCGTCATATCGCAGGCAGCCGAAGCGCTTTTTGCCGTCTTTTCCCCTCTGGGATGCTTTCAGATAGAGGTCATCAAGCTGCGCATACTTCTCTGGGTCAGTCATGAGCTCCCCCGTTTCTGTAATCGGCCGTCCGTCCTCACTGCCGCCTGTATAATCCACCACGCCGTCCGCCAAAAACAATTGATACCTGTCGTCGTATCTGATGATCCGAAAGTCATTTCCGATGTCGCAGGGGTGCAGCGTCCAGGCCAGCCGATTCACTTCTTTCATCTCTGCATTTCTGTCAAAAGCTGTCGCAGCCGCCTTGATGCCCAGATAGAGACTGCAGCAGAGCAGGGCGCCGCACAGAAGAAACAGCCAGGTATTTTTCTTTTTCATTTCGAATCAAATCCTCCTCAAACTCTGATCATACCCCATTTTCCGTGATATTCCACCGCCAGCAGACGGTCCCCTACAAAATCCATATCATCAAATACCGGTTCCAGCACCCATTTGCCCTCTTCATCGGCAAGCCCCATCTTCTTCCCGTCGTAGAGCGGCACCAGACCGTGCTGAAAAACGGAGCCGTTGAGAATATAGACATACAGTGTAAAGACATCGTCGACACTCGAACCCGTAATAGCCAGATTTTTTTTCATCTTTTTAGTAAAGAGCTTCTTCCCAGTCCTGTCGATGACCCAGGCTTTCTTTGCGCTATAGATCACGGCCTTGCCCTCAGAAAAATCGCTGCCATATAAACTCTCTTTTGCCTCAATCACCATTTGACCCTTCTCATCGATATAACCTGGCAGCTTGTCAGTCTCTGCGGGAACGTCGCCGGGAAAAGCGTCTTTTATTTTTTCTACATAACACAGTCCTTCAGAGAACACCCTTTCGGCACCCCATTCGTAAGCGCCTCCGTCAAACGTAACCTCAAAGTTCTCGTCGAGAAAATAATCACTGTCCCCACCTCTGGCAAGATAGAGCCCCGGTTTGACACACCAGACTTCTTCACATTCTGCTTCGTTCCACTCTTTAACCATCTTTCCGCTCTCCACATCGATGACCTTGAACTTTCCCCTGTAGTTTTCGCCAAAATATCTGCCCGAGATCTGATTGAATTGAAGATCTTCGTCATCGGGCGTGCGGTAGAGAACCCTGCCCTCTGTATCTATGGCAAAATGTCTGTAGCCGGTGTAACTTTCCGCATACCCGCCGTCAAAGCTGTCGATATAATCATAGGTCGGAGGAATCAGCACCTTTCCCTCAAGGTTCTTGCACCCCGCCTTTCCGTTCTTTGTAAAAGTATAAACGTCCCCATAACCGTCAATCCAGCCGGTCTCTGTCTCATCCAGCTTTTTGCCGTGTTCGTCAATCAAAAATGCCTTATCTCCATTTACTCTGGCGGTAAAGTAGTTTCCCTCCATCCCGTTCTTCTCTATGGCAGCATACTCCGAAGTCGGTTCCATCACCCAGTCGTACTGGCTGACCGTCTTGACAAGGGGCAGCTGCGCGGATGCCGCTTTGTAGGCGATGACGCCGAGAGCGATGGAGCTTGCTGCAGCCAGCATCACGAATATCGTCAGATGTTTCTTGTTCATAGGAACTCCTTTCCGGCAGCCTAGCCTATGTATTCCTGCTCAAAACCTCTCTCCAGATGTTCTCTACAGAAGCGGTATAACACAGCGCCGATTCCAATGAGCAGAAGATATTCTGCAATCACAAAATAAAATGTCCCCTCTGGGGGCAAGACCAGCTTTGCCAATGCATCAAATCCACTGGAAACAGCTGAATAGATCAGTCCGGCGATGATAATCCCCGTAAAATCGCTCATCTTCTTCGCAAACTGGGGTGCCAGTCTTCGGATGAGGATCTGCACCAGAACCAAGAACATGCAGTAAGCGAATTCGCTGATCAGGATTCCGACGAAGATCAGCCCTGCCAGGATGCCGATCTGCCACGGAGTCATCCCCCGTATCAGCAGATCCTGCACATAGCTTTCCACTAAATCCACTGTCAATAGCCGGTCTGTAACAGCAAGTCCCGCCGCCAGCGGCACTACGAGGACAATCATCATTCCCGCCTGCCACAACACCACAGCAAAGACTTTGCCGAACAGAATATCCCTGGCAGACAGCGGCAACATCTGATACAGTTCTGCCTCGCTGCCGTACAAACTGCGTCCAAACAGCTTTGCCAGGCCTTTGATCATACAGATACTGAAAACGAGCAACGGTATCAGCACCATGAAAGCACTCGGTGAAATCAAGGTTATGCCCAATGCGAACAAAAACATGGTAATAGCCGAAACCTTGATTTCTGACTTGACCAACTTCAGATGAAGCATTATTGATTTCTCTAACATGACTCACACCTGCCTTTTATATCATATCTCATCTCCAGATAGTGATGAGTATGGCGATACGTCAGTCCGCCTGCGCACAGGAGTATTGCAAAACAGCAAGCTATCACTAGCAGCATACTGCATCTCCAGCCAAACTGCCAAAACAGCCAGGCGAAGAAAAAAGGGATTCCGAAAACTGCCCCTAAAAAGAGCAGATACAATCCATATCGCACGCCCTTTTTGTCACCTGCTATTAAAGAAATCCACAAAAACATGGCGCTGACAGCCAGGGCAGACAGCAGCCCGCAGAGGGGCGTCAGAAAGAAAATGAATCCCACTGCGAGGGGGCTGTTCCCCCTGATCGTCAGATAATCGACAAAATCATTTAATGTGGTGCAAAATCCCAAATAGCTGATTCCATTTTGCTCCAGCACCAACAGTACAGCGATAAGCCCGAACTGGATTCGTGCATCGTCTGCGGCACGGAAAACGGCGTCAATCCGTT
>ERZ791934.1356-NODE-1356-length-23782-cov-14.545455_pt1 | contig 23782 bp, 29 predicted proteins | sample MGYA00510125_ERZ791934 | MGnify/ENA primary metagenome ERZ791934 (study PRJEB30046, sample SAMN00993240) | human gut metagenome | study: EMG produced TPA metagenomics assembly of the A metagenome-wide association study of gut microbiota in type 2...
TTTTGTGGAAAAGCGGTCCGTCCCTCGGAATTTCAATCAATCATACCGCTGAAGGAGCAGCCCCGCCCTGGCGGGGCTGGGAGCCTCGCCGCCTCTGGCGGTGAGGCCGCAAGCATAGCGCAAAGATATCTTTTGCGCGCTTGCAGGGGTTGAACCCCTGTCCCCCATGCCGCCTTCGGGCGGAAAATCAGCGGCCACAGGCCGGAGAAGGAGTGACGATGCCAAAGAGCTACGAGATATGCCTGAGATTGTCCGCGGAAGAAAAGGAACGGCTGGAGCACAGTGCCCGCACCTGCGGTCTCTCCAAGACAGCCTATCTCCGCCGCCTTATTTTGGGGAAGGAGGTCAAGGCGCTCCCCTCACAGGAGATCAAGGCCCTGCGCACCGAGGTGCATAAAATCGGCGTCAACATCAACCAGATTGCCCGCAGCGTCAACGCCGGAATTGCCAAGGCGGAGGACGCCAGGCGGGGGCTGTACCTGCTGGAACAGGTCTATGAGCTCATGTATGAGGTAGCAAAAAAGTAATGGCCATCACCAAGATCCTGGCCCGGAAGGGCCGCCTGGACGTGGGCATCCGCTATGTGCTCAACGGGGATAAGACCCAGGAGCAGATCCTTACAGCCCGTCTCAACTGTGACCCTGGCCATGAGTGCCGGCAGATGCTGGAGACCAAGCGGGCCGTGGGCAAGGAGGGCGGCGTACAGTATTACCACCTCATTCAGTCCTTTCAGCCCGGAGAGGTCACCCCGGAGTTGGCGCTGGAGATCGCGCGGGAGTTTGCGGAGGAGCACCTGCCCGGCTACCAGACGGTCATCGGCATCCATGTAGACAAAGAGCACATCCACGCCCACATCCTCTTTAACTCGGTCAACGCAGATACCGGCGAAAAGTACCACAGCAATGCCCAGAGCTACTACCGGCAGATCCGGGTCATATCAGATCGCCTGTGCCGGGAGCGCGGCCTGTCCGTTCTCCTCCAGGGGAAGCCCACCCAGGCGGTCAGCTACATTGAGTGGCTGCGCCGGTCCAGGGGCCAGCCCACCTTCCGCTCCATGCTGGAGGAGGATCTGCGCACCGCCATAGCGGACGCCAACGACCTGGGCCACTTCTTCCTGCTCATGGAGCACATGGGCTACGAAATCAGCCACGGGAACCGCTTGGGCTTCCGTCTGCGGGGACAGGAGCGCTTCATGATCCCCGGCAGGAAAAATCCACTGTTCACCGAGGACGGCATCCGGGCCGCCATCCAAGGAAATCTGGCTGCCATTGAGGCTGGACGGCGGCCTGCCGTCCAGCTCCGGCCGCAGTACCGCCCCTACCAGAAGTACCCCAGGTACACCGGCTTTTTGGCCCTGTATGTCCACTATCTCTATCTACTGGGGAAGATCGGCAAGCGGCAGTACCCACCCCGCATGACGCCCCAGCTCTGGCAGGAGGTCATGCGCTTTGAGCAGTACCGGGAACAGTTTGCCTTCCTCCGGGACAACGGCATCACGACCCGGACGGACATGGCGGCCTTCACCGCCCGCACAGAGGAGACGCTGGCCAACCTGATGAAGCAGCGCACCGTCCTCAATGTGCGGAGGAAGCGGCGCCGGGCGCTTTACACCGCTTTGGCGGATGCGGAGGCCCTGGCCCCTGTCAAAGAGCTCTATGAGGCCGGACTGTCCGGCATGGAGACGGAGTTTGCCCAGTACATGGACGCTGTGGCCGCCCTGGAGCAGTGCGGCGTCCCCAGAGAAGGGCTGATTCAGGAAAAGGCGGAGCTCTATGATCGGCTGGCAGAGCTCAACCGGCAGATCCGGGCGGAGCGGAGGAAGTTGGCCCTGTGCCGGAAGACCCAAAACAGCCTGCCCCGGATGGAGCAGGAAATCGACAAAGCAGAAGCGCGTGAAAGCGAGGTGAGAACCAATGAACATAGGAGGCGGTGAGGCGGCCGACCAAATGGTGCGTATGCTGCTGTCCGGGACGGAGGTGGTCATTCGGCTGTCCGGCTCGGCCCTGAAGAACCTGCTGGCCCTTACCCTGGCCCTTGCCCGGAACCATAAGAAGCTCTCCGGGAAAGTCAACCTGGGGAAGATGCTGCGGGAGACACGGGATCTCCGGCAGTTCTCCATGACCCCGGAGCAGTACAAGGAATTTCAGCACCGGGCGAGAAAGCAGAAGCTGTTGTTCGCCACCGTCAGGGATCGGGATGGCTGGGGGAAGCTGATCGACGTGATCCTGCCGGTGACCGAACTGGATCGGGCCAACCAGATCTTCCAGCGTATGCTGTACCAGGAACCGGACCGGCAGCCGGAAGCACCCACCCCAGAGAGGGAGCGGACGAAGGAGCGTACCAGCCCCGAAAAGGGCCCGCAGGAGCGCCAGAGGCACCCCAAGACCCCCACGGCACGGCAGGACCCGCAGACGCCCACACAGGGCCGCCAGAGCGGCCAGACGGCCCCACATCAGGCAGATCCGCCAAAAAAAGAGTCTCGGTCGGGACGCGGCTCGCGCGATACAAGAACCAGCTCCTCTACCCCCCAAGGCCAAGGAACTATGACTGAACGCCCCTCAGTGGAGGGACGGCTCAGGGCTTACCGGGCGCAGTTGGAGCGGAGCTCCGTCCCGGCCAAAGAGAAAACAAAATCCAGGCCCAAGACGAGATAATGGCGTGTTTAAAACAGGCATTCCACTCCTCCGGGGTGCGCCGGCCTATGAACGGCGCACCCCGGATTTTTTGCGTTTTCCCGGAGGTGAACGCCACTGAAACAGCCATCCCAAGCAAACAGGCTTCTTGTCTGCCTGTTCTTTTACTTCCCCGTGGTCTGGGCGGCGTTGCTCATCGCCCAATCGCTGGAGAGCGGCCAGGGTGCAGCAAGTGGACTGCCCACCCTGATCGCCAACCTGACCGAGGCGCTCCAGAATCCCCTGGAAGTGCGATGGACGGACAAGAGTCTCCTCTCCATCCTGGCCTGCACCGGCATCTACATCATGACCCTCGCCCTGATGAGTGCGGAGCAGGGCCGGAGGCGGGAGGGGGCAGAGCACGGCTCCGCCGCCTGGGCCTCGCCCCGGCAGGTCAATGCCATGTTCGCCCAGAAGGAGAACAAGCTCCTCACCCGCAATGTCCGCCTGGGGCTGGATACCCACAAGCACCGTCGATCCCTTAATGTGCTGGTTATCGGCGGCAGCGGCGCGGCCAAGACCCGAAGCTATGTCAAGCCCAATATCCTGGAGGCCAATACCAACTATGTGGTCACAGACCCGAAGCAGGAGGTGCTCACCGCCACAGGCGGCTGGCTGAAGCAGAACGGATATGAGATCCGGGTGCTCAATCTGGTCAACCTGGAGCAGAGCGACGGCTACAACCCCTTCCGCTATCTGCGGGATGAGAAGGACGCCCTCAAGCTGGTGAACAATCTCATCCAGGCTACCACCCCGAAGGGCAGCCATGAGAGCGATCCCTTCTGGACCAGTGCGACTCGTTCGCTGGCAGTAAGAAGTCAGCGGACAAACAACAAATACCGTTGTTTGGATAACTGGTAATTTGACAGGCGGAATGACGGGGTAACGCCCTGAAACGCCTGCCCTCGGTGGGCGTGCATCGGCTGCAAAGCCTGTGTACGAAGCCCCACGACAACGGCTGAGAGCAACCGTAGCCGCCGCCAGCGGTGGCCGAAAGCAGTCTGGAGGCAGACTGTGTTGCCTATAGGCCAAGGGTCTATAAAATACCCATGGTTAGAATGTTCGCCGTAGCGGGCGGACTGACGAATCCGCGAATGTACGGGTCTATAAGAAGACCATATAGAAATGTATGGGTGCGTTCAAGCGCAGCCGGTGTGGTTTAGTAAAAATTTTTCCTATGAACGACCATGATGTGTTACAGGCACATCCCAGCCGGCAGGCTCATAGCGGAAACCTAAAGGTATCAATGCACAGATAGAATTACCGGAACGAGGAAAGGCAGCGGCTTTCGCAAGGAAGAACCCGGCGAAGAACAATAAGCGGGTGAACCGCTGCTGAAAAGTAGTGATCGAACCGAAGAAGTCCCTGTAATGGGGATGGAGGAATGGTCACAAGTCGAATTGTGGAAACAGGCATTATTCAATCCAATCATAAGGATTCGAGTAAGACCAAAAGGGTCACTTTTCCAAACTGGAGGTGATGCCTTATGCCAAAAGAAAGGAAAAAAGTCCTGTGTATGGATGCCCAGCGGCACGCCGAGTATTACGGGATGCAGCGGACATTTGACGAACTGTACGCCAAAAGCAAGGCCGGAGAAACTTTCACCGGCCTGATGGAACTGGTATTAAGCCCGGACAACATCATGCTGGCCTACAGAAACATCAAGACCAACACAGGCAGCTACACAACAGGAACAGACAAGCAGAATATCGGTGACATTGGACGGCTTCCACCGGCTGAGGTCATCGGTAAGGTCAGAAAAATTGTCACAGGCAGCGAACACGGCTACCGTCCCAAACCAGTACGCCGGAAGGACATTCCAAAGCCAAACGGCAAAACCAGGCCACTGGGTATCCCCTGTATCTGGGACAGATTAGTTCATCAATGTATCAAACAAATCCTGGAACCCATCTGCGAAGCGAAATTCAGCAACAACAGCTATGGGTTCCGCCCGAATCGGTCAGTGGAGCACGCAATTTCCCGCACCTACTCTCTACTGCAACGGGCGCATCTGCACTATGTTTTGGAGTTTGACATCAAAGGGTTCTTTGACAATGTGAACCACAGCAAGCTTATCAAGCAGCTTTGGACACTGGGCATACAGGACAAGCAGCTTCTGTTTATCATCAAGCGCATCCTGAAAGCCCCCATCCGTATGCCGGACGGCAGTACCGTATATCCGACAAAGGGAACGCCCCAGGGCGGAATCATCTCCCCGCTGCTGGCCAATGTGGTGCTGAACGAACTGGACCACTGGATCGACAGCCAGTGGACGGAACATCCCGTGGCAAACCGCTATGGAACACAGCGCATCATCCGTACCTCTGAGGTCTTTGACAAGAGCAAGGGCTACCAGAAAATGCGGAATAGCAATCTCAAAGAAATGTTTATCGTGCGCTATGCGGATGACTTCCGCATCTTTTGCCGAAACCGTGAGGACGCGGAGAAAACCATGGTGGCGGTTACGAGGTGGATCACAGAGCGGTTGAAGCTGGAGGTTTCTCCAGAGAAAACACGCATTGTCAATGTCCGAAAGCGATACTCCGAGTTCCTCGGCTTCAAAATCATGGTGTACCGCAAGGGTAGAAAATATGTCGTGAAGTCCCATATCTGTGACAAGAAACTACAGTTGGAAGAAAGCAAGCTCATTGAGCAGGCAAAGCGAATCGCAAAACCAGCCGAAGAACGAACGCAGCCGGATGAAATCGGTCTGTTTGACGAAATGGTGCTGGGCGTCCAGAACTACTACAGGATTGCTACTTGCGTCAGTCTGGACTGCCGGAAAATTCACCGCAGAGTTATGACAGTGCTGACTAACCGTCTGAACACGGAAACCGGCTGCCAGCTCGTCCGGGAGGGCGGAGCCATGACCGACAGCGAAAAGGAACGCTACGGTGCTTCCAGAATGGTACGGTATGTGTCGGGTATCAATCGGCCAATCTACCCCATTGCGCTCATCAAGTACAAAACCGCAATCGGAATCAGCGCCGCCGTCTGCTGCTTCTCTCCGGCGGGGCGGAAAAAGATACACGATAATCTGGAAATGGATACGACCTTGTTTGCGTATCTGCGAGGGCATCCGCCGAAAGACCACAGCATGGAATACGCCGATTGCAGACTTTCCCTGCTGGCCGCTCAGAAAGGCAAGTGCGCCGTCAGCGGAGAGCTATTCCTCAACCCGGACAACATCGTGTGTCACATGAAAGTCCCAAAGGAGCAAGGCGGCCAGGAACGGTATAGCAACCTGGCGCTGCTCCACAGGCGGTTCCTCCCTTTGCTGGCTGACCAAGACGCTGCCGCCCTCAAGAGCATATGCAAGCAACTGACTGTTACGAGGAAACAACTGACCAAAATCAACAACCTGCGTGCTGCCGCAAAATTAGCGGCAATCTGAACAGCTTTCTATTGGTGATTGATTAAATGCCTAATAACGCAATCGATGGAACGCCGGATGCGGTGAAAGTCGCATGTCCGGTGTGGAGTGGGGGAAAATCCGGCGATGACTTCAAAGGATTACCTATCACTATAGGCCGAGACGGCGCTCCTCCAGGCCATCATCCTCATGCTGTTCCAGGAGGCCCCGGAGTATGAACAGAACTTCTCCATGGTGATGCGGGTACTGGAGTACGCCGAGGTAAAGGAGGAGGACGAGGAGTACGTCTCGCCCCTGGACCTGCTCTTCCAGGCCATAGAGCAGGTCCGGCCGGACAGCGTGGCGGTGCGGCAATACAAGGTCTTTAAGATGGCCGCGGGAGATGTATGCTCTAAGTGACTTCTTAATCATGGTTTTTGTCATGGTTAGTGAAGCAGTCACTTAGAGCATTTTCATTTCAGGAGGTACAGCCATGAGAAACGAGAAAATTACCCCTCTGTATGAGCGTTTGAGCCGCGATGATGAGTTACAGGGCGAGAGTAACTCCATATCGAACCAAGAGTTACTATGTAGAGGGTGGTTTCTCCCACCTAATACATATGACTGCGGCTCATTTGTGGTGAATGGAACAGCAGTTGTAGGAAAGGAGGCCAAAAGCCTTATAACCGCTGCAAATCAACACAAAAAGGAGCTGATTTATATGAAATCGATATTTGAGCAGATGGGCGGCACTTACCGTCAGGAGGGCGATTATCTCATTCCAAACCTTGCACTGCCAGAGGAACCGGAATACCAGATTGGCAAGTATGGGCGTATGCGCCGCAGCTATCTGAAAGAACATCGTCCTGTTCTCTACGCAAACCTGCTCACAAGCGGAACGCTGCATCGGCACCTCGCCGAGATCGACCAAGCCTGCAACGAGCGCATGGAAATCATCGTTTCCGATATGGCAAGGCAGGAAGATGTGACCGAAGCGCTCAAAGCCGCCGACCAGATGGAATAGGTGCGCCGCATTCTGGTGACGCTGCTGGTGGCCTCCCTGTGCGGCCTCATCCGTGCCTACGGCGGCTTCGAGAGCATCCTCGCCTTCATCCGCCGGGTGTTCCGCGGCAAGCGGGGCGGCCAGCTGGGCATCGGCCTGCTGGTGGGCCTCATGGATATCGCCACCGCCAACAACACCGTGGCCATCGTCATGGCAGGCCCCATCGCCAAGGAGGTGGAGGAGGAATACGGCATCAGCCCCAAGCGCTCCGCCTCCCGGCTGGACACCTTCTCCTGCATCTTTCAGGGCATCATCCCCTACGGCGCCCAGATGCTGGTGGCCATTTCCACCTGCGCAACCCTCGGCTACGCCATCAGCGCCTTTGACATCATCCCCCTGCTGTTCTATCCCTTCCTGCTGTGCCTGTCCAGCCTGCTGTTCATCCTGTTTGACAAGAAATAAAGCGTCTCATTTCGTGTGCTTACAGCGAGAGCCCACCTTCTCAAGAAGGTGGGCTCTCGGCGTAATGCTTCCGCGATACCTGTATGACGCGGTGCTGTGGCCGCTGTCCACTGAAATCGCCATGTAAAAAAGACAGCTTCCAAGGGATATAGGTTTAAGCGCGGCAAATGCTCCGGCACACACTCTGCCAGAAGCCGCCGGTTGGCTCCCCCTTATTCTTCCTTCAGGTGCTCCTCCATCGTTTACAGGTATTACTGAAGCGACAGACCGTTGATCGCCTTTTCCATCTGCTCCAGAGCCTTTGTCAGGGTACACCGGGGACAGGCCACATTCATGCGCAGAAAAGCCTCACCCTGTTTACCGAATTCATAGCCGGCGCAGAACGCCACCTTGGCCTCATTGATCATGAAATGCTCCAGCGCCATGCCCCGGTAGGGCAGCTGGGAGCAGTCCAGCCAGACCAGATACGTACCCTCGGAGGGGATCATACGGATCTGAGGAATGCGCTCCCGCAGGAACTGATCCAGATACGCCTTGTTGTCGGAGACGTAGGCGATGGCCTGATCCAGCCACTCCTCGCCGTCGTTGTAGGCGGCTATGAGGGCGGCCATGCCGAAGATGTTGTCCAGCCGCGTCTGGGCAATGGACATCTCCTCGTTGAACTTGCACCGCAGGTCGTCGTCCGCCAGCACCAGGGTGGCCATACCCAGTCCGCCCAGATTGAAGCCCTTGTTGGAGGAGTAGCAGACCATGGAATGGCGCAGCACCTCCTCGCCCAGCAGACCAAAGGTGGTGTGGGGATGCTCCGGCGGCACGAAGTCGCAGTGGATCTCGTCCACCAGCATGAAGATGTTGTGCCGCAGACAGATCTCCGCCACGCCCTCCAGCTCCTGACGGGTCCATACCCGGCCGGTGGGGTTGTGGGGGCTGGAGAGCACCAGTACCTTCACGCCGGAGGCAGCCTTGGCCTCCATATCGGCGAAGTCAAAGGTGTAGCGCCCATCCTTCCAGACCAGCGGCGTCTCTACCAGCTTCCGGCCGCCCCGGGTGACCATGTCAAACAGCGGGTCGTAGTTGGGCATGGGTACCATGACCCTGTCGCCGGGCTTGGTGAGGATGCGCAGCATCACGTTCATGGCGTAGATCACGCCGGGAGGCGCAAAGGCCAGATGCTCATAGTTGACCTCAAAGCCATGGCGCTTTTTCAGCCAGCCCATCACCGCGTCATAATAGGGCTGCTGGCGCACGCCGTAGCCGTAAACCGGATGGGCGGCGCGCTTCTGCACAGCCTCCACGATGCAGGGAGCGCAGGCGAAATCCATGTCCGCCACCCACATGGGGATCACATCGTCCCGGCCGAAATAGTCCATATCGCAGTCCCACTTAAAGGAGAAGGTATTTCTGCGATTGATGGGGGTATCAAAATCGTATCTCATACAGCGCCACCGACCAGTGCAACGACGATCCACAGAATGATGGACACTGCCGCCGCCAGCAGCGCATAGGGCAGCTGGGTGCGGACGTGGTCAATGTGGTCGCAGGCGGCGCCCAGAGAGGAGAGCACCGTGGTGTCGGAAACGGGGGAGCAATGGTCGCCGAACAGACCGCCGCTGACAACGGCGCCCACAGCGGCGTAGACCAGCGTACCCAGCTGACCGCCGGTGAAGGAGTAGGCCATGGGAACGGCGATGGGAATGCAGATAGCGAAGGTGCCCCAGGAGGAGCCGGTGAAGAAGGAGATCACGGAGCCCGCGATGAAGGCCACAGACAGGAACAGGGCGGGGGTCATCCAGCTCTCGCAGACGCCCAGCAGGAAGTCGGCGGCGCCCATGGACTTGGTGATGGTGTTGATGCAGTAGGCCAGAGCCAGGATCAGCGTGGCGGACATGACGCTCTTCATGCCCTGCACGGCGGTGTTCACCAGATCGGTCACACTCTTGAACACCTTGCGGATGCTCAGCTCGATGGACATATAGATCACGGTGATGATGAAGCACTCCAGGATCTTCACGCCGCCCTTGGCGATGTACGTCCAGATGGCGGTGGCTACCAGAATAATGATGGGGATCAGGAAGTCCAGCATGACGTTGGGCTTTACATCACTGTCGTTGCCCTTCTGCAGCTCCTCCAGCTCGGTGCCCATCATGGGAACGGCGCCGTCACGCAGCAGCTTGCCGGTGGTGCGGGCGCGCTGCTCCGCCTTGCGCATGGGCCCGAAGTCGGGGAAGATCTCCAGTGCGGAGAGTAGTGTGATGAGCACCATCAGAATCGCGTAGAAGTTAAAGGGGATGGCGCTGATGTAGACGCTCACGCCCTGCTCGTTAGAGGTCACAGGGCCGCCCAGATCCGCCACCAGACCGGCCACGTAGGCGCCCCATGCCATGAAGGGCATCAGGGTACACACGGAGGCGCAGGTGGAGTCGAGGAGGAAGGCCAGCTTCTCTCTGGGCACACGCATCTCATCCGTCAAGGGACGCATGACCACGCCGCGCAGCAGGGGGCTCATGTAGTCGTCGATGGTGAACAGGCCGATGAACCAGGTGGCCAGCTTTACGCTGCGGGGGGATTTCACCTTACCGGCGATCATCTCCGCAAACGCCTTGACCACGCCCGCCTTCATGAAGAACGCGATCATAATGCCGATGAATACCTGAATGAGCAGGATCCAGATGAAGTCCTCGTTGCCCAGAGCCTCCTCCGCCAGAGCGGAGAAGCCGAAGGCGGGGTCATGCCCCAGCAGCAGAACGCCGGAGAGACAGCCCATGAACAGGGCAAAGACCGCGTCCTTCTTCCAAAATGCCAGCAGCAGGGTAAGCGCAAGGGGAATCAATGACAAGATACCGTAGTTTGCAGCTTCCATTACAAATACCTCCTTAAAAATATAACGCGGGGGGGATGATATTGAGCCTCCCTTCTGATAATTTTGTTATATTCCTGATTATAATTTATCACACTGCCCTTGTCAACCTTGCATAAGTGCCAAGAAGTTTGATAATTTTTTGTCTAAATCGCTGCTTTAAAGGCTCTTTTCGCCTCGCTCTGCAAAAAAAATGTTATATCCCCGCCGCTTTCCAGCATATTAGGTGTTGATTTATCCATTCATTTTCGATATACTGACTTTCAGCAGCACTATGTGACAGTTTTTTATCAGGCAAGAATTATTGTTGAGAAAGTAGGGATACAGTGAGCAACTACGCCAGTCTTGAGCGATACATTCCTCTGGTGGAATTTATGGGGAAGATCTGCGGAAAGAATTATGAGATCATCCTCCATGACGTTTCCACGCCGGAGCGCTCGGTGATTGCCGCCTGCAACGAGCATCTCAGCGGCCGCCGCGTGGGCGACCCCATGACGGAGTTGGCCAAGGAACTGCTGCGAACCGGAGCCTATAAGGAGCACGACTATGTGGCCAACTACGAGGGCCGCACCCGGGGAGGCAAGCGTTTCGTTTCTTCCACCTATTTCATTAAGGAAAAGGGTCATCTGGTGGGGCTGATCTGCGTGAACCACGATGTGGAAGATATTCTGGTGCTCTCGGAGCATCTTTCTAACCTGCTTCATTCCTTTTCTCTTCCGCAAGAGGAGGAAAGCTCCGCCTATACCGAAAACCTGGATGATTCCATCCCGGAGCTGTCCAGCAATCTGATCCACTCCACCATCCTCGGCTATGGTATCCCCTCCGATGCCATGCATACCGCCGACAAGCTGGAGATACTCCGCTCTCTGGAAGCGCAGGGCGTATTCCAGACCAAGGGCTCCATCGGACAGGTCGCCAGGGAACTGCACATCTCCGAACCCACGGTCTACCGCTACCTGCGGCGTATCCGCAGCGAAGCAACATAATCTTCCGCCGCGGCGCTTCACCCGCAGGCGGGACGCTCTGACGTCTCGATGCATAAAGCGGCCGGCCACGGCTACGGCGTTCTGACAAAGACCCCAGAGCTTGTCCGCGAGGAGATCGAGGGCATGATGGCCGAGGCTGTGGCGGCGGCAAAAACAGCCGCACCTCCGGTACTTCCCGATCACTTCCACGTGGAGGTCACCTATGTACACCATTATGACGCCTATGGATGCTCCCACTATCCCGGCGCCAGCCTCATCTCTCCCACCACCGTGGCCTTTGATGCCGATGATTACGGTGATGTGCTGCGCTTTTTCTACTTTGTGATCTAAGAAACGTAGGTATATGCTATGGCTGTTATTGCCTATCAATACCGCGGTGATCTGGTGGATCAGATCCACCGGGGACATATCGCGGTAACGGATCACACAGGCAAGATCCTTTGGAAGCTCGGTGATCCGGAGCGTCTTACGTTTGCCCGCTCCTCCGCCAAGCCCCTTCAGGCGATCCCCGTGGCAGAAAGCGGTGCGCTGGAGCATTATGGTATTACCCCGCAGGAACTGGCCGTCATCTGTTCCTCCCACAACGGAGAGCCCTTTCATGTAAAGGCCGTGGAGAGCATCCTGCACAAGGCAGGTCTCTCCCCTGATCAGCTGTGCTGCGGGTCGGAATACCCCATGTATGTCCCCGCCGAGGACGCCTTGAAGATCGCCGGCATCCCCCGGGCGCCCATCTACTGCGACTGCTCCGGAAAGCACGCCGGTATGCTCATCACCGCCCGCCATTTAGGGGAGTCTTTGGAAGGCTATACTGCTTTGGAGCACCCCGTCCAGCAGCGTATCCTCTCGGTGTTCGCTGAAATGTGCGGCGTAGAGACCTCCGATGTCCAGTTGGCCGTGGACGGCTGCGGCGTTCCGGTCCACGCGCTGCCCCTTTACCGGCTGGCACAGGGCTACGCCCGCATGTCCCTGCCCACGCTTTTTGACCCCACCCAGGCCGCTGTCCTCCGGCGCATCACATCCGCCATGACAGCACATCCGGAAATGGTGGCGGGAACCGGTCGCATCTGCACCCAGCTGATGGCCGCCTTCGACGACCGAATCTTCTGTAAATCAGGCGCCAGCGCATTCTATGCCGTGGGCATCAAGGATAAGGGGATCGGCATTGCCCTCAAAATGGAGGACGGCGCCTCCTCCATCGTCCCGTATGCCATCCTCTCGGTTCTCACCCAGCTCGGCGTCATCACGCCGGAGGAAGCCTGTTCTCTGCCCCGCTACCACGACAAAAACCTTTACAACAACCACCACGCCGTCGTGGGCCGCACCGAGCTGGCCTTTCAACTGGAGCAGCTCTGCTAACGGCACGGACTGCACGCAAAACAGAGCGCATCTGTCCTCTTGCCAGAAAGCAGCATAAACAAAACCACCCGCTTATATGCTCTGCCGTAAGTTCGGCGTGGATGTGAAGAACTTCGCCATTGACCGTATTCCGGAGGAGCTGGCGGGCAAGTCCCCTAAGGAAATTCGTGCGGAGCTTTCCAAGACCCGTTCTGCGATGAGCGAGATCGGCTCCCGTGTGTCGGAGGAAATCTACCGTCGCCGTGCTGACAGAAACAAGGAACAGGAAAGATGAGGTGTGAGCGATGAAAGAGGAACGCTATCACATCGCCTTGGACGATTATGAACACGGCGTAGTGATTCGAGCTTTGAACGATTCCAAAACCGAACTGATGCATGAGGGTAAATCCACCGATGCTGTGGACGATCTTATCATCAAGGTCGGGTATGCCCCAAAGAAAAAGTTCAAGGTAATCGAGCGAAAGGAAAGCTCCGGTCGTGAATCGAGATAACGACAGACAGACCTCCATCATTCTCGCCGTACTCGGCATCCTGCCGATTGTGTGGCTCGGACTTCTCATTGCACCATCCGTTAAGGGTGGCTTGCCGGAGATACTGCCGAGCTTGATGAATGTGATGAGCGACCCATTTCATATAGAGCTTTGCGAGGACAGCGTAAAAGCTGTCCTCGTTTTGCTTCTCTGCTATGGAATGGGCATCGGGATCTACTTCTCTACACGCAGGAACTACCGACGCCGAGAGGAACACGGCAGCGCAAAATGGGGCAATGCCAAAGCCGTGGACAAGAAATACCGGCAGAACCCACCGTCCGAAAACAAGCTGATGACGCAGGCAGTCCGTATCGGACTCAACGGCAAAAAACCGCCGCAATCTGAACACCCTTGTCTGCGGCGGTTCCGGTGCCGGTAAGACACGCTTTTACTGCAAACCGAATCTGATGCAGGCGAACACCAGCTTCGTAATTCTTGACCCGAACGGTTACACTATAAGAGGATAGAAAAAAAGAGCGTTTCACAAACGAAGATTCCTTGAAGAAGGGAAGTCAAAACCGTGGCTAAGAAAGAAGAAATCAAAATCACAGCCTTGTATGAGCGTCTGTCAAGGGACGATGAACAGGCCGGGGAATCAAACTCCATCCAGAATCAAGAGTTAATATGTAAAGGGTGGTTTCTGCCACCTAATACATATGACTGCGGCTCATTTGTGGTGAATTGAAAAGCAGTTATAGGAAAGGAGTTAAAATATCCCAATAACTGCCGAAACCAAAACACACAAAGGAGGTCGTCATGAAATCTATCTTTGAAGAAATGGGCGGCACATACCGTCAGAAGGGGGATTATCTTATCCCAAACATAAAACTTCCAGAGCAGGAGGAGTATCAGCTCGGCAAATATGGCCGAATGCGGCGAAACTTTTTGAAAGAGCATGATCCTGCCAGTTACTCGGATCTCATAGTGGAAGGACAGCTCTGGAATCACCTTGCCGAGATCGACAAGCTCTGCAATGCCCGCATGGAAGTGATGATAGCTGCTATGAAAAAACAGGAAGGTGTCACAGAAGCCCTGAAAGCGGCAGACCAGATGGAATGGGTGCGCCGCATGAATAGCATCCATAACCGGGCAGAAGAAATCGTGCTGTATGAACTGGTATATGAAGTATAACATAAAATAGACAGAGGGGACGCTTTTGGCAGCAATCAGCTGCGGCAAGCGCCCCCCTTTTTTATTATTTCTCGTCTCTATCCCGGTTCTTTGCCCGATTCTTATACACATTATGCTGGTTTTTGCACTGTGGGCTGCAAAATACATTATTGGCTCGGCTGGCGACAAAAGCCTTCTGGCAGTGTTCGCAGAGCCGCAGCGGTTTTTCCTCATCAGTCAGCATAAAGCTGAACATGAGCTGAATTGCCGTTAGAAGCGAGTGAAAGTCCCAGACAATCGTGGGGCTGGTTACGGGCTTGTCAAACAGGGCAATATGATAAGTCGGTGCAATTCCTCCAAAAGCAGCCATGCCCATACGATAGGTGTTTCTGGATGCCTCATCCAGCTGGTCGTAGTCATGGTAAAACAAAAAGCTGCTGGTCAGCGTAAAGGCCCAATCCTTGAATTGCTGCACGATCCAGTCATAAGGTTCCGCATACTGACGCTGAAACTGCATATTCATCGCCATAGGCTGCTCGGCAAAGGTCATAGCAAGTGCCATCATCGCTCTGTCCTGATTGATGTTCCAGCTTGACTGAATGCCTTCTTTTACCACATCTAATTTTTCAAAAGGATAGAATAAAGACAAAAATGCTTCTGTCTGCATGGATTCTGCTTTTATAAATCTGTTTTTCGGGAGATAAACTGCCTCATAGTCCATAAAGGACGGTGTGGTAGGCAGTGCGGTCATCAGCCCCAGCAGCCCATACTGATGAACAAATTCCAGTACAGCCTGCTCAATAACCGCCTCACTTTTCCGGCCCATACAGAGCATCCCGACATTGAGAGCATCCACAACCAGTTTTTCGGAATCCTTTAGAGGATCGTAAACTTTCGGTTCTGCCGCAGGAGCGGCCATGATATATCGTCTGCCATTCTTTCCGGTCTTTATCTCATACTGATTGTACCGCACCCAATAGGAGCTGGCGTGTGCAAATAGATTCTGCATGGCTTCACCTCTATGTGTAATCTGATATATTATAATCCTATTACAAGTATAAAATCATTTTTCGGATTCTGTCAAGCCGCTCTTTTTACGGGGCGGCGTTTTATTTTCTCGCTTGACCTTCGCTGCACTCTTTCCGCTCTGCTCTAAGCTTGCAGCATACAGAGAAACAAATTCTTTCTCCCGCAAGGTCAAGCTGTTCTTCCGCAAAAGATGTTCATATAGCTGATGCTGTAATTTTCGTGTGTAAGTATCCCGCAGCTTGCGGATATTTCGATCAGATTGTCCCCGCATGGCTGCCACTTTAGCAGTGCTGTACAGCCGCAGGGAGAGAAAGTACAGCACTTCCTTATGTTCGTCCTTCAGCCGTTCCACAATTTTGGAGAGAAATGGGTCAGCAGTCAGTTGGTGCATCTCATAAGGACAGTCAAAGATCAAGTCCAGAAAACTGCCTTTGCCCAAAAGCTGCTGTTCCGGCATATTCAGCCACTCAGGGAAAACCAATCCATAGTTTGCCTTCTTATACTCCAGCGGTATATCTCCACGAAGATTTTTATGATACCGCTCTCTGCGTTCTCGATTGCGATCCAATCGGTCCATTTCCCCAATAACCACAGAAAAATCTGTCTCTGTTCTTGCGGCTAAGCTGATGCGCTCCACAGCTGTTTCATCCATCTGCTGTCGGAGCGTATTCAGGCCGATGGGAGATTCAGCTGAATCAGCATCTTCTGGAATGTCATCCTCTGCTTCCAAAGGATGCTCGTCCTGCTCCAGCTCACTTTCCAAAGCAGCGTTCCGTTCTTCTGCCAGAGCTTCTTCTAGTTCTTCATCGCAGACAGGTGTATCCTCGTCCTAGTTCCAGTCGGCAAAGTCAAGGATGGATTCTTCCCAGGGGATTTCTTCTGCATTTTCTTCGCTTTCTTCTTCCAACCACAGATCATTCGGTTCTTCGTCCATGACTTCGCCTCCCTTCTGATTCCTATTTTATCTCAAAAACTTGTTCTGTCCATAATTTATTTTTTAATTTTTGAAAAACAGTTCCGATTTACATCGCTGTTTTCTCCTATTAGTGAGGAAGTAATCTGAAAATCATTATTCTGATTACACTTTATGAAAGAAAGGAGAAAACAATGATGTCAAACCAAAACAGGGAGCTGACTTCAAAAGAGAAACGCTCCATCAAAAAGCTGGTCACAAGGCTTTTCGCCAACTATGACAGCGAGTACGGGTGCTTGCCGCTGGACTGTGATTGTCCCATGTTCGGCATCTGCTACACAAACAGTGCTATGTGCCGCTACTTTCGGGGATCGGTTCTGCCCAATGACCCGGAGCTACAAGCATCACTGGAAAGCCAGCCTGTCCGCACCTGTCAGTATTGCGGCCAGAAATTTCCGGCTGACGGGAAGTGGGTGTACTGCTCCCAACAGTGTGCGGAGTCTGCCCGCCGTCAGCAGAATGCAGCGAGAGTACGGAAATTCAGAAACAAGCGAAAGTAACCATTTGCCCCTTCGAAACCCTGATGGCACAAGGGTTTTCGGAGGGCATTTTGCGTTTGGAAGGGAGTTCTATCAAAACCATGAAAACAGCGAAGAAAAGCGTTACACAGCAGGAATGCAGAGCTGAAACCTTGCCGGAGGATATTGCCTATGGGAAATGAAAAGGAAAAGCAGGGCTTTTATATGATAAACCGCCGTATCGGTTCCACCATCTATCGGGGTGAGAGTATACGGCAGTGAAACAGCAACAGAAACGATGGAAGATAAAATCTTAAGACTGATTCAAAACGAGGCTGCAAATCCTTGTGGTTCTTGTGGTATAATGGAATCACCACAAATGAGCCGTCAGTCTGAAAGGAGCGCATCATGAGCGTAAAACAGACTGAAGGAAAAATCACAGCTCTTTATGAGCGTCTGTCCCGTGACGATGAACAGGTTGGGGACAGTAACTCGATTGTGAATCAAAAAAATATCTGGAAAGCTATGCTCGGCAGCAAGGTTTCCAGAATTGCGTCCACTATACGGACGATGGCTACTCCGGCGGCAATTTTGACCGGCCTGCATGGAAACGGCTGATGAACGATATTGAGAAAGGTCGAGTCAGCACCGTACTTGCGAAGGATATGACAAGTATCGTATCACCATTGAATTTTCTGCTTTGTGTGGGCAGTGCTCTGCTCATCGGATTGATTTTAGCCGGGTTTTATATGTACCGGACCCGATACACCAAAAGTTTTGTGGCAACGCTTGCTTTACTGCCCGCAGTTGTCTGTGTGGTTATTATGATGGTCAATGGAAATGTAGGAACCGGCGTCGCTGTTTCCGGAGCATTCAGCCTGGTTCGATTTCGTTCCGTACCTGGTTCCGCAAAAGAGATCGGTGCAATCTTCCTCGCTATGGGCACAGGTTTAATCGTCGGGATGGGATATCTGGGCTATGCGTTTCTCTGTGCAATTGTTCTCGGCTTTTTCAGTGCTCTGTACAGCCGACTGGATTTCGGCTTCCGAAATAAAAACAGGCTGTACAAAACACTTCATATTACAATTCCGGAAGACTTGGATTATACGGATGTATTTGAGCCGATTTTGAAAAAATACACTTCAGAATGTGAGCTTACCACAGTCAAGACCACCAACATGGGAAGCCTGTTCCGGCTTACCTATAACTTAAAATTAAACAGTGTGGGCAAAGAGAAAGAAATGATTGATAAGCTCCGTTGCCGTAATGGAAACCTGGAGATTACCATTTCCAATCAGGAAACAGCAATTGCTGAATTATAAAGAAGGTGTCTAATATGAAGAAAACAGCAATCTTGTCGCTGCTTCTTACGGTAATTCTTTCTCTTTCTGCATGCAACTCCGTGGGTGGTATTGTTACGGAGTCTGAAAGCGAAACCTCGGAAACAAGCCAGATCCAATCGGTGGAAAGTTCCTCAGATTCGTCAGAGATGTTTACTGATAGGGATGTGGAAATCGGATATGATGAAGAGACCAGCGCACGAATCACATTGTCCGGGAACAGTGCTTCCAGTGATTCAGATGCCGTGCAGATTTCCGGTAGTACGGTTACGATTAAAGAAGAAGGCACCTACATTCTTTCTGGAACACTCAATGACGGAATGATTGTAGTTGGCGCTGAAGATACAGATAAAATCCAGCTGGTATTGGACAATGTAGAAATTACAAATTCTACTTCAGCGGCCATTTATGTACTGGAGGCTGATAAGGTGTTTATCACCACGGCGTCCGGCTCAGAAAACACGTTGGCCAACGGCGGGGAATATGTTGCAATTGATGAGAACAATATTGATGCTGTGATTTTCTCCAAATCCGACCTGACTTTGAACGGTGCGGGAACCCTGACTATCAACGCTGCTGCCGGACATGGCGTTGTGTCCAAAGACGATCTGCTTCTTACCAGCGGTACCTATGAGATTACGGCAGCCAGCCAGGGCCTTTCCGGAAAAGACGGTATTCATGCAGAAAACACTGACGATACCAGCTTAGGCTTTCTGTACATTTCAGGAGGAACCTTTATCATTACAGCGGATGGCGATGGTATAAGTGCTAGCGCATATCTGCAGATTGAGAACGGTTCCTTTACCATTACTACAGGAGAGGGCAGCGCAAGCGTTACGATGACTACAGATATCATGAATTTAGGACAGCAAGGCGGATTCCAAGGCCAAACAACGACAACAGAGGACGATACAGCCAGCCAGAAAGGAATCAAGGCTGATGGCGCAATCACGATTACAAGCGGAACCTTTGTGACCGATACGGTAGATGATTCGATCCATTCAAACAGCGATATTCTTATTACAAGCGGCCAGTTTGATCTGAGAACGGGGGATGATGGCATTCATTCGGATACTGCTGTTACAATTGAAAACGGTGATTTCACCATAGCATACTGCTACGAAGGAATTGAAGGACTGTCGGTTACTATTGATGACGGCACTTTTGATATTACTTCCGTAGATGATGGCATTAATTCCGCCGGTGGTACGGATAGCTCTGGATTTGGTGGAGCGCGCCCCGGTCAGGAACAATTTGCTTCTTCGTCTGATAGTTTTATAACCATTAATGGAGGGGATTTTGTCATCGTCTCTACCGGTGACTGTGTCGATTCCAACGGAACATTAACGATTAACAATGGTACGCTCGATCTCACTTGTAACGGAAGTGGAAATACTGCCATTGATTGTGACGGTACTTACACCAATAATGGCGGTGATGTCACCACCAACGACGGTTCGGAAAACAATCTAGGCCAGATGGGCGGCCAAGGTGGTATGGGACAGGGCCGTGGCGGGCATTGAATTACAGCTCCTGTCCGGATAGATAATCTGGGCAGGAGCTATCATTTTCTTAGCCATACATCATAGTAGAAGGGAGGTCAGAGCATATGCATCCCGTTTGGATTGCTTTGATTCCAGCATATCAACCAACAGAGCAGCTTATCTCGCTTGTGCAAGAGGCGAAGAGCGAGGGGTTCCAAATCGTGGTCATCAATGATGGAAGCAATACAGGCACAAATGACATTTTTGCATCTGCGGACCGGTTTGGAACTGTACTTCATCATGTGAAGAATATGGGCAAGGGGCAGGCAATTAAAACCGGGCTTTCTTTTATACAAGGCCAATATCCTGCGGATTGTACGGTCGTTACGCTGGATGCTGATGGACAGCACCGTATTGCTGACGCAAAAAGAATCTGTAAGGTGGCACAGAATCATCCTGATGCTCTTGTACTGGGTAGCAGAAGACTTAAGGAAAATGTTCCTATCAGAAGCCGGGTTGGGAATACGATAACCAGATTTGTCTATCGGATTTCCACCGGTCAGAGGGTATGGGATATGCAAACCGGCCTTCGGGCATTTTCTACCGGACTGATCCCGCAGTTTCTCAGCATTCCCGGGGAACGGTACGAGTACGAAATGAATGTGTTGCTGGCCTGTTCCCGCATCGGTATTCCGATTCTGGAGGAGGAAATCGAAACGATTTATATTGACGGAAACGCTTTCTCGCATTTTGACACCGTGAAGGATTCCTGGCGTGTATATAAAGAAATTTTGAAATTTTCATCAGCTTCTCTCATCAGCTTTTTGGTGGATTACGGATTATACAGCCTTTTCACGCTCTTAACGTCAGGTTTGGGAAATATCCTAAGTATTCTCATATCAAATACTGGTGCTCGAATCATGAGTGCAAGCGTTAACTATACCATCAACCGCAAGCTGGTGTTTCAGAGCAAGGCGCATGTTGTCCGCTCCGCTGTTCAGTATGCTGTATTGGCAGTAGGAATCCTGATTGGCAATACCGTTGTCCTGAGCGTTCTCGCGGACTATTTGGGAGTGAATCGGTATGCAGCGAAACTCATCACTGAGCTGTTTTTCTTCCTGATGAGCTGGCTGGTACAGCGGAAAGTAATCTTTCGGACGGGAAAGAATGCGGAAAAATCTTAAAGATCAATGAAAAGAGGTGAAATTACATGTTTATACGACGACACTGGTGGGCGGTGCTTTACAGCGTCTTCCTTATTGCATTTACAGTCTACCTTGCTATGGATACCTTTGTGATTTCACGGGTATATACAGTGGTGACCGAAACTAATAGCGAGACGGAAAGCGGAACAGAGAGCACTGCCGCATTCGATACAGAAGAGAAAAATGAAATAGATTCCGATACGGAGGCGGTGGTGTCAGAAACTGCTTATATCGATGAAAACATCCAGATTACAATTACAGAATACCGAGAATATGATACTTCCATTTATGTTGCAGACATTATATTGTCCTCTCCCGAGTATCTTCAGACTGCGTTTGCACAAAACGCCTACGGCCGAAATGTGACGGAAAAAACTTCCGAGATTGCGGAAAGTGCAGGTGCGATTCTTGCGATTAATGGCGATTATTATGGTGCGCAGGAAGACGGATATGTTTTTCGCAACGGAGTGCTCTATCGAAATACGTCATCTTCCGGACAAGAGGATCTTGTAATCTATGAAGACGGAAGCTTTGCTATTATCAACGAAACGGATGTCACTGGCGAGGAACTTCTCGCAGATGGTGCACAGCAGGTCTTATCGTTTGGTCCTGCCTTGATAGAAAATGGCACAGTGGTGGTTTCAGAAAATGATGAAGTCGGAAAGGCAAAAACAAGTAATCCTAGAACCGCTATTGGGATTGTTGATAATCTGCATTATATGTTTGTGGTCTCAGATGGAAGAACAGATGAAAATGCAGGCTTATCTCTGCTTCAGTTATCGGAATTCATGAAAGAGTTTGGTGTTACGACTGCCTACAATCTGGATGGAGGGGGATCTTCTACTATGTATTTTAACGGTAAGGTCATCAACAATCCAACAACCAACGGGCGAAGCATTGCGGAAAGGAGCGTGAGTGACATTGTCTACATCGGATATTAAGCGGATGAAGAAAATGACGGGAATCGGCTTCGTATATCTGTTAATTTCACTGTTCTGCATACTGTTTGGTGCGGTCTATGAGTATTTTAGTCATGAGGTATATTCCTATTTTATGCTGTACGCATTTGTTTTTCCGTTAGTTGGTGGTGCGTTCCCCTTTTTTGCAATGACTTTTAGCAGTATGTTGATACCAAACAGAGTGTCTCAGAACTTATATCACGCTGGAATTGCAGCTCTGACAACAGGTTTTCTGTTTGAAGGTGCATTGGAGATTTATGGAACTACAAACCGGCTTGTGTCGGTTTATTGGATACTTGGAATCCTGTTTATTTTGGCAGCTATTTTTAATATATTGTTTGTTCCAAGGAAAAAATAAATGTGTTAAAATGGAAAATAATGAGCTTGACTTGTGAAGAACACTACGGGTATCAGTTTGAATGGCTAAAATGGGTAGAGCAATCTTTACTGGATATTATTCGTGAATATCCCACAGAAAGTTATCTACATGGGAGCAAGTAAGTATTTACGAATAAGAGATTGCCTCCGAGTATATTCAATTTGTTTTTCAGGAAAGCAATTTAACTGATACAGGCGAAGAATAAAAGGTAATCTTTTAAAGCAGTGCAGACAAAATGTCTCCAATTCCGCAGTGCAGACAGTGTTCCTGCTGGATGATCACAGGCTTTCTCGAAATGTCAATACACTTTTGCGGACATTTGGAATAACATAGCTTGCAGCCAATACATTTATCCGTCACAAAATAGCCGTTTTCTTTGTACCTGTGTGCCGCCAAAGAAAAAATTGGTCCGTTCGATGGGAAGTTGAGAGAGGTCAAACCATTCTCCGATTCCCTCATAAATTTTGAACACTGTGAGAGCACTGCGGGAACGCACATCGGGATAAATCTTCTCTATATTGGGATTTTTACAAAACAGTTCAGGCAGTATATCCGGGCCGATTTCCTTTGCCTTGCCCTGCACCGACACCGCCACACAGGAAAGGGTATCTTCTCCCTTCATGGCGGTGCAAGCGATATTTTCGTTGCTTTTCAACCGGTCGTAAAAGTTCTTTCCCTTTTCTGTCAGGAAGTAAAGTCCACTTTCATCATAATCCATCATGTCAATAGCACAGGTGACAGGATGCCCTTGTCTGTCCACGGTGGCAAAAACTGTAGGGTGGATTTTCTCCACGATATATTGCAAGTAATTTTTTGTTTGCATAAGGAACCTCCTATTTCTGCCTGCCCTTTAAGATGGGGGTCAGCTGTTTGTAAAGCAGCATGGTGACGATGCTGCTTTCAATTCCTTTCATTAAATCGAATGGAAACGCATTGAACAAAACAACGTCAAGTTTCGTCTTGATAAAAGGCATAAACTCGCCAAAAGAAGCAACTAGTTGATCGAGCGGCATAAATACTCAAATACAGGAAGCAGAACAAAATAGTTAACAATGGTTGCTACAACGCCCATGGTGGCACTGGCAAGTAGACAGGTAAGCATTGCTGTTTTCTTTGTTTTGTGATGTTTATAGATAAACCCGGCAGTTACAATGAAACTGCTTCCCATAATAAAATACGCAAGTTCACCAATACCGCCAGTAGAGGAAGTGAGTAACTGTAAAGTGTTTTTGATAAGTTGGATCAATATGCCAGATACAGGGCCATATGCAAAAGCTCCGATCAGTGCGAGCAGGTCCGATAAATCCATACGCGCAAACGACGGAGACAGCGGAACAGGAAATTCAAAAAAGCAAGCACAAAGGCGATGGCAGAAAGTGCCGGCGGTCATTGTGAGCATGCGCACATTCTGAGTGGATAATTTCTTTTGGATAGTAATAATTTTCTCCATGATTCTCCTGCTGAGATATGATTTAGATTAAGAACAAGCCCCGCAAAATCTGACTGAACTGCACCCCATTTGTTAGACAAGTATGATATACTATCTAACAGATGGGGTGATTTATTATGCCAAAAGGAATACCAAACAAGAGATACACGCCAGAATTCAAGCAACTGGTAGTAGAAA
>ERZ791934.1361-NODE-1361-length-23756-cov-4.237796_pt1 | contig 23756 bp, 29 predicted proteins | sample MGYA00510125_ERZ791934 | MGnify/ENA primary metagenome ERZ791934 (study PRJEB30046, sample SAMN00993240) | human gut metagenome | study: EMG produced TPA metagenomics assembly of the A metagenome-wide association study of gut microbiota in type 2...
GTGCGGACGCTATCGCACACGGCTCGACTGGTGCGGGTAATGACCAGATTCGTTTGAAATGGCTTATTACGACACACAGGTTCTTGAAGCCTTGCAGGAAATCGCAAAAGAGTTGAAACGCATTCGGGAGTTGATGGAGAAAGCGGAGGACGAAAAATGAAGTATGCAGAGTTTAAGGCGGTTTGCCCCTATGAGATCGGCGACAAAATCAAGGTCATTCAGGAAGAGCGGGAGGAAATACACACGATCACCGACATTGTGTGTATGCACTATCTGAAAACCGGGGCCGTGCAATTCCTGTTTGAACTGGACAACAGCGGAAAGCTGGTATCTATTGCCCCGGCGGAAGAGGCTTTCAAGCAATAAACCCCGCCGTTGAGCGGGAGAAATACGACAAGGAGGTTTGCACGATGAAAACTATATCAATTATCAACCTGAAAGGCGGCGTTGCAAAGACGCTGACCGCTGACAACATGGCGCACGTTCTCGCAGTTTTTCACAATAAGCGGGTATTGCTTGTGGATAACGACAAGCAGGGCAACACGTCAAAGGCGTTCGGGGTTCATTCCTACGACGACAAGAGCATTTCGGACGTACTGACCGCGCGGCGGCTGGACATTCACGAAGCCATAAAGAAAACCCGTTTCGAGGGTATCGACGTATTGCCCGCTAATATGACGCTGATTCGCGCGAATCTGGAAGTCATGATGGACAGCACCCGCCCGCAACAAACGCGCTTGAGGGCCGCGCTGAACCCCGTAGCGGGCGAATATGACTATTGCTTGATAGACAATGCCCCTGACATAAATATTTCGACCATAAACGCCCTTGTTGCGTCCGACGACGTGATTATTCCGATCAAGATTGACAAATACGCATTTGACGGTTTGGCGGAACTGAAAGAACAGATCGAGGACACACGGGACGACCTGAATCCCCGCTTGCGGCTGGCGGGTTGCCTTATCACCTGTTTTCAGAGGACCGACGCAGACAGGCAGGGCGAAGAATGGTTGAAAGCCCAGCCGGAATACCCGGTTTTCGATACGCACATTCGCTATTCGGAAAAAGTCACCGAAAGCACCTTTTCAGAATCCCCCATTGCTGAATACAGCAGACGGAGCGGGGCCGCTATGGACTATATCGCATTTGTGCGGGAGTATTTGCAGAGGGGAAAAAAGTGAAAAACTGCAATTATTGTGAACACCTGAACTTGACAGAGGAACAGCAACACAAAGACGGAACAGACAAGCCGCATATTTGCTTGAAGTACGGGAAACGGGTTTTTCACAGATCGACCGAACGGGGGTATCACGAAATGATTTACCCTTGCCGGGAATGCGAAAATGAAAGTTTGTCCGAATCGGACGGAAAGGGGCTTACACCATGGCAAAGTTTAACTTGAATCAGATTTTGAACGACGCTTCACGGGCCGCGGCAAAGGGCGGGGAGCCTACCCCCCGCCCCGCTGAAAGCAGGATGGAGAAAATCAGCGTTTACGACCTTGTGCCGTCGGAAGATAATTTTTATTCCATTCGGGAGATCGAAGAACTGAAAGCGGCAATCGAAATCGCCGGGAAAGTGCTTCAAAACCTTGCCGTCGTCCCGCTCGACGGCGGGAAATACAAGGTCATTGCCGGACACCGCCGCCGCCTTGCGTCGATTTCTCTTGTTGAAGAGGGAAAACCGCAATATGAGTTCGTGCCGTGCGACGTGGAACCGAACGAAGAAGCGGCGGAAGATCAAGAGGTACGCGACGGCCTTATGCTGATTGTGACAAATTCGCAGAGGGAGAAAACCGCATGGGACAAAATCGAAGAAGTGCGGTATTTGCGGGAAGTGCTGGAGAAAGCCCGGACGAAGCCCCGGTTCGTCGCCCTGCTTCAACAGATCGTTGCACAGACGTTCGGCGGTGCAGGGGTTCAGGCGGACGGAACGCGGGATTTCATTGCAAAGGTGCTTCACACAAGCACAACGCAGATCGGGCGGTATGACGCGATCATTCGGAACCTTTGCCCGGACTTCAAAGCGGAGTTGCAAGAGGACCGCATAAACGTTTCGACCGCCTACGAACTTTCGGGGCTGGCGGCGGAGGAACAGCAAGCGGCGTTTGCAGAGTATCAGCGGACCGGGGAAATCTCCATAAAGGCCGCGCGGGAACGGAAAACCCCGCCCACGGCAGAACGGACAGAGCGGGAAACCCCGCCACCCGCTCCACAAACCGCCACACAGCCGCCGGAAGCACCGGGACGTAAAGAAACATACCAGTCCCCGGAAAGGGACGTAGAGGACCGCACAGAACTGCCGAAACAGGCGGACGCGCCCGCGGAAAGGCCGATTTCGGCAGCAGGACCGACCGACAAAGCGGAAGCGAAGCCCCCGGCGGAGCGGGAACAGCAGGAACCGCCGAAAGCGGCGGAAGAAACAAGGTGCGTTGACGGTGGCATTTGCCCGTATTGCGGGGGACGATTCGACGCGGAGGAAGCGGTCAATTACAGCACGCTGGGGACGCAGACGACAGGCCCTATAAATTGCCCGCATTGCGGAAAGCTCGTCAAAATCTTTTGTTCGGTGGAATATTTCTGTTCCCCGGCGGAAGAGTGAGGGCGCGACCGTGAACGAACAAGAGTATTTCGGGAACATCGGCGGGGCGCATGAAGAGGAACGGGCCGAACGGCTGAAAGAATGTGCCACCCTGATTGCTGAAAAAGCGGGCGTTTCCCTTGAAGAAGCCGCCGCCGCAATTTCAAACGTCCTGCAAGTGATAACGGACGGGGTAAAGGAAGCTTTCGGAAGCCTGAAAGCGATATTTCAGGAAATCGAAGAAGCCGCCGCGTTGCTGGAGGTTGAACCCCGCGCCCGGCGGCGGAAGAAAGCCCGGAGCCGCGCCCGGTTCATAGAACAGAGATACCGGGCGAGAATCAGGCGGGCAGAGGGTGAACGGATATATCGGCGGATATACAAGCCGCCTTAAAGCGCAAAACAGGAGGACAGGCAATGAAACGCGAACGCGAAAAGGTTATAACGATCTTGCGGTTTTACCGGGACGTTGATAAAACAATCAAGCTGAACGAGCGGGTTATAAAGAACCTTGAAGATCAGTATTACACGACGCTGGGGGCCGTCAACATGGACGGTATGCCCCACGGGAAAGGCACGCCGTCAAGCCCGGTTGAACGGGCCGTTCTGAACGTCCCCGCGTCCGTCCAGCAGACGATTTCAAGCATGAATAAGGAAAACCGCAAGCTGACGGAAATCAAAGGGCATATTCTTTCGGAGTTGAACAGCCTGAATTATCATCAAAAAGCGGTGCTTTTGGCGTTTTACATAGACGGCCTACAATGGGAACAGATTTCGGAACGCCTGAATTACAGCCCGCGGCAATGCCGCAATATACGAGACGACGGGCTGGACGCTTTGGGAAAGCGATTCAGCCGGAACAAGGCGATTTCGCGGTATCGTTTCCCGGAAAAATAAGATTGCCACCCATTGCCTGATTTTTCTGCTAAAATGGGTATTGTGAAAAGTCACAGATACGAAACGGGCGGCGGAATCCTCCCCGCCGACCCTGACACCGAAAACGGACCATGTTTTGAACATGGCCCGTTTTTTGCACGCTTCCGGGCGGACCCGCGGAGCGGAAAATGAAAAACAAACGAAAGGGGGTGCGGACGCATGGCGCGCGATAGAAGCCCCGAACGGGACAAGGCCCGGCAGATTTGGCTGGATTCCGGCGGGACGATGACGGCGCGGGAGGTTGCGGAACAAGTCGGAGCGAAGCCCGAACAGGTCCGAAAATGGAAGAGCCTTGACAACTGGAACGCCGCGCTTGAAGCGCAGAAGCCGCCACGGAAACGCGGCGGGCAACCCGGCAATAAGAACGCCGCGGGAGCGGGTGCGCCTATGGGGAATAAGAACGCCGAAACACACGGCGCATATTCCGCCGTTCGCATTGCCGATCTTCCCCCGGAACAGCGGGAATATATCGAGGGTATCACGCTTGAAACCGAAGCGAATATGCTTACGGAATTGCGGTTGCTGATTGCGAAAGAAGCAGACTTGCAAAACAAGATTGCCACGCTGGAGGGGGCCAACCCTGACACCCTGTATATTGACCGCGTTGTTGAAATGAGAACGCCGAAAGGTCAAGAGCGTTTGAAACAGCAGATGGAGAAGCTGGAAGCCCTGCAACGGGAAGAAGATTCGTTGCTTTGGGACATGGACGCAGAGAGCGGCAAGCCGCCGACCCGACAGCAGGAAAAGAAGCTGGAACGCCTACAACGTGAGATTGCGGCCTTGCAGGACACGACGGGCGACAAGGCCCGTGAACTGGAAGAGAGCGCATATAACGTCACAATGCAGACGGTCATAAAGGCCAGCGCATTTGACCGGGCAATGAAGCTTGAAGCGGAGTTGAACAAGATACACGGGCGAATCATCAAACTGTTAGATTCAATCAAGGGGTACGAACTGGAAAGCCGCCGGGTGCGCCTTGAAGAGCGCAAATATAATCTTGCAAAGCAAAAACTTTCGGGCGCTTTCGAGATCGACCCCACAACGGGAGAGATTGACGACGAAACAGAGGGCGACGGCGACGTGTTCGCCGACTGAATATAGGTTCTTCCGGCGGCGGAGAAAGCCCGCGGGTTCGGCGACGCCCAGCGTTTTTTTAGGTGAAAAAATTTTTTGAACGCTTCCGCGCTTGCCGGAAATGCGTTGCCGGGGGGGGTATTCGAGAAAAGAGAGGTCAAGAGGGGTGAAAAAAGCATGAAACTTTACGACGTGAAAGCGGTTGCGCGGTTCTTGGACGTTTCCGAACGCCGCGTGCGGCAGTTGCGCGACGAAAAGGTGATTGCAGAGGTCCGCCCCGGCCTGTATGACCTGATCGACACGAACCACCGCTATATAAACTACCTACGCAAGCGGAACCCGGAAAGCGACGAAACGATTGACTACAACACGGAGCGGGCAAAGCTGGTCCGGGCGAAGCGGAAAAATGAAGAATACGAATTGCAGTTGAAAGAAAACAAGCTTCATTCGTCGGAGGACATCGAAGCCGTTATGAAAGATATGCTTGTGAACTTCAAAGCGCGGCTTATGGCTATTCCGGCGAAGCTTGCCCCGGTCCTTTGCAAGAAAACGGACCGGGCGGAAATCTTCAAACTGCTAAAAGAACATATCGACGAAGCCTTGCTGGAATTGTCGGACTTCAACGAAACTTTCGGAGAGAGGGGGAACGACGGTGAAACAAGCGACGATTGATCTTTTTACCCGCATTTTTGCCGTTCTTGCCCCGCCGCCGGACATGACAATTTCGGAATGGGCGGACGAATACCGCCGTCTTTCCTCTGAATCATCGGCGGAGCCGGGCCGCTGGCGCACGTCAAAGGCCCCCTATCAGAAAGAAATCATGGACGCAATATGCGACGTGAGCATTCAGAAAGTTGTTGTAATGAGCGCGGCGCAGATCGGAAAGACGGACGGGTTCATTTTGAACCCGATAGGCTATTTCATGCACTACGACCCGTCGCCGATCATGGTATTACAGCCGACCATACAGATGGCGGAAACGTTCAGCAAAGACCGCCTTTCCCCCATGTTGCGGGACACGCCCGTTCTACGTGACCGGGTGAACGATAAAGCCCGGAACAGCGGGAACACGATCTTGCAAAAGATTTTCCCCGGCGGTCATGTGACTATGGTGGGCGCAAATTCCCCGTCGTCCCTTGCTTCCCGTCCGATTCGGATATTACTTGCGGACGAAATCGACCGATACCCGGCGACGGCGGGCAATGAGGGCGACCCCCTCTTACTTGCCGGAAAGCGGCTTACAACCTTTTGGAACAAGAAAGAAGTTGACGTTTCAACCCCGACAATCAAGGGACTTTCCCGAATCGAAGTCGAATACGAACACAGCACACAAGAGGAATGGAACGTTCCTTGCCCCGCGTGCGGGGCGCTGACCCCGCTTGAATGGGCGAACATCGTATTTGACCGGGAAAACCTCGACGAAATCGGGTGCGTTTGCCCCGCGTGCGGCGTGCTATCCTCCGAAACGGAATGGAAAGAACACTTTTCCGGCGGGAAGTTTATTGCAAAGTACCCGGAACGAAAAGTTCGGGGCTTTCACCTGAACGCCCTTGCTTCCCTGTTCGTTGAATGGCGGGAGATCGTGCAAAAATTCCTTACCGCAAACGACGAAAAGAAGAAAGGCAATATTGAACTTCTCAAAGTATGGACCAACACAGAGATGGGGCAGACATGGGAGGAAGAGGGCGAACAACTCGAAACGGACGACCTTTACAAGCGCCGCGAAAAGTATAATTGCGAAGTGCCGGAAGAAGTGCTGGTACTGACCGCGGGCGTTGACGTTCAGGACGACCGTTTCGAGATTGAGGTTGTCGGCTGGGGAGTGGAAAAAGAAAGCTGGGGGATTCGCTATCAGGTCATACGCGGCGACCTGAAATTAAAGCCAGTTTGGGACGAACTGGACGAGTTTCTTTCGCAGACGTTCACGACCGCTGACGGGCGGCGGCTGAAAATCATTTGCACGTGCGTTGATTCCGGCGGACACTTCACGACGCAAGTTTACCGCTTTTGCAAAGAGCGGACGGCACGCCGGGTATTCGCTATCAAGGGCAAGGGCGGTGCGGACGTGCCGTATTACAACCGCCCATCAACCGCAAACAGCGTCAAAGCGCCGCTATTTACAATAGGCGTTGACACAGGGAAAGCGATCTTGTATCAGCGGCTGGGCATTCAGAAAGAGGGGCCGAATTACTGTCATTTCCCGAAAGAGAAAGACAGAGGGTACACGCAAGAGTATTTCCGCGGCCTGACCGCTGAAAAAATGGTGATGACCTACAAGAAAGGCAAAGCGCAATACGTGTGGACGCTGAAAGACGGAGGGTACAAGCGAAATGAACCGCTTGATATACGGAATTACGCAACCGTCGCGCTGGAGATTGCGAACCCGGTTTTGAAAAAGCCGGACCACGCCGCGCCGCCAGCCCCGCCCCGCAAGCGCGGCAGACGGTCCAGAGGAAACGGAGGAATTGTATAAATGGCAAATGGAATCAGCCTTGAAATTGCAAAAAAGCACCTTGACGCATGGCTTACCGCCGAATTGGAGGTTACGACACATCAAAGTTACACGATAGGTTCGCGGAGCCTGACAAAAGCGAACCTTTCGGAGATCAGAAAACAGATCGAATATTGGAGCGATCAGGTTGCACGGCTGGAGAACATCGAAAAGCGCGGAGGGCGAAACCGCGTTTACCGCGCCGTGCCGCGGGACCTGTAAGAAAGGACGGTGAAGCGGATTGAATGTATTTGACCGCGTAATTGCGGCAGTATCGCCCGAAAGAGCCTTGAAACGGGCCGGGGCGCGTCGCAAATTACAGATACTTGACAGCGGTTACAGCAATTACGGCGCGTCGGTAACGAAAAAATCGCTTGCCGGGTGGCTTTACGGCGGAGGGTCCGCACGGGAGGACATACAAGAAAACCTTTCTGTTCTCCGCCAGCGTTGCCGCGATCTTTACATGGGTGTTCCACTTGCGACGGGTGCGTTGAAAACGTGCCGAACAAACGTCGTCGGGTCCGGCTTGAAACTGAAAAGTCAAGTCGATTATGGGGTTTTAGGAATCAGCGAAGAGGAAGCGCGGGAACTTGAATGCAAGATCGAACGGGAATTTGCTTTGTGGGCGGATTCCCCCGCTTGTGATTTGGAGCGGCTGGACAACTTTTACGAACTCCAGCAACTCGCCTTTCTGAATTGGCTTATGAGCGGGGACGTTATCGCAACGCTTCCCGTGACAAGCCGGGTGAATATGCCCTATGACCTCCGAATCTGTTTGATTGAAGCGGACAGGTTGAGCAACCCGCACGGAGAAACGGGCGACCCGCACATTGTCGGCGGCGTTGAAACGAACGACGCGGGCGAAGTCGTCGCATACCATATCAGCACCCACCACCCCCTTTCGTATGAATTTACAGAAATGAAGTGGACGCGGGTTGAAGCATGGGGCGAAAAGACCGGGCGGCGCAATGTGATTCACATTATGAACCGGGAACGAATCGGACAGCGCCGCGGCGTGCCGTTTCTTGCCCCGGTCATCGAAGCGTTGAAGCAGTTAGGGCGATACACCGACGCGGAACTTGTCGCCGCCGTCGTTTCGGGTATGTTTACGGTATTCATCGAAAAGGAAAGCGCGTCGGCTGACGGCGCTTTCGGTGAAATTATCCCGGAAGAAGCACAGGTGGACGCGGACGACGACAGCACGATTGAACTTGCGCCCGGCGCAATCGTGGACTTGAACGAGGGCGAAAAGGCGCACGACATGAACCCCGGCAGACCGAACACGGCGTTTGACGGGTTCGTGATTGCCATTTGCCGACAGATCGGCGCGGCCCTTGAAATTCCTTACGAACTGCTGGTAAAGAACTTCAACGCGTCGTACAGCGCGTCACGCGGCGCGCTTTTGGAAGCATGGAAAATGTTTCGTATGTATCGGACATGGCTTGCAAACGATTTTTGCCAGCCCATTTATGAAGAGTGGTTCGCGGAAGCCGTCGCAAAGGGAAGAATCCCCGCGCCCGGCTTTTTTTCTGACCCGATCATTCGCAAGGCGTACACCGGGGCGGAGTGGAACGGCCCGGCGCAGGGCCTTTTGAACCCGGTTCAGGAAGTCACCGCGGCAGAAAAGCGCGTGCAAAACGGCTTTTCGACCCGTGACCGTGAAGCAATGGAAATGAACGGGTCCGATTTCTACCAAAACGCGGCGCAGTTAAGGCGCGAAGAAAAGCTATTAAAGGAGGTCAAGGGCGATGGCACAGGAAGCCAAAAAGAAGAGCGGCCCGGCGAAGAACCCGGACAATCAAGCACAGAACCCGAAAAATAAGCACTTTTGGAGTTTCCGGGACGCGGCGGGAGAAAACGCTGCCCCGGAATTGATTTTATACGGCGATATTGCTTCCGAAACGTGGTGGGGCGACGAAGTAACGCCCCGGCAGTTTACGGAGGAATTGAACGCGCTGGGGTCCGTCCCCGAAATCGTCGTGCGAATCAACAGCGGCGGCGGCGACGTATTCGCCGCGAATGCCATTTATACCCGGCTGAAAGACAACCCGGCGAAAATCACGGTAAAGATTGACGGCTGGGCCGCGTCCGCGGCGACGATTGTTGCAATGGCGGGCGACGTGATCGAGATTCCGGGCAACGGCGTTTTTATGGTGCATGACCCGTCCGTGGGCTTGCTGGGTTACTTCAACGAAGCCGACCTTGTGAAAGTCGGCGAAGAACTGAAAGTGATTAAACAATCAATCGTGAACGGGTACGCCCTGAAAACAGGCAAAGACGCAGACGAAATCGCCGCAATTATGACCGCGGAAACATGGTACGACGGCAAACAGGCCGTTGACGCTGGTTTTTGCGACAAAATCATGTTCGAGGAAGCCGACACGACCGTTGAAAACACGGCAAAAGTCATCGTGAACAGCGTTTCGCTTGATATTTCGCGCTTCCCGAATCTTCCCGTTTCGCTGTTAAACCGTTGTGCGACCCACACGCAGGACGGTTTTTCAGATATACAACATCAAAATGAACCGAAAAGGAGCGAAGAAATCATGGACGGAATCAAGGACATCAAGACCGTTGACGGCCTGAAAGCGGCTTTCCCCGACCTGACAAAGCAGATCGAGGACGCGGCGACCGCCGCGGAACGCAAGCGCATTCAGGACATCGAGGACGTGGCGCTTCCGGGCTTTGAAAATATCGTTGCGGAAGCAAAATTCACGAAACCCGTTGCCGCGGGCGACGTTGCGAAAGCGATTGTTGCGGAACAGCGCAAGCTGGGCGGCAAGTACATTCAGGACCGCGACGACGACGCGAAGAACAGCGGCGCGGGCAAAGTCGGAGCGGGCGCAGGAATTGAGGGGACAAGCGGCAAGAGCGGCGCGGACGAAATCGACGCGGCGCTTGACAAGCTTTTCCCCGAAACGAAGTAAGGAGGTAAAAGACCATGTATGAGATCAACAGAGATCAGACCAGCCCCGTGAACTTCTTTGCGGGCGACTTCCCCGTTGTGACGGAAGCTGGGGACGTGAAGAGCGGCGCAACCGTCCGCAAATACGCCCCCGTCATCAAAACCGCCGACGGTATCAGCGAAGCGACCGCCGACGGGCTGGCGGACTTGCACGGAATCGCCGCGGACGATTCGACCGACGGCGGCGTTGTGTGCTACCTGACGGGCGAATTTTTCGCCGACGCGCTGACCTTGCCCGACGGCGTGACCGCCGATACCCTGAAACCCGCTTTCCGTAAGCTGGGAATCTTTTTGAAGTAAAGGGAGGAAATCAAAAATGGCTATTCAGACTGATATTTACACCCCACGCACAATGGGGAAAATCATTCGCCGTATGCCCCCGGTGCATACGTTCTTCCGCGACACGTTCTTCAAGAACCGCCAGACGTTCCCGACGAAGAGCGTTGACGTGGATTTCAAGAAAGGGAGCCGCGCGCTGGCCCCGTTCGTTCACCCGAAGATCGGCGGCAAGACCGTTCCGAACAGCGGGTACAGAACGGAGAGTTACACCCCCGTTCTTGTCGCCCCGAACAAGATCACGACCGTTGACGACCTGCTGGAGCGGGCCGCGGGTGAAAATCCGTACAGCGGCAGGACCCCGGCGGAACGGGCCGTTGAGAAGTTGGCGGAGGATTTCGCCGAACTTACCGAAATGATCGTTCGCCGTGAAGAGTGGATGGCGGCAACCGCTATCTTCACCGGGCAGATTCCCATTATCGGGGAGGGCCTGAACGAAGTTATCGACTTCAATTTCACGAACACCGAAACCATCGTCACCGACGCGCTGAAATGGACCAGCCCGACCGCTGACCCGCTGGCCGACCTTGAGCGGTGGCACGAAACCGTACAGAAAAACGGTTTCGTGAACTGCAATATTTGCGTCATGGCAAAGGACGTTGCGAACGCCTTTGTAAACAACGCAAAGGTAAAGGAAGTGCTGGACATCAAGGGCTATGATCTTGCGGTCATCAAGCCCCGCCAGCTTCCGAACGGCCTTACCTACATCGGGAGCGTTCACAAAATGGGGCTGGACATCTACCAGTACAACGAATGGTATCTTGACAACTGGACCAACCCCGACGCGCCGGAGGACAAGCCGCTTGTTCCTGACGGAACGCTTGCCCTGCTTTCCACGGAAGCGGACTATTCGATCTATTACGGCGCGGTGACTATGCTTGCCGACAACGGCGTGAACTTTGTTACCGTCGAGGGCGACAAAGTGCCGCAGACGTGGGTGGAGCGCCGCCCGGACCGCCGTTTCTTGCAGATCAACAGCAAGCCGCTGACCGTGCCGCATGAGGTCAATAGCTGGTTTGTTGCAAAGGTTCTTTAATGAACTTCAAAGCGCAAGTCGAGCGGGACTTGACGACCGTTTTTCACAACAGCAACGAACACGCGGACGTTTTGGAGTTTTGGATTTCCGGGACCCGGTACAAAGGCCCGGTCATTCTTGACGACGGCGGAGCGCAGGACAGGAAAAAGCCGTCCACCGACCACGTGGACGGTTTAATTCTTGTCGATTTGGTAATGTACGTCCCTCTTTCCCTCTTGAAACGGACCCCGAAAAAAGATGAAACCGTGGAGATCGGCGACGACGTTTACACAATCACAAAGGTTCACCCGGAAGCCGGGGAAATCGTGCTTTATTTGGAGGGGTTGACCGAATGATTGAGATAACGAACGAACAGATCGAGCGGGTAAATCTGCTTTTAGGGGACATCAAAGGCGCGCCGAACCGGGCGCTTTTCAACGTCATAAACCGGGCACTGGGTACGGTACGTTCACAATCGGGAAAGGTTATCCGGGAAACGTACAACATCAAGCAATCAGACATTACCGCAAACCAAAACATGAAGATGAAGCGGGCGACCGCGGGCGACTTGGTGGGTTCTATTGAGTTTGCCGGAACGGTGATACCGCTAAAACGCTTCAAGGTTTCGCCGACCGCCCCCGCGCAACGCACGGTTTCCGTTTCCGTATTGCGCGCGGAGGGCGGGAAGCGGCTGGAATCGGCATACGTCGCAGATTTGGGCAAATACGGTGTGGGCGTGTTTGAACGACTGACGCGACGGCGTGATTCGTCGCAACAGCTTTACGGACCGTCTACCGCGCACATGATGGGCAACGAAAACGTGCTTGACAAGGTGGAACAGGCGGCACAAGAAACCATCGACAAGCGCGTTGAACAGGAAATCACCCGTATTCTGAACGGGTACGGAGGATAAGACATGACACCGTTAGAACTGCTGGACGCTTTGAAAGCGTTTATCGAAGAAAACACAAAGGACATCTTGCTTCCCGTCCGGGTGGACAGGAAGAGCGGAGAAGCGAAAGAGCGGCCCGCGGAGGTCTACAAAATGCGACTTCCGACAAAGGACGCGGAAACGAAGCGGATTCCGTATGTTCTTTTGCAGTACATCAAAAGCACAGACACGCAGACCGCCGGGGAAATGCCGGAAAGTTCGTGCATGGTACGGATTGTCGCCGCCACCTATTCGGAGGACGGCGAAGAGGGCGCATTATGCGTCCTGAATCTGCTTACCCGGATTCGTATTGCGTTTTTGCGCGACGGCGTGATTGCGGAACGCTTCATGCTGAAACCGCCTATTGAAATGATCGTCTACCCGGACAGCACGCCGCCCTACTATTTGGGCGAAATGATGACCGAATGGCGAATGCCGATTATAGAAAGTGAGGTTCAGAAAGTATGGCAGTAGAGTATAAACCCGGAATGACAAAGCCGGAATTGCTGGAACTTGCCGTTGTGAACGGGATTGACGTTGACGACAGCATGACGAAAGCAAAGATTATCGCCGCTATTGACGCGCACAACGCGCAGGAAGCCGCCGAAAGCGGCGGGGAGGGTAACAATACCACCCCGGACGAAAACGCCGTACAGGGCGCAACAGAGGACGAAGAGGACGTGCCGGACGGGTACGACCTGTTCGTTTATGCCGGGCCGACCTTGCCCCGCGGACGGCTGAAAGAAAATGCCGTGTTCCGCGGCACGTTTGAGGACGTGAAAGCCTACCTTGCGGACGTGCTGGAGGTTTACCCGCAGGTGGCACGGCTGATTGTACCCGTGAACAGGCTGGCGGCATTCTCCGTCAAGGTCAAGACCCCCGGCAACCTTGCACACAAGTATTACAGCGACATTGTTTCGGCAATGCGCGGCAACAGGGAGGTATAAAAAATGGCTGAATTTTACCACGGCGTATCTACAAGACAGGCCGACACGTCGGTAACAACGCCCGTAACGGCTGATTCCGGCGTGGCATTCATCGTCGGCGCGGCCCCGGTACATACCGTCGGCGGCACGGTGAACGACCCGATCATGTGCCAGAACTACGCCGAAGCCGTCGCCGCTTTGGGGTATAGCGACGACTGGAAGAAATACCCCATTTGCGAAGCGATTTATTCGCAATTCAAGCTTTACGGCGTGTCCCCCGCCGTTTTCGTGAACGTGCTGGACCCCGCGAAGCACAAGAAAACCGTCGATGAAACAAATTACCCGCTGACCGACGGCAAGGTTCTTTTGCCGCTGGAAGCCCTGAAAGACACGGTGAAAGTCACCGGGTACGACATCGGAACAGATTTCGACCTGTTTTATGACGGCGGAAATCTGATTCTTGAAGTGCTGGAGGGCGGCGGAATCCCCGAAAACACGGGTGAACTGACCATTGCGTTTGACGCGGTGGACCCGTCCGCGATCACGGAGCGGGACATTATCGGCGGGTTCGACACCAACACGAAGAAGTATTCCGGGCTTGAACTGATTGACAAGGTTTTCCCGAAATACGGAATCGTCGCCGACCTGATCGTTGCCCCCGGCTGGTCCGACAAGTCGGAGGTTGCCGCGGTCATGGCGGCAAAGGCCGCGAACATCAACGGCGTTTTCGAGGGGAAAGCCCTGATCGACGTTGACACGGAAGCGGTCAAGCATTACGCCGACGTTCCGGCGTGGAAGAAAGCGCAGAACATCAACGCGAAAACACAGGTTCTTTGCTGGCCTTTGGTGAAGCTGGGGGACCGTGTTTTTCATTTGTCCGTTCAGGCCGCGGGCCGAATGGGGTTGACCGATTCGGACAACGGCGGTTGCCCGGCGGAATCCCCGTCGAACAAGCTTTTGCAGATGGACAGCGCCGTTCTTGCCGACGGTACGGTGATTCTGCTTGACTTGCAGAATGCCAACTACCTGAACAGCAACGGCGTTGTGACCGCCCTTAACTTTATCGGCGGTTATGTGCTTTGGGGCAATGAAACCGCCTGTTTCCCCGCCGACACGGACGTAAAGAATTACTTTATTGCCGTGTCCCGTATGTTTGGCTGGGTTGCAAATTCCCTGATCTTGACCTATTGGAGCAAGGTTGACAAGAAGATGACCCGGCGACTGATCGACAGCATTGTTGATTCCGTGAATATTTGGCTGAACGGCCTTGTCGCGGAAGAGCAGTTGCTGGGCGGACGCGTCGAGTTCAGGGAGGACGAAAACAGCACGACCGCGCTTATGGCGGGCAAGGCCGTTTTCCATGTGTTCTTGACCCCGCCCAGCCCGGCGAAAGAACTTAATTTCGTGCTGGAGTACGACGCGGAGTACGTCGCCGCGGCGCTGACGGCGTAAAGGAGGGTACAGACAATGAAAGTTGATAACGGTACAACTAACTTTGCCGTATATGAGGACGCAACCGAATTTTACGGCATGGCGGAAGTTACGCTTCCCGAAATCTCGCAGATTGCGGAAGAGGTCAAGGGCGCGGGCATTTCCGGCGCGTTCAACGGCGCGTTCGTGGGCCACATCGAAGCTATGACGCTGACCCTGAATTTCCGTTCCGTGACCGCCGACGCGATCAAGCTTGCGGAGCCGCGGAATCACCAGCTTGACCTCCGCGCCGCCCAGCAGTATTGGGACAACACCGCGGGCAAGTTCGTTCAGCAGGCCGTCAAACACGTTTTGATCGTCACGCCGACGAAGTTTGCCCCCGGCAAGCTTGCCCCCGCCGCGTCCGCGGAAGCTTCCGGGGAGTATGCGGCAACCTATTTCGCAACCTACATCGACGGAGTGAAGAAAATGGAGATCGACATTCTGAACTTCATTTACTTTGTCAACGGGGTTGACTACCTCGCGGACGTTCGCAAGGCGTTGGGCAAGGCGTAAGACCCGGCAGGACTTCCCCGCCGGGCTTTCTTATGCCCTTTTTTCTGTATCTAAAAATCTGAAATAACGAATCGGAGGAAAAGACAATGAGCGAAGCTATCAAGAACACCGCCACACAGGGCGCAGAACAGGCCGCAGGGACGGCGGCAACATCTACCCAGGCAGTTACCCCGGAAGCCACAAAGAAGCCCACAGGGGCGAACGTGGGCGTTTATACGCACAAGTTCAAGACCCCGTTTGAATACGGCGGCGCGACCTATGAGGAATTGACGTTCAATTTTGAGCGTTTGACCGGGCGCGACATGGTGGCAATCGAAACCGAAATGCAGATGAACAACGAATACGCGCTTGCGCCCGAAATCTCCCGGAACTTCCAGAGCAAGATGGCGGCGCGGGCCGCGGGTATCGGAAGCGACGTGCTGGACGCTATGCCGTTGCCCGACTTCAACCGTATTACGAACGCCGCGCGTGATTTTTTACTGTCTACGGGCTATTAAAACGCCCGGCCCGCTGGTGGCGGCGGGAGTGTTACCGACTTGCAAAGGCGACAAACACGCCTATTCCGTTTTGGCTTGATATGACAACGGCGGAGATCGTGCAATGGATAAGGGACATAAACGCCGCCGCCACGGAAGATAAAGAACGCGCGGAGAGAGAACGACAGCAAAGGGGGTGAGCCTTTGGCGGGAAGAAAAGAATTTGAATTGCTTTTTAAGCTTCAGGCGACGCTGGGGAGCGGGTTTAATTCCAGTTTCAACAGCGCAATGAACGCGTCAAAGCAGTTACAAGGCAACCTTTCCAAAATCAACGCGCTTTCAGGGAAGATCGAGGGGTTCCAAAAGCAGAGCGCCGCCCTTGAAGCGAACAAAGACAAGCTGGCGAAGCTGACAGAGGAACACGACCGCTTACAGCGGGAAATGAGCCAAACGGAACAGCCGTCGGAAGCCTTGCGGCAGAAAATGGAGAGGAACGCCCGCCAGATTGAGCAAACCACCGCAAAAATTCAGGAACAGGAAGCCCGGCTGGGTCAACTCGGCGACGAACTACGCGACGCAGGGGTTGACACAGACAATTTGACCGCGGAGAACGAACGGCTGGCCGAAAGTTACGAACAGGTCCGCCGGAATCAGGAGCGGCTGGCGAAGATCGGACAGGCACAGCAGAAAAACAGCGAAGCGATTTCAAAGACAAAGACACAGCTTGCCGGGACGATTGGGACCATTGCCGCGCTGGGGACGGCGATTTATGCCGGACCCGTTCAAAAGTCGATAGAGTTTCAAACGGCGATGGCGAAAGTCGGCACGATTGCCGACACGAACGTTGTTCCCCTTTCGCAAATGCAGAAAGAGATCATCAATCTGTCTAACGCGCTGGGGGTCAATGCAAGCACCGTCGCGGAGGACGTTTACAACGCGATTTCCGCCGGGCAAAAAACTTCCGACGCGGTTGCATTCGTGGAAAAAGCGACCATGCTTGCAAAGGGCGGCTTTGCCGAAACCGGGCAGGCGCTGGACGTTCTGACGACGATTCTAAATGCCTACGGTATGGAATCGTCGAAAACGGAAGAAATTTCTAATATGCTGATTACGACGCAAAACCGCGGCAAAGTCACCGTCGCGGAATTGTCGTCGGTCATGGGTAAAGTGATTCCGACCGCGAATGCAAACAACGTCGCGCTGGAACAGCTTTGCGCGGGCTACTCCATTATGACAGCCCGCGGCATTGCCGCCGCCGAAACGACAACGTACATGAACAGTATGTTGAATGAATTAGGCAAAAGCGGCACGTCGGCAGATAAAGCGTTAAGACAAGCCGCGGGAAAAGGATTCAGCGAACTGATGGCGGAGGGGAAAAGCCTTGCGGACGTTCTGAACATCTTGCAGGGTGAAGCCGACAAGAGCGGAAAAACCCTTGCGGATATGTTCGGGAGCGCGGAAGCAGGAAAAGCCGCCCTTACGCTGATGGCAAACGGCGTTGAGGGATTCAACGACGAAGTTTCCGCAATGGTAGACAGCACCGGGGCCGCACAATCCGCCTACGAAAAAATGATGAACACGACCGAAGAGAAGATAAAAAAGGCAAAAACGGCCTTGTCGAATCTCGGTATTGTGTTAGGCGATACGTTCTTACCATACGTCACGACCGCGGCGGAAAAGTTGTCGGATTTGGTGACGAAGTTTTCCGCATGGGCGCAGGAAAACCCGAAATTGCTTTCAACAATCGTCAAGGTTGCCGCGGCCCTTTTAGGCTTAAAGGCCGGGGGACAAGCAGGAAAGCTTGCGTTCTTGGAAATCAAGGGCGGAATATTGGGGATTCAAGGCGCGTTTGCAAAGATGAAAGCGTTTAACGCGTCCGGCGGTATAAAGGGCCTGTTTTCAGGGCTTGGAGGTATCAAAGGAAAGCTTTTGCCCCTTGTCGGTATCATCGGCGGCGTTGCCCTTGCAATCAAGCTGATTTCCGGCAATCTTGAAGAGGTCCGCGGCTGGATTCAACAGACGTTCGGCGACGGCGCACTTGCCGTATTCGACAAGGTGTGGGGCGTGATTCAGAACGTCGGCGCGGCGATCAAAGGCGTTTTCAGCGGTGAGGGCATGGGAAACGCCCGGAATTTCTTTGAAGAGCATTTCGGAGAAGCGGGCGTTGCCGTGTTTGATTCAATCATCGGCGTTGTGGAGCAGTTAAAGGGAATCTTGCCGGGCCTGTTAGATCAATTTGCCCAGCTTGCCACTTCCCTGCTACCCGTCATCGGAAGTCTGATACAACAGATCGTGCCGCTGATCGGGGAAATAATCGCAACGGTGCTTCCCGTTCTGTTTGACCTTATCGCCCAACTATTGCCCGTCATAGGGCAGATTGTCGAAGCGATCTTGCCCGTGCTGATTCAGCTTGTGGAAACCCTCGTTCCCATTGTAATACAGATCATAGAAGCGGTGCTTCCGATTCTGCAACAGCTACTTGAAGCACTTATGCCGATCATTCAGCAGATCATAGACAACATTCTTCCTATTGTGATCGACCTGATTATGACGGTGGTTTCAGCAATTCAACCGCTTGTTGAAGCGATCTTGCCCGTTCTGCAATCGCTACTTCAAGCACTTATGCCGATCATTCAGGCCGTTGCAGAACTGTTTAGCAACGTGCTGGGGGCGGCAATCAACGCGATTTCAGGCATTTTGAACGGGCTGACACAGATTTTGCAAGGGCTTATCACGTTCATTACAGGCGTGTTTACTGGAAACTGGAAACAGGCGTGGGAGGGCGTGAAAAGCATATTCAGCGGGATATGGGAAGCAATCAAGAGCGTTTGCACGGGCGTTGTAAACGGCATTATTTCCGTTATCAATACCGTTATAGGCGGCTTGAACAAGCTGAAAATTCCCGATTGGGTCCCCGGAATCGGCGGAATGGGTATCAATATACCGCTTATTCCCATGCTTGCAAAGGGTTCTAAATACACCCCTGACACGTTCATTGCGGGCGAAGCGGGGGCGGAGCTTATCACGAACGCAAGGGGCCGGACCGTATTTAACGCCGCACAGACCGGGCGAATATTTGAGAACATCAACGCGGCCCGTGAAGCGCAGGACGGAACGACGGTTGTTACCCTCTTGCCGTTACTGCAAGCGGCGCTTTCGGCGGCGCGCGTCGGTCCGGGCGGAGTTTCGGCCCCGACCGTTACCGCGGAATCACCGCAAAGCGGGGGCATTGTCATTCACAGCGCGCCCGTTTTCCACGTGGGAAGCGAAGCACAAGCGGAGGACATCGAAGAATTGTTAGACAGGCGGGACGAAGAACTTTTAGACAAGTTCGACGACCGCATGAAGCAGAGGGAGGACGACGAAAGGCGGCGGAGGTATGACTAAATACACGACCATTGCCGGGGATATGTGGGACGGTATCGCCTACAAGACGCTGGGCGACGAAGCATACACCGACAGGATTATGAAAGCGAACCCGCAACACCGCCGGACCGTCGTTTTCCCGGCAGGAATTACGCTGGATATACCCGACGCGGAAGCGCGGGTTTCGGCTGACTTGCCGCCGTGGAAAAGGGGGCGGACGACATGAACGCACGGCGAACCGTCGTCCGCCTGACCTTTGACGGCGTGGACATAAGCGCAGACATCAACAGGTATTTACAATCCTTGTCTTACACAGACAACGAACAGGACGAAACGGACGATTTACAATTAACCCTTGACGACCGGGAGGGCGTGTGGCTTGGAAATTGGCTGAACACGCCCGGCGCGTCAAAGGGCGCGGAACTTGCCGCGGTGATCGTTCAAAAAAACTGGAACTCGGACGGAAAAGACCGGGTGCTGGATTGCGGTACGTTTCAGATCGACAGCGTGGACGGGAGCGGCCCGCCCTCGAAAGTGACAATCAAGGGCGGGTCAATCCCTTACACATCAACGGTACGGACGCAGAAAAAGACAAAAGCGTGGGAGAAAATCAAGCTTTCCGGGATTGCGAACGAAATTGCCGGAAAGAACGGGCTTGCGTGTATGTTTGAATCGGCGTTCGACCCGTTTTACACACGAAAAGAACAGGTGCAGGAATCGGACATTACATTTTTGCAACGGCTTTGCAAGGCCGTGGGGATTTCCCTTAAAGTGACAGCAAAAATGATTGTTCTATTCGACGCGGCGGCGTATGAGAAGAAAAACGCGGTCCGCACGATCAAGCGCGCCGCGGCGGACGTGAAGCGGTACAGCTTCAACACAAGCTTTCACGACGCTTCATACGGAAGTTGTCACGTGACCTATACGGACCCGTCGAGCGGGACGACCTATGAAGCGACGTACAAGGCCCCGGACGCTGACACAAGCGAAAGCGCACAGGTGCTGGAGATCAAAGAAAAGGTTTCAAGCAACGCGGAAGCGAAAACGCTTGCCGAAAAGCGGTTGCGGGAGAAGAACGGACAGCAATTCACCGCCAGTTTTACACTTGTCGGCGACGCTGGGCTGGTTGCGGGCGTGACCGTGACCGTGAAAGGGTACGGAGCATTCGACGGAAAGTACATCGTCGAAAGCGCGACGCATTCCGTTTCGTCGAGCGGGTACACAACCAGCGTCAAATTACGCCGCGTATTGGAGGGGTATTGATGGGAGAAGCAAGCGTTTATAAAAACATCGTTCGCACGGGCTGGGTTTCCTCCGTCAATGCCGCCGACAGAACCGCCCGCGTGACCTTTAAGGATATGGGGACAACCTTTGTTTCGGGTCCCCTGAAAGTGATTAAGAACCCGCCGTTCATTCCGGCAAAAGACGTTGTGCAGGAAACACAAACGGAATCAGGCGGAAGCGGCGACGCGTCCTTTGCGGCGCACACGCACAAAGTCAAAATCAGCCCGTGGCTACCGTCGCCGGGTGACTATGTGCTTTGCCTTTATATCCCGACGAACGACGGTGACGGGTTCGTGATAGGAGGGATATAAAAGATGGCAGTTATCGGGACTTGGGGCGACATCACCTTTGCCGTTTCAAGAAATCAGATCAAGACGTTTGACGGCCTGAAATGGGACAGCGGCGCGAAGTATTCGACGCATGACAGGCATTTGAAAGAACCCCTTTTAGAGTTCACGGGAACGGACGTTGAAAGCATGACGTTTACAATGTTCTTTTCCGCCTTTTTGGGAGTGAACCCGATTGCGGAGGTTTCAAAAATGCTTAAAGCAATGCGGCGCGGAGAGGTTCACCGCCTTGTCATCGGGCCGAAAGCCTACGGCACAAACAAGTGGGTTATCACGAAGCTTTCTAATTCGCTGAACCGCTATGACAACCGCGGCAATCTGCTTGTTGCGAAAGTAAGCGTCACAATGAAATCGTATTCGGGCCGTTAGGGGGTGAGAGCGTGGCGTACATCATAAAGGCGTATGACCTTAAAAACATCAATCTTGCCCCGGAAACGACGGAAGAAGAGGTTTTGCAGAACGTCGCGGTCATCATATCAACGCCGAAATTCTCCGTTCCCCTTGACCGGGGGCTGGGAATGGCGCAAAGGTTCGTTGACCGCCCGATTCAGGTTGCACAATCTGTTCTTATTTCGGAGGTTTTAGACGCGGTGGAGCGGGACGAACCGCGGGCGGAAGTGCTGGGCGTAACCTATGAAATGGGCGACACGCCCGGCGCGCTGATTCCAGTTGTGGAGGTGAACATAATTGACGACGAAAGTTAGAGAATACCCCGATATTCACTTTGTAGATACGGACACGAACACGGTTGTAAATGCCCTGATTCAATCTTACGAAGCGTTCACCGGGCGGACGTTGTCCCCGGCGGACCCGGCGCGCCTGTTTATCCTTTGGGTGGCCGACATCATCATTCAAGAGCGGGTAAACATCGACTTTTCGGCCCGGCAGAACGTCCCGCGGTATGCAGAGGGTGAATATTTGGATTCCCTCGCAGAACTGTTCAAAGACGCTTACCGTTTGGAGCCGGAAAAGGCAAAAACGACGTTGCGGTTCACCCTTTCCATTCCGCTGGAGGTTGCGACAATCGTTCCGGCAGGAACCCGCGTGACCGTTGACGGCGAAATCATCTTTCAGACATTGCAAGCCCTGACAATCCCGGCGGGCGACCTGTTCGGGGACGTGGAAGCGGAGTGTCAGACGGCTGGAGAGATCGGGAACGGCTTTGTTCCGGGACAGATCACACAGTTAATTGACATCTTCCCGTATTTCGGGTCCGTCGAAAATGTGTCCGAATCGGACGGCGGCGCGGACGAAGAGAGCGACGCGGCCTTTTATGAGCGTATGCGCGAAAGCGTCGAAACCTTTTCGACCGCCGGGCCGCTGGGCGCGTATGAGTATTACGCAAAATCCGCGTCGGCGCTGATCGTGGACGTGAAAGCGACTTCCCCGGAACCGGGAGAAGTTGACGTGCGGGTTCTACTTTCCGGCGGGCAGTTGCCGGGGGAAGAAATCTTGAAAGAGGTTTTGGACATTCTGAACGCCGACAAGGTGCGGCCCCTGACCGATCACGTCACCGTCGCGGCCCCTGAAACGGTCCCGTATGACATCGACTTTACATACTGGACGCAAGAGGGCGGCGCAATAAGCGACGACAAGGTGGCGGAGAATATCGCGGCGGCGGTTCGGACGTTCAAGGAATGGCAAGGCGCAAAGATGGGGCGGGACGTGAACCCGTCCTATTTAATTTCCCTGCTTATGCAAGCCGGGGCAAAGCGCGTCAAGGTACGGTCCCCCGTCGATACCGTCGTTCCCGACAACGCCGTTGCGGTGATCGGGGAAACAACGGTTGTGAACGGGGGTGCGGAGAATGAATGACAACGATATTTATTCAATCGACTTCACCCGTTCGCTTCCGCCCGTTCTGAAAAACGACCCGAAAATGATTGCGCTGGCCCGGACCATTGCGGAACAATTACAGGTTACGGCCCGGCAGATTGAAAAGAACATCATTTACGCCCGGATTGATGAACTTGACGAACAGACCCTTGACGTTCTCGCCTATGATCTTCACGTCGATTGGTACGACTATTCTTACCCGATAGAGGTTAAACGGCAGACGATCAAAGACAGCGTAAAGGTTCACCGAAAGCTGGGTACAAAGTACGCCGTCGAAACGGCGCTGGGGGCCGTGTACCCCGGCACAAAGGTTCAAGAATGGTTCGAGTACGGCGGCAAGCCGTACACGTTCCGCGTTATTATCGGCGTGACGACGGAGGGATTGACCGCCGCCCGGCAAGCAGAGGTTTTGAACCGCGTTCGGTTTTATAAAAACCTCCGTTCCCACCTTGAAGCGATCAGCTATCAGGTTAAAAAGGAAACGACGATTCACGTTGCGGCGGTGCATTCCATCGGGACGCGGCTGGAGGTTTACCCGTATCTTGCAAAGGACATAGCCGCCGCCGGAACTGTTCATGTTGCCGCGGCGGTGAAAGCGGGAACACGGCTTGAAGTGTTCCCGGTTCTTGTAAAGAGCATGACGGAGCGGGCGACCGTCCGCACGGGCGCGGTTGTAAAGACGGGGACAAAGGTTGAAATCTTCCCCGCATACGGCCCGGCCTGAATCCGCGTGAATTTATAACAAATGGAGGTAAAAAGCAATGCCAGACACCGAAAGAACATACGGAACCGTTGTCACGTCTGCTGGCCTTGCCCTTGTCACGGCGGCGACCATGAGGGGCGAAAAGGTCAAATTGAAATACCTTGCCGTCGGCGACGGCGGCGGGCAGTATTACCAGCCGTCGGCGGACATGACCGCGCTTAAAAATGAGAAATGGCGCGGAGAGGTAAACAGCGTGCAGATCAACCCGGATTCGCCGAACATGATTGACATTGTGGCGGTCATTCCGGCGACCGTGGGCGGCTTTACAATCCGTGAAATGAGCGTGCAGACAGAGGGTGACGACGTTATGTTTGCCGTCTGCAACACCCCGGACACGGAAAAAGTCATCATTACAACGGGCGCGGCGGGCGAAGTCGAATTGACAATGCACATTGAGGTTGCACGGCAAATTCAAGATCATCGGCCAAGTAGGTTTAGGACTCATTG
>ERZ791934.1378-NODE-1378-length-23404-cov-3.656516_pt1 | contig 23404 bp, 16 predicted proteins | sample MGYA00510125_ERZ791934 | MGnify/ENA primary metagenome ERZ791934 (study PRJEB30046, sample SAMN00993240) | human gut metagenome | study: EMG produced TPA metagenomics assembly of the A metagenome-wide association study of gut microbiota in type 2...
GTAAATACGGGCTGTGGATTACCACAGCTTTTTTAATTCATAGGAAATTGTGTTTTACAATTTCCTATGAATTAAAAAGTGGGGGCGCCAGCCACTTTTTATTATTTTGGACTGCTTAAGGAGGAAGAGAATGAAAACAAACCAACGGATCAAACACATTACATCAGTAGTATTAATCGGCATTATGTTGTTTACTTGTTTGAGCCTTGTAGGCCTCAACAGAGAGGACGCATACGGGGCTGCCGAAAAAACAGCAACGATTTACGTTACCATGAGCGTAAAAGGAGACATTGCAGTGGCTGACGGTGAGGTCATGGCAGAGGTTCCAGTGAAGGTAAAGACGGCTGATGGAATGACGACCATCGATGCTGTCATGGAAGCTTTTCATAAGGAGTATAAACCGGACGGATATCTCTGCGACCAGTTTGTTTCCAAACTATGGGGAATCGAAACCAGCAACACTCTGTTTTTTATCAACAACCTATCCATCACAAGCGGTGTGAAATCTGAACCTGTGAAGAACGGCGACAGAATCATTGCCTCGGTCAATGCAGATGACAAATATTACTCCGACTACTTTTCCTATTTTGGCAAGACAGCAATTACGGGGATCACAGGAGGCTCTGTTACACTGTGCTTACAAGGGTTTATGGGGATGACACAAAACGCAGATCCCCAGGCCATTCCGAATGCAGAACTGGGAATTGTGTCAGAAGATGGATTTCAGAAATTGGACGGCATAGTAACGGACCAAGACGGTAAAGTGGTTATCCAACTAGATAAAGATACCTTTCAGGCAGGAAAAACGTATTATCTTTCTGCAAGAGGAACAGTACCGACAACTGCAACGGATTGGAATACAGCAGGCAACCCCGCCGTCAATGTGGATGCCCCGCTGATTGCGCCCATTTGTAAAATAACTGTGGACAGCAAGGTAGCCGCCGGCGTGAAAGCAACAAGGATAACTCATTTAAAGACAAAGGCATCTAAAGGAAAGGTAACGCTGACCTGGAAGAAGACAAAAGGTTACAAGGCAGATGGATATCAGATTTATAGATCTGTCAAAAAAGACGGCGTATATAGAAGCATTGGCAAAACCACTGCTAAAAAATATACGAACAGAAGCAGCTTAAAAAAGGGAACCCGTTACTACTACAAAGTGAGAGGCTATAGAACGATGGACAAGAAAATTGTTTATACGAAATGGTCTCAAATCGTTAGTGCGAAAGCAAAATAGAAAGATGAGGTAGGAAAGAATGAAGAGAAAAATTTTATCGCTTCTCGTTGTCCTCTGTTTGGTCATGTCGTCTATGACATGCTTTTCATGGGGCGCAGGCGGCACAGGAACGTCTTATAAGACAGCTATGCGTAAAACGGAGAACTATATGATAAAAAAGCTGTCACAGCCTGGATATGGTGATGAATGGTATATCATCGGACTTGCCAGAGGCGGCGCTGCCGTTAAAGATTCTACATATGAAACTTATTACAATAATTTAGTCAAAGAAGTAAAAAAGTGTAAAGGCATACTGGACAAGAGAAAATATACAGAGTATTCCAGAGTGTGTTTAGCCGTAACCGCGATTGGTAAAGACCCAAGAAATGTGGGCGGCTACAATCTGCTGAAAAAACTGGCAGACTTTGAGAATGTAAAATGGCAGGGTATCAACGGACCGATTTGGGCTTTGATTGCGCTAGACAGTGATATGTATAAAATTCCAACCGTAAAAAGTGTGGAAGTACAGACTACAAGAGATTTACTGATAAAAGAAATTTTGGATCAGGAAATTGAAGGCGGCGGATTTTCTCTCGATGGAAAAAAGCCTGACAGCGATATAACCGGTATGGCTATCCAGGCCTTAGCCGGATATATGAACCGAAGCGATGTAAAAACTGCCGTAGGCAGAGCGCTGACCGTACTCTCTGATATGCAGAAAGCTGACGGCGGTTTTGATTCATGGGGAACGAAAAATGCAGAAAGTAATTGTCAGGTGATCGTGGGTCTGACAGCTCTGGGGATTGATCCAACCAAAGACGATCGCTTTATCAGGAATGGAAAATCAGTGCTCGACGCTTTGCTGACTTATTACGATGAAAACAGCGGCGGATTTCGCCATGTAAATACTAGTACTGCAGGATATAAGCCAGAGGTCAATTCCATGGCTACGGAACAGGGCTATTACACGTTAGTGGCCTATGACAGATTGCTCGGCGGAAAGCGTTCGTTATATGACATGACTGACGGAAAGACCATCTCTAAACCAAAGAAAGCAGTCATTCTCTCGCTGAAATCGACGAAAACAAAGACCGTGACGATTAAATGGAAAAAGATTAGCGGGGCAAAGGGGTACCAAATCAGATATGCGGCCAATAGCAAGTTCACCGGCAGTAAGACTGTAGCTGCCTCCAAGTCGTCGACGGTAAAAACGATAAAATCTTTGAAAAAAGGTAAAACATATTACGTAAAAGTAAGGGCTTACAAAACAGATGTCAAGGGCAACAGAATTTATGGAAGCTACAGCACGGTGCAAAGGGTTAAAGTGAAATAAGTATGGATAAGGATTTTGAAAAGAAAGTGAAGCGCAAACGGCTGCGCGTCATTGCCGTAATTCTGATTGTCGTCGCACTGGCTGTGTACCTGATTCTTGATATGAACGTTGAAAAGGCAGATTACTCGGATTCTTTGCAGGATCAAATCAAAACAGCTCAGGAACTGCTCTCTGCTCAACGGAACAACGCAGGAAATGAAAAAGGCCAGTACGCCCAGTACACACTGCTTGCTTTTGAAAGGCAGATTAAGTCGGCCGAACAGATTTCAAAATCTGAGGACAGCGAGTATAACGACAAAAAAGAGGCTTATGAAGCTTTGAAAGACCAGACAAAAGAATTTAAAAATGCGGAAAACGGAGATGTCGTTGAACAGTCTGTAGTTGAGAAACTAGCTGCATCAAAAGAAGTAAAAGAGTATACGACTGAGATCAAGGATAAGAAGGAGATGACCTATACCCTTGATGGTGCAAATGTAAAAAAGCCTGTAACAATTAATTTGACAGCAAAGGAAGAGGGGCCGTATTACGAGCAGATTAATGATATTCTTCGCAAATTGTCATTGCAGGGACAGATGCTCTCTTTCTACCAGCAAGGCTCCTTTGGATGCACGCTTAAGGTTTCTATTCCTATCTACAGCGAGAAGAAAACGACAGGATGGGCATATAAAGTCGATTTAAAGCAGGGCAAATTGGAGTTCATATCCAAGGCGAAGATCGACCTAAAGGCACAGCAGGCGGCATTTTCTGTTGAGGAAGGCGGAGACTATGTCGTTCTGACGAAAAAAATCCACAAAGACGCTAAGAAGACGGTGGATATTAAAAAAGCGGAAAAAGACGTTGAAGAAATGAAAGACAGCGGCCCTTCAAAGGATTCCGATCAGAATAACAACACGGGAAACGGCGGCGGTTCTTCACCGGCAACGATTCCGGAAGAGAAAAAAATCTCCGTTTCCATAGAAATTAGATGTGACACGTTGGCCAACGATTTATCAAAGTTAGAGGACCCGGCGCTGGAGTCTTACGTACCATCAGACGGAACCATTCTGCCAACCACGAAGGTGACTGTCAAAAAAGACAGCACAGTCTATGATGTACTGAATAGGGTATGCAGAAATAAAAATATTCAAGTAGAGTCGTCGTATACGCCGACTTACGGTTCCTATTACGTAGAGGGCATCAATTATCTCTACGAGTTTGACGGCGGCAAGTTAAGCGGCTGGATGTACAAGGTCAATGGAAGTTTCCCTAATTATGGAAGTTCTGAATACACGCTGAAAGACGGAGATAAGATCGTCTGGGTTTATACTTGCGATCTGGGCAAAGACGTAGGCGATAACAGCCTGTCGAAATAATGATATAACAGTATACTCCCTTCCGGGTAAAACATAGAAAAAAGGTTTTACTCGGAAGGTGATTACTGATTCAGTATTGACATTTTTATTTGTCGATAATATAATGAAAATGTAAATTTTATATGAATTTTATGTTCTTCTTACTTGTAAGGAGCTAAGATGGAAGCAGGTGCAAGTCCTGCACGGTCCCGCCACTGTAATTGATGAACCTTTATTTAAAGCAAACGCTATCCACTGAAGTATCGGGAAGGAAAATAGAGGTGCTGAATCATTAGTCAGGAGACATGCATAAAATATATACTTGTTCTGGCGGAGGATCAGAGGAAGTGACTATATAGCCTAAATACGGTCGAGCTATTTTTGTAGTTCGATTTTTTATTGTTTTTATTTATGATTAGCTATTTGAAAGGAGGTCAGATTCCATGGCAGAGATGGAGACAATCAAGCTTTCCTCACAGGAGAAAGCATTAATCGAGATTGTAAGAAACTTACAATTCGGTGAGGTGAGAGTGATTATAACGGACGGAAAACCGATACGGGTAGAAGAGGTAAAAAAAAGTATAAAACTATAAATCACGATTAAACCATTTCATATCAGGCTGGAACTGACCAGAAAACTGGAGGTTCCTTATTTAAAACTTTTAACGAGGTCTTAAATAAGGAACCTTTTTTGATGTGAAAAAGACGAGGAGGAAACATGAAAGCATATTTAAGTTCAACGTTACATGTGATAGGACAGACGATTCTAATGCCGTGTCTTATCGTATTGATTGCATTGATTATTGTAGCACTGTGGCAGGTCGGTGACATTCTGGTGGAAACATTTAAGGAACGAAAAAAAATGAAAGAGGATGTGCCAAAACTCTTACGCAAGATCCACCATGGCGGCAAAGAACATATTAGGGAGACGATAGAAGGCAGTATGTTATTAAACCGGCAAAAACAGGCTCTATTTGAGCTAATTGATTCTAAAGACATGGCGAGACCCTCTCTTGAGGCATTAGCAGAACGATTGCTGGCGACAGAACAAGAGAAGTATGAAAAAACAATCTCAATCACCGACTTAGTAGCAAAATTGGGTCCAATGTTTGGTCTGCTTGGAACTTTGATTCCTTTAGGTCCGGGAATCGTTGCCCTAGGAAAGGGTGATACAGCAACTTTGGCCTCTTCCATTGGAATTGCCTTTGATACGACCATTGCTGGAATGTTAGGCGCCAGTATCGCTTTGGTTATTTCCTCCATTAGAAAGCGTTGGTACAACGGTTATATGGTCAGCCTTGAATCCATTATGGAGTGTATATTAGAGGAGGTTGCGCCTGATGTTAGGAAATAGAAAAGGATTGCGCGGCGGGAGAGAAAACCGCTACAACAGAGAGGATATTAATCCGATGGAGAACGTAGCCAATCTGGTCGATGTGATGCTAGTATTTGCCTGCGCGTTAATGATTGCTATCATTACATTCTGGAAAGTAGATATCAGTAATATTCAGCAAGTGGACAAGGAAGATTTACAGAAGGTAGACAATCTAAAGGAATCGGTACAGGAGAAAGCAATGACAGATCAATATAAGTCAAAAGGAACCGTTTACGAGGATCCGGAGACTGGGGAGATGTATATTATATCTAATTAACTTCTAAGGATATTAATATAAATAATATTTTAAAGGAGGAATATTTTTGAGAAAGAAACGAAGACTTCTTGCCATCGTCTTATGCATGATGGTGGTCATGACACAGTTTTCATTCGTTGCATTTGCAGATGACAGCGGCGAGAATGGGATTGGAAAAGCTGGTGGGGACAAAGAAATTGTGTCAGACGATAGTATCAGCGGTGGAGATGGTCTGAAGGAAGGCTCTAACGATGATAATCTGCTCCCAGGAAGGGAGACTTCAGAAGGAAAAACACCTGACGATACATCAGGAGATCCTGATGGCGCAATCCCTGAAAATGGTGGGCCGACAGAGTCGGCCAACACGACAGTGAGCGATCTACAAGCGGACATAGACAACGCAGGGACCGTCTATGCAGACGAAGACATTTTTGATGTAGTAAACAGCGACGATCTAAAAGCATTGGCTTCGCTTGTAAACAAAGGAAATGATTTTTCAGGCAAAACGGTACGGCTTAAAAATTCCCTGGATCTGGAAAGCCAGCCATGGACACCGATAGGAAACAAAGATCATTTGTTCGCAGGAACTTTTGAGGGGGATGGACAGGAAATTACAGGTCTGTCCATCAATGATCCAACTGCAACATGTCAAGGGTTCTTTGGTGGTGTCAGTGGCGTGATAAAAAATCTGACTGTAGCAGGGAGCGTGTCAGCAAGACAGTATGTAGGGGGAATTAGCGGATACGCTACAGGCGATGCGGTATTTGAGTATGTAACAAATCAGGCGGACGTTACTTCTACAGGGACAGACGCTGGTGGAATTGTCGGATTTGTTGACGGATCTACAACGACAGGCGTACAGTTCAATGTATGTTACAATGAAGCCTCTGTTACGGGTGGCAATAACTACACTGGAGGCATTGCTGGAAGAGTCACTTCACAGTCGTTGTTTAACGATTGCCAGAATCGAGGAACTGTCAAAGGCGCAGGCACTCATGTAGCTGGTATTGTGGGGATGGTATCTTCCAGTGCCGCCGCGCCGGCAGAATTGTCTAACTGTAAGAACAGCGGCATTGTTGAGAACACAGGAAGCAATAAGAATTTTACGGCTGGCATTGTTGGACAGGCAAACTCCGGTTACGTTACTTTGCAGAGTTGTTATAACGAGGAGGACGGTTCAGTTACGGGTTCCGGTACAAATACTGCCGGAATAATTGGTAACGCCGGAACTTGTGCAACCATCGTTGACTGTGCAAACTTGGGAAGCGTCTCACAGACTGCTGGAAAAACACCGACCGGCGGTGTAATCGGTACGCTGGGTGCAGATGCGCTTCGGGTTGAACGTTGTTATAACGCAGGCGCTGTTACCGGCAGCGGAACTTACACTGGAGGCGTACTTGGTCAGACGACAGGAGCCGTCAGCAAAAACTATGCTGTAAAGTATTGCTGGAATGAAGGAATTGTAGTCAGCGAAGGTACTTACCTCGGTGGGGTGGCAGGTTACGTAGATGGATCGTTTCAATATGCGTCAGGCACCAAATACACTTATGTAAGCTACTGCTATAATGCAGGTATCGTAGCCAGCGGCAATGCGAATACCTACGTAGGCGGCATCTCCGGCAGAAACAGCACGGGTGGAACCGGGTTATATGGGCACTGTATCAGTTGTTATAGTGCGGGAACGATAATCGGAGCCTCCGAAGAAAAAATTGCCGCAATTTCCGGAGCAAATTTTAGTTATAACGAAGACAGCTATTATTTGTCTGAAACGGGCACTTATAAAATTGCAACAGCATCAGTAAGCGCAGCTACGATTAAAACGGAAATGGAAACAATGGAGGCTGCGGCAAGTGTAGCCGACGGTGCAAACACACAGTCAATTGCCAAACTTGACTTTGAAAGCGGAAAAGCGGCGTATCTATTGGATGGTGGTCTTTCCGGGGAACGTAAAGGCGTTTGGGCACAGGGTAACGGATATCCAGTCTTTGCTGATGAGGCCCATCGACCGGTATATAAAGTAACGGCCGCGGCAGATAATACGGATATGCCAGAAGGTCTGCTGAATGCTATTACATACAATGGCGCAGATGCTGGAGAACTATATATTGCGAAAGGGACAAACCTAGTTCTCACTGTAAGCCCTGCTGACGGATACACTCTGGACACCTATTCCGTAAAGAATAGCAATGGCGGCGGCGTTGATGTAACCATCACGCATGGTGATGGGGCAGACTCAAACTTAGCATTTACTACACCGGATAGTGGGGCGGACTTGACAGTTAACGTTGGTTTTACACTATTACCGGAGAATCCTGATCAGGATTGCGTAATAACCTTTGATGCAGGCGGCGGCTTATTTAAAATAGAGGGAGCTGATGGATTGCCATCGGTGACAAAGACAGTAAAAGCAGGCGAAAGAGTTACAAAACCGGCTGCGCCGCAAAATGGCTATTATGAATTTACTGGTTGGTATGAGGATCAGGAGTGCACCATTCCTTATGATTTCACATCGCTAGTAAAGGAGTCTAAAACACTGTATGCAGGTTGGCTGACTGACGAGGATGCTTATGCTACCATTATCTTTGATGGAAACGGCGGAAAATTCCTGGCTGATTTAAGTGAGAAAAGTCAGACGATTAGGGCTGGAAATCCTGTATTGCCTTTGCCGGGCTCTGATTTATTGCGGCCAAACTACAGTTTCCGAGGATGGTTCCAGGATAAAGAATGTACCATTCTGTATGATTTTTCCCAGCCTCTTACGTCCAATGTAAGGGTATACGCTGGATGGCTCTCTGAAGGGGCAGGTGTACCGGGAACTCCCGATTATGTGCCTCCTGAGTACGTTGTGACTTTTGATGCCAATGGCGGCTATTTTAACGTAAATGAGCAGAAAATTACAAGGCTGCAGAGGATTGTAAAAGGTGGAGACGCTGTAGCTGATGTTCCGTTGCCGCAGAAGGATGATGCGGGTTCTGTCGTATATGAATTTGCAGGATGGATATCTAACGGCTTACCTTGGGACAATGCAGACATAGACTCTGACCTGACAGTTACTGCAAATTGGAACGAGACTGATACCTTTGAAGAACTGATTACGAATCACGGCGATTCGGAGGAAGATGCCATTGAAATTCCTGACTTGGGAACTTTGGAGAGAATCAGAGACTATGTCAACGCGAATACCAATAACCATTGCAGCGGTAAATTTTTTAAGCTGACAAACGACATCCGTCTTCCTCAGGGCTGGACTCCAATCGGCACCTACTCTTGGAGAGATGCGGGAACTACCTATTTTGCAGGCAGCTTTGATGGAAATGGACACAAGATTACGCTGAATAACAATCAGACAGAGCCATTGTTCGGATCTATAAATGCTGGTTCAAATGACACCGTTGCAACGGTAAAAAACTTGAAGATTCAGGTAGAAAGCAGCAACAATTTAAATTGTGCTCTGGCAATGTATGCTGGAAGCAAAGGTGTTGTAAGAGTTGAGAATGTAAGTTTTCAGGGTAAAATGTACGATACTTTTTCTGCTTTTCTATACGGAGGCTTCACAAATCTTGAATTAGTAAATTGCAGAATTGAAAGTGGAAGTATTATTAGCGGAAATGAATTAGTTGGCGGCATGCTGGCTTTAGCAAGAAGCGGTGGGACGCCTGCTGAGGTCACGGCCCTAAATTGTATCATTGAGGAAGGCGCAGAAATTATATCTTATGGTGCGCCAGGACAGGGAAGCAGTGCGACCGCCCTCGGCGTAGGCGGTATTGTCGCTTACGGTAACGGCAAATTTGTAGGCTGTGAAAACCATGCGGACATTACGATAAAAAGCATACCCGGTGGCTGTGCCGTAGGCGGATTGTTAGGATCAGGAAATTCTGTATCTACACAAAAAGCTTTCTTCATCGATTGTGTAAACACTGGAGATATTCATGTGATGTCATCTGGCGACAAAGCAAGCGGAATCGGCGGCCTTTATGGCGCACCGTATTCTTATAGTCAGGCGTATGCTGTTACCTTAGAAAATTGCTATAACACAGGATCGATTAAAGTCACAGGAATTGGAGCGAAGTACATTGGCGGCCTGGCGGGACAGGCATGGAGCCTGACCGATTGTTATTCTTATGGCGATATCAGTGTTCCTAGCACCGCAACAAATATAGGTGCGTTGAGCGGCGGTACGCTGGGAACGGCCAATGCAGCAAAAAATTCCTATTATGGATTTAAAAACGACGCTCTAAGCGCGCCTGATGGATTTGCAGACAACGGTGCGAAAAAAATGCAAAGTGAGGATTTTGAGAGCGGCAAGGTAGCCTACGAGATGAAAGCGGATGCAGAAAAAAACTGGACGCAAAATGAAAAGGAAAAGTATCCTGAGTTAGGTCTGCCTCTGTATTACATGCTTTCCCTCTCAATAGAAAATCCAGAATACGGATCAGCGTCTCTTGCAGCTACTGCAAAAGGCGTACAGAAGAAATCAACTTCAGCTAACGAATTGTTCGTACCTCTTGACACGACGGTGACGGTACACGCTGTGGCCAAAGACGACGAAGTCAAAGTTGAAAATGGTGTCAAGTACAAGTATGTGTACTCGGCAAAGGTAAATATTTCAGGCAGCGGAGATCCAGCAGTAAAGGCTGGCGAAAGCTTTGCTTTTACTACTGATCAAACAGATGTAACAGTTGCCTTTCAATGTGAGAAGACAGAAATAAAGGACCCTGTCATCGAACCAGGCGGTGGCGATGAACCAGGCGGCGGCGACGAACCAGGCGGTGGCGATGAACCAGGCGGCGGCGATGGACCAGGCGGTGGCGATGGACCAGGCGGTGGCGATGGGCCAGGCGGTGGTGATACACCGGGTGGTGGAACTGTGAACCCCGGTCACGGCGGCAGCGGATCAGGCACTGGGAGCAATACAACCCCTTCTGGCGGATCACTGACAGCGCAGCTGAATCCAAACGACAGTAAAGCTAGCGTGCAGAAGACTGACACGCCAGAGCAAGGCGAAAGTCTGGAATCTACCAACGCTCCTAATCAAAAAGACGGTAAAGACGATGAGAAAGATGTAACTATTTTCAAAATTATCGCCGATGTAGTAAAAGCGAATCCAGTTGTTACAATTGTAATATTAGCTGGTGTTGCAGGCGTCATTGGATTAGGTGCTTTGCGAAGAAGACGAATACAGTAATCAAAGATGTTTTAGGAAAGGAAGATGAGGAATGAAGAAGTCTATGCTGAGAAATATTTTAATTATATTGGCAATCGTCATCTTCTCAGGTGTGATGGTAATTGCAATAACTACACACGGCAGGACTGCTCCGCGACCAGCTCTCGCTGAACAGGCTGCGGATGTCAGCCCTGAATCTTCCCTTTCTGAAACGATTCACCTGGAGCAAAAAAGCAAGAATAATAACTTAGAAAATAAAATAACGCAGGGACAGAAAAAAAAGGAAGAAAAAATTCAAAAGGGGCAAGAGGAAAATAAAGCACAACAGGGTGACGCGAAGGAAGATACAGACAAAGATAAGAATGATAAAGATCATAACGATCCAGATAAAGACAATAACGATGAGAATAACGGGGGCAAGCCGAATAAACCGGAAAGCCCCGATGAATATACAGATTTACCAGAGGATGCATATGTAGAAGAAAGCCTCTCGGTAGAAGATTTGATGAAAGAAATCGGTATAGACGACCCCAATCAGATCATCTATGCCAAAGCTATCACCGGCGCAGGAAAGGAGAGCTGGCTGAAGCTGATAAACGGTGTTTATTCCGTATATCTGAGTACCCAGGGTACGACAATCATTCAAATTAAATATAAAGACGACTCGGGAGAAGTTCATACATATAATAAGAAAATTACCTATAAGAGACCGGAGGGTTCGACTCCGAAAAAGAAAAGACCTATCATTAATACGACTCTAAAAAACGAAGCTTCTTATTCCAACAAGACTGTAAATTTTGATGTTTGGGTGACAAATTACAGAGGAAAACCGCTGTCTTACAGCAATATGGAAGTGACGGTCAACGGCAAGCATGCTGATTATATAGGAGAGATGGGGCGTCAGACATATTCAGTGCAGCTGAAAGTAGGCGCAAATACTGTCAGAATTAAAGTAAAGGATTCCTATCAGTACACGGTAACAAAGGTCTATACCATTTACTATAAATCTGGTAAGGCGAGGATTACCATAAGTCTGGAAGCCGGAACAATCGGCTTAAAGTATCTGATTTCGCCAATGAAAATGGAAGTGGAGTCAGGAAAACCATTGTCCGCCGTTATAGATGAGTTTTTAACTGCAAACGGCTATACTTACCAATTTACCGGCAGCATAGATAAAGACTTTTACCTGGCGAAGATACAGAAAAAAAATATGATCAAAGGCTATAAGATTCCAGGTTCGCTGATTAAAAAACTAGATGAAGACGGCTTGACCTATAACATTCATAATTATGAATCGCTGAATTGTCTTGGTGAGTTTGACTTTTGTCAAGGGGCAGGCTGGATGTATTCCATCAACAATATTTATCCGACAATCGGTTTTGGCAGAAGTTATGTAGAAAATGGAGATGTTGTGAGAATCAGGTTTACCTTGGCTTATGGAAAAGATATTGGCGGCGCCAGTGCCTCACAAACTACCGATGGATTGTTACAGAATTATGGAAGAGAGTGGTGAAAAATGAACAATAAAATCAACGAAATTTTAAATGAAATTAAGAAAGTAATCATAGGTAAAGACGATAAGATTGCCAGAGTGTTAATGGCGCTTCTGGCAGAAGGGCATATTTTAATCGAAGATGTGCCGGGGGTGGGGAAAACGACCCTGGCGTTGGCTTTCAGCAAGGCACTGGGTCTGTCTTATAACAGAACGCAGTTTACTCCTGACGTCGTGCCATCCGACATTGTCGGCTTTTCTATGTATAACAAAGAAAACGGTCAATTTGAATATAAAGAAGGAGCGGTATCCTGCAACCTATTTTTGGCAGACGAAATTAACAGGACTTCCAGTAAGACGCAGTCGGCATTACTGGAGGTTATGGAAGAAGGACAAATGACAGTAGATGGAATCAGTCACTTGCTGCCCTCGCCATTTATGGTTATCGCCACCCAAAACCCGGCTGGTGCGGCGGGAACACAGCTGTTGCCCAATGCGCAGTTGGATCGTTTTTTAGTCAGAATGGAGATGGGATACCCTGATTTTGAAAGTCAGATTGAGATTTTACGAGGCAGACAGAAGGCCAATCCGATAGATGGCGTTAGGGAGGTTGTAACCACAGAAGAAATTTTAGCCATGCAGCAAGATGTGCGGAATACCTATGTAGATGAAAAAATACTCAATTATATCACCCGATTAGCGGCAGCAACCAGAGAGCATTCTATGGTATCTCTTGGCGTCAGCCCAAGAGGAGCTCTGGCCGTATTGAGAATGGCAAAAGCAAGAGCTTTTGTATTAGGACGAGACTACGTAGTTCCACAGGATGTGTGCGACGTTTTCTTTGACGTATGTGGACATAGGATTCTGCTAGGGTCAAAGGCGAGAATTTCGGACAAACAGGAAAAAGATATCTTGCAGGAAGTACTGGAAAATGAAGTAATTGAACCTGGACTATGGGAGCATAAATGATTAGGAATAAATTGATTTATGGGATGTGGGCGCTTCTTTTAGGTGGAGTTTGCTTTTTTCGTACGGATCCTTTTCTTTTGATATTATTAGGGCTTACGTTGCTGTTGATTCCCCTGTCAGCCGCAGCCTCTCGTTTTCTAGCCAGTAACATAACTATTTTGCTGGAAGCTGAGAGTTCGACAGACGGAGGCAATTCTGGAGAATGCAGAATACGTTTCCGCTATAACGGCATCTTGCCTTTTATCATGTGCCGCGGGCATGTACTCTGTGAAAATAAGCTAACAGCTGATGTAGAAGAAATCAAATGTCTGGCAGCTTGTGCGAAAGGCTGTGACGGACATGTCTCCATACAAATGAAGAGTAAGTATTGTGGCAAGATAGAAATTAAACTCAAAGAGTGTATGATATGGGATAGTTTGGGATTAATTGGTTTTCGAAAGAAATGTGAAGAAAAGAAAGCTGTGTTGATGGTGCCGCAGGCTGTCGATATAGATTTGACAGAGGAAGTAATCAATATACCAGATATGGAGGGAATCGATTACTCCGAGGAGAAGGCGGGATTTGATCCCAGTGAAACTTTTTCTATCAGGGATTATAAAGAAGGTGATCGTATGAAAAGCATTCACTGGAAATTATCTTACAAGCTGGATCGAATCATGGTCAGAGACCCGGGGCTGCCTATTAAAAATTCGACACAGATTTTAATGGAGACCTGCTTTGATGCAGGGGATGAGGAACGGAAGCAAATGGCCGATGCAGTTTGTGCTTTTACAATCTCCCTCTCGGAGTTGTTAGTCGACGCTGGTACAAAACACCAGCTAGGTTGGATGGATTACAAGGAGAACGTCTTTCGCAACTATGAAATCAATAGTGCAGATAACTTGATAGAAATATTAGGGGAACTTTTAGGTACGACAGCAGTGTCGGGCAGGCACAGTGTGAACGACAAATTTTATGAAGAAACAGGATGCCAGGAGATTCCTGGATTGGTGATTATCAATCATGACAGAATATAAAAATATCGATTTAGCAATTAAATATGAGGCAGGACGGGCCAGAAAGAGAAAAGATATAGCAATGGGTTTTTTATTAGGCCTGGTTTTTCTCATTACCTCTTTGCGCATGCTGATGGGCACCTGGAGCCTGCCGAGCAGCTTTGGGGAATTCTTAAATCTGGTTTTGCACCATATTACAACGGTTTATCCTCTCGTACACGATTACTTTACAGAACCAGAAGGAAGCAGCCTTGTATTTGTTCTAATTACGATTATGGCGTTATTCGGTTTTATGACAGCGATTTGGGCGGCGGTCAGATTTCGATTGTGGCCTGTTTTTATCGCATTGTTACTGGCAATAACGGCATTGCAGACTGTTTTTTATGATAATCCATGGTATCTTGCGGCAACCTTCTATCTGATCTGGGTAGTCACCGTCTTCTGGCTCCTATCGCAGAAAACGGGAAAGCTTATGCGGCTGGCAGTGTCAGTCTGCGTCATTCTCGTATTGGCAGCGGGCGGTTCTTACTTGACAAAGGGGACGGCGCTGACCAGTCCCTGGGACAGGCTCCGGCAGAATGAACATGCGGTCACGGCCCTGCCACAAGGTGATTTTAGTAACTTACAGGAATTTAAGTTATCAAAAGATACGGCATTTACAATCACCATGTCAGAGCCTGAGTCGTATTACCTTAAGGGCTACTCGGGGGAAGTCTATACAGGAACAGGCTGGACTTTAATAGACAACAGAAAGCTGAGTGACTATAACGATATCTTTTACTGGTTACACGAAAAAGCCTTTTACGGGTACGGACAAATTACCGCAGCAACAGGTGCATTAGAAAAACAGGAGAGATGCAAGATGACCATTGATTTCTCTCCAGGAAAATCCAGATACCTGCTGCTGCCTTATGAGACAGAAAATAAACCTGCCGAGCTTTTACCGGTAATAGGAGACAACCGGTTTCAGTCCGACAATGGAAAGGTCAAGCAGTACAGTCTGTCTGTGACGAAAAACAAAGTAAAGAATGCGAATTCTTATAAACAGAGAATACATGAAAGCGAAAATTCAAAAAGGCTGAGAGAATATTTGCTCAGTGAGAGCAGTTATAGAGATTTTACATACGACTGTTTTACAGAGTTAAATTACAATACGGAAAAACGCTTAGAAGAGGTGTTGGGTAAAAAAAAGAAATTATCGGCAGCACAGGTTAAAGCGGTTGTTTTGAAGGTACTAGGTTCCTTTGAATATGATGAAAATACGACATACCGCCAGTCTGAAGGCGATTTCTTTGAAGTGTTTATGGCAGAAAAGTGCGGTTACTCTATTCATTTTGCCACTGCAGCAGCCTTGATGTTTAGATACTACGGCATTCCTGCCAGATATGTTGAAGGTTATCTGATTACGCCAGATGATATCAAAGATGTGAAAGCAGGACAGCCTTTAAAAATTGATCAGTCTCATGCCCATGCATGGATGGAATACTATGAGGACGGTTTAGGCTTTATCCCCTTTGAGACGACGGGACCGTACATTGGCGTTATGGGCAGTGACGACAATCTTGCCTATACGGGATCTGACGGAGACGACCATAAAAATCAGAAGGAAAAGCAACGAAAACACGAGGAAAAAAAGACAATTGTTCCTGAAGTGGAACTTTCTGAGCATGCCCTTTTCATTGTCATCGGATTATTATGCATGTTATTACTTTTCATTTTAATCATCGTGGTGATGCTGAGAAAGAAATTTCGTTTGCGGAAAGGGATCCATATAAAGAATAACAAAAAAGCTGTACAGACTATGACTCGCTACATTCTCAAACGTTTGTCAAAGGAAGGGCTGACACGAAAAAACATGCCATTGCCATCATATGAGACTGAAGTAATTTCTGTTGCCGGGGAGGAAATTGCTGCACAGTTTGCAGATGTGGCAAAGATTTATGAAGAGGCAGTTTACAGCAGAAGAACTGTTACAAAAGAGCAACGAGACTGTGTAACACAACTCGCTCTATGTATAAATAAAAAAATTAGATTGTATAAGAGAGGAGAAAAGCATGAAAGAAAGAAAAAAGACAGTTAGGAAACTGTCGGTTCTAGTGCTGTGCGTAGCGTTGATTTTTTCATTTACTGTGAATGTATCAGCGGCAGCAGATCCAGGAAAGGTAATCAAATCCGACTGGACCAATTTTAGAGGAAATGCAGAAAATAATGCAGTGACAAATGCGAAGGTACCCAAGGAGGCCTCTAAAGCTATGCTGTATTGGGCGACGAAAAAAGGATCTGGATGGGGATCTGCGGCGCCAGGCGTTCCGATTCTGGTCGACGGCTACCTATATTTTAATGCAGGCAAAGAATTAGTGAAGATGGATGCCATTAGCGGAAAAGTTGCAAACAAGGGAGATCTAGTAGCTGCATCATCCTTTAGCATCTGCCCGCCGACCTATGCCAACGGGAGGATTTATGTGGCTCTGTCCAATGGAACCATTCAAGCATTTAATGCTAAGACTTTGAAGTCAATTTGGGTTTACAAAGACGAATTGGGAGGACAGCCTAACACCACAATTACTTATTACGACGGCTGCGTCTATGCCGGCTTTTGGGGAGCAGAAACCAGAGATGCCAACTTTGTATGCCTGACGACGACAGACCCTGACAGCAAGAAAACTACTGAAGCAAAAAAAGCTAAATGGACCTATACCGTAAAAGGCGGTTTCTATTGGGCTGGCTGCTATGCTTCTAAGAACTTTGTACTGGTAGGCACTGACGACGGCGAAAGCGGTTATGATTCACAGACTTCTAACTTGCTCTGCTTCAATCCAAAAACCGGAAAACTGCTGGACAAAGAATCCGGGCTCAATGGTGATATCAGAAGTAATGTGGCCTATGATAAAGCTACAGATCGGTATTATTTTGCATCTAAGGGCGGAACTTTTTACTCTGTAAAAGTCTCTGCTGCCGGCAAAATCAGTGATTTAAAATCTGTAGAACTGGGCGGGATGAGTACGTCTACGCCATCGGTATATAATGGACGCGCTTATGTAGGTGTTGCAGGAACGGGGCAGTTCTCCAAATATTCCGGACATAATATAACGGTTATTGACCTGAACAAATGGGAGATTGCTTATCAGGCCATGACTATGGGTTATCCACAGACTAGCGGATTAGTATCAACAGGATATGAATCTGCAGATGGCTCTGTCTATGTATATTTCTTTGATAACTATACCCCTGGTAAGCTGAGGATTATTAAAGACAAACCTGGACAGAAAAAGGTGGAACGCATTTCAACGGACTATATTGAAGGCGAGGACGAGTCTTGTGCGGACATTCTCTTCACACCAAAAGGTGCCCAGGCACAGTATGCGATCTGCAGTCCGATTGTAGATGAATATGGAACTATATACTTCAAGAATGACTCTGCTCATATCATGGCTTTGGGCAGTAAGATTGAAAGCATCAAAGTGACTAAGAAACCGAGCCAGACTACCTATGACATTGGAGACAAAGGGAACCTGAGCGGTATTAAAGTCACCGTCAATTTAGCAAACGGATTGACGAGAGATATTTCTGACTATGTAACCTGTTCTACGGAGGCAATTATTGAAGGGCAGAATGATCTGACCATCTACTATCCGTATTCTATGTACAACGATGAGGGAGACGCGGAACCAATCTTCACGACAGTGGACATCAAAGTGAACAGTAAAGCAGTCTCAGCAAAAAACAACGCTGCAAAGAAGTCCATTAAAGCAAGCAAGGTCAGCAGCGTAAAAACGACAGCAGGAAAGAAAAAAGTCACTGTAAGCTGGAAGAAAGTTTCTGGGGCAACAGGTTATCAGGTCAGCAGAGCTACGAGCAAAGGCGGTACCTATACTATCAAAAAAACGACTTCTTCCGCAAAATATATAAACACTTCGCTGACTTCAAAGAAGACCTATTATTATAAAGTAAGAGCTTATAAGACCATCAATGGCGTTAAGTATTATGGTAAATGGTCTGCCGTCAAACTGGCGAAAGTGAAATAGTATTCTATGAAAAGAGAGATGGACAAAAGAATTACAACGATTTGCCTCATTTTGTGCCTGCTGCTTTTATGCGGCTGTCAGGAAATCTCCGCAGACTATGAAAAGCCTCTGGCGGAGACGGGGAAAAACCTCTACAGCATAGTCACAGACCCTGTTCCGGGGTCCATTGGCGGCGAATGGGCGGTAATCGGGCTGGCCAGGGGAGATTTTACCGCGGAAGACGGATATTTTGATTCTTATGTTAAGAATGTCGGAAGTTATGTGAAAAAATGCGGCGGCGTATTACATACTAGAACAGGATACAAGTATACGGAGTATTCCAGAATTATTTTGGGACTGACCGCGGTGAAAGCGGATGTGAAAAACGTCAGTGGATATAATCTTTTAGAAAAACTAACTGACATGAAAGATGTCTGCAGGCAGGGAATCAATGGTCCGATTTGGGCATTGATCGCTTATGATAGTGGAAGTTATCAAATTCCTGTAAAAAGGAATGATGAAACACAAACCACCAGGCAGCGTCTCATTGAAGCAATTTTAGATGGTCAGCTGTCCGACGGTGGCTGGGATATTGCATCGTCTTCTGGCGATGCGGATATGACCGGTATGGCATTACAGGCGTTAGCGCCATATTACCTCAAGACGGCAGATAAGATTGATGAAGTCGATCAGGCCGTGCTTGATCGGGTGAAAAGTGCTGTTGACAAGGGCTTAACACTAATTTCATCGATTCAAGAAGGAGACGGAGGCTTTTCCAGCATGGGAGGCAGATCATCAGAAAGTTGTTGTCAGATCATTGTTGCTCTCTCCTCTTTAAGGATAGATCTAAAAACGGATAAGCGATTTATAAAAGAGGGACATACTGTACTGGACGCGTTGTTGTCTTACTACGATGGCAATGGAGGCTTCTACCATACAGATGGAGAGGACGAGATAAACTGTATGGCAACGGAGCAGGCATATTACGCTATGACAGCCTATGATCGGTTTGTAAAGGGCGAAAGTCCATTATACGATATGAATTAAATAGCTGATATACCGATTAATCTGGCCAACAGGTGTTATCACAGCAAATACGGACTGCGAATTTTTATTGCAGTCCGTATTTGCTTCCTGTTTGTACATGCTCTACCATATAATTTTATCTGAATTATTAAAGTTTTAAGCTTCTGCGACATTTTTCGACATGTTTTTCGCCTTTTAAATGTTAAAATAAAGTGATTCTACAGGAATACCATACATATAAAAAATGAATCTTTCGTATATAATTGTTAAAAATAATAGCACCAAGGAGGTGTGATCATATGAATGAATATACGTCAGGTGATTTGTATGGGTATGTGAGAGTATCGGCAAGAGATCAAAATGAGGATCGACAGTTGATTGCGCTGGAAAACTTTGAAATCCCTAAAGGACATATTTTTATCGATAAACAATCGGGAAAAGATTTTAACAGACCGGCTTATTTGCATCTGATGAATACAATTAAGGAGAACGATTTAATTATTATCAAAAGCATTGACCGATTAGGAAGAGACTATGAGGAAATCATGGATCAATGGAGAATTATCACCAGGGAGAAAAAAGCGGACATCAAGATTATAGACATGCCGCTCTTAGATACGACACAATGCAAGGATTTGTTAGGTACCTTTATATCAGATTTGGTTCTTCAGGTGTTGTCTTTTGTATCGGAAAATGAAAGGCAGAATATCCGGCAGCGACAGCGAGAGGGCATTGACGCAGCTCTTGCCAGAGGCGTGCAGTTTGGCCGACCACGAAAATTAATGGACGGCTTTGATGAACTTGCGTTCCTCTTTAAGCAAAAAAAGATACCCCTGAGTGAGGCATTACAGCTCAGCGGTATGAGTAAATCAACATTTTACAGTCGCTTGAAAGAGTACGCATAATTTGTCCGAAAAAGTACACTTTTTAGTACCTATTCGACAGGAGATGATTCGACGAAAAATGGTGTTGATTTTATGTGTATATGATGATAGAATGAGGACATAGATGAAAAAGTTCATGATATCTTTCGCTAATTATGTAGTCTTAAAAAGTGTACTTTTTCGCACAATTTGACGCAAAATAATTAAATATAGCGTTTTATGTTCTCCTCTTAAGGAGGAGCTAAGAGGGAAGCAGGTGAGAGTCCTGCACGGTCCCGCCACTGTAAACGAGGAGTCTCTTTCCACGGCAAAGCCACCCACTGAAAATTGAATGTCCGGAGGACAAGTCAGTTTTGGGAAGGGCGGTAAGAGACGATGATTCGTAAGTCAGGAGACCTGCATAATACGATTCCTAGTTGGCGGAGAACCAATGAGGAGGGAATGAGACTGTCAGTTAATACGGGCTGTGACTATTTTGTCATAGTCCTTTTTGTTTTGGCAAGGTGAAAAGGAAGGTAGTACTATGGAAAGAAAAGAAATGGTAACAGTAACGCCAGAAGAAAAAGAATTGATAGAGACCATCAGAAAAATCTCCGGGGGGGGGGTTAGAATTATTGTGAAAAATGGCAGACTCACTGCCATTACTCTCGATTCAGATAATGCAGAAAAGAAAAACTGATGTGAACAGAATCTGCATCAGCAAAAAATTTATTGGGTTTGTGTAACAGTCCACGTAAGGGGGATTGCTTACATATAAAAAGAGTGGCCACTCTTTAGCAGAACCGCAGCAATTTCGTTGAGGTTCTTTGATAACGTAGAAAGAGCATTTTGCTCTGGAAGACAAAGGAGGTCAAAAATGACTAAAAAACGTTCAAGAAGAGTCATTGCCATTATGATGGCAATGGTAATGACAATGGCAATGATGTTTGCTATGACGACGACATCGTTTGCAACAGATGGAAGTGTAAACGTAAAAATTCAAATGTATGGTGAAACATATATTGATGAAACTGTAACAGATGCACAGATTGCAGCAAATGTAGGTGCGTCAGGTCATCTTTATACAGTTCCTGCTGGAATCACGCAGCCAGCAGGCTACACTGCAGCAGATGCTTTAATGCAGGCGTACACGAATTTCTATGGATCCTTTGATGCATCACAAGTTGCTTATGGTTGGGATACATCATGGGCAGGCCACGAAGGCTTGTATTTTACTACTTATGACGGAATGAGTGGAGATGCGGGAAAATATTACTTTGTAAGAAGCTATGAAGGCACAGATAAAGACGGTAATACAGTAACATATTATGAGTATTACTGGCAAGGAGATTCTTGGAATTTGTATATCAATGGTTCCAATACCCCTGCTGCTTCATATGCTAACAGCTATTCTTTAGCAGATACATCCCAGGTTGTATTTGATTACAACACAACTCGTACGGACAACTTCTCCGTTACGTCACCGATCCCAAATGCTGAACCTGCACCAGCAAAGTAGATTAATTTAACTAGAAAAAAATAATTGCTAGTGGGAATTCTCTTATACAGAGGACTCCCACTGGTTGCATTTTATTAATTCTTAAGTTTGGAGTAAAAAGTGAGTAGATATTATAGAGAAAAAGTAAGGACTCCGTTTCTGCCGATTATGTTAATATTAATACTGATAGTAGGAATGTTCCCTACTTGGGTCTTTGGATTTGATAATACACAAAATATTGCAGAAGGCAGTATCGCAAATATAGAGTTCAGAAGATCAAAGGCCGGGGACCTGCAGTATTTAAATTATCAATTTGATTCTAGCAGTAAAGATTATAAGATCGCTTTACCGGATAAAGCGAATACTCTGTGGATGGACATCACTTTCGCAGGAAGTGTTGCGGATGACTTGAAGTATCAAGTATATGTCAACGGAGAGGACTTTTCCAAGAAAGTACCTGCTTCAAAAGGCAGCGTAACGGCTTCGAAGAAATCTTCTGTGAATCTTATGACGCAAATAATGAATAAACTGGGTTCCGAGGTTAACCTTACATTAAAGGTCGGGAAACAAAACGAAGATGGTGCCTTTGTTGACAATCAGACTGTTACCTATAGCGTTACGATAAAGCGACAGGTAACTTTGAAATCTATCGAAATAAAAGATGAAAAAGGCAGCGCTGTGGCTATAGCGCCAGCTATTTCAGAGGGGCAATATACTTATTCTGTAATGGCAACGGATATTTTAGAAAGTGTTTCAGTCACACCTACCTTATATACATCTCAGAAAACTACGTATCAAGTTGGCGACAAGTGTAAGAACAGCGGCGAAACACTAGAGACAAAATTTGAAAAAAACGAGAACGGAGATAAAGTTCTGAAACTTCAAGTTGCTTATACGGAAGAAAATACGAATGTAGTTTCCTCGGAATACACGTTTATTGTCGATAATACCGATTATGCCCCGAAAGTTATAATTAATCAGCGCGAGCATTCTGTAGATAAGGGAAAACAGACAACGCTCGAGGTGACTGCATCTGCTCCAAAACTATCAAATTTAACTTATCAGTGGTATTCATCAAATATGGATAATAACAAGTCTGGAATTATCATAACCGGTGCTACAGAAAGCACCTATATTCCTCCCGCAGAGTATGCTGGAACGACTTTTTATTTTTGCAAAGTTACCAACACCGTAAATGGTGTAAAGTATGATACAAATAGCGACACTTTTAAAGTCACTGTAAACCCAACTTATGCCTCACCTCCACAGATTAAAACCCAGCCGGAACCTGCGAGCATTGTTGAGGGTACAGAACATACCTTGTCCATAGAGGCGGCATCACCAGATAGGGGGGCAAAACTAAGTTATCAGTGGTATATAAATACTGAGAACAGCAATTCAGGGGGCATTAAAGCTGATGGTGCAAATCAGTCTACTTATACTATACCTACATCAACAGTAGGAACTTTCTATTATTATTGCGCTGTATCAAGTACTTTGGGTGATGACACTGCGGACCTTATAAGTAATACAGCTAGAGTTGATGTTACAGCGATTCCTGGCATAGAGAAGCTTACAGGGACGGGGACGAGCCAGGACCCTTTTAGAATCACCAATGTTGCTGATTTGTTAAATGTGAAAGATATAGTTGAATCAGGATATGGGTTGGAAGGAAAGTACATTAAGCTTACTAATGACATAATTTTACCTGATGATTGGAAACCAATGGGTGATTTGAAAGGCGCAGATGTAGCAGGAGAGGATCCTACACAGGGGGGCAAAAACGTAAATCCGTTTATGGCAACCTTCGATGGAGATGGTCACACCATCACCGTTCCAGACGGCGGAGAAACGGTCTTTGGATATGTTCGCAAGGCAACGA
>ERZ791934.1389-NODE-1389-length-23326-cov-9.751021_pt1 | contig 23326 bp, 29 predicted proteins | sample MGYA00510125_ERZ791934 | MGnify/ENA primary metagenome ERZ791934 (study PRJEB30046, sample SAMN00993240) | human gut metagenome | study: EMG produced TPA metagenomics assembly of the A metagenome-wide association study of gut microbiota in type 2...
CATGGCCGCGCCGGGTGCTGCCCGGTTTTTACAGGCTGCCGTTACTCGCTCATACGGGACAGGATTGTATGCAAGATCGATTATGATAATCAGGTGGGATCTGCTCATCATGTCCGTATATCATGGCGCGGCCCCTGAATCGGCTTTTGCTCCTCGCACTGGAAAGGGGGATGTTACTGATGAATGAGTATGCGGTTGTCAAGGTACAGGTGAAAGAAGAACACTCGAAAGAATGCCTTTCACCTATCGTCCTGAAACCGCAGAGGTGTCAACCCTGTGCTGCAAAATATTTTTTTAGTTTGGCAATCGCCAGGTTTATGGACTTGGCAACGGCTTGATGGCTTGTCCCTTCCATCCGACCGATCTGCCGGGTAGAGAGTCCCTGAAAAACGTGAAGCCGGAATCGCCGTTTCTGAACCTCGGTCAAAGCGCCCACTGTAAAAAGCTGCTCCAGGGCTTTCCAGGCATACTTGCGGTTCTGTATGTCAACAAATCGTTCTTCCCATTCTTCATCCAGTGCGCGAGTAGCGCAATGCTCCGTTTGCTCCAAACCGTGGATTGAAACATCCTTACGGGTCTGGGCACTTTCTGCCCGATCCTGCTCATAGTAGATTTGATCGGACAGGGCTTTCAGCTCTGCAAAGTCATGTTCCGTTTTATCAGGGTTCTCCTTCAGATAATCCTCCAGTGTGATTTCTATGATTTCATTATGAAAGCGATAAACGATATTTGGGCTGTTTTTGTTTATCGCATAGTCGCTTTTGCGATAATTTTGCACCTCTGTTACCTCCAATTTGTTTTTTTGAGAAAAACAAATTGGAGGTGGCGGCCCCCTGATTCTTTGTTCAGGGAGCCTTAAATGAAAGCGGCTGACTTTGTATCGGGATACAAAATCAGCCGCTCTCTGGATATGCACATTGAGAAGTCCAATAGGGTAGGCAGCACGGGCAGGCGGGGGTTTGTCCCCACTTGGGGCAAACTCCCGCTCACAAAAACGCCGACCAACACCTATTGAAATTTGTCCATTGAAAGCCGTGTGTCGTTTGAGTGGGACAAAAAGTAACCTCCCAAAGCTGTGGGTGGCATTGTCCATAGCATCGCTACTCCTTGTCCGCTGCTACGCGGACGGCACACAGGCGGCTGGCATCATTCCCTTTTCTTAATATAGGAGCGGCCTTTATGCTGCCGCCTTGCTGATATTTATTTCATATATGATGTAGAAAGCCAATGTTGTAAAATAAAATAGGAGGTTCCCACAAGTGAGAACCTCCTATTTGTAGTTTGGCTTTGTACTACTTAGATACTCAGCCATATTTATATGCTTTACTGACGAATCGGGTTGAGCTTTATGTGCTTAGTTCATGGTGTAACTTGAAACGAAAGTCTTTACCAAACTTGCTTATCTTTAATAAGCGTAGCTGAGACTGATGTCTGCGCTCTTGGAGCTAGACGTATTGGCAACATAGATATAGAAATAACCACTCTTATTGATAGTTACCGTAACGCCGCCCTCGCCATTGCTGACAGTATCCGTATACTTGGAGCCAGTACTTGCCGAGTACACGCCGAGATCCAGATTAACGCTGGTAGGAGTCCAGTTCGCGTAGATGTCGATTTGAGTGCCTGCCTCAAAATAGGTCTTGTCATACTTAAAGGAGGTTCCGGGAGACAGAGAAATGTTCTTCTGGGGAGCAGGAATCTCCGCAAGATCCTCGGAAACATTGGCGGCCGCCTCATTCGAAGCAGCAGTCGTTTCCTTATTGGAAGCATTGAAGGCAGTAGAAGTGGTGGACACAGCGGCCAGATTATCAGTAGCCTGCATAACCATGGCATTAGGAGCAAAAGCGTCGCTCGGAGAGACATCCACTTCATCGGCAGCGGACGCGGCAAAGACAGAGGTAGAACCCAACATCAGGGTCAGAGCCAACGTGGTAGCCAGCAGAGAAGATTTTCTCATTTTCATAATCGCTTCAATCCTTTCTGTAATTGCATTTTTGCAAAAATGATTTAACACGGGATTAAACAAATTGTTTGAGTCTGCCAACTCAATGAGGGTCAATGCATAGGTGGATTTTAACTTTTCGCCAAGCGTTAGTACCACTCTTTCGTCACAAGAAAGCTCAATATCCCGATTCGCCAGTAGAAACATCATCCAAACTAAAGGATTAAACCAATGCACACAAACGCAAATAACTAGAAAGAACTTTATAATGCTATCATAATATCGGATATGCATATACTCATGTAGCAAAATAAAGTTTATTGCATTTGAGTTGTTGAAGTCCAAATTTGAAGGAAGTAAAATTGTCGGACATACAATGCCATATGTTAAAGGTGACGATATATTAGGTGTGGAGCGAATCCTAATCCTTCGCTTGAGAGAGTGTTCTTTTAACCAACACAATATCACCTCGTTTTCTATCTGAGAGGACTGAGAGAATTTATATCGGCAGATTAAGTAACTTATTCCAAAATATAAAGCACATATCCCAAATCCTACACTCCATAGTACCATTTGAAGCGGAATATGATCTGCTGCTTGCACATCAGGCAGATTATTAGTCAACGCAGTGGTTTCTGACATAGCCTTCTCTATGAAAGTCTCTGTACTCGGCACAGTCTCATGTATTGGGATGCTAACTGGAAGAGAAATAGAAAGCGGAACAAGTAACCTAATAATTATGATGCACCAAGAAACCACAAGGATTCTTTTGGGGACATAATGGATTCCAATAGCACGAAAAATAATAATTGCTATTATCATTATGCTGGCTAAAAAATCCATTTGGAGGAATGTTGTTCTAAAAAAATTCATTCCTCAATCGCCTCCCGATTTATCCTCTACCATCTTTTTCAAAGCTTCGATTTGTTCTTGAGATAATTTAGTTTGTCCAAGCAATGATACAAACAATTTATCTACTGAACCATCAAAAACTCTTTTGATCAATTTGGCAGTTTCTTGTTGTTGAACGCACGATTTGGAAACTAGCGCATGGCAAATAAAGTTTGGCTCTCTGCGTTCTACTACGCCTTTTTTGATACACCTCTTGAGCAAGGTATATGTGGTGTTAATATTCCAACCATATCGTTCATTCAATAAATCCGCAACATACTTAGCTGGTACATCCCCCTCTTTCCACAAAACATCCATAACTTTGATCTCACTATCGCCCAGTTTGACCTCCATGCAAATCACCTCTTTTCTTCACAAGACAGTTGTATTATGGGTTGCTTTTATAATACAACTGTCTTGCGCAAAAGTCAATACTACATTTGTCTTGTTCAAATTTATTTTACATTTAATGTATTCTTTATTTTCTATCATTCAAATCTGTTTTGTTGTAGGTATCCGACTTTTTAATTAAAGAAAGAGCATAACAATATTTACTTTCCTTACTTGAGCAAGTAGTGAGCATATCACAAAGTAGTGTCACATCACGATTGGATAGGATATACATAACCCAAACCAAAGGATTGAACCAATGAATGCTTAAAGTCACAAATATTAAGACTCTAAATATTTGAGTAAAATATCGAATATAAACATATTGCTGTGCAAGTTCATCCAAAAATCTAATTTTATCTTTTCTATCAAAATTTTTGGGGAACAAAACTATTGGGTGTAGATTACCAATAACTGTTGGATGGATAATCCGTTCTGCTACACGCACATCATATTTCCTTTTCGTATGAGCGGTTATCCAATTACATATAGCCGGTGTATGGTCTGGGATTGAGCGCTTAACCTTTTTCCTATTCTGAAGGTTGGAAATCAAGAAATAGACTACAATAATGCATATACTAAATCCCCAAATGTAAACTGGAGGAAAAGCAACAAATAATGATGCGCTGAACATAAATGCAAGAACAATCCATAATATACAAAAAAAGTATTTTGGCGCATGGTATATTGATATAGCACGGACTATTACTAACAGTAAAACTCCACACCCTAACAGACCACTTATTTCAAAAAAACTCATCATTTTCACTTCCTGTCATAACATCGGGCTGTATCTGGATGAATTAAAATTACTGGGACTTGCTTTTTCCTTGCATATCTGACACATTGCATGGTTCCCGACCGCATATTCCGATTATCGTCATAAACCGCCACCAGATAATCGGCCTGATCTACCATGTAGCAATTTCTCTTGACATAGCTTTCGCGGCAATTCTCGTTTCCGATGACCTCTTTTCTGTTGCAATGTCGTAGGATAAACTCCATACGGCTCTTGCTGCGCTGATCCCACTTGGCGTCATGGCCGACAAACGGCAGGGCCACAAACAATTCAATATCTTCGTATCCAGGCTGCTCCTTCAAACGAAGGATCTGTTCAGCCGCCCACATATCCACACCCAGGGCGCCGCCAACATAATACCGTCGAACTTCCTTTTCATCATGTAGCTTTCGGAACACCTCCAGCATATTGGCTTTAATCTTCTTGCAAAGGGCATAATCTTCACTGTATTTGAACTTGAACCGGCTTGGGCGGTGTCCAGTAATGGCACAAACGCATTCATTCATGCGGTTTCCTCCTGTTCTAATAGCGGTCAACACATAGAAAACAAAAATAACTCATTTAATAAGGCACAAACGAAATCATCAGCCAAATTATAACACAAATAATGTTCAATATCCAGGGAACCTTTCTGATATGCTAACAATCAGAGAGGTGAACTTATGGACGAAGAATTTATCCGCAATCGGATCACGGAGCTGCGGTTGAAAAAAGGCATTTCTGAATACCAGTTGAGCTTGGAACTGGGACAAAACCGTGGCTACATCCAGGCTATTTCCTCCGGCCGGGCATTGCCTTCCATGAAGCAATTCTTAAATATCTGCGAATATTTTGAAATAACACCCCTACAATTTTTTGACGCTACCGAAAACACCCCACAGCTTGTCAGAAAGGCGTTGGATGGCATCAGGACATTATCAGATGATGATTTAATTATATTGCTTGGTCTTATCGCACGGCTGAATCAAGGAAAATGACGGCAGGAGCCATTTGGCGCCTGCCGTTTATCTTTCCCTATATTATCCCCCATTTTCTCATCCACGCAAAATATTATGTAAATTGAATCTTTCTACTTGTTGAGAAATCAGACTACATGGTACAATGGAATGGATTATGACTGGGGGTTCGCATTATGTTAATTTATATGATGATGCTTGAAACTCCAGAGGAGAAGTCGCTGTTTGAACAGATCTATCTGGAGTATCGTGGCCTGATGTTCCATGTGGCCTACGAAATTTTACATAACGAGCAGGATGCAGAGGATGCTGTGCATCAGGCTTTCGTAAAAATAGCAGAAAACATTAAAAAAATTGATGCTCCTGTGTGTCCAAAAACGCATAGCTATGTCGTTACAATAGTTGAACACCAAGCAATAGATCAGTATAGACGGTTACAAAAACACCCTTCTGTCGAACTGATCGAGGAAATTCAAGGCACAAATGCTCATTATGAAGGGGACAACGATTTGACAAAATGTATCCTGCAACTGCCTGCCAGGTATCGAGAAATGATTTTGCTGCGTTATCATCATGGGTACACTGTCAGAGAAATCGCAAAGATGTTGGGACTGTCGTTGCCGGCCGCAATTAAACTGGATCAACGGGCCAAAAACAAATTGAAAAAACTATGTGAGGAGGCGGGAATCCTGTGATAAGCGAGGAAATGCTGGAAAAAGCGGCGGCTGAAGCGGATCAGGCAATCAGGGATTCGCTCCCCGCTCCAGCAGAATGTGAACATGAGTTTTCCCCATCGTTTCAGAGAAAAATGCGCCGAACTTTTCGGAAAGCAAAACATCCTGTGATCTACAAACTGCCCAAATATGCAGCTTGCTTTGTTCTTGCGTTGGCTCTTGCCAGCGGTACATGGCTAACAGTAGATGCAGAGGCGCGAGCTGCTTTTTTCGCATGGGTGCGAGAGCAGTATGAGTCGTTTGTTGAGTATAGATTTATTGGTGATGCCCCAAAAGAAAATGATATTATACAGTATGAGCTGACATGGTTGCCAGACGGTTTTGCTTTGGAAACAGAACAGAGTCTTGGTAGCGGCACATACCTAATCTATACTGATGATTCTGGGCAGCGCATCATTTTTTCCTACTTACAGGGAAATGATTCCTCCAGTTTATTTGTAGCAGCGGACTATACAGAAGTGCAGTCCGTTCAAATCGGCAACATCAATGCAGATTTCTATCAAGCCAGCCAAGCAATATCTCCTAACGGGCTTGTTTGGGTATCGGAGGAAGAAAACTTGTGCTTTTGTATCACAGCATCTTTGCCAAAAGATACAATGATAAAATTAGCCGAAGGCATCCAAAAAAAATAATCATTATTTTTTCAAAGGTAGCTGTCCAAAATGGCCTCCTTCATTCGTTTACGGGGTATAAGCGAATGAAGGGGGCCATCTCTTTGAAAAAACGTATTTTTTCCATCCTTGTTCTTTTCCTTATGATGTTTTCCACTACTGCTTACGCTGCTTCACCTCGAGTGGCGCAAGTTGTTCCGGAAATTTCATTTAATGGAACAACCGCTATCTGTTGCGTTCCGGCTTTCGCATACACGGACGGTGATCGTGAAGTCCTGTACTATGACTTCCACATTGGTACCGATGAACTGGTCGGCTGCTCCTCGTCCAGTATGAAGCGCCTCTACAACCGCCAATGGGTCGTATCGGTGACCAGCCGCGCCAACAACCGATACGCCATCACCTATGGAATGATCGACAATAATGCGTCCGAGTGGGACATTTCGCTCGTGAGCAACACGACCTCCCGTTCTGGAACCGGAAACTTCGGTTCCACCTATTACAGCTCTTCGTCCATCGGTTCCCGCCTTTATCTCGGTGCCCTCATCAACTACAATGATGTCAACCGCAGTGTCGAGACAAGCGGCCAGTGGAGTACAGATGCAGCCAAGTAATTTCAAATAACGCAAGGGGTGGTGGGGATCGCACGGCAATTCCCATCACTCCTTGCTGCTTTATGGAGGGTATATGAAAAAGCCAAGAATGATCTGGACCGGCACGCTCCTTTGCCTTTTATTACTCACAGCCTGCCAGCCGGCCCCAGGCGGATCTGCAAACTCTGATACCAGCAGCACACAGGATACCTCTGTTTCACAGTCCAGCAATCCAGTTGAGAATAATACTGATGTAGGAGACAATACAGCCTCCATTTCAGATGCAAATATGGAACTGGTACGCGGCGTGAATGGAACGGTGATAGAAGAAACCATAACCACGGCTGATGGAAAGCAAATTCTTCTCAATGCTCAGGTAAATACCGAAAGTGTCAAAAATGTTCAGCAGTATCAGTATGAGGTACTTCCTGTTACAGACGAACTACGCAAAACATTATTCACTACATTTTTTGGTGAGCGCGCTTCAGAGGCTATTTACGACCAACGCAACGATGTCTGGGAACTTCACAACTCGGAAGCAATCGGTGACTACTATCTTTATGAGCATACCGTGGCTATGGCCGGAGAGAGTGTGCCTGGAGAGGAAATCTTTACATTGCAATACAGGGATGTAAACCTTTATCCCTTTGAAGATAATTTGTTGTCCTCCTCTGCGGAATGCGGAGTATCTATTCCGTTAGAGAATGTCATTTCTATGTGTAGTACCATTACCGATGCCATCGCCCCTCAAAACAGTTATACCGCAGACACTGTACTTCCCTATGGCAACCAAGGGCGGCGCCCCTACTACAAGATTTTCTTCCGGCGCACCGCAGATGGAATGCCTATCACTGGTTACAACGATCTTTCTTTCTGGGTAGATAGTAATGGTATCCAAACGATCAGTGGTGCTCTTTACGAACTGACAGCCCAGCCGATTTCTTCTGAACTTCTCACCCTTGAGGATGCAGTTTCAACCTTGCAAGAAAATGCCGCGCTTATTGATTTCTATGGTGAAGATACCCTTACTGTCGGCGCCATTTCTTTAGAATATATCGTAACGCTGACTGAAACACAGGAGGCGGTTATTGTTCCTGCCTGGCGTTTTCAAATCGGATCGGATGATAACACTTTGACAATCAACCGCACACGCGTTCTGGCAGTGAATGCTGTCACTGGGGAACTGATTCAAGGAGAGCGGGGGATGTCGTTTTGAGTAAATCTTTGCATTTTCGGCTTCAAGCCGCTATTTTTTCCTGGCCGATGCTGGCCAGCATCATAGTAGGAGTATTCCTGCTTTTATGGAATCAGATTTACTACTGGATTATCTACTGTATTTCGTATGAACCCATTCCCCTGAGCGCAACATGCACAACTTTTCTCGACTCCATTTTTATGGCAAACGACCTAGGCGGTTTTGGCATTTTCGCTGCGATTCTGGCTGTCCTGCCTGCATCTACTCTATTCTGCGAAGATTACAACAGCGGTTACTGCAAGGCAATTTTGTGTCGGGTAGAGCGGAAACGCTATCTTCAGGAGACCTTACTCTGTTCCGGCATTTCCGGCGGGTTGGCTGTTTTTCTTCCTGTTCTGCTCAGCGATATAGTTTGGATTATAAATGGTGAGCCGAACACCGGGGAACAGATGGGAATCAACTATTTTACAGTCTTTGATGGAACTGTGTATCGGGAACTACAGTTTGTCTGGAACGGCCTTTTTCTGGTGCTGTTCCTGCTCCTGCTGGCTTTTCTGTTTGGTGCATCCTGGTCTGTAATCGGACTATGTGTTTCTGCGCTTATTCCGAATCGCTACATTACTCTGGCCGCTCCCTTTGCACTGTTCTTCGGCGCACACCTGATTCTCTACCGATTGGGTGAACCGCTGCTGTTTAGCCCCGCCAATGTTCTGATGCCGGCTACAGACTTCATTCCATTCCCAGCCTTCCCACTGTTGTACCAGCTGGGGATGCTGGCGCTGGCTTCAGCTTTATGCTGGAAACTGCTTGAAAGGAGGCTGCGGGATGTTTAAGATCTGTGCACATCAATTCCGCCAGGCCTTTTTCTCACCACGGCTATATTTGGCGCTGATTTTGGGCTGTACTATTCAAATCATCAGTGCGTTTCCACTGTTGGATTTTTCAAAAGCCATGGGTGAACCCCTTGGAATTTTTGAGGCATTCATTTATTTCAATACCGATACCTACACAGCTACCTGCGCTTTTCTGGGTGCTGTTCTGATGGTGTCCGACATACCATTTTCCAGCCAGAACGAAACATACACCCTTCTACGAGTATCCCGCAAGACTTGGGTCGCCGGAAAAGTTCTCTATTTACTCGGCATCAGCGCAGTGTATTATCTTGTGCTGTTTATTGCTGGCGCATTGTTTATTTCAGAAAATGCCTTTGCCGCTAATGTATGGAGTTTGCCTCTCACTGTGCTCGTGCAGAATCGGGCGCCTGAACTGGCTTGGGAATACCAGGTTTCCTTCCCGTACGGGCATTTGCTGACACTGACACCAGCCATAGCCTGCGTATTAAGTTACCTGCTTAGTGTGTGCTATGTTTTTGTAATGAGTCTCATCATTTTCTGGCTTAATCTGCGCATCTCTAAGGTACTCAGTTACCTTGCTGCTGTACTGGTTCATGTGGCAGGGTACATTCTGACAATCGGGTTTTTGACTGATTCTTACCGAAAGTTTTCTCTTCTGGCGAACAGCCTGCTCATGTACCACAATGTCAGCGGCTCAGAAGCGGAAACCGCATACCTGACACTGCCTCAATCGTTCCTGGTCTATGCTGCCGCTGCTGTGGTGCTGTTTCTTTTGATTCTACACGCGATCCACAGTTACGATTTCCGTATTACAGTGGGGACAAAGCAATGAAAGGACGCCTATTTACACGGGTTTTTGACCGCCATACACTTGCCTGCTATCTTGCTGCAATAGCCCTCATGCTGTTCCTTGTCGGTGGCCATCGCTCTCCACTGTCGTTCTTCATGGGGTTTTCTGCCCAAGATGGTGCTGGCGGGCTGGACATTCTGAGAACTATGGAATGGAATCTTTGTGTTCTTCCGCCCATCTCGGCAAGCCTTCTTTTTCTGATGCCGGAGCTGGGAACACTAAGTACCTATACTATCGTGCGTTCCAAAAACATACGACATTGGTGGCTGATACGTCTGGCTGCAGTAGTTGTGATCAACTATGTATTTTTTCTCTTTGCTCTGGTCCTACTGTCCCTGATTTCTGGCTCAGATTTGTTGTGGGCAGAATGGTGTACGGCTATGGTGCTGTTTCCACTGCACACCACACTTCTCTCAGTCCTCTGTGCTGGCGGTATGATTTTGTTTGCCAGCCGAGCAGCAGTCATCCTTTATCTTTTGGTAGAGTGCGGTCTGTTAGCCGTTGGAATGGCTTACCCACCAGTCAGCTTATTTCTTCCACCCTACTGGGGTATGGCGCAGGCGATGGGCAACAACTTCAGATCTGCGGCGGCGGTCAGCGTGTTTCTGTTGATAGTGCTGAACCTTGGCATTGTGTACTGGCTGGGCCAGCATAATCCAGCAGCAAATCCGCAAAGCAAGTAATTGGAGGAATATTATGGAATCAATTATTGAAGTGCAGGATGTTACGAAGTCCTTTAAGGGAGCTACTGTACTCCACCAAATCAATGTCTCCTTTGAGAAAGGCAAGATTCATGGAATCATTGGGCGAAATGGCTCCGGAAAAACAGTACTGATTAAAACCATCTGCGGTCTGATCCACCCAGATCAAGGAAAGGTAATCGTGGACGGAAAAGTTATTGGGAAAGATGTGGATTTTCCAGAAAGCATTGGTGCCATCATCGAAGCTCCCGGATTTCTGCCCTCGGTCAGTGCCTTCCGAAACCTATCTTATCTGGCGTCACTTCGGGGACGCATTGGAAGAGACGAGATTCGTACCGCCATATCCTTTGTTGGGCTCGACCCGGATGACAAAAAAGCGGTGGGAAAATACTCCCTTGGTATGAAACAACGCTTAGGGTTGGCTCAAGCTATTATGGAAGATCCAGACATTTTGCTTTTGGACGAGCCGATGAACGGTTTGGATAATAATGGTGTCTCAGAAATGCGAAATTATCTGTTGCAGCTCCGCGAAAAAGGAAAGACGATTTTGCTGATTTCTCACAGCTTAGAGGATATAAATACTCTTTGCGATACAGTTCATGAAATGGATCATGGGATTTTGACCGAGAAAGAACACATTTCTCCTGAATGTCTTGACTGTTAGCACCAGCCCGAGTTGAAGGAAAGCCGCCAAGGTTGTCATTGTTGTCCAAAAGAATAATTCAAAAATTTTCAACGCAACTGTCCAAAAAGATTTTCTTCATTCGTTATACTTGTTATAAGAGACATAAACAAGTGAAGAAGATTAGCCGTTAAAATACGAATATTCAATAGGATCTTGAAACAAAAAGGCTTTGACTCTAAGTTGGCCGCATACTCCAAGTCTAATGGAAGTTTTTCAACCTATACTGGAAAGATTGATAGCGGCGATCCCGTTATTCTCGACCTTAATGCAGAGCCAACCTATGGAGAGCACTGGGTCGTTGGCTATGGGTATGACTACGACCAATTCATTATTAAATACAACCAATTTGCCATCGTTGATGACGGATGGGGAGAGGTTAACCAGGAAATTAACTGGAAGTATGTTGGTGATTTGGTGTATTTGAAAGCGGAGTGAGTTTATGAAAAAGAAAGCCTTTGGTGGAGTGCTGGCTGCTTGCCTCATGGTAGGGTGCTTATCTATCCCGGCATCTGCGGTTGAAGTACCAGTAGCCTCCGCTTATAATCTCGACACTGAGATCTACAATGCTGTCAATGGAATAAGTGATGTACCTATTACGGATGCTATGTTAGATGATGCTGTTGCTGTTATTACCGATGATGATGGTAATGTGCTCCAGTCTATTGATGTGGACATGACCGTAAAAGAGATTCCTGCCTCTCGCTCTTCTGGCGTTACTACTTATGTAGCAACCTATGTAGCCAGGGCTAACAAATCTGATAGTGGGACTAAAACAAAAGATGATGTCGTTGCGACTGCTACTGTCACTTGGAACGATATATTGGGAACCACTAACGAACTAATTAGCGTGAATGGCGGTTGGACTGTCAGGGGGACGACGCTTTCAAGCCGCAAGGTTGCTTATGGGTCAAAATCTCTTACTGGTGAAACATATACGGAGACTAAGACCCCCTATTCCAACAGTTTCTACTATTCCCCTGACGACATTACTGGCTATACCCTTTATGTGAATTCCAGTGCGAAGATTAACTCAACTGACCATACCATCTCGCTCTATGTGGAGAGCAAAATTACGACTTGATTATGAAGAGATTAGGACTTGTTTTTGCCTGCTTGTTACTTATGAGCGCATGTTCTTCTCCGCAACAACAAGGTGACGAGAATGTGAACCCCTTTTTTAACGCTGAAGTCATCCGCTGGGGTGCTGGTGATGTTTTACTCTCACCAGTCGATATTCCTGACGAAGAAATTGATGACCAGTTTGCAGTTCTGGATGAGTTTGCCATTCCAACGGCCACTTTTGAAGAACATGGGATTACCGAGCTAAAAAGTGGCGATATGGTGAGAGTTGTATGCTCCGGCTTGTCTGAGAATGACGATCCTGAATCCGTATCTCTCTTTCAGTGTACCGATTGGACGCAGATGGCAATATCCTTGATGAATAGTTGGTTGAGTAAACGAGCAGGGCTACTGAGAGGTGGCCCTGTTCTTTTTGAGCAAATATGCTATGATTGTGTTTAGGGAATAAACGGAGCAAGAGGAAACAGGATTTCAACTACGGAGAAATGACGGCTGCATTTCCCATAGTAGAAGCTAATCCTGCTCCCTCTCACAAGACATGATTACTCCGAACACCCCAATGCTATTTTCTTTGAAGATGCTATGAAGGCTGTCCATGCCTTTTCCTCCGGCATCCCCAGGTTGATTAACCGGGCATGTACCTAATCCCTTGTGTATACCTACCAAAACCGGCGAACCATTATTGATGACCGCATGGTGCAGATTGTGCTTGAAGGCGAGGTTTCTTGAATACTGAAAAGAAGGGAGTGGCTCCGCCCTCTCCCTTCTTCTATGCGACAAAGCAGCTCAGCAGCCCAGCCTTTTACTTTTTTCTTCATCCGTAAGTATCTGTTCACCTGTACGGTTCAAGGGGGTATAAAAATGGACTGCCCCCCAGTCCACATACGAATCGGGCGGCAATTCTGCCGCCCGATTTTTGTTTCAAAGCCATCTGCAAAGGAGTAGGAATCCGCTGTCGGCAAAGTGGCAGACTGCTCCCCAGGTGTGGGATCAGGGGTGTTACAGGCATCCGCAGAGGCGCTTTCCGGCTGCACTGCCGGGGATTCATCAGACGCATCATCTTCCGAGACAGGGGCGTTTTCCGGCTCGTCAGGGCAGGGCAAGTCAGAGCATAGGGTATAGAGGTTGCTGGTCTGGCCGCCGTTCTTACGCTCGTCAAACCGGGCCTGCTTGACGATATATCCCGCCTTCACCAGCTCATCCAGCGCCCGCTTTACGGTGGACACCCCATAGCCGCACTTGGCAGCTATGGTCTTGATAGAGGGAAAGCACTCGCCCTCTTTGTTGCAATGCAGAACCAGGACTTGCAGCACAAGCCGCGCTCTGGGCTTCAGTTCAGAAGAAAATGCCCGCTGCATATACTCAAACTTTGCCATATTCCAATCCTCCCAATCATGTCTTACTGTTACAGGCGCTTTTCTCCTGCAATATACTTCTCCACCAGCGGTCGGTAGATCTGTCCGTTGGCTCGTTTCGCAAACAGGTCGTGGGATGCCGCCGCAATCTGCACATCTTCCCCAAAGAGCTCCATACAGTATTCCTGAATTTCCTGCGGTACACAGATCGCTACCGGGCGTACTTCCAACGAACCGCACTCGGACAACGCCTTGTGGAACACCGGAATCTCATAGGGCAGAACACTCCCGCACAGGAGCCGGTGATCCGCGTCACGGAAAATAGAGGTGGGCGTCTGCATCACGCCGCAGTCATAGATGATAAACTGATACTCCTTATCCGGCTCGTTGGTCAGGTAGCAGTCGATCCCATCAATGGTGTAATGCTCCCCATCCGGTGCCGCTTCGTAGATGTTCAGCAGGAGCTGCAGGTGGCGGTTCTGATTGACTTCGATATACGCCACCTCCGCACCTCTGGCCGCCAGCCAAGAGGCCAGGTTAAAGGCCGTCACCGTCACGCCGCTTCTGCGCTGCGAACCGGCCACGGCAATACGGATATTCCGGGCGTTCCAGCGGTACGGAATAATTTCATCCGGCTCCGGGGCTTTCTCACGCTGAGTAACTGGCTGTTCGTAGACGGGAGCCTTTACCACATACCGCTGCATCCCATCTTCGGAAAGTGCCTCTGTCAGCTCGTCCAAGGCGTCCTCCATCGTTTCACCTGTAACCAGATTCACAACGCCGATGGACAGTAACCGCTGTACCTCGCCGTTCACATCCTCGCAACCGGAGAGGATGACGATGATCCGGGCGGAGAACATCATCTGAAAGGATTGCAGGGCAAGGGTGAAATCATTGCCGCTTTCCTCGATACACGCCGCATCCACCACAAAGAATTTGGCGTTGGCATAATTGCGCATATCTTTGGTAACGAAACTTTTCAGGCTGAACCGGCCGACCAGTTTCTTGGCGGGCAGAGTCATATTCCGCACAGCGGGGTCGATCAAGTTGCTTTTCTGGTTACTCGTCAAGTACAACAGCATAGGATTCACCTCCCATATTTTCAGCACTGGTTTTGTCATCCGCCCCACCGGTCAGCAAGAGGACGATGCCCACCACTACGATCACGATGTAGATAAACAGTTCAATCAGCTTGTTTCGGTTATTCATATCGCACCCCTTTAGTAGATCGCCCACAAGGGACCGCCTGCTGCGGCGCCCTTTCTGGCCTCATCCAGAATGATTGATATATCCCATTCCTGTTCGCTTCGTTTTTTACTGGCAGGATCGGCCACCAGGATTTTTCCTTCAGAGGTCACTCCACGCAGCACCATAAAGTGACCGCTGGATGTGAAGTGGCCTTTTGACATGAGTGCCACAATCAATTTCCCGGATGCCAAAGCATCCACCACGGCCTGCGGGTCATCGGTGCTGATGCTTTCCCATTGAAGCCCAAAGCCCTCCGCAGCCCCCGGTATCAACGAGTGATAGGAACCGTTGCCGGAACACCAATAGCCATTCTGATACGCCCATTCTGCCATTGTGGGGGGATCAACGGTCTGGTCTGTCAGGCTGGATACCACAATCGCCATAGAGGTCGGGCCACATCCATAACCGCCGATATTATCGGTTCCATACGGAAGATCGGCCCAACGCTCATCCAACTGATTGTAGTAGACAACTTCGGTCGCCCCATCCGTAAAGATGACGCCCTCATAGCTCTGACCACTACCATCTATATAGTCTTTCTCATAAATGCCGAGCTGCTGGTTGTAACCATATTGCTTCTGAAAATCCTCCACCACGTTTACCTCATCACCAATCAACCATTGGGACAGTACGGAAAAGGGGCTGGTAATGAGGTACAGGATGAAGGCAATTAAAAGCAAAAGCCCCAGAACCGGGGCCAGGATCATAAACAGAATTCTTTTCCGGCTCTCGGAGTCGGTAGCCGCCTGCATAGCTACCTTTGCCAGAATTTTTGCGGTCAACGGATCAACAGCCAAAAAATCACCTCCATAATCAGTCCGGTTCCATACCGGGGGCTTCCATCATCTGCTCCATTTGCAGATTGAACGCCTCCCGCCGTTTACCGGCGCTGTCGTCAATTTCAAACACCTTTTCTCCTTTGTCATTTTCCCGGACAGATACCATGTAGTCCCCATTGGCGATGAAGCAGGCCGTAAAGAGCGCCCGAATCGCCGGGGCAGGCATCCGCGAAATCTCAAAAGGAGTAGCAGCACACTTGCTGTTCCAGGAAAAGAGGTTGCGGGCGGCATCCGCCGTAATCTTCATCCAGTCATATTCAAACTCCTCTTTCCGCATCATCTTGGTAAAGTCGATTCCCTCCGGGCAGAGGTAACGATCCATCTTCTGAAAGAGAGCCGGATGGGAAGCCATCAGGAAAAGGGCGGCATGGTAGGAAGCGTCCAAATCACTGCCCCTCCAACGTATGGCAGCCATCTTGTTGACCAAGTATTCGTATCGTTCCGCATGATTCATCTGAAAACCTCCTGTGTGGAATAAGTAAGGCGACCGGGATTGCTCCCGGCCGCCACCGAATTACCGGCCGCCAGCCTTGCCCATATAGGAAAACTTGTAAGCCGGAATCTCAAAGTTTACATGAAGCCGCTTGGACCCAATGATAAAGAGCGCGTGTCCGCGCCGCTTGCTCTCCAACAATTCCTGCTCCGCGTCCGTCAGGTTGTAGAGGTCTTTGGTTTCCTGAAGGTTTTTGCCGTCGCAGCCCATCAGGATTTTATAGCACGGAATATCCAAAAGGGCCTGCCCGTACATTTTGACCTCCGGGGCCAGGAAATCCACCACGGAATGAGAAATGATTGCCAGTCCAGCTTCATACTTTCTTGCCCGCTTCTCCACATTGCGCAGAAACACCAGGGATTGCGGAACCTGCGGGTCGATCATCAGATATGCCTCGTCACATACCAGCAGGCAACGCTCATTCCGGTCGCGGCTCATTTCCTCCCAGCACCAGCTCAACAGGTTCAGATACTGCGTGCGCTTGACATTATCCGACGCATTTTGCAGGTCGTGGGTATCCAGGCAAATAAAACGGGAATTGGCCTCCAGCGTGGTGTGGCCGTTCCACAGAAAGCTGTCGCTGCCCGCTGCGGCGTCGTACAGCAGCATTGCCAGATCACGATATACCGGATTCTCCTTGTTGGCCTCCGCTTTCTTTTCCAGCAGGGCATGAAGGTCGGACAGAATGGGAAAATCCGTGGCCTTGAGCTGCCGAATATCCGTTTCCCAGAAGATGCCGAACTGGTTGTAGAGTTCAATGATCGTCTGCTTGAGGATCGCTTTCTGCATATCCGTCAGGCTGGGCAGATACAGGGAAAATTCAATCTCCAGCGTTTTCATGTGCAGCGCCATATCAGACATTCCATTTCCTTCATCGGTATAGAGTTTGTCGGTTTCATCGTCATCGTCACGGGGCGCCGGTCTGATCTGCAAAAGGTTGGAGCGGCCGTTTTTTCCGCCGCCAGCATTGAGCCAGCTTCCGTTCAGGTTCCGGCACATATCCTTATATTCGGATTCCGGGTCGATGCACAGGATTTTCGTCCCCTTCATGTATTCCGAAAGCATGATGTGCTTCACAACGGTACTCTTGCCGATACCGGCCACACCCATAATCACGAAGCTACTATTGGTGCGGTCGTTCCCGCGTTCCCAGGTATCCAGAATGACCAGGCCGCCGTTGCTGTCTTTTGCAAAATAATAGCCCCGGCCATCGTTGTAACCGGAGCTGGCAAACGGAAACCCGCCCACAAAGGTACTCATGGGAATAATGCGGGACACAATGCTGTCCACCGTGGAGTTGGCCGGATAGGTGGGAGAAATGCTCTGGAACCCTTCCTTTTGGAGATTGGCGAGAGTGCGCACCTTGCACTTCTGGATATTGAAGGCGCTCTCCACACGGCGGCAGACCTTTGTGAAGTTGGCTTCATCCTGTGCAATCGGCATCACGGTCAGCGACATCATGGCGACCGTTTCGCCCTCTTGGTCGATCCGCTGCATGATTCTCTCGCCATCCTCGGCGGCTTTCTCGGCGCGCTGCCGGGTCAGCGGGTCTTTGGCACTGTCAGCGGCGCCGCGCTGCTGGACAATGCTTTTGGAGATTGCGGAAATGAGCGCACCATTGTCAATGGGGGTAATCCCCACCGAAACAATGGTGCTGGGGATGTTGGTGATCTTGGAAAGCCACCCCATATCCACCTTCTGCGGATAGCGGACGGCGCCGTACACCTTACCCAGATTTTCACCGATGACCAAACTGTTTCGCTTGATTTCCAGCCCCATCGGGGTAATGACATTTAACAGCGCTTCATTGACAGGAAACGCTTCTTCTTTTTTCTTAGAACCTAACAATGATCCACCTCCAACTGTTGATTGCGGTAAGGCACCCCAATGTAGTCCAGCACAGCGCCGCACCCCAATTTGTTGATGCAGTAATCATACTGCTGGGGATGCGTCACCTGCATAAGCTGAAATCGGTTCGGCTCATGCTCCAGATGAACGCCGTACATACAATACATACACCCCGATCTGGAAACACCAGTGGTTTTCAGAATCGGGGTGCCGTTCTTCTTGCGGCTTTCAACAATGTCCCCATAGATGGGGGCATAGGGAATGCCGGTCATTTTCAGATACCGCAAAATATCTTCTTCCAGCCAGAACGCAAGGGGCTGGCTGAGAGGCCGCTGGCGCTCGAAGCCGTTGCAGCCAAACTTGATCCAGGATTGCTCCCGCAGCTTGCTTTCGCAGGCCAGGACACCCGTAATCGGGTGCCGCCCGGACTGCCTTTCAAATTTGTTCAATGGCGCTTTTTTCATGTGGTAACAACACCTTGCCGAAATCTTGAAGGGAGCGTCCAGAAGGTATTTGTAATTCTCGCAGTTGTAGATCGACTTCTTTCCGTTCTTGTCCAGCAGTTCTCCATTGAGCCGTGCCAGACGGTAAGGTTGTCCCTTTCTTGCGCCGTTGATAACATCCGAAACCTCTTTGGAGATGATCGGATAGCCGTACTTCTCAAGAATCTGAGTGAACGGATAGCGCGGGCGAAGCCAAATAACATTGTCCTTCGTTTTTACGAAATCGCGCAGTTCGGGGTATTCCAACCCGGTGTCAACATACACAGCAGGAATATCAGGGTAGACCCGCCGTGCCAGATCAAGCAGCACGGTGGAGTCTTTACCGCCCGAAAAGCTGATAAAGACCTGCCCATCGTACCGCATATACCATTCCATGATTCTCGTCTGCGTAACTCTGATTTTTCTTTCGAGGCTCCAACCCTGCATGATTTTCAAATCCTGCCGGGTGTGCTTCATACTTAGACAACACCTACACTTTCCAAAATCGGGATCGCAGCATTGATGCCGGAATCCTCCAAATGCACATAGGCGGGGTTGTTGACCAGGTTGCACAGCCGGACAATATCCTGCTGTTGCAGAATCTCGGTCTGGATGCCGCTGTCCGAAAAATATCCGCCAAGCAGCTTGAGCTTCTGAAGCAGATCGCGCTCAACGCCATCGCTTACCCTATCCCAAATCTTGATGTAGAATTGCCGCTCCACAACCTCGCCGGAAAGAGCAAAGGCGCCCATTTCCACGATTTCCTGCTTCAGCAGTTCCTTTTGCTTCACATCGGAAGAAGAAGTGAGTGTGGCAGACAGCTCCGACAACAGCGGAGAAATATCTACCGGGCGGGATACAGCAAGAAGCTGAAACGGGTACTGTGCGCTGGACAGGCTCACCGTAAGCTGCTTGGCAATCAGCCGCTTTTCGTTTTTGCTGAACAGTTCTGTGCTGATCGGGTAGATCTTCAGATATGCCAGAGCCAGATTGTCACGGGTATAGAGGAAGTTCCCCCGAATATCCTTCACATTCACAAACTCATTAGCGGTGATCTGGGCCAGTTCTTCCTTGTCCTTGTTCTTCGATTTCTTGTGTTTGGCCGACAACTTCAGAAAAATCAGCGTCCCACCGCCCAGCAGCGCACAGACGCAGATCATAATAATCGGCAAAAGCAATTTATCGACCTCGCTTTCTTTGACATAAAAATAGGCCCTGCTTTTCAGCAGAGCCGTGTCTTATAGTTCCAAATCTTCTTCATCTTCGCTTTCTTCACCGTACCCAAAATCCAACTCGTCCGATTCAAAAGAAAAGCTGTGGTCTGAGATGCAGTCCAGGGCATCGCTGGCGTCCAGCTCGTCAAAATGCTCTCGGAAGAAAGCCAAATCCTCCTCGTCAGCCCGCACGGTTTCGCCATCTCCATAGAGATAGGTCTGAATTTTCGCTTCGATGGTATCCCCCAGGGGCCATTCGGCAAGAACCTCGGAGATTTCATCGCAGTCCAGCAGTTCATCCAGCCCATCAGGGCTACCGGGGACAAAATGCTCCGTCATCAGAGAGTGGGGGGCATCCAGAGTCACCACCGAAAACATTTTGCTCATCGGCCTGCCTCCATATCCTCTCCGGCTCCGGTGTCCATGTCCCATCCCTTGCCGAACATGAGGTTCATAAACTCTTTCATGTCGGCGGCGGACCGTACTTCAAAGGATACCGCTGCGGGGACCGGCTGCGGAAAATACTCCTGATACATGGCGATCTGTTCATCGGTCAAAGAAACGCCCCTTCCTTCCGGGGTATCGCCATAGAGGAAAAAAGTTCCGTGCATGGTATCCGGCCCGTACTGTCGATTCTCCGGCAGACCTGCCAGTTTCCCGGACGCATTGCAGCAGAGAACCGTTTCGCAGGGCAGAGGAATACACTCAATATCCCCGCCCACAAGTTCCTGCCGGTGTTCAAGAGAATCCTCCAGCATGGTCGTATAAGGCGCCCGCCCAGGTTCAAACACCATAATCTGAATCATTCTGTTGTTGTTCATATCCATTCTCCTTTTCCTTACGGATTGCCCGGTGCGATATGCCAATCATCATAGAGGGAGCCGCTGATTGTTACATCATCGGTGAGATTCATGGCGAGCATCCCCGCAGGCGTCCAAATATCCATTACATGAGTATTGACTGTGTAGCTCCCATCCGGGAACCAAACCGGCGAAAAATGCACCCGCTGGTTATAGGTGCTGTAAATGTTTTTGGCAAACTGGAACCGCGCCGTTGTTCCGCTGGTGAGCCGCTCCAACAGCCGCCAGTAGGTTCCATAGCCAAACTCCGGGAAGTAGGATACGGCTGTCTGCCCATAGGTATAGTGCGACAGCGGTGCAGAGGTGCTGACGGTTGCCGTTACAGTGTTTGTTACGCCATAGCCCGATTTCATCAAATCGCCCGAAGCGGTGGGAACCTTTTCGTCCGGCTCAATTCGGGTAGTAGCTGTCATGCTGGCCGAGTAATTGTCCCGGAAGTAATCCCACCAACCATCGTCTACCCAATATCCTGTATTTTTCCCTGTACTGTGCCACACCCAATAGGGGTGCCATTTCGCCCACCAGACACTCCAAGCGGCATAGGTCTTGGTTTCTCGGCTGGGAACGCTGCTGGCCGACCAGCTTCCCATTGTATCGGTGGCTTTCGGGTCGGGCGGGTCGTTGCCGGAGAGATCTACCACCTTTGCCCGAATGGTGCTTTGGCTCAACGAACCTTTATTAGTGCTGACATAGATGGTAATATCCTGCGGCTCCGACGGTGTATGCCACTTTACCCAGGCAATCTGACTATCTCCCGATGGAATTACAATATTGTTCATCCGGTAGGTGCTGCCGTTGATACTAAAGGATACCGTAGCTGGGCTATCAGGATTGATCTCCGATCCTGCATAGAGCGTTACCGGCGTGATGACATCTGTATCCACACGATACTCGTAGTCATAGTCGGTTGGCTCCGGCTGTTCGGGCGGGTCGGTAAACCATACAATACCCATACCCAGATAGGTGATAATAGTATCGTTGGAACAGGTCTTATTGGTAGCCCCTGTATAGGCCGGGAATCCCATATCCGCATATTCCAGGAACATTGCAAGCGGTAGGTTTTTATGGGTCAAACTCGTCATGGTCTTACGCAAGGACCCGCCTGCCTGATTATCATAGAGCGCGGCTTCATGGGCAGTCATGGCCATCATAATTCCATTGTGCTTGAAATAGGCGATTGGCTCCAAAAACAGCTTGTACTGTCCGCCAATCAGTTCCTCGTATGCGATTCCGGTCTGCTGCGCCACCAGTTTTACCGCATACTCGGAGCAGAAGTATTTCTTGATTGCTTCAATGCTGGCCTTCTGGCTGCCACTGCTGACGATCCTCGGCATAGGGGTTGCGGGGGTGTAGTAGTCGTAATTCCCCGTGGTGGGAGAAATACTTGCCCCATTTGCATATTGAATTTTACTGACTTTCCCAAAATGAATCTTGATAGATGGAGTTTTATTAGTCAGATCAAAAGAGGACGACACAGGCTGACCGGATTCTGCATCAACCACGGTAATTCGTACACCATCCATACCAGGGTTCCAGGAGTTCTGCGAGGTTCCTTGCCCCATATCGCCGCCACCGCCATCCACGTTTCCGCTTCCTCCGGTTTCTGCCAGGGCGCTCATAGGACAGATACCCAACAGCAGCACAAGTGTGAGCAATATTACAAATATCCGCTTCAAAAACGCACCTCCAATCAATTTAGTTGAGGACAAAAAAAGAGTACGGTATCGCTACCGTACTCTCCGGGCTTGTTATCAGCCCATGTTGCCGACCTGTTTATTTATATCTCCATCAGAGTCAATGTTGTGCTGGACGGAGCCGCCGCCCTCGTCGGTGATCCAGCCAAAGCCCTCCAGATAGATGGAACCGCCCTGTGTGTCGCCGGTCTGGGGTTGGTTGCTGTCCGGCTCATGCACAATCGGCTCATCCTTTTCGCTGGCCGCCTGCTGTTCCTCCTGAGAAGGCGCCGGGGGCGGAGTGGTTTCGGGTTTCTTTTCGCTGTCGGTCAGGTTAACGTCCACCTGATCTTCTTCCTCCACATTCAAAACAGCATCCGTCTGGTTCTGGCTGTCAGTCGCTTCGGGTTTCGAGGCGTCCGGCACTACTACCAGCGGTTCGCTGGAGCTGCTGTCCGGGGTATTGCTGCTATCCACATCCTCGGCAGATACATCCGAGGGGGTGGATGCCGGATCAACGGTTGTGGTCTGCCCACCCTTGCCCAGCAGCACTGCGGCAATCACAATTACCACAACGGCGGCTGCGCCAAGAACGGCCAACAGCTTCTTGTTTTTTGCACTCATTTGAAAACCTCCTTGTACGGTGATTTTATATTAAAATGATGGTAATATTTCTCGCCATCATTATATCATTTGCACAAATACGGCGTCCAGGTGTGATTCCTGCCAAATATTTTTTTGCGCTATGGAAAAGCGACAGGGCGAAATACACAAAATTAAAACCTGGGAACATATTTGGCGTTGAGTTTCATGGTGATCTGCATGGGGGGCAGATGACCGAATCCAAAGGAAAGCGGCACATCAACAGTGATTGTCCCTGTGACATTGAGCTGCGTAATGCCATCCGGCACAGACGGGGCCAGCGGAGCATTTTCTACTTCCAGATTCAGGTCGTACAGTCGATACTCCAAATTCTCACCGCTGTACTTTACATACTGCCCGCCCTCGTATTCGATGCCCAAAACATCTTGCA
>ERZ791934.1391-NODE-1391-length-23321-cov-3.256598_pt1 | contig 23321 bp, 20 predicted proteins | sample MGYA00510125_ERZ791934 | MGnify/ENA primary metagenome ERZ791934 (study PRJEB30046, sample SAMN00993240) | human gut metagenome | study: EMG produced TPA metagenomics assembly of the A metagenome-wide association study of gut microbiota in type 2...
ATCGTGGAGAAATCCCTGCGGGATGCTGCCATCTGGGACGAAGTCAAGGATCGCTTGAAGAAGAGCGCTCTGGGTCTTTCCGGTGGTCAGCAGCAGCGTCTGTGCATTGCCCGTGCACTGGCTGTGGAGCCCCGCGTGCTGCTGATGGACGAGTCCACCTCCGCTCTGGACCCCATCTCCACCTCTAAAATTGAAGAACTTGCAATGGAGCTGAAAAATAAGTATACTGTGATTATGGTTACCCATAACATGCAGCAGGCTGCCCGTGTTTCCGACATGACCGCCTTCTTCCTCCTTGGCAAGCTGATTGAATTCGGCGAGACTGAACAGGTATTCTCCATGCCGAAGGAGAAGCAGACAGAAGATTATATTACCGGACGCTTCGGTTGATTCGGGGAAGGAAGTGTTTGTGTTGAGAAACAGATTTGATCGGGAGCTGGAGCTCCTCAATACAGAATTGACAGAAATGGGCGGTCTGATTGAAACCGCCATTGATCACGCAGTCAACGCCCTGTTCCAGCGGGGCGGAAATATGGCAAAATTGGCGCTGGAGTGCGACACGGAAGTGGATCATCTGGAACAGACCATTGAAACCCGCTGCCTGCGTCTGCTTTTGCAGCAGCAGCCCGTGGCGAAGGATCTGCGGGTGGTTTCCGCAGCGCTGAAAATGATTACCGATATGGAGCGCATCGGCGACCAGGCCGGCGATATCGCCGAACTGTCCATGCGTTTGCCGGAAACGGTGGATTTTCACCGCCTGGAACACATCCGTACCATGGCCAAATCCGCTTCCAAGATGGTGACCAACGCCATTGACGCCTTTGTGGGCCGTAATCTGGAGCTGGCCGAAAGCATCTCTGATGCAGACGACGAAGTGGACGCCCTGTTCGACGAAGTCCGCGATGATCTGATTGAGATTGTGCGCAAGGACTCCGGTGATGTTGCGGCTGCAATCGACCTGCTGATGGTGGCCAAGTATTTTGAACGCATCGGCGACCATGCGGTGAATATTTCCGAATGGGTCGTATATTCCATTACCGGTGAGCATCAGTCTGATGAAGCCAAAGGGAAAGCCAACTGAGTCTGCTCCGTCATCCCGGAAGCTCATCGCAGAAATGACAGGAAAGAAAGGAATTTATCAACTATGAGCCTGATTGCTGTGGTGGAGGATGACGTAAGCATCCGCAAGTTGATTTTGTACGCACTGAAAAACAATGGATATGAAGCCTGTGGCTTTGAGTGTGGGGCGGACTTTTTTGAGTCCGTCTCTTCCCGTGTCCCGGACCTGGTGCTGCTCGACATTATGCTGCCGGATATGGATGGGGTGGAGATTCTGCGCCGTCTGCGTAAAGGCAGTGCCACGGCTTCTGTTCCGGTGATGATGATTACTGCCATGGGCACAGAGTTCGATAAGGTGAATGCGTTGGATTCCGGTGCCGACGATTATATGACCAAGCCCTTCGGCGTCATGGAAATGCTTTCCCGGGTCCGGGCGTTGCTGCGCCGTGCATCTCCGGTTCGGACAGACCCTGAAGAAAGTGCTCTGCTCAGCGAGGGTTGTGTGGAAATGGATGTCCGCCGCCATCTTGTACGGGTAGATGGACAGGAAATTACACTGGCCTTTAAAGAATTCGAGCTGCTGCATTATTTTTTGCAGAATAAAGGAATCGTATTGAGCCGTGAACAATTGATGCAGACCGTCTGGGGCTTTGACTATGAAGGGGAGAGCCGCACGGTGGATATGCATATTAAAACGCTGCGTCAGAAACTGGGACACGGCGGCGAACTGATTCACACGGTTCGCGGAGTGGGATATAAACTGGAAGGCAGGGAGAAAACATCATGAAACGCCAGATTTACTGGAGTCTTTGCCTGATTTCTCTGGCCGCATTGCTGCTGAGCACTGCGGCCTCTCTTTCTCTGTATTATCATTTTTATGAAGAACAGAGCCAGTCTGACCTACGGCGGCAGTGCACGGCGCTGTCTGCAGGTGCGCTGGCCTCGGGGGACGCGGTAGCATTCCTGCAAGCGTATGAACCTTCGGACGAGGAAGTGCGGATTACCCTTCTGGACCGAAATGGCGGTGTGCTGTTTGATTCAGAAGCAGATGCTGCGTTTATGGACAATCACAATGACCGCCCCGAATTTCAACAGGCGCTGGAAAGCGGCAGCGGACAGTCTTCCCGGGTTTCCAGTACATTGGGACTGCTTACTTATTATTATGCGGTGCAGTGCGGGGACGATATGGTGCTCCGGCTGGGACGGGACAACCAGAATATTTTCGGTGTCTTTTTGCAGATTTTCCCCATGGACCTGCTGTCCTGTGGAATTTTGTTTATTGCCAGTGTGTTTGTGGCAAGAATGGTGACCAAACGGATTGTTACGCCGTTGACAAAAGCAGCGGATAATCTGGAAGCTCTGCCGGAAACCGGAAGTTACGACGAGTTGGAACCGTTTCTGGCAAAAATTCGCCGTCAGAACCGAACCATTCGCCGTCAGCTGCGGGAAATTCAGGAGGATCGGGATACCATCACCATGATTCTGGACAATATGCAGGAGGGAATGGTAATTCTCAACGGGGAGAAAAAGGTGCTTTCCGTCAACCGGAGCGCCATGCATTTTCTTCATCCCGCAGATCGCGACCCTCTGGGAAAACCCATGGTTTCTCTGTCCCGGAATATGCAGCTGGTGGATGCGGTGGAACAGGCTCATCAGGGAGAAGCGGTTTCCGGAATTCTGGAACAGGGGGAGAAGAAGCTGCGCTATTTCGTCAACCCTGTGCTCACCAGTCAAAAGGTGGGCGGCGTAATTCTGCTGGTGATGGATGTTACCGAGCAGTATAAGGCCCAGAAGGAGCGGGAGGATTTTTCCGCCAATGTTTCCCACGAACTGAAAACCCCTCTGACTACCATTTCTGGTTTTGCAGAGATGATGAAGAGCGGCATGGTGCGGGAAGAAGAAGAGATTCAGGACTTTTCTTCCATGATTTATGTGGAAGCCCGCCGCCTGCTGAGTTTGATCGACGATATTATGCGCCTTTCCCGCATTGAAGAGGGCAGGGAAGAGCTCAACGAGCCGGTAGCCCTGCTGCAGCTTGCAAAAGAAGCCGCTTCTCTGCTGGAAGGAGAGGCGGAAAAACGGAATATTGAAATCATTGTTTCCGGCGATGCGGTCACGGTTCCGGGTAATTCCACCATGCTGTATGAAATGATCCGGAATCTGTGTGAAAACGCGGTCAAGTACAATGTGGAAGGCGGTAAAGTTTACGTTACCGTCAAGACCTGCCCCAACGCCGGTCATATCAGCCTCAGTGTTCGGGATACCGGTATCGGAATTCCCAGAAAAGATCACGAGCGGATTTTTGAGCGGTTTTATCGGGTAGACAAAAGCCGTTCCAAGCAAACCGGAGGAACCGGTTTGGGACTATCGATTGTCAAGCATATTGTAGAGCGTCATCACGGGGAAATTCATTTGACCAGTGAAGAGGGGAAGGGAACCTGTATGGAGGTTTTGCTGCCGGAAAAACATTGATTTGACCTTTTCGCCAAACTGTTTTTTCGATCCTCTTGTTATTGCGGCATAATGATGGTATACTGAAAGAAAGATTGAATCCAACAGGGAGGTACTGTCATATGCTGATTCAAAATGCTGTGATTCTGGATGAAAATTTCCAGCTGGCCCGTAAGGATATCCTCGTGGAAGGCGACCGGATTGTCGCCACTGGTACAGGGTTTTCCACCGAAGGACAGGAAGTGGTGGATGCTTCCGGTTTGACGGCGGTTCCCGGATTTGTTGATATTCACATCCACGGCTGCGATGGCGAAGACGCCAGCAACGGCACCGTGGAGTCCATTCGCACCATGGCCCGTTTTCTGCTGAAAAAGGGCGTCACCTCTTTCTGCCCCACCACCATGACGCTGCCGGAAGAGCAGATTGCACAGGCCCTTTCCTGTGCGAAATACTGCATGGAAAATCCGGAAGAAGGCGCCCGTGTGCTGGGCGTTCACATGGAAGGCCCCTATGTCTCCATGAAGAAAAAGGGCGCACAGAAGGGCGATTATGTCCGTACGCCTGATTTTGAACAGTTCCGCCGGCTGTATGACGGCTGCGGCGGTATTGTCCGGATGGTCGTAGTTGCTCCGGAAACCGAGGGCGCCGACGACTTCATCCGTCAGGCCAGCAAGCTGTGCACTGTGTCCATTGCCCATACAGAGGCGGATTACGACCAGGCAAAGCACAGTTTTGATATGGGCATCACCCATGCAACCCATCTGTACAATGCCATGAGCGGTTTCACCCATCGGGCACCCGGTGTGGTGGGCGCTGTGTTTGATGATGAGCGGGTTACCCCTGAAATCATCTGCGACGGCTTTCACATTCATCCTGCTGTGCTGCGCACCACCTTCCGTCTGTTGGGCGAGCGCATCACCGTTGTCAGCGATTCCATGAGCGCTGCCGGATTGGCAGACGGTGAGTATGAGCTGGGCGGGCAGCCGGTTTATGTCCGGGACAGCAAAGCCTGTCTGAAGGACGGCACTATTGCCGGTTCCACCACCAACCTCTATCAGGAAATGAAGAATCTGGTTTCCTGGGGTATCCCCTTTGAACAGGCTGTGCGCTGTGTTTCTCAGATCCCCGCACGCTGCATTGGAATGGACGACCAGGTGGGCAGCATTGCTGCTGGCAGACTGGCGGATGTGGTGTTGTTGGACAAGGACCTGAACATCGTGAAAATTTTCCAGAACGGCAAAGTCTGTGGTTGATCGCAATTTTCAAGGAATGTCAAAACCCGGAGTTCTCCCAAAAGGGGAACTCCGGGTTTTTTAGCTGCCGTAATCCTGCAAAAGCTCCAGCAGTTCCTGTTCGTTTTGCGCGGCAATTCCTTCTCGCAGCAGTTCCTGGTCGTATTCCGGCAGGGAGTCCACCCGGGTTTCCAGAATCTGATAGGGCAGCTCTCGTCCCGCCAGAAAAACCGCCACTTTTCCCTCGTATTCACAAATGCGGTATTTGGGCGTCTGAGCGGCTGCTGTTTCCTGTGCAGAGGAAGCCGGGGGTGGTGTTTCTTGACTTAAATCGGAATTTGCGGTAGAATTAACAGATAGCCGGGGGTCGGCGGGAGTGGTTCCCGACAAGACAACCCCGAGAATACCGGCGGCAAGAAGAATGGCGCTGCAAATACAGACAGCAATGATTCCCGAACGTTTCATAGCCTATCACCTCGCCGTTAGTATTCGGAAAACTGGAAATAATATGCATGCCGAAAAGTACCGCGGTCCTGGAAGCGGAGGAAAATTCTCCGAATTTCATGTAACATCAAGGAGTTGGCTGAATTTGAAGAAAACTGATATCAACAAGTACAACACCGCGACAACAGGTCTGCCGGCCACAGAGGGAGAAGGTTCCCGAAGTGCGGCGGTAACCACAAAGACAGCAGTGCGGACAGTACTCAGATTGCTGGTAACCATTTTGGTCATATTTGCAATTTCCGGCACTGTCGTAGCCTCAACGGTGGCTGCCTTTATTTTCAAACAGGGTGAGTTGGTGGAAGCCCCCAGTCTGGATTTGCAGAAGCTGGACTATAACAGCGTGATCTATATGCAGAACGAAGACGGGCAGTTCGAAGAGTATCTTTCTCTGCACAGCTCAGAAAACCGGGTGTGGGTGGACTACAACAAAATTCCCGAGTATATGAAGGATGCCATTGTGGCCATTGAGGACAAGCGTTTTCCGGATCACAACGGCGTTGACTGGAAAACCACTTTCGGAGCAGTGGGAAAACTGTTCACCGGCGGTTCCGGCGGCGGTTCTACCATTACCCAGCAGCTGATTAAGAACATTACCGGCAAAAACGAAGTCAGTCTTTTGCGGAAAATCAAGGAAATCTTTATGGCTTTGAAGCTGGAGGAAGAATATTCCAAAAGCGAAATTCTGGAAGCCTATTTGAATATTGTTTCCTTTGGCGGCGGTACCAATGGCGTGCAGGCAGCGGCGCAGCTGTATTTTGGCAAGGATATTCAGGATTGTTCTCTGGCGGAGTGTGCCTCGATTGCAGGCATTACCCAGAATCCCTCCCGCTATAATCCGCTGATTTATCCGGAGTACAATAAGGAACGCCAGCAGGTGGTGCTGACGGCCATGTACGACCAGGAGAAAATTACCGAGTCCGAGTACAATCAGGCGATGAAGGAATCGGAAAATATGCACTTTGTGGGATACAGCCAGGAAGCGGAAAGCGAAGAAGAGAGGGATACTTCCGTCTGGAACTGGTATATTGAAGCCCTGTATGACGATGTGACGGCTGATCTGATGGAGAAATACGACTGCGATCAGACCAAGGCAGAGCAGATGCTGTATCACAGCGGCCTGAAAATTTACTGTGCAATGGACCCGGAAGCGCAGAAAATCGCGGAAGAGGAATATCAGAACGAGGATAATTATGGAACCGACGGCGCAGTGGAATCCGGTTTCTATATGCTGGATTACAGCGGCCGGGTACTGGCAACGGTGGGTTCCCGTCAGGAAAAAACCGGCAACCTGTGGTTTAACTATGCGACAGACGCCAAACGGCAGCCCGGTTCCAGTATCAAGCCCATCGGTGTTTATGCAACAGCCATGGATTTGGGTGTAATCAATTACTCCAGCCTGCTGAAGGACGAATATGTGGAGAACTATTTCCCCAACGGTGACCCCGGTCCTAACAATGTCTGGAAAAAGCCTCAGGGAGAAATGATTCTGCCCTATGCCCTTGCAATTTCTCAGAATACCACGGCCGCACAGCTGACCAATCAGATTGGTCCCACGACGGTTTATAATTTCCTGACGGAAAAGCTCCATTTCCAGTATCTGAATCCTCAGGAGGACAGCGTGGCCATCGGTGCTATGAGTATCGGTGGTTTGAACGGCGGTATGACGGTAAAGGAAGTGGCGACTTCCTACCAGATTTTTGGCAACGGCGGTCAGTATAATGAGCCTTATACCTACTATTATGTAGAGGATCACGACGGCAACCGGATTCTGGATAACACCAATAATGTTTCCGAACTGGTGCTGTCTGTGGAAGACGCCACTGTCATGAACCATCTGCTGCGGGAGCCCATCAACAACCCCAGCGGTACTGCTACAGAAATGGGAATTTACGGCTGGAACGTATTCGGCAAGACCGGTACCACCGACTCCAACTGCGATTCCTGGTTTGTTGGCGGCACGGAGTATGCCGTGGCCGCTGTCTGGTCCGGTTATCCCAACCCCAGCGACCTGCCCAATACAGGCGATCCGAAGCGGCTGTGGAAAGCCATTATGACCCGTGTGCTGGAGGATAAAGATCCCAGTGAATGGAGTTATACCATGGATTCCTCTGTGGTATCGGCCACCTATTGTAAAGAAACCGGTCTGTTGGCATCGGATAAGTGTAAAGATACGGCTACCGGCTGGTATCAGCCTGGCAGACTCCCGTCGGTTTGCAATGGACAGCACAAGAGTGAGGCAACCCCCTCGCCGTCTCCCACTGCTACGCCTACGACAACTCCCACACCTGCACCGACCGTTTCTCCCACGCCATCGCCTTCTCCCACACCTGTGCCGGAAGTGACCTCAGAGCCGGAGTCAACGGTTTCGGACGAAGAAAGCACAGTTTCCTCAGAAGAAGAACCGGCAGCATAATTGCATGGAAAAGCCCTTGCTCTTGAAGAGCAGGGGCTTTTTTGTTGGGGAAAGACAGGTGTCGGTACAGAGAAATGCAGTTCAATGGTGATTTTACACAATATTTCAGAAAATCTTGAAAAAAATCACATTGAATCCCTATTGCAAACAGCGCTTTTCTGTGATAAACTGTATCTTGCTGAAACACAATCGTATGCAGGTGGTGAACAATGAAAAACGCATCCTACCTTCTGGTGGAACAAAGCGTTCTGCCGGAAGTCTTTACAAAAGTACTGCAGGCCAAACAGTTTCTGCTGAATGGAGAGGCTTCCAGTACCTCGGAAGCGGTGCGTATGGCTGGAATTTCCAGAAGTGTATTTTATAAATACAAGGATGCGGTGTATCCGTACAACCGCAAGCTGAGCAGCCATATGATTACCGTGCAGGCGGTGCTGTTGGACCGTCCCGGCGTTTTGATGGCGCTGGTTTCCGGAATCTATACCCGGGGAGCCAATATTCTCACCATCAACCAGAATATTCCGGTGAACGGACGGGCGCTGGTTTCCATTTCGGCCCGGGTGGATCAGATGGATTCTTCGGTGGAAGAGCTGCTGGAAGGTCTCCAGCAGGTAGACGGTGTGCTGAGTATTGACAGCATTTCCGATAAATAACGGACGCAGGGAATTGCCTGCGGGTGTGACACAACTTCAAAAAGTGGGGTAGATACAATGGTGAAAATCGCAATCATGGGTTATGGCGTTGTGGGCTCCGGTGTCGGTGAGGTGCTGCGGGTTCATGTAGACAGCATTGCCAAACGGGCAAAAGAAGAAATCCGCATTAAATATATTCTCGATCTGCGGGACTTTCCCGACAGTCCCTTTGCAGACCGGTTTGTCAAGGACTTTGACGTGATTCTCAATGACCCCGAGGTGCAGATTGTCGTGGAAGTCATGGGTGGTCTGCATCCGGCCTTTGACTATGTGAAGGCCTGTCTGGAAAATGGCAAGAGCGTGGTCACTTCCAACAAAGAGCTGGTGGCGGCCAAGGGCGCAGAGCTGCTGGCCATCGCCCAGAAAAACAACCTGAATTTCCTGTTTGAAGCCAGCGTCGGCGGCGGTATTCCCATTATCCGGCCCATCAGCCAGTGTCTGGCGGCCAACGACGTGATCGGGATTGCCGGTATTCTCAACGGCACCACCAATTTCATCCTCACCAAGATGATTCGGGAGCAGATGACCTTTGATGACGCTTTGGCGCTGGCCCAGAAGCTGGGCTATGCAGAGCGCAACCCGGCGGCCGATGTGGAAGGCCACGATGCCTGCCGGAAAATCTGTATTCTGGCGTCCCTGGCCTTTGGCCGTCATGTGTATCCCGAGCAGGTACATACCGAGGGAATCCAGAACCTGACTCTGGCGGATGTGGACTATGCAGAGAGCTGGGGCGGTGTCATCAAGCTGATTGGCCGGGTGAAGATGCTGGACAGCGGCAAAATCCAGATTATCTGCTGTCCCATGTTCATTGACCGGGACAGCCAGCTGGCCAATGTGGATGACGTGTTCAACGGCATTCTGGTTCGGGGCGATGCTACCGGCGACGTGGTGTTCTATGGCAAGGGCGCAGGCAAGCTGCCTACCGCCAGCGCCGTTGTGGCAGACGTGATCGACTGCGTGAAGCATATCAAGGCCCGGAAATACCTCTTCTGGGAGGACGGTTCTCCCGATTATGTGGAGGATTATCTGGAAGATGTGCTGCCCATGTATGTGCGGGCCACAGCGGAAAACGCTTCTGTGGCGCTGGGAACCGCGGATGCCCTCTTTGGCGGCGTACAGCAGCTTTCCAGAAAAGATGCCCCCAGAAACGAGCTGGCCTTTGTGACAAAGGAAATGAAGGAAAGAGAGATCCGGGAAAAACTGGAGCAGCTTTCCAAAATGGGCGTAAAGGTGGAGACCACCGTGCGTGTGGCGGACCTGTAAGGGAACTTTTTCAAATTCTTGAGAATAGGATGTTGATAAGATATGATACGCATAGAAGTACCTGCAACCAGCGCCAACCTGGGTTCCGGATTTGACGCATTGGGAATCGCATTGAACAAATATAACCGCGTTTGGATGGAAGAGTGGGACTCCGTGGAGATTTCCTCGGTGGACAACACCAAGATTCCCACCGATACCTCCAACCTGATTTTCTGGGCCGCCAATTATCTGTATGAAAGCTGCGGCCACAAGCTGCCCGGACTGAAGATTTTACAGGAAAACAACATCCCCATGGCCCGGGGACTGGGCAGCAGCTCGGCCTGTATTGTGGCCGGCATTCTGGGTGCAAACCGGATGCTGGGCAACCCTCTGTCTCAGGAGGATCTGATCAATCTGGCAGCCCAGATTGAAGGCCATCCGGACAACACCTCTCCCGCCATTGCCGGCGGTCTGGTGACTTCCGCTATCGAAGGCAAGCGGGTTTACAGCGTCAGCGTGCCCGTTTCCGATAAAATCCGTTTTGCCGTGCTGGTTCCGCCTTTTGAGCTGAAAACGGAAAAGGCCCGTTCTGTTCTGCCGGAGAATTATTCCCGGGCAGACGCGGTATATAACCTGTCCCGTTCCGCTCTGATGACGGCCTCCCTTTTCTCCGGCAATCTGGGAAACCTGCGGGTAGCCGTACAGGATAAGCTCCACCAGCCCTACCGCTGCGGCCTGATCGACCATTATGACCAGGTGTTCCGCATGACCTATGAGCTGGGTTCTCTGGGTACTTATGTCAGCGGCGCAGGCCCCACCATCATCGCTTTTGTGGACGCGGATCATGCTGATGAATTTATCAATCATGCCGCGGCCCATCTGGAAGAAAAGGGCATTACCGGTTGGCAGACGGAGATTCTCCGGGCAGATTCCAACGGCGCCCGGATTGTCATTGAGTAAGAGAGTGAGGGAAAGAAAGACATGAGCTTGATTGTACAGAAATTCGGCGGCTCCTCTGTTGCAAACGCAGAGCGGGTCTTTAACGTGGCGGATATCGTCACCAGCAAGTATAAAGAGGGCAATGATCTGGTGGTGGTGGTTTCCGCACAGGGCGACACTACCGACGATCTGATTGCCAAGGCAAAAGAGATCAATCCCGACGCTTCCAAGCGGGAAATGGATATGCTGCTTACTTCCGGCGAGCAGATTTCCGCTTCTCTGCTGGCCATGGCCATCGAAAAGATGGGCTTCCCGGTGGTTTCCCTGCTGGGCTGGCAGGCCGGTTTTGTCACCACTTCCGCCTATGGAAATGCAAGAATCAAAAGAGTGGTTCCCGACCGTATCCGCAAGGAGCTGGATAAGAAGAATATTGTCATTGTTACCGGCTTCCAGGGAATCAACCGTTATGACGACATGACCACCCTGGGCCGCGGCGGTTCCGATACCAGCGCAGTGGCCATCGCTGCCGTAATGCACGCAGACCTGTGCCAGATCTATACGGACGTGGAAGGCGTGTTCACCGCAGACCCCAGAAAGGTTCCGGGCGCCAAAAAGCTGGCCAGTATTTCCTATGACGAGATGCTGGAGCTGGCAACCTTGGGCGCACAGGTGCTCAACAACCGCTCTGTGGAAATGGCGAAGAAATATAATATTGAACTGGAAGTGCTGTCCAGCCTGTCCAGAGTACCGGGTACAATCGTGAAGGAGGAAACAAAAGTGGAAAAGATGCTCATCAGCGGCGTAGCAAAGGACGACAACATTGCACGGATCTCGATTATCGGTGTGCCGGATAAGCCCGGCCTGGCCTTCAAGATCTTCTCCAAGCTGTCCGCCAAAAACATCAACGTGGATATCATTCTCCAGTCTGTGGGCCGTAACGGCACCAAGGACATCAGCTTCACCGTGGGTCAGGATAATCTGAAGGCCGCCATCGAGATGCTCAATCCCTATGCTGAGGCTCTGGGTGCTTCCAGTGTGGTGTATGATGAGAATGTGGCCAAGGTTTCCATCGTGGGCGCGGGTATGGAAAGCCATCCCGGTGTGGCTGCCGAGATGTTCGAGGCCATGTTCGAGGCCAACATCAACATCCAGATGATTTCCACCAGCGAAATCAAGATTTCCGTGCTGATTGCTGCTGAGGACGCCGACAAGGCTGTGACTGCGGTACACAACAAGTTCTTCGCAGAGGCACTGAAAGCGTAATTGTGAATTTTGTGAAGGGGCTGCCGGATTGGCGGCCCCTTTTTGTTTCCCATTTCGTTCCGGCGTGGTTGACTTTTGTTGTCTGACAAGTTATAATGTGATTATACATCTTTTCGGAACAACCAGAAGGAGGAATTCCCTTTGAATAGCGATGCAGTGACCAAAGGCGTAAAGAGCGCCACCCATCGGGCGCTTTTCAATGCCCTGGGCTATACAAAAGAAGAAATCGAACGCCCGCTGGTGGGTATTGTCAGTTCTCAGAATGACATTGTCCCCGGCCATATGAATCTGGATAAAATTGTAGAGGCCGTAAAGCTGGGAGTTGCCATGGCCGGCGGTACACCGGTGGTTTTCCCGGCTATTGCTGTATGTGACGGCCTTGCCATGGGACATCAGGGCATGAAATACTCCCTGGTAACCCGGGATCTGATTGCCGACTCCACCGAAGCCATGACCATGGCGCACGCACTGGACGCACTGGTGATGGTTCCCAACTGTGATAAAAACGTGCCCGGCCTGCTGATGGCAGCGGCCCGGCTGAATATCCCCACCATTTTTGTCAGCGGCGGCCCCATGCTGGCCGGTACGGTAGACGGCTGCAAGGTGAGCTTTTCCAGTATTTCCGAGGCAGTCGGCGCCTATAATGCAGGCAAAATCGACGATGCCAAGCTGCTGGAATTCGAGAACAAGACCTGCCCCACCTGCGGTTCCTGTTCCGGCATGTACACCGCAAACTCCATGAACTGTCTCACCGAAGTGCTGGGTATGGGCCTGCCCGGAAACGGCACCATTCCGGCGGTTTATTCCGAGCGGATTCGTCTGGCAAAGCACGCCGGTATGCAGGTGATGGAGCTGATTAAAAAGAATATCCGTCCCCGGGATATCATGACCGAAGGGGCTTTCCGCAACGCCCTGACCATGGATATGGCGCTGGGATGCAGCACCAACAGTATGCTGCACTTGCCCGCCATTGCTCATGAAGCGGGGATTGAGCTGAACGTGGATATTGCCAACGCCATCAGCGACAAAACCCCCAACCTGTGCCATCTGGCTCCCGCAGGTCCTCACCATATGGAAGACTTGAACGAGGCCGGCGGTGTGTATGCCGTTATGAAGGAAATCAGCAAGCTGGGCCTGTTGGATCTGGATAACATGACCTGCACCGGTAAGACCGTGGGCGAGAATATCGCAAACAGCATCAATAAAAATCCCGAAGTCATCCGCCCTGTGGAAAATCCCTACAGCACGACCGGTGGTATTGCCGTGCTCCGGGGCAATCTGGCGCCGGATTCCTGCGTGGTGAAGCGCTCTGCCGTTGCGCCGGAAATGCTGGTGCATTCCGGCCCTGCCCGTGTTTTTGACTGTGAAGAGGATGCGCTGGCAGCCATTAACGGCGGCAAGATCGTTCCCGGTGATGTGGTGGTCATCCGCTATGAAGGCCCCAAGGGAGGTCCGGGTATGCGGGAGATGCTGAACCCCACCTCCGCCATTGTGGGCAGAGGATTGGGCAGCACCGTAGCATTGATTACCGACGGACGGTTCTCCGGTGCAACCCGCGGCGCAGCTATCGGCCATGTTTCCCCGGAAGCAGCTGTGGGCGGTCCCATCGCACTGGTAAAAGAGGGGGATACCATTTCCATCGATATTATGGCCAACCGGATTCAGTTGGAGATTTCCGATGAGGAAATGGAGGCACGCCGGGCCGAGTGGAAGCCCCGTCAGCCGAAAATCACCACTGGCTACCTGGCACGGTATGCAGCGCTGGTTACTTCCGGCAATCGCGGCGCCATTCTGGAAGCAAAATAAAAATGATTTGAAATTGCAAAAGCCTTCTGTTTCAGGCGTATCCTGGAGCAGAAGGCTTTTTTGTTTTAAGCAAGCAGAAAAAACGGGAAATGGTTCATAGATCGTGAATGTTATTCAGAGAAAACCGATTCTTTTCATAGGAAATCAGCCCCTCTTTCTGCATTTTGGAAAGCTCGTGGCACATGGCGCTGCGGTCTACTCCCAGATAATCCGCCAGCTGCTGGCGGTTATAGGGGATGTGGAAGATGTGGTTTCCGGCCTGTTTGGCGCATTGAGAAAAATAAGACATGAGCCGTCCCCGGATGGACTTGGAGCTTGTGTGCAGAATCCGCTGGGACAGCTGCAAGCTTTTATGGGCGCAGACCGTCAGCAGGTTCCGGGCCAGCCTCGTGTGGAAGGGACAGGCATTGGTGCAGGTGGAGAGGATTCGCCCCACGTTCATAAATAATACAGTGGTATCCTCCGCGGCGGATACGGTAATCAGCAGCGGTTCTCCGGGAATACAGGCGTATACTTCTGCGAATACGGAGCCCGGGGTGACGTGACCCAGCACACTGGTGTTTCCCCAGATATCGCCGCAGGAGATGAGCGCCATGCCGGACAGTACGATTCCCATATTTTCGGTGATGCTGCCTTCCGAAAGGATGGTTTCTCCCTTTTGATAGGTCCGTTCCGTAGCTTGCAGGCATTGAAGAAGAGAAGCGATTTCCGGTTCTTCTATTCCCTGGAAGATCGGGATTTTCGATAACTGGATGCTCATATTTTTTCCTCCGGATGTTGTTATAACAACAGACTTTCGTATTTGATTATAGTATACTCAGGTCAACAGCTCAAGAAAAAACGAAAGAAAGGAAAGAATTTCAATGATTCGGAGAATTATCCAGATAGATTGGGAAAAATGTAATGGATGCGGCGCCTGTGCATCGGCCTGCCACGAAGGCGCCATCGGCATGGTGGAGGGCAAAGCCGTGCTGCTGCGGGACGATTACTGTGACGGCTTGGGCGATTGCCTGCCGACCTGTCCTACGGGCGCAATTTCCTTTGTGGAGCGGGAAGCAGCGGCCTATGATGAAAAAGCGGTGGAGGAAAACCGCAAAAAGCAGGAAGCCTCCGCGCCTGCGGTTCACACCGGTTGCCCCGGCCATCGGATGCTCCGTTTTGACCGGGTGGAGGAAACTTCCGGCAAGCCGGAAACCGGGGAGAGCGTTTCCCAGCTGGGGCAGTGGCCCTGCCAGATTAAGCTGGTGCCGGTACACGCCCCGTATTTCCAGGGAGCCAAGCTGCTCATTGCCGCAGACTGCACCGCTTTTGCCTATGCCAATCTCCATCGGGAGTTTATGAAAGGGAAAATCACATTGATTGGCTGTCCCAAGCTGGACAGTGTGGATTACAGCGAAAAGCTGACCCAGATTCTCAGCGACAACGACATCCGCAGTCTGACCATTGTGCGCATGGAAGTGCCGTGCTGCGGCGGACTGGAAATGGCGGCGAAAAAAGCGCTGCAAGCCAGCGGCAAGTTCATCCCCTGGCAGGTGGTGACCATTTCCACAGACGGCAGGATTCTGGATTGATAAAGGAGGACGCACCATGAAAGAGCTAATCAAAAACATCGCAAAATCGGAAGTTTTTCCCTTGAAAGACCAGATTGCCTGTCAGCCGGGACAGGTGGTGAGCAAAACTCTGGCACAGAACGCCGCCGTCAGTATGACGCTGTTTTCCTTTGACAAAGGGGAAGAAATCAGCACCCATGCGTCCGGCGGCGACGCCTTTGTCACCTGTCTGGAAGGCGTGGGACAGATCACCATTGACAGTGAGAAGTATGAGCTGCACGAGGGAGACTCCATTGTCATGCCCGCAGGCCACCCTCACGCAGTTTACGCCAAAGAATCGTTCAAAATGCTGTTGGTTGTGATTTTCTGAACAGGAGGATACAGGATGGAAAAGCAGATGTTTTGTTTTCAGTGCGAACAGACGGCCGGATGTACCGGCTGCACCGGAAAAGCCGGTGTTTGTGGAAAAACGGCTCAGGTGGCAAAGTTACAGGATGAGCTGACCGGCGCCCTGATCGGCCTGGCTCGTTCTATCGACAGCGAAGGGCCTCTGGCGGAGCCTGTCTGGAAACTGATGCTTGAGGGGCTGTTTGCCACCATTACTAATGTTGATTTTAACGCCGAGACCATTGAATCCCTGATCTGCCGGGTGCACAGGGAAAAGGAAGCCCTCTCTCCCATGTGTGCCGGCTGTGGTTCTCCCTGCGGCAAAACCAGCGACTATGACCTTTCCAATTTGTGGGAAGCTCAGGAGGACATCCGCAGTCTGAAATCCCTGATTTTATTCGGAATCCGGGGAATGGCGGCCTATGCTTATCACGCCATGGTGTTGGGCTATTGGGACGAAGAGCTGAACCGGTTTTTTGCCAGGGCGCTGTTTGCCATTGGGGAAGACTGGACCATGGGACAGCTGCTTCCGCTGGTGATGGAGGTGGGCAAACAGAACCTGACCTGTATGGAGCTGCTGGATCGGGCCAATACCGAAACCTTTGGAACGCCGGTTCCCACAACAGTGCCCCTGAAAGTGGAAAAAGGCCCCTTTATTGTCATCACGGGCCATGACCTGCTGGACCTGAAGCTGCTGCTGGAACAGACGGCCGGAAAGGGGATCAATGTTTATACCCACGGGGAAATGCTGCCGGCCCATGGATATCCGGAGCTGAAGAAGTACCCCCATCTGAAGGGGAATTTCGGCACTGCATGGCAGAATCAGCAGAAAGAGTTTGCGGATCTTCCCGCGCCGGTTCTCTTTACCACCAACTGTTTGATGCCTCCCAAGCCCGGTTACGCAGACCGGGTATTTACCACCGAAGTGGTGTCCTATCCCGAAATCGTGCATATCGGTGAGGACCGGGACTTTACACCTGTCATTGAGAAAGCACTGGCCCTTGGCGGATATCAGGAGGAGAAACACTTCACCGGTCTGAATGGCGGCGAAACCGTTACCACCGGATTCGGCCATGGCGCGGTGCTGGCCGCTGCGGGACAGGTAGTGGAAGCGGTGAAGTCCGGTGCAATCCGTCATTTCTTCCTGGTGGGCGGCTGTGACGGCGCTCGTCCCGGACGGAACTACTATACGGACTTTGTGAAAAATACCCCCGACGATACGGTGGTTCTGACACTGGCCTGCGGCAAATACCGCTTCAATGATCTGGATTTGGGAACCATCGGAGGATTGCCCAGACTGATGGATATTGGACAGTGCAACGATGCTTACAGTGCTATCCGGATTGCACTGGCTCTTGCAGATGCGTTCTCATGCACCGTGAACGAGCTGCCCCTTTCGCTGGTTCTGTCCTGGTATGAACAGAAGGCGGTGTGCATTCTCCTGACGCTGCTGTATCTGGGAATCCGGAACATTCGGCTGGGCCCGACGCTGCCGGCCTTTCTGTCTCCCAACGTTCTGGCTTATCTGGTGGAACAGTATCAGATTGCCCCCATCACCACGCCGGAACAGGATTTGAAGGAATTGTTGGGGCAATAATTCCACTGTTTTCTCCCTTTCTGCCTTGTTTATATATGAAAACCGCTCCGGTGAGAAGTACTGGAGCGGTTTTTGTATGACTAAATAAATTTTTTAATACCTATTTTTGATTAATGTTAATATTCGAATGGGGTATGCGGAGTAAAGTCTTTCAAATCACGAATCTTGCAAGAGAGAGATTTTAGCAATCAGGTAAATGTTTAAAATCAGCAATAAACCTGTAGATATGAAAGAATTGTTGTAAAATCTTATTTTGTTTTGAAAAATTAACCTGTGTTAATGAATCTGTCGAAAACAGGATGTATAATAAAGACAATTCAGGAAAGGCGGAGTGAGGTTTATGTTGATAGGAGAGTTTTATGAAAAGGCTTTTCAGCTTTCGGATGAAACTCTGATTCAGAAACTGATGCAAATGACTGAAATTTCTTTTTTTAAGAAGGGGGAAATTATCGTCCGTCAGGATGAAACTCCAAGCAAGATTTATTTTTTGCTCGACGGTGTGTTCAGAGGATTCTTTTTCGATGCGCATGGAAAAGAAATCACGGATTGTTTTGGTTTTGAAATGGGTGCGGCGGCTATTTCCTGTTTGGGAATCGGGAATCCTTCTCCCATTGCCATGGAAGCGCTGACAGAGTGTCAGGTGCTGTCCATTCCCTGTATGGAAATTATGAAACTGATGGAAGAGCATCTGGAATTGGTAGCGATTTATAATCGTATGCTGCTGGAAGCGCTGAAAAAGCAGTGGGAGATTAAAAGCGCTATGTATCAGTATGACGCGAAGGAACGATATCTGTGGTTTTTGGACTATTATCCCGGCGTAATAGAACGGATCAGCAATAAATATGTGGCTGCTTTTCTAGGAATAAGCCCGGTCACTCTTAGTCGTCTGCGGCGCAGTATCCGGGAAGAAGGCTTTGGAGTTTGTTTGCAAGGTTCTTAAAAATACACTGTTTTCCCAAAAAAGAAGTCGTGGCTCCAATCGGGGTCACGACTTCTTTTTGTATACAGGAACATTTTAGTCTCGTTCCAAAACTTTCACAATTTCTCCGATAAATGTTCGGTGGAAATCACCGGCTGTATAGTGTTTATCCAGAATCCGGCGATCCAGGAAGCATTCCGGTTTCATATCCTGTTTGTACAGCTTGCGGCAGATCAGAACCAGCCGCGCTTCCTGATAGTACGGAGCGGCCTGGTCAAAAACCGGCGTCAGTCCGGCTTCCTGATCTTTGTCACAATCCCGGCCGGAAACTTTTCCGCAGACAGTCAGCGCAGAGCGATATTCTTCATCAAAAAAGCAGACAGAGTAGAAATCCTGTTTTTCCACGAATTCCAGTGTATAGCGCTGAGGACGGATGTGAACGGTGGAAACATAGCTGCCCCAAAGCTCGCCCAGACTTCCCCAGCTTGCGGTCATGGTGTTGTGTTTGGTTTCGTTTCCTGCGGTAATCAGCATCCAGCCTTTGTTAATCAGGACAAAGGGATTGAAAGAAAGGTTCTCAATATTGGTTTCATGAAATGACATAGCGATACCTCCTGAAGATCGTAGACTGATTTGCTATTATATGCAGCTCAGGGCGATGCTATTCTTGACAGAAAGCATAGAAAAGAGCCCATATAATTTTGACTTCCATTATACCAGAATCTGGGGAAATTACAATGTTGAGCAGGAAAGACTTCTGAAAATTCTTTGTAAACTCAGGAAACAATATATGGCAAAATGTTATCACTGTCAGTAAATCGATTGACTTCAATTAAAAGCGGGATTATAATTTTTTTGTATAAGTTTCCATCTTTTGGAAAAGAATACAGAAAAAGACAATTATGAAAGGAGAAAACCAAAATGATGAAGAAAATAGCAGCCTGCCTGCTGGCTCTGCTGTTGACGGTGTCGGTTTTGCCGGTTAGTGCAGAAAACACTGCCGGAGAGACTTCCGGGGTTTCGTCTGTTTCTCAAAAGGCAGTTCCGTCGGATGTTTCCTGGAGTTTTAATCCAGCCGAAACCACCGCTCTTCCCGGTACTATGCAGCCTGGCGGTACCACCTCCGGCGAGTATGAAGGCATTTTGATTGATGCATCTGCCGAAGGCAGCAAGTTCTCTCCCCGCGCAACGGATACCCAAATCAACGCAGGGACGGTGTTTACCATTCCTGTAACAGCCAGTGAAGAGGGCGCAGTTTTAACACTGCGTTTGTCTGGCGGCTCTTCTGTGGTAGAGGTCGGCGGCGTACAGTATAACAGCGCAAATGGCGCTGTTACCATCCCCGTTGGTCCGGAAGATACGGAATGTGTCCTGACATTTGTTTCTCAGACCTATCTGGCGGGCATTGAATTGGTATACAATCAGCCGGAAGAAGAATATCCCGGTGTGCCGTCTGCTGTAGAAGCCGAGGACATTACTTATACCTTTACCACAACGGATGGACTGAAAGATGAAGCAGGACAGACGCCGGCTTCCGGAAAACTGGAAGGCAACCGCGGTTATTATGAAGCTATCAAAGTGGACGCTGTTTCCGGTAAATTCAATGTACAGCCGGATCTTTCCCGTGTGGTAATCAATGCCGGTACAGTGCTGTATATCCCGGTGGCCTATGACGCCAAAGGTGCAGTGCTGTTGATTTCCGGCACTCAGGATGGCAATACCCCTTCCCAGATTACGGTGGACGGTGTCAGCCAGACCACCAATCAGCCCATTGCAGTTGATATGAGCGACAGCAGCGCATATCCCCGGTATCTGAAGGTGGAGTTTACCACCATTGCATATGTGAACTCCATGTCTCTCAACTATGCAAGCTGCAGCGATTTCGGCAAACCGGAGGTAGAGGCCCGGGATAAAATCTGGGACTTTACCGCTTCCAGTACAGTGGAACGCCCCGCAGTTCAGGGCGCAAAGGCCGAATTTGACGGAATGCAGATCGATGCTTCTGTGGGCAAATTCTCTCCCCGTGAAACGGATACGCAGGTTAATGCAGGCACCGTGCTGTATATTCCGGTGGCACCGGACGCACAGGGAGCAACCGTTACAGTGGCCGGCAACAATTACAATAACCTGACGCTGACATTGAATGAAGAAACGGTGATTCAGACCGGAGAAGAAGTGATTCTGCCCTCCGTTTCCGAACCCACCTATATTCCGCTGTCCTTTGAAAGTGCAGATGGCACCGGAAGCTGCTATCTGACCTCGATTTCCATTGACTATGCCAGCGACAATGAAGTGATTCCCACCGTTGTAACTGTTGGAAAGACCGGATGCACCTATTCCTCTATTCAGAGTGCGCTGGACGCCAATACTTCTTCTGCAAATCGCCCGCTGGTATTGCTCATTGCGCCCGGTACTTATACCGAAAAGGTGACAGTGAACAAGCCCTGGGTTTCCTTCCAGGCGATGCCTTCGACTACTGGTGAAGCAGTTGTAATTGAGGAGAGCTACTATTCTTCCAACACTTTTGATGCAGATGGTACATTTATTCCTCAGGATGAATACGATGTGGGCACCGATCAGAGTGGTACTGTACTGCTCACCGCCAATGCCACCGGGTTCAGTGCCTGCGGCATTACATTCCAGAACAGCTATAACATAGTGGACCATACTCAGAAGGGAGAGCAGACCCCGGCTGTAGCCCTGGGTTCTGTGGCTGACAAGGTGTATTTCAAAGATTGCCGGTTCCTGGGCCGTCAGGATACCCTCTATCTCCATGGAGCAGGTGTACGGGTGTTTGTGGAAAACTGTTATATCGAGGGTACGGTAGACTTTGTGTTTGGTGATGCAAATGCCTATTTCCTGAACTGTGACCTGTATATGGCTTATTTTACCGGCAAAGACAACGGTTATTTCACCGCTGCCAATACCAAAAAGGATGACGTGGGATTTGTCTTCTATGACTGTTCCCTGAAAGTCGATCCCCAGTATGCAGCGGAAGGCGGCGAAGTTAGCCTTGGACGTCCGTGGCAGACGGAAATTTATACCGTTACCGGCAGAAAGCCCGATGGCAGCAGCTATCTGATTGAATATGATCCTTCCCGCGTGAATCCCACTTATGAAAATACCGGTTCTGCCGTTACATTTGTGGGCTGCACCATGGATTCCTCCATCAAGTCTGACCGTTGGAATGTGTGGACCCGCAAGGATGCGGACGGCAATACCGTTGATGTGACTTATCATCCCAATGTCCGGTTTGCCGAGTATAATTCCCGGAATTTTGCTGGGGAAGCCCTGACGCCTTCCGGTGAGATTACACTGGGTATTATGGAACAGGTGGAGGATGCAGCAGCGATGACGGATGCGCTGTTGAAAGTGATGGGATTTGGAACCGGCGCCGGTTACTGGATGCCTTCCTTTACCGATTATACGGGAGAGACTCCGGTTACCACTACACCTGTTGATCTGACTCCGGAAATTCAGCCGGTGGAACCGGTTGATCCCTCGGAACCTTCAGAGCCTTCGGAACCGTCTAATCCTTCCAAGCCCTCCGAACCGTCGGATTCCTCTACCGGCGGGTCTGGCTCTTCCAGCGGAAGCAGCAGTTCTGATTCGTCTGATCCGGTTGGAACCGGTGATATTTTCGGATTTGTTTCCATGGGGGTAGCGGTCTGTCTGCTGTCCGGCGGATGGCTGGCCCTTCGTTCCCGGAAAAAAGAAGAAAATCCGTAATCGAAACAGGAAGAGTTCTTCCTAAAATGCCAAACCGCCTGTACGAGCTCAGCTTGTGCAGGCGGTTTTCTTTTTATGAATTGGGAATTTTAATACAGGAGCATACCGAAATAGGTGACGGTGTTTTCGCCATGGCAATAGGAGATTCCCGCACTTTCAGCCAATCGATTGACCTGAATTCCGTACCCTTCCAGAGAAGGAAACAGCTTTTCCGGATATCGGCAAGCATGGTCGGGATAGGTACAACTTTTGCATCGGGTGCATCCTTCATTTGATAAGAGGAGAAAGGAGGAGTACTGTTCTTTGGCGAGAAGGTACAGGGCATCACATAGCTGTTTAAAGGCGGCGTGTCCTTCCATCATTCCTTCATAATCGAAAGAGTCTTCCAGCGGATATACCGCATTAAAAACCAGCGCAGTTTGATAGCGAAGACATCTTTCTTTGCACTGTGCCACAGTTCCCACAGCGGGAGGGCAGGCCCAGGTAGTGCCATACAGACGGCAGGTGTTTTCTTCGCAAAGTGTTCGGATTTCCTCATAAAATCCGATTTCTGTAGTAGGCAATGTTCCGAATTGACTGACACCGATTTCTCGGAGTTTCTGTTCTTCCAGCATTGCGCTCCTCCTCTGCCCCCATGGAATATCCCGTTGATTGATGACAGTATAGCACGAAACAAAGGGGCGGACAAGCCGATGGTAAATCGGAAAATGAAAATTATTTGTCATTTCCCCTTACATTTCTTTGAAAACTGTGTTATACTAAAAAGCAATGAATGGTAGTCGCCAATGAGAAACGGCAGCGAGACGAAAGTTCCGCTGCCGTTTCTTTTTTTGTGTGCCTTTCTGTTCATCCCACTACGTTACCATCAGAAAAGGAGTTAGAAAAATGCCGAAAACCAAATTCCAGAATGTTGTTTTTACCATCATCATGGCCTGTATCATGGTCTATGGAATGATTGTCTACAATGTAGCCCTGAATACCGGTGGAGTGACCAATGAGACGTTCCTGATGGCCCTTCATGAAATGCCCATCATGGTTCCCATTGCCTTTGTGCTGGAGTTCTTTGTGGTGGAAAAGCTGGCAGCTCATCTGGCCTTTTCCTTTATGCGTCCCACAGACCGTCCTCAGCTGATTACCTATGCCATTTCCACCATGATCCTCTGCATTATGTGCCCGGTCATGAGCCTGATTGCCACGCTGCTTTTCAAGGAGCCCAGCTTCGGTACCTGGATTCACACTTTTGGCTGTAATCTCCCCATGGCGCTGCTGTGGCAGCTGCTCTATTGCGGACCGCTGGCCCGGCTGATTTTCCGTCTGCTGTTTGCCCGTCAGCTGAAAAAGGATGCAGAGCAGGCTGCGGTGGAAGCCGCTTCGGTACAGGAATAAAGTTTTACCGGGCAACCTTTCGCTGGTATTCGCCCGGCGTACAGCCGCAGGCTGCCCGAAAATACCGGGTGAAGTGGCATACACTGTGAAATCCGCAGAGGGAAGCTGCCTGTTGAACCTGCATGGCCTCATTGGTCAGCAGGTTCCGGGCTCTG